>JAABUJ010002129.1_pt1 | contig 25612 bp, 14 predicted proteins | sample 5559131 | NCBI WGS metagenome assembly JAABUJ01 (sample SAMN10711875, study PRJNA513366) | rock metagenome | isolation source: Antarctica rocks | place: Antarctica: Victoria Land, Mt New Zealand nord | collected 2016-01-07
CTTTCCCTCCCTCCTCCAAAACTCCTCCTTCTCCCTCTTCTCCCTCCCCGCCCTCGCCTCCTCATTTTCCGCGACCTTCCTGCGATACACCACCCTCCCCTCCTCCTTCTTAACCCTCCTCTTCTCGACCTTCTCGTTGCGGACCGTCATGATCTTCTGCAGCAGATCCCTCGCCCGCTTCTCCTCGCCCCCGAGCACCACGGCCCGTTTCTGCAGGTAGGTTTTTGCCGTCTGCGGTTTGAGGGCCGTGATCTGCGATTTGAAGGGCAGGTAGGCGGCCAGGTGGCGCGGGACGCGCAGCGGGTTGAAGTGTCGGGTCGGGCGCGCGATGGGGCGGTAGGTGGAGTTTGGCTGGGATGGGGTGGGGAGGTGGGTGGCGGCGCGGACGGCGCCGGTGAGGCGCATGGCTTGCCAGGTTGTGGGGGCGTCGGCGAGGGCGTCGGCGGCGGGGTCGTCTCCGTTGGGGTGCTTGATGCCGGTAGCGGCAGCGGCAGGCGGTGGGGCGTCGAGGAGGTTGGTGACGGGGTTGTAGAAGCGGTGTGGTTTGACGGGGTACCAAGCGCGGAGGAAAACGATATCGCTCATGAGGATCTTGTCCTCGAAGGTGGCGCGGAAACAGCCTTCGGGTTTGGCGAGGGCGCGTTTGATCTGGCCGCGGATGCCGGAGACGGTGCGGATGGCGGCGCCTTCGAATTTGGCGATTTCGAGAGAGGAGCCGAACATGTCTCGGATGAAGGCGGTGTTGCGGAAGATCTTGTACGGGTGGCCGGTCAGCTTGAGCTTCTTGACGATCTCGGTGCTTTCGTCGACGTTCAGGACGACGCCGGTGGCGGCGATGCGGAAGCCGGGGAGCTTGTTGGAGAAGGACTGCACGCAGCAGAAGCCGGTGTTGGGTGCGATCAGCGGGCCGTAAAAGGTGCCGAAGCAGTGCATGTGCTCGGGGGTGTATTTGAGCATTCGGTTCCGGGTTCGCGAGTCGGAGATGCTGTAGACGGGTGTCGTTTGGAACCTCCGCCATCCGAGGGAGAAGATGAGTGGGTCGTTGGTCTTCAGGATCTTCTTGTGCCATCTGTGCCTCTTGATCCGCACCTGCACAAATCCAAACCGGTCCTCGGTAGGCGCCAACCCTCCCATGATCAAGGGGAACCGAGGATTAAAGGTTGCGACAAACTCGTACGGAACGTTCTCTAGCACTACCCGTGCGTAGGTGCCTGCTTTGTAGCCTCCTACCTGTGCTCTCGAGAGATTGTCTAGAGCGTCGAACTCGGCTCGATTGATGCTAAGCTGCTTCTGTATCTGCGCTTTCTGCGCATCGTACCAGTCGTCTTCGCCGAACTGCTCTTCTCCGTCTACATCGCCATCACGCTTGTCGTTATCCTTACTCTTGGCGAAGCCCTCGCGATCCTCCTCTTCGAAGCGAAGCTTGAGCTCTTCCTTTCTCCTTGCGTTGCTTTCACGCTCTGCTTCAAGTGACACAGATTCACCAGACGGGACAGCAGATGTGTCAGCAACACCGGTAGTATCTTCAGCTTCCAAATCTTCAAAATCCCCGTCTCCTTCGTCGTCGTCACTGCCGTCAACCCCTTCAGCCCCATTTCCTTTCTCGCCGAGTAGATCAGCCGAAGCAAAACGACGCCGTAAGGCCTCGAGGTTCTCGTTGTCTGTCCACTTCTCCTTGAGTGCTTCATAATCATACTTGGGCAAACTGCGGTCTTCCAAATCACGCTCGCCATCTCCTTTGGTCTTCTTAAAGAACATTTCCTCGTCTTCTTCCTTCTCTTCTTCATAATCGCTGGCTTTTTCAACATCGCCTTTCCATCTTGAGACAACCTCTGAAGGCGTAAGGGATTCGTCATACATCAATCGAGCGAGATCTGATATCCGATAGTGTGAGACTGAGCCATGCAAATCTTTTGCTCGCTGAGACAGGTCTTTCTTCCACCGCAGAGCCCCGTCGTCGTCACCGCTGCCTTCGTCGCCCTCCATTTCCTCGCCAGTCTCTAATTCCTGATCTTCAACGGAAGATATTGAACCTAACTCGGAGTCACTATCTGCAAAAGCGACATCTCCCCCAGCGTCGCCGTTAACGGCATCTCCTCCTGCATGGCCGAAAACCCTTCCAAGCTTGCCATCCGGTACATCACCACCTTGAATATACCCCGAGTCATCCTCCTCATAATCTTCTTCATCACCCTCGTTGTCTCCTTCATCGTCCTCCTCGCTTCCAGACTCATCTTCAAATTCATCAAGTCCATGCAGCTGATCCGAGTCCAGAAGTTTTGCAGAACGTCCTTCCTTGCGGCCCCTGTCGTCTAGATCGTATCCGCGGTCGCCAACGTTCAAGGCTTCACCACCACTAAAAAGCCGAACACCAGAATCGGCTTCGCCCAAGAGCTTTCGTTCGCCTTGCAAGCCAACAACCAATTGCTCGCCGAGACCCCGATCGAGTTGGTCTTCGTTATCTATGTCAAAATTTGAAGTCTTGATATCGATGTAGACGGCATCTTTGTCTACTAACACACCCCCAATGTCTGACATCGGTGCGAAGAGGACCTTTTGCTTTTCGCCTAACCTACGTCGACCACTCTTGCCTGTGGCCTTGGCGACGGCCTGGTCCATAAACGGTGTCGGGCAAGGATCCGGGAGAGCCTCGATCATCGAGACAGTAAGATCACCTACTCCAGGAATGTGTACGCGTCCGCCATTCGCAGGAAAGTTTGTGCCCCGTAGATAGCCGTAAAGTGCCACCGTCCGATCACACTTTGGGTCTTCTTCGACGGCAGTTGGAGGGGTCAAATCGAGGAATCGATCTGCAAGACAGTAAGGATGTGAGTTCCTCCAGATCAAGGGTCGCGGGTTCTTCATGACGGATATGAAGCGGGATATATTGTGGATTTCTCGGTCGGGGTAACGCCCGTTGATGACGCCAGAGAAGTAAAATAGCTTCGCTCCTTGGTACAGTTCTCCCCAAAACCTGTGCTTCAATCTCTTCTTCGCATCCTTCAGCGTACTTGGTTTTTTGAAGAGGTCCAGATGTGTGAGGATGCCGAAGACGTTGCCCGGCATCCCGCTTGCGGAAAGGATATTAAGAAATTCCATCGTCTCCATCTCGAACCCATAGTTCCCGTCTATCATTAACAGGACAATATCTGCTATTTTGGAGACGTCGATCATGCTGGCGAGCGAGTCTGCAGGACATTCTATGAAGGTCAGACGCCTTCGCTTCGAAGTGACGACCGTAAGAGGACCGGTGGGAGACGAAAGCGCCTGTTTCGTATATCGTTTGATCAATGATTTGATGAGAGTCGTCTTGCCCACCTAGAGTACGTCAGCGACATTCCTGTGCCGCCGAATCGGCACTCACTCCTGGTGGTCCAACAACTGCGACAATGATTGGAGGCGCCTCTTCCGGTAATCGGTCCACCAATGGAACATGGAGTCGCTTTTCTTTAACCTGCAAACTATCAACATCCTCAGTCAACTGTTCGCACGGGACAAACTGACATCGTGAGAGCGAGCGGCTTGTTTCTGCAACCGACCCGGACTGGCAAAGGCAAAAGCTTTGGGATTTGGACCTTGATAGTATTAGATGGAGAGGAACATTGATATCGCTATCACAGCTTACCGCCAGTATGTTTTTTCTTCTCCTTCGTCTTCCGATGCGGTCGATTCCCTTGGTCCTCCATCGCTCTACCCACTCACCTCAGACGTCTGCTTCGACTTTGGTACCGTGAACTTTTCGATCCGAGACTAAGAAGTTTATCGGCGAAAGGTAATGCCGAGATCTGCGCTATCCGTCATGCCCCGCGTGGCTTCGATGATACCTGGTACCTTATGTTACCTTTTGGTGGGGCTGACCAAGTCGCCGGACCCTGATCTACAACGTCTTCCTTTACTTGATATCGTCAACCATAATTCAAACAGTTCCTGTAAGACTCATCATCCGAACACATACAGAATCTCTTCCTCAGAAAAACACTTCGTAAGACATTCCAAGCAAACACCCCAAGATTCTTATCAACCAAGATGCTGTACAACGTACGTCAACATTTACCTCCTGCCTGCGCCGTATACATTGCTAATCTATGTCTGTGCTCAAGGTCACCCTCAAAGAAAACGCCTCTCCTGACGAGCTCACCAAGTACTTTCACCTCGGTTCCTTCCTGGCTCAGCATGACACTGACTTTGGTGAAGGGCGAAGGAGACTGCAAAGGAGCAAGGTGGCAAGATCCAGCATGAGTTTACCTTGATCAAAGGATTCACGTACGCTCTTTCATACCCGGTCAGGCTTCGTGTGCGAAAGGCTCGCTCACTAACCGAGTTGCAGGGTTGATTTTCCCGCCGATAAAGTGAGGGTCCTTGAGTCGAACGATCATATCCATGTCGAGGCGGACTCGGAGGCGAAGACACAGTAGATGCGGGTGGTGATGGACAGCTTGCATGTGTTGGTGTTAGACGTGACGATATAGACGAGACCACTGATTGGAATGGAACGAACTTGACTGATATGCTCTGGCGCTACATCGCACCCTCAACTTTGACTGTTACTTTCCGCATGATATCGGCCAAAATTCCACCTGGTGGAAAACCAGTACGTCCTGGAGTTTCGTCAAGAATCTATGCCTTCAACCTGCTATATCCGCATTGCAAGGGGTTTGAGTCGTAGTGTACCGGTGTCCCTACATCTGGCTCCTGGATGCTCTACGGCGAATCAAGCCCAACCCCTCTGAAACGATGATTCACACAATTTGAAGCTCAAGCCTGTGGAGGCCTACTAGGGTGGAAACCTTGGAACGTTGTCAGCCTAGGTAGCTTACTAAGCAGGCTTAATAATCAGAGGTGGGATGAGGGTACAGTACATCCTCAGACAGCATACGCTTCGTACGAATTACTAAACGGGGAGATGACCTTGGTTTGTAAAGATGTGGAGCTTACAACGACCTCTTGTATTACAATCGTCTATCTTGCGGGCTTTATGCCCTTTGAAGCGATATAAGAGAGCTCAATCCACCACTTCACTATCGTCGAAATCACCAATAGCACAGCCATGGCCCCACCCGCCAACCTCCGTCAATGTTGCGGAGGACGAGGTCGCCAAATTGGCAGCGAAACCTCTTCATCCGTTGAGGCTAGCTGATCTAGTGAGGTGAATCCTCAAGTGCTTTCAAAGCATACCTGGGTAGCTTCCATAGCTGACGGAGTTTCGACTCAGGCACGGTCGCCCACCTCTCTCTTCTGAAGCTCTCTTCTCCTCTGCAAACTTCACCCTCACCCTCCTGCCCATACGGCTAGCACACCGCATACAAGCACTTCGAAATCTACCTTTCATTGTCGTGTCGAATCCACACATTGCCAAGATATACAGCAATTATATCCACTCACTGTCCACGCTCCTACCGTATCAGGAACGGCAGATCACCTCCCGCGAGGATGAGATCAAATTCACCGAGGTCATGGCGGATCTGGTGCAGACGCACTCGAACACGATACCTATACTGGCGCGTGGCTTCCTGGAGTGCCGAAAGTACATCAGTTCGGCGGACATTACACGGTTCTTGGAGGAACATCTTCGGGCACGGATTGGGACCAGGTTAATAGCGGAGCAACACATCGCATTGCATCTCTCCTCTGCCCCACACCGCAGTGAGGATTCTGAAAATCAGCATGAAGACTCGGCTAGCTACATCGGCGTAATCGACACCGCCCTCCAACCTGCCAAGGTGATCCGGCACTGCGAAGCGTTCGTGTCTGAGATTTGCGAGCTCAAATACGGCGTCCGACCCACGGTTGTCATCGACGGGCAACCCGACACCACATTCGAGCATGTTCCTACTCATTTGGAGTATATCCTCACCGAACTACTGAAGAACGCATTCCGTGCCACGGTCGAGGCGGGCAGAGAACGCGAGCCGATCGAAGTTACCATCGCCGCTGCACCCGAGATGGCTGGACCAGTCGATGCCAGCGGGTGGGAGATGGACCGGTCCAGTCCGCAGCGGTCCACCTCTGGTAAGTCCGTCCGAGGTGGGCTTCGTCCGACGTCCGGCGTGACCATCCGGATCCGGGATCGCGGCGGGGGCATCTCACCGGGAAATCTACCCAACATATGGTCATACAGCTTCACTACGTTCAGTGACGATGACGTGCTGGAAGCGGTGTCTGCCAACGGCAACGTCGACGGGCTCAACGTCATATCCGGAGTGGGTGGGAGCAGCAGTATTGCGGGACTGGGATATGGCCTACCGCTCGGTCGGGCGTACGCCGAGTACTTTGGTGGTGGGATCGCGGTGCAGAGCTTGTGGGGTTGGGGAACGGATGTGTACCTGAGTCTCCGTGGCGTCGGACAGATTTGAAGTGGAGTCAAGTCAAACCGGGCCTTACAGCGCAGGGGCAAAAGGTGCTTTGCCAGAGCGTCCTAAGAATGATGCTGATGAATGACGACTCTCTGGATGAACGGCAAGCGAGCACGAACAATCAAGCGCTTATTCCTGTTGCGTCTGGCCACATACAGTACCGGACCTTATTATCAACAGATTCTTCTAGCCTGTTAGCCATTCCACTTGCCACCAGGAGTAATAAGAAAAGTTAGCTACTTCCGTACTTCCGCACTAAAATCATGTATCTAAAGTTGACGCTAACTTGCCTTATCTTCAGGAAGGAACAGGAGAAAAGGAAAAGGAAAAGGAAAAGGAAAAGGAAGAGGAAGAAGGCGAAGGCCAGGAGTCCAGATTCCTTCCAATCGCGACCCGAAATGAATCTTCTTCTTCACTTCTTCACATCAGTCATCTCTGGCGGGAAAAGTCCAATGCATTGACCACCTTCAAAAGCTGTGGTCGGAAATTATTAATAAGTTACAGTACTAGGTAGGGTAAGTTACTTCCTGCTCTGTACCTATTTGGTACCTTCGTAAGTTTACACCATGCTTATGCTTGGGGCTAACTATATCTGGTAAGATCTGACTGACAGACAAATTAGGTAACGCTTTGCCATGTGTTTTCCCATGCGGCATCTGTCCGGAAGACCGAACCCTAACTTACCCCCAAATGGATTCATACTTTACCGACATCGGATTAGTGGCTGTAATCTAGCTTGCTGTGGATGACTGCTCGTTTGGGTCGCATCAATGGCTTCTTTTTCAGCAAGCCACGTTGAAGGGCTAGGAGCCGTGCTTTCAGTCCTCTTCACGATGGATTATTATGGCCACCGCTACAAGAGGGGATTCCCTCCCATGTTGGACATTCATTCACATTCGCTCGTTACTGTCTTTCCTTCGCTCTGTCTGTCGCTCTTTCTGTCCCTCTTTCTGTCACTCTTTATACTTCCCTTTCCTCTGCTTCGGTGGAAGCATTCGCGGTCAAGATGTTCTCTCAGATCCTTGTACCGCTGTTCATCGCCCTTCTTGCCCCCGGCTTGACGTCTGCCTCTCCGGCCCTACACTGGAACAAGAAGAAGGATGCATGTTATGACGATAACGCGCTCAGGGCTGTGGAGCGGTATTGCAGTGAAACGTCGACTGCCTTCTGCTCGGGCTATCTCGCAACCCCAAAGTCCGCCGATCCAAGCAATGCTCCCACCTCACTTGGATCAGCCCGCATCTCGAGCGCTTGCCACTGTCTGATGGCGTCGGAAACACCTGTTGCGAAGACAACGCGGACGACTACAATCTGCCCGAGCTCCAGCACTATTGGCTGCTCGACAGGCAGCTTCGTCACAAGCACAACCAGCCCAGCCATCAGCGCTACTGGCAGCTCGACAAGCACGATCAGCCTAGCCACCAGCGCTGCTAGCAGCTCGACTGTAACAGCAATGTATGTACTACGGCAAACACCTCTTCCGAAAGGTATGCGATTGAAAGGTACTCGGCGCTAACAACATATTCTTTTAGTATCACCACAACCGTGACTATTACAGGCCAGTCGAGTACTGCCACCGTTCCAATAACGTTGACCATCCCTGGCGCCGGTGAGGTGACGACTGTGACTGTACAAGGTTCAAACTCAGTCTGCCAACCAACCACTCTCACCATCCCCGGTGCCGGTGAGGTGACGACCGTGACTGTGCAAGGGTCGAACTCAGTCTGCCAACCAACCACTCTCACCATCCCCGGCGCCGGTGAGGTAACGACCGTGACCGTTCCAGGAGTTGCGAACAAAGTCAATGTTCCAGTCACTCTAACCATCCCCGGCGAACGTGAAGACACCACAACAACAATAACGATTCCTGGCGCCGGCCAAGTGACCACAGTGACCATTCCAGGAGTTGCAAATACCGTCACTGTCCCAACTACTCTGACTATTCCCGGCGCCGGTGAAGTGACTACAGTGACCATCTCGGGGGTTGCAACAACAGTCACAGTTCCAACCACTTTGACTGTCCCTGGGGAACGTGAAGCAACCACAACTACCCTGACGATTCCTGGCGCCGGTGAAGTGACCACAGTCACCATCTCGGGGGTTGCAACAACAGTCACAGTTTCGACTACTTTGACCGTCCCTGTGGAACGTGAAGTAACCACCTTGACGATCCCTGGTGCCGGTGAAGTGACCACGGTGACCGTGCCAACAACAGCGACTGCGCCGGCCCCTGTTAATGCTCCTTGCCAAATGACCACAATAACCATTCCCGGCGCCGGTGAGGTGACCACAGTCAGTGTCCCAACTACTTTGACCGTCCCTGGGGAACGTGAAGTAACCACTTTGACGATTCCTGGTGCCGGTGATGTGACCACGGTGACTGTGCCAACCACAGTGACTGCGCCGGCCCCCGTCAATGCTCGCTGCGAACAGACCACCATAACCATTCCTGGCGCCGGCGAGGTGACCACGGTGACTGTGCCGACGACCGCTCCTTGTGTTCCTTCTACAAACACAGTCACAGTCTCCGTTACAGACACCACAACGCTCCCAGCAGTTACAGCCACGACCAGTCTTCCTGCAATGACAAACACGGTTACTCTTCCAGCGGCCACAATCACCCTTCCCGCAGTCACGTCCACAGTGACCCTTCCCCCCAACACCATCACCCTCATGGCATCCACAATCACCCTGCCCGGAGTCGTCACTACCGTGACCATTCCTGCCAGCACACTCACTCTTCGAGCCTCCACGGTCACCCTACCACAGGCTACAGTTACCCGCGTGATTCCATTCAATCCATTCGCAATCATCCCGCCAGTTACAATTACCGTCACCGTTCCAGCCGAGACCGTCACCTCGACTGCCACAGTCATAACGACTGTCACACATTGTGCAATACCGCCACAAGAGCGAAGTCGAGAGTACTCCAACAATCGTGTAGTCGTCCCCATATAGATGGAAGCCGTTGTGGTCCTACGCGGTGCCACTACTACCTTTACATATCGAGGTCGAGGGGGGCAAAGTTCCGAGGTTCGCGCAGAAGCAGTCGTCCTTGTCACATTCGTTTATAATGTAATATCTTTTCTTCTCGTACATAGTTGACATATAACACATCTTTAGCTCTTTTCTCTATACCTGGTAATACTTCTTTCAGATAGGGCTCGCTGGGAAAGCCAACAAAATAACATGACCCGTCTCGGAGTGTAGTTCCTGACTAGAGACGGACTTGCCGCAATGAGGTGACGCCGCTCGCTGTGACGCCATCGCGATCGAAAACTTCCGTATACCCCTACATGTCCCCTGCCGTCTTTTCCTCGTTCGCGTGGTCTTGACAGAATCAAAAGCGAGCGAACAGAAACACATCCTTTTACCAATCCGAGGACGGAACTAAGTCAACAGCTGGAACCACTCCATCTCATCTCGTCTCAGACCTCCCCGAGATCGTCCAAGCCCTGAGGTTCTCCCACGTGATGGCAGCGGTGTAGCAGCTCAAGCAGGAAGCCATTGTGGCGGTCTTTGGAGAGACAATGATATTTAGACGCCCTAGGATCTAGAATGGGCTTGACTAGAGGCGTGGTTCGCATGTGCCCAGATACACTTTTCTGCTGTTGGCACATTTCATGGGGTTCTCATGTTGCTCTAGCGGCGCTTCTGATATACTTCCGCTGCCTTTCCTACATCATGGTGAATGGCAAGTGTCTCTGGGGGCATCTCCTCCTTGGCTAATGCGGGTCGGACATTCCTGCTGATAAGCCCGCGCCATCACACATACATCGTCGGCGCGCTGGATTCGGCCCTGTCGACGGCGGGGTATGTTCGATCACGTGGAGGTATTGAGGCCTCTGGGTCGAGAAAACGTGTCCGATGCGAAGAGACAGATGTTGGGGAGGACGCCGGATAGCCCGTAATTGTTCTTTGGATACGTAGTTCCGCAGCACTTAGATGTGCCGTATGTTACTGATGCGTAGAGGTCTTTTTGTTCTCTGCTTCCATCCATCGTATATTATCACTGAGTCGAGTCTACATGAGGTATTGGTCATGTGAAAGACCAATATAAGCCCTAGATCAAAGTAGAGTCCAGCCGAGGTGTTCGTCAACCTCAACATGCTCAAAAGCCACCCAAAGCAAGTCAGATAGCCCCATCAAAACCTAGCCATCCAACAATCCCTTTTTCCCATTCCCTGCCCATCCCATCCCAAACTCCCCCCAAACCCTCCTAACCCACCACCCAGAACCCCTCACCCACCCCCCAACAACCCCCGCCCCTCACCGCCCGCTCCCCCCAACCGAGCCCTAATCCCCTCCACAAACCTCGGCACACGCGCCAACGCCGTCCCCGCGAGTCCCACAGCCTGAACGCCACCTACCGCCGCTCCGCCCATAGCCGCGCTCTGACACCACGCGAAGAGACTGCCAGCCTGCACGGCGCCCATAGAAGCCTGCCACGCCGCGGCGGCCGAGCCGGCTGCGGGGCCGGCGGCCGTGAAGCCGACGGCGCCGAGCACGGGGTTCACGCAGAACGCGGCTGTCGTCAGGACGAGGCCGGCGGCTTGCACGCCGACGAGGATGGGGTGCGCGCGGGCGTAGGTGCTGGCGCTTTGGAGGGTGGTGGGGGATTGGGAGGTGAGTTCTGTGGGACGGATGAGCGGGATGTACGGTCAGTATACTGTGTTCCCGTTCGATTGGTTGAGTCGGTTGGTCGGTTAGGTGTCGTGGTCAACGGGGTCGGGAAAACGTACCGTCTCGCTTTACCACCATAGCCTGCGAAAACGAACCCTCACCTTCACCCGACGGACCGGACGGTAGCACAATGCGCGAGTCCAGCGCGCCCTCGTCCGCGTCGGCCGGAAAGTCGCCGGCGGCGAAGCGGCGCTGGACCTCGTCGTCGGGCAGGTCGGCGAAGGGCTTCCGGCCGACGAGGACCTCGTACAGCAGGCTGCGGAGGGCGAAGATCTCGGCGCGGACGACGAGCTCTTCGGCGGTCAGAGGAGTGGAGGGGAGGGTGGAGAGCGGCAGGCGGTAGCGGATTGGGTAGACGCTTTCGAGGTGGTGGGGGGTTGCGGAGACGGAGTTTGGCAGTGGGGCGGGTTGCGGGGCGGGGAGACGGTGTACGCTGCCGTCGGGATGGGCGAGGAGGTCCCATGCTCGCAGGTGGGTCTGGGGTTCGTAGGCGGGGGTCTGGAAGTGGTTGAGGATCGAGGCAGCCCATTGTTGGCGGAGGGAGTCGGTTGTGTTGGGGTGGTCGGTGAGGTCGACGAGCTGGGTGCCGTCGTAGAGACGGATTCGGCAGGTTGTTTCTGTGGTGGCCATCTTGCAGTCTCGGAGACAGGCTCGGTCTGCTGAGATGAGGTTTCAAGTTAGTGTTAAAAGATGTGAGGTGAGATGTGGGATCAGGGGTATGAAGTATGGCTGTTGCAGCCTCGTTTGTGGCATGCAAGACTGCCTGACATCGGGTTGTTACACCAGCTGCCGGGTACAGGGTTGGTAAGGTAGTCAATGGCCAGTTCACGGAACAGGCAATAAGAGAGGTAAAGCATGTGAGATTTTTGATAAGAAGGTTCGTCTGTCAGTCACAATGCCCTGTGAAGCTTCAAATTCCTCATGTCGATGTAGTTTTGTCATCATATTATGATCTAATGCTGAGGAGCAGTCTTAAGATAACGAAAGTCATTGAGATAGATCTTTCAAGAACATTGACTGGAGCATCGGGGATTTTATATTCAACATCCAGTTGAGTTTGAAGATACAGTAAGCTCGAGTCTCAAACCAACTTCACACCAACAACAGAGTTCAACGGTCACCATGAACCATGAACTCTGCAAGCTGTGCTTCTACTACTGTAGGCAGTCTGAACGAAGGTATCGACTGAAGTTCTCTTGATTTCGACTTCACATAAACAGCACAACTAAACTTGCTTGTATGATTTATCACGAATCCTCTCTGCCAAGTATAGCTTTAGTGCTGGCATCGACGACCTCAAATGGACACAAAACTCGAGGCCAGCTTTTACCAAAGCAAATACCCGCAGCAGAACGTAGGCCGGTAGAGTCCTTGATCTAGATTCGGCAAATTCAAAGACCTCCAACAAAATTGATGCCGCTTCCAACAACCCTATCACCCTTGACGTCCTGCGCAACCTTCTCCTCCGAACCCATTGCTGCGTATCTATCCATGTCGGACGAGAGCGTGGGTCGGATCCTCGTCTTCCAGTCATCGTGGAAACAAAAGCCCAGACTGATAATCAACACTCCGATGAATCGCGCCATCCAGCCCAGAAAACCGTTGCAAAAGAGACCCTTCGCATTTCAAGCCTTGAATGAAAAGCTGGCCAAGATTCCTCCAGCGTAGGAGCACGCGATGGCAATATCAATGGTGGCTTTGCATTTGGTGGCTGGAGAGACGTTGCTGGAGAGGTGAGAGTCGGGACGGGGCAGATGGCAGAAACGAGGAGGAACGTCAAACTGCATGCGCCGCGGGGACTTGGCATGCTGGGGTGGAGCTGTCGCTATGGTTTCTGCCACAAGGCAGATGATTTGAGGGAGGCTGAAGAGTATGTGTCGACGGGCGACCCAGCCTGTCATGACAATGACGGTGTATGCCAGCCGAGTAGTCAGATATGCAACGACATATGCTAGGGATTCACCACCCGCCCACGGCGAACACAGAAGCTACCATGAGTTAGGCGGCGCTTGTTGTGTTTTCTAGGTTCTTAGATGATGGTTGGCAGGAAAACTGCGGTTGAGGTTATTGCCGAAAGCAGCTTTGCAACGACATTAGCCGCAGTTTAAAATGATAGAGAGGCACCAATTCCTTCGCTCGGCGTGTGGAGACCGGCCAGGATAACATTCGAAACCCTCAGGATACAAGTCTGCGCTCAATTCCAGCGACAGCAGCATCCCCATAGTGGACGCGCTTCACGAAGCCAACTCTGAGGTCCGAACTTCATAACGCTTGCTCCATCCTTCGTTCGTGAGAGGTAGAGGACAAACATGTAAAGCAACACTATTACAGGCGTGACTGAACAGTCGACGACAAACCATATCCCCTCGCCAGTGTCTGCCGCTCCGTTGTGAGTCGCAGGGGTCTACTCTGCTCCTTGTGATCGGCATCGTCAACGTGGACATGCATCCCCTTCAAATTGACGATGCTAATCCCTGACGTGAGAGTAGGCATTGTGGCTCAGAATGGTATAACCCCAGACTGGATAAACAAGGCTTGAAAAGACCAGGGATCGAGTGGTTCGAGTTGATGCTGCTCAAGAGTGCAACTTTGGAGGATCACGGCTTGACATATGAGTGAGGAAGGAAGGTACAGATACCTAGGAGGTACCTCAGGTTGGCCAAGATACCTGGTAAGGTACTATACATAAGGTAAGGAAGTCATTGGGGCTTTGGGGCTTTCAGCCCCGCAGAGGCTTCAACTTGAGCTCAGGGCTTATCACGCGACTTCGAAATCACTGCCCGACCGAAACATGCTGTAGAGCCCTGTGCATGCATTCGTCGAACGATCTTGCAAATAAGGCATCTGAACGTCAAAGCAGAGGCAGAGAGACTCCAGAGGAGAAAATCGAATTCACGTTGGGTATCTAATAATTAAGCGCAAGTCGACACTAAAAGAATGAAGAACAAGGAACAAAAAATGGAAAGAAGACCTCCGGATATAAGAAGCGCACCGAATCCGTCCACCGCAAGCCAAGAGGTCCCTACACCGCAACATCGACTTCCACACTGCCCGGGCTCAGTCCCGAAGGCTTCTCGAACGTTGTTTCGTACTCTTGGTAAGGCGGAAGGGCCTGGTATGGGGGTGGTGTGATGCCGCGGTGCTCAAGCGAGGAAGCCGTGGTGAAAGTCAGCGTCGATGAGTCGTCGGACGGGTTGGACATTGCTGAGACTGCCGATTCGCTGGCTGTATGAGATCTGGTTGATGGCATCGCGCACTGATAGAAGGGTTGGGCCGATGGTTGTACCTCACGAGCGGCGGTTTCGAGTTGCTCGGGTATCCACCTGAAGAGCCAGTGGGATACACGGGCTCGGGTCGATGAGCTCTGTGGAAGGTCGGATTCGGGAGCTAGGGAAGCGTTTGTTGAGATAGGAACTGCTTGAGGTGTTGGAGTCCTAGGCTTGGGAGGTGGTGGTGGTGGAGGCGGCTGCGTCCTAGGGTTCGGCTGGTAGAAAGACATGCGCGTTGGTGGTAAAGGGCGTTCCATTGGTCTGCGAAAGTCGGAAAGGGTTGTGGAACGCACAGGCCTGTGTCTTGGGAGCGATGGACTCCCACGGTTCGCCCTCAATCGGTGCTTGATACCTACGAGTTGCTCTTCCGTCTGTTTCTCCTCTACAATGGTCTCAATCTCGTTTAGTCTTCTCTCCATCTCCTGCCTCTCTTCTAGATGAGTCCTCAGCCTGAGACTCTGCTCGCTCGCCCTTCGGTGAATGGTTGCTCCAAAGTCGGTTGCGGATGGTGTCGGTGACGGTGACGGGCACTGTGGCAGCCGTGTGTCCAAAGCGGCCAGAAATTCTTGAGTACTCTCTGAATTTAGAATACCAGAACCCAGGCTGAATGAGTGCGATCTTGAATGTGTACCCGTGTTCGACCGATTAAGTCGGCCGTCAACGCTATGGCGAGATCCCCTAATGGAAGCAGTTTCGGCTATTGAAGCTACAGGCTTCCTCGGAATCGTGAAACTGGTTGAAGGCCGATAAAGCACCGAGTCCGTTCTAGCCCGTACCAGCGCGTTCGCCGGATACTCCACATTGACGTGTCCACTTTCCAAGGCTGCGCTGAAGAAAGGCAGCGGGGTCAAGTTGTTACCTGGCAAGTAAATGCTCAGTTCCAACGGCCTGAAGTCATCTCTTCCTCTGTCCGAGATGGGCACCCGTCGGAAATCAGACGGATCGCCGATTGTTGGCCGTCGAGATCTGCTGCTGTTCACAGCGAAGCTCGCACGACTCGACGCTCTCGATACCAGACCCCGCCCCTCGGCCAGCCATTGTGAGGGAGCGAACGAAGATTGAGTGCTTGGACGGTCGTCGAATAGGTCCATCTTCGGGGGAGGTAGGGTTCGCGGTTGATCGCAGATCAACATTGGTCTAGCCATGCCTGTTCTTCCTTTAGCACAGCGTAGTAGAAGGTCGAAGCCTCTTACCGTCATGTTGTTGGCCTTCCGAATCTGATTCACGAGATAAACAGCAAGCCATAGATGAGACCAGCCATCTTCGACAAAACGTATCCACACCGTCGTTCAGGACCGTCGATATCATCGCCGCTCACGCACCTGCAGAGCACTCCAACGAAATGAAACACCAGCACAGCAGGGCTATCGTCGGGTTAAGAAGGCGCCTGCGCAGAACGAAGAGAGAACATTACGGCTTGCAGATGGAAGTATTCAAAGTAGAGACGGTGTTGAACACTTCCAGTGTTATTGTCAGCGTTGGCACAAGCAAGCGCCCATGATTAGAAGTGTGGCTCCTCCGGGCCCCTCCAATAACGACATAATGTCTGCCTGCTTGAATAGTAGTTCCATGATCCTATTGACCGTTACCTTGACCCTAGCTATATGGGTTGGCGTCGTTTCGCCTTGGTGCCTGAGTGTCTGGGTGAGTTGCAGTGTGATTGGGTAGTGGGAAGATCATGTGTTGTGCCGTTCGGCGCTTACCGGCACGGGCCCGACACAATGAGTGGATGAAGTCTTGTCCAGCAAACCTGACGCTAAAATGATTGCTTCAAGACGATCTGGGATGTGAATCCAACTAGGCCAAGTCTACGAAGTATGCCAGGACGATCCAGCTGGCCCTCTGAGCCGATTACAACTATCCTTGTATGTGGATCTTATGACCAGGCATCCGGGTCCCCGAGTGTGTTGTTATTCAAGTTATGTGACCATAAAAGAGTGCTGACCACGAACCTGGAAGATTGAAGGACGACCCAAGGATGAATGCTAGGGGTGAATGAGGCAACGGTCGGTTTGGGCTTTACAAAATACTTCTTGAGTTGGAACAACCACTTTCCTGGTGACATTACTTCGTACGTGGTATATCTGTAGGTAATAACGTAGCCTAGAACTCCTGTTCATCTCTGCAAACGCCGGTCGCAATGCGATAGAGACTGTACGCCCAGACCTCATGACCACCGTCAGCTGTGTTAGATCTTAGGCGCCATCTTGTTATTTTCATCTCCAGCGCCCCAGATCTGTTGCTCTTCATGTAGGCTGCCGTAAGATGGACTTTCAAGTGTGGGCAAACCTTGTGGATCATCGCGTTGCTTCCACTGCCGAGCCTCGCTAGACTCCTGGTGGTTGTCGGCTTGATGGTCTCCACTTTCTTCATCCTCTTCGCCCACGGTGAATTGGGAAATTTCTAAAACTGGTCCCCCTGTGGGCTCGAACCCTTGACGGATGGTCTCCGCGTGTCCCTCGTCCTCATAAGTCTTCCTAGAAACACCGGGTTGATTAGCACGTCGGCATCCTCTACCAATCTGCTGATGGGCAATTACACAAAGTGTTTCGGCTCGTCTTCATTCCATGCGGCACCACCTTCTTTCCGTGCTCTAACGCGCTCAATCTCCTCTGCCTCCGTATCCTCCACAACCAGATCGACCAATTGGCTGCGACCAGACTTTGTCGGGTCCGACGACGAAGATCCTCGATGAAGAAGACCGTCTAATACTGGGGCTCGCGAGTCTGACCCGTTACTCCCTGAGCCACTCCTATGTTTACCCTTGCCGAGGGAGTTATTGATCTTAGCTTCACGACGTTTCTTATTGCCTTTAGTGGGTTGCAAGATATTCCTATTGGTCGACGTGGTAATCAAACCCGGATCTGCTTGAATCCAAAGCTCTCTTGTCGGTTGATGGGCTGTAATGACAGGGTACTGCGAACTCATTAATAGCCAAAACCAGTTAGATATTTTTTTGAGAGACCTACATTCCAATCCCCGAACTCAAGCACTCTCGCATTTGCGAATAATCGTTCATCCTCAGGATCTATAACTGCGTCATCCAGCTCATCCGAAGCTCCCTCAACATCCATGGTCCCGTTCGATTTGGTCGCACTCATTGTCTCGGCTCCGCTAGGACCAGTATTGGCTAACAGTGGGGTTCGGCTGTTCACTTCTCCAGGATTGGGGATCCAGTATTTGCCTTTACCACCTCGCTCATATCTCATCCCTTCCATCATACGAGCAACTCGCGAGTCTGATTCCTCGTGTGCGAGGACATTGTCTCCTGTGTCAAAAACCCGGTACTCGTAATGCTTTCCGCCAAATGTTTCCTTGGTATCTTCGATCAAGTCTCGAATACCAAAGGCATCACGAAGAGCAAATTTGACTGGCATCCTCGCAGCTGAGATGGTTATGTCGGCGTAATCATGCCATGAGAATGCGTACCAATGAGAAATCGCGAATATCGGCATCTCGAAACAGATCAAGGCATCCTGTATGGCAGCAGCAAGGTTATCCGGGGTGTATCCGGGGACATCGTTCGGAATAGCCCCCAACCATTGAAGGATTGAAAGAAAGAATCCTTGCCAGTAAGAAGCGAAGATGATGAGCTTAATGCAGAGGAATTTGGGCATAGGTCGAAATGGTTGTAAGTCCTGTGACATACAGACCCAAAACATTGCCAACGAATAGAGACATAAAGTAACGCTAAGATTGTAAAGGATACCAGTCCATAGGTAGCCTGATGTCAGCCCAAGATAGCCCTCTTGATACGTGTCCGTCAATTTCAGGATTATGGTGACGGCGCTGAGTATCGGCTTGAGCCATGTATACTGAAGAATACCGCGCTTGATGGCTAGGAATGTATGTGGATCGGAGATGTCGACCTTGGCTAAGCAGTGGCTTAAAGGCCATGGATGATGTACTGGCTGTCTACCGTGCATCATGATGATGAGAGCACGCTCGCCACCAAGGAAGTTGATGAGCAGTTGAAGGAAGGTGTAGATTGTGAAAGCCTGACAGCGTAAGAGTCAATAATCTCACACATATCTCCTGCTGCCTCGACATCTTACCTCGTAGATATCCCGGATCGGATCGAGGTAGAATGCCGCCTTCAGTGACATGATGCTCGCCCAAGAAGATGCTGAGTATATGGGAACCCTAGCAGAGATAAGCAAGGAAGCCGGTTCCGGTTGCTTTGCCGAAGCCTACATGAGGAGGATACGAATCACATAACGCTGTAGCAGCGGTTTCCGGTAATTCTTCCTATAAGGTAGTATTGAGTGCGCGTCGGCAGTCTGAAGGACGTAAGGGTCTCACGTCTGGAGCCATACTGAGCTAAAAGGTCATGGTAGAGTCAGTATAGTTGCAGCAGATATATTCTCCGAGACTGTGAAAGAACCTCTCCGAAACGAAGCTTACAAGAAGGATACCAGCGACGCGACTAGAGATGCAACACCGGTAACGATGATAGTTGCTGAAGTGAGTTTCGAACCCGTACCGCCGCCAGGAACTTTATCCGACATTTTGACACTGTGTCGTGCCCTGACGTGCGTGCACGTCTACTGAGAGCTGATGCCTAGCTATCGCAGACAGCTGTTCAGCTTGGCAGGACTATGATATAGCAAGGTAAGGGCCAAGAAGTGAGCTTGCCTTGAGCTCATGACAGACGCGCAATGTTCCAGCTATGAAAACTCTCCGGAATGGTCTTTGAGCTACCATGGATGCTGGAGGCGAAGTCAACACGGAAGGTTTCCAGTAAACGGTCTGGTGTTGGGTGATGACGAAGAGTTGCACGGACCACCCGCTGCGGCGCTGCATGTGATTTGCCCAATGGTAATTATAAACAAGAGCTCTTTCGCATGACAGCAGTATTCGACATTTGCCGGAGGTCTGCATCAACTTTACGTCCTGAATCCATGAGAGAAATACGGCGTGCTTGAATGAGATTGGGACTTCAACGGTACCGCGTCCTTTGGGTTCGACGATGAGGCGTTCGCAGGATCACCTACAGAGCTGTCAGAGCCATGGCCGGGGGAGGTTCTACGGCTCAACCGGTGATGGCTCATAGCTTTAATTGGTATGATTCTTCGTCGCCATCAGAATACTCGTCATTTCTAATTGGAGACTCAGGGTGTTTCTTGTCGAGTTATCCGTGTGCTGTATCCTGTAAGCTAGCAACACAACTTCGCCGACCACAGATGACGATTGATGCTCTCCTAGGACCTTATTCTTCCTGTTCTATTTCAATCGGGTCTTTGCGACTCTGGTTTCACAGGCCCTCCGAGCTTATACGTGGCACAAATACCGCGCTCATGTTGAGGTACAGGCTCTACAGGTGTCTTTGCTAGCAGGTAGAATCTTTTTCAAAGATCTCCGATACCACGGGACGAATGAGACAATCCTGATACATGGCGGACACGTCACGTGGCGCTACTGGCTGCGCAAAGTCAGAGAGGTGGACTGTAGGCCCATCAGGGCAGGAGCAGATAGCCAAAGCTTTGGAACGAAGGATGCTGATGTAAAAGCTGCAAGAAGCAATAATATTAGCGATGGCGAGACGGGAGGTGCGGCGAAGAAGATGGGCGATCTACCGTGCCGAATTGCGCTCTCCGCACGAGGGTTGGAATGGTTTGTCTACAATCGAACTCCGGCGTACGACGCAATCGTTGCAAGCATGTCAAGTGTGGAAACAGGTGCTTCCAGTGGTCTTAAGGATGCGAACGGGTCAGGAAGTCCGTCCATTGCTCAGAAGGATTCGATTGGAAATCTTTATCGCTCTCGAGAGACACTTGGGCACTCCGTGAAGTCTGAAGTTCGGTCACATACAAACAACAAACCGGTATCAGAAGTTGATAAATCTCACCCAATTATGAGGCTGCAAAACGAACCTCCTTCCTTTCAAAGTGAAGAGGTCACACAGTCTGCGGATGTACGTTCCTTCACCGCTGGAAACGCCCGTCATCAACCTATGGATAGAGGGCAAGACGAATCTCCTTCGGTCTCAAATATTTTGGCTTTTCTACCGATCTATGTTGAATGCAGCAAAGGTGGCATCGTTCTAGGTAACGAGAATACGAGGACTCTATTGACGGCCAAATTCGAACGCGCCAGCGGGCATGTCGACGCTACTCATTCCCGAGCCGTCGACCAATTCAAACAATTGATCAATTTTGACTTTATACGACCATTGGTTCAAATGCGGACGAACTCGGAGTATCAGCAATCACAGCTTTCTGCAGCTGCGCAGTCTAAAGGGGAAGGCCACAATGACACCAAGACAACAATGCAGAGACGTCATAACCTCAGTCGTCACAGTCGTGGGTTTGGAAAGGCTCTCAAGGACTTGATCCGCTACTTCCGGATAATCTATGCATCATCCACCTCGTCACAAAACAGTCAGGAGCCGAGTCCAAGACCAGCCCGTCAAGATACTCAGCGAGCTGAAGATCGATGGCTTGGGTTATCGCGGTATTTGAGGGAAATTGAGCAGGATGAGCAAGATAGTTGGAGATCCGTCGAGTATGCTAAAATGTCGACTATTCTGGATTGCCCTAGCGTAGGCATGAGCTTCTATTGGGATATCCCGGGCGTTGTTACCGAACGCTCACCAAACGACAGCTTCCTAGCACCTGAATACCGTGATGATATCAACGGGGATGTCCCACCAGATTGGGGCATAGATCTCCGTATCCGTGGTGGTGATATTCACTACGGTCCATGGACGGATCGGGAACGAGCGGATCTACAAACGATCTTTCTACCAAACTCTTACCGAGATGCTGTTCCGCCCACCACCCTCAGAGCCGGCCAGCCAAGAGTTAGCACCGTATTTAGATTGCGCGTTGATATAGAGGAGGCGATCACTATCCGCATCCCTTTTCGTGAAGAATCCAAAGATTGGAAGTGGAAGGGCAAGGCGAATGTGGTCCGTGGCACTGAGGAGCAAAACAAGCAAAGAGAGAAGAGAAGGTGGGGTATTGGCAGGAAAGGGAACAAAGGTGGACCTGGCCCTGAAGTCCGTCCTTTCGGATGGCTGGACATTAAAATGGAACCCGATTCAGCTATCACCTATACCATGGATATGTTACCTAGAGCTACAGGTTTCAAAAATGAGCTTAGAATTGACCTTCGTGGGACAGAAGTGTCCTCCAGCGTAAACCATGGTCTGCTTTGGCGATCCACCAGTCAGACAATCTCTTGCGATCTCTCGAACCCATTCGAATGGAATGCATTGCATCAATGGAACTTCAATATCGTGAGCAACAACCTCGAATTATTCATACTCAGGGACCACATATTCCTGCTCACCGATCTGATCAGCGACTGGACGTCCGGATCCGCAGCTGACTTTTACACGTTCGTTCCGTTCCAGTACCGCGCCAAGCTTGTGTTTCCCAACTTCAAACTCTACCTCAATGCCAACGACTCTAATATTATCAACAACCCCTCCGACTTAGACGATAACACCTTCATTACTGTGTGGGGTGAGAATATGGTTGTCGACGTTGACGTACCCTTGAAAAGATATCAATCTTCACAGAATGTGGTAGGCTTCGATGTCAACGCACAGAATGGAGGCTTTGAGCTTCGCACCCCTTTGTGGAACACGCAGAATACCTTCCTTGATAACAAGGACATTGTCTCATTGGAAGCCCTGTGCATAAAAGGTTCCTACGACTACTATACCACGAATTCTCCAAGCCAGACTGATACGCTCCTACTCGACCTTTATGGATCAAAGCTTACCGCGCACTTATATGGATTTTTTGTTCGGTGCCTTATGAGACTAAAGGACAATTACTTCGGTGACGACCTACACTTCAGGACATTAGAGGAGTTTCAGAGCCTTCTGCTTAATCAAGGATTACCCAACCAGACGAACCGAGAGAATGTAGAGAGCAAATCGAGAAAGAACACCAATGACCTGGATGTCATTCTGAGCGTCACCATTGAGGATACATCTGCACTTCTTCCTGCGAATCTATATTCTGCGGAGGAAAGCATTAGACTCGATCTTGCAGATGTGGTTGCGGAAATGCGTTTCACAAACTATTACATGGATCTTGAGGTCAATCTCAGCCCACTGTTAGTGTCGCTCGAAAGCCCTGAGAGCGGCAAGGGCTTGGATAATGCAACTTCGAGCACACAGGTGTTCATTGACGGTGTGGATGTATATGGTCACAGACTTTTTGGATTGCCCCCCGCAGAGCCCACCTATGTGTGCAACTGGGACTTCAGGGTTGGAGCAATCGATGGGGAGTGTTCGACGGACTTTGTTCGAACGGTGTCACTTGCCTTACAATGCTTCGCATTTTCATTTTCAGACAACGAGAATGCGCTCCCTTCGATCCACGCGAAGTCGATACATGACGTTACGTTTCTCCGTGCAGATATCGAGCCAATATGTGTTTGGCTGCTTGTCGACCAAGCGGCAATACTTGTCAGCTTTGATACACTGAGCTTCAGCTTCAACGATTGGGGCCAGATGGATTACTCCGAGACTCTGAACTTAGTAATACCTGAACTGACCCTAGCCTGTATTGACGCGAAAAGCGCTCTTCGTCACCAGAGCAAAACGCTCTCCCCTGTAACCACTCTTGCATACCTGCGAACGTCCGTCAAATTCTCTATGATTGAGAGGAAAGAGGAATCCAAAGGGTATCGGGAATTGCAGCAAAACCATCTCCGAATGCATGATCAGCGAACCAGGCGGACAGAGTGGTTGCTTCACACCAAGGACGAGCAGGCTGCGTCTATACTGCCCGGTATATATTCGAAAGCCGACGCTCCAGCTATGCCTGTTCCACACATGCCGGAACCAGCAGCGTTGGAACGTGGAGCCACAATCCGCCCACCTTCAGTGTCCTCATATTCGAGCTCTATTGCCCCAAGATATCCTGCCAACCGCAACAGAAGCACAAGCTCCTTCTTATCGCTACGAGACATATATGACACCCGTAACAGTGACAAGTCTCAATCAAAACGGGACGAGTCACGGCCATCTGGTTCTGAAAAGAACACAACAACGAGAGTCATGACTGTGGACAAACCTCTAGGGTCAACTGCCCGATGGACTTCGGCATGCCGAAGCGATCATGCCATGGAAGCCGAAAGATTACCACGGCAGGGTCGAGTAGAGAACGGAGGCCAACTAAGGAATGAGCTTGGCCCGAGTAGCTCCTCCTTTACTAGATCCTTTGTGGCCCCACATTTTTCGCTCTGCGGTGTTACGCTTAACCTACAAGATGTTCCAGACCTGCCTGACTGTGTCACATCATACCGAGATTTAGCGCGAAGTGCGCTACCTCCTGACGATGGATCGATACGGGATGAGGACAGCGGAGCCATGCGGACCAGCTTCATCGTAACGTTTGACTCGGGACTTATAGCTTACGCCAGTCCCGAGGCTCTTTACTCGATCTCAGCTCTTCTCGGCCACTTGCAGCCCAGAGATCCTGCGTCGGTCTTGGACAGCCTGCAGGTAGATGTAATGAGCGAGATTCTGGGATCAGCAAAGAAGAGACCAAGGGATGGCAAAACCACCGAGGTCACTTTCCGAGTATCTTATGCTCACGTTCGCTTTGTGAACCCATTGACCTTGGTTGAGGATATCCAAGGCGAAGAGTCTCAGGATCGATATAACTTCATCTCCTCTCGGTGTGCCATGACTGCCAGGACAACAGCGCAGAATCATAACGAGGATGGCGGCAACAATTCAACAGTGCACCTCGCAATGGGATCTTTGAGCTTCGTCATGGAAGAGCCACTGAGTGCGGCTTCAAGCAAGTTCGACGCTGTTCGTGGAGACATCGGTGACGTAGACTTTTGGCTTGTATCTGATCCATCCATTTCAGGGAATCTACGTGTCAAAACATTCGCAGCGATAACCTTTAGCAAGAATATTGTATATCTCGCCACTCTGACCCGACGCACTAATGCACTTGGATTATCCGTGGCCAGGTCATTTGAGATACTAAAGGAGCAGCAGAAGATGCGGCTACGTCATCTTGCTTTTGCTTTGACCATGCTTGGTGCAAGTCTTCCGGACCCGCCACTTTTCACAAGGCCCTCTTATGTTCTTCGATCCGCCCCCGGTCATATCAGAGTCAACGATTCGTGGAGGATCATCACCCGCTTCCGCTGTATGTTTCAAGGTCTAGCTGAGCATCAGAAAGCGGAATTGGTTATTCAGTGCAAGAAGAATGGCGGCCATTGTCCTGGTGATGCAGCAGCACGAGTCAGTAAAAGCTTCGATGGATGGCGAAGCTGGGAGTTGAGCCAGGTTAGGAAGAGCCTGGTCATACAGAGTCTATTTGGAGCCATGCCTAGGGCTGCGAAGTCTAACTTCTCAAAATATTTCCCAATCACTGCGGTCGCGACTGTTGGCACATTACGGTTAGCTATCGACCCGGGTCCAAAGCAAAACGAGTTGAATCTCAATGCTCTTGCGATTTGCACTACTACCAAGGCAACATCGATACCAGCCATAGATTTGACCTCGAACTCTTCTACTGCGTACATGACCGTCGTTCAAGTCCACTGTATGAAGATCGGTATTGACCTTCACTGGGAGTGTTGGGAGCTGTTCCAGGACGCTCAAAAGTTGTTTCTGGCAAGTGAGGGTCATGGACACACGTCACCAGTCCCAAGCTCACGGTCAACTGCCCCTTCAATGCGAACTCAACATTACCATGTCCTCCTATCTGTAGACACAGGCAAGGTCACAATCGACAGTTTCAATCTATCACTGTTATCCCGGTGTGACGGTGTTGACTCTTCGTTCGTCACAGCAGATTATCCAGGCTTGAGGAAACGGCGAGCTGTGAACATTGTGGTCCATGCAGATGTCGCATCGTCCGAATTAATCAGCCATACTAAAACGCTGGCGATATTACAAGCTCGCCAACCAAGGATATGCGCCTCCCATACGGAAGACTGTGGTGGCGATGCTTCTCCGGCTGATTGGACGCTTACAGGATTATGGCAGGGAGTTCTGTGCAACATTCTTGCAGACCTTCCCAGCCTGGTGGGCGTCGTCGACCTTCTCATCAACGACGAGATTCCGTACGTGCGTCGTGTGGTCACCACCCTAAAAGATCGGCCAGCCGCCAAGAAGCCTACTATCGCAAGCTCGAATGCAAAGCCTAAAAGAGTCATCATTGTGCTCTCTTTGGATGAATACCAAATTCAACTAACTGTACTTCCTTCGCTCGTCTACACCATCACAGGCAGTGTAGCACGAAGTTCCATGGCTGTCAAACCACATGGAAACATCGTCGTTGACGTTGACCTCAAAGGTCAATCCCATAGTCTCGAAACCGA
>JAABUJ010002131.1_pt1 | contig 25604 bp, 28 predicted proteins | sample 5559131 | NCBI WGS metagenome assembly JAABUJ01 (sample SAMN10711875, study PRJNA513366) | rock metagenome | isolation source: Antarctica rocks | place: Antarctica: Victoria Land, Mt New Zealand nord | collected 2016-01-07
CCACCAGCGCTTCCGGGAACACATGTCGCCGAATATCGGCATAATCACGAGGTCGGCATAAATCGATGGAGTCCGCGCCGGCAACCATCCCCGCGACCAGCGCACGGGACCTTCAGCTCAGCGTTGCCACCACCCGGCTTGTCGATCTTGACGTGGGCGGCGACGAGCTGCCCAAGCCTCGCTCGCTCGGCCAGCCGAACCACCGGCGTGAGGACGGCGCACGACACGAGGTTCGGGTCATCGAACACGGCGGTGACGTCATGACAGACTCGCATCCAGCGGATGCCCTTCTCTCGCGGTTGAACTGATCCCTCGACAAGATCGATTCTCCCGCAGCAGAAGGGCATTCCGTCGTTACGACCCGCGCCTCACACCAAGACCAGCGGTGGATCCGGGCTTAGACTAAGTGGAAACTTCCTTCTTGCGGATCACCGTCGAGCAGGTACTGGCCGCCGGGGAAGTACTGCACCACGGAGTTGATCACCACCGTGTCGAAGTAGTCCGACGGCAGGCCGGTGACGTCGCCGGCGTCCTGGTGCCGAAGCCGCACGCGGTCGGCAAGTTCTGGTGCCCGGGACACCTGCCGGCGCAGCGCGGTGATCACTTCGAGGGACAGGTCAGTGCCCCAGTAGGAGTCACACCCTCCGGCGAGTTCGGCCAGGAGCAGGCCGGTACCGACCCCCACCTCCAGGACCCGCCGGGGACGTAGCTCCCGGATGCTCTCGACCGTGGTGGCCAGCCATTCGTGCATGTGCCCCGCCGGGAAGGCCAGACCGTCTTGGCTCTGCTTCCACAACCCGAAGTCCGAGCCGAGCTCTGCGATTTCCGCGTCCTCGTCGACCGTGTACTCGGCGTCGAACACCGCTCGCCAGCCCTGGACCTGTTCCTCGTCCTTGCCCTCCGGCCCGTCCGGCACGGACCTGGCTGGAACCAGATGCGCGACGATCCGGGAGTCCCCGGACAGATCCTGGGCGACCGTGACGGCGGCATCGCCGATGCGCGGATGCCGGATCAGGGCTGCCTCGATCTCCCCCAGTTCGATCCGGTGCCCCCGGATCTTGACCTAGCTGTCGTCTCGGCCGACGTAGTCGACCTCGCCGGCGGCGGTCGAGCGCGCCAGGTCTCCGGTGCGGTACATGGTGGATCCCGGCGGGCCGAACGGGTTGGCGACGAACCGTTCCGCCGTCCGGCCCGGCTGGCCGAGGTAGCCCCGGGTGATGCCGTCGCCGGCGATGTAGAGATCGGCGATGACCCCGGCCGGCACCGGTCGCAGGTCCGCGTCCAGGACGTAGACCTGGGCGTTCGAGATGGGCCTGCCGATCGTGGGGACGGTGCCCTCGACGACCAGCGAGGCCGTGGAATAGATCGTGCTCTCCGTCGGCCCGTACAGGTTGGTGACCTCGCCGATCCGGCACAGTGACGCCGCCAACGGCGCGGAGAGTGCCTCGCCCCCGGTCAGGACCCGCATCCTGGGCAACGTGACGTCGTAGGCGACCAGCTCGCGCCAGAGCGAGGGGGGTCGCCTGCATGCCCCGGCGCCGACGATCAGGTCCGTCAGGGCCGCCGGATCCCGCACCACGTGACGTGGGGCGAGGGAAGTCAAGCGGCGCAACGACGTCGTGGGAATGTTCCCCGACCCAGCTGCTCTGCTGCGCCTATCGGCGTGCGTGCTGATCGAGGCCCACGACGAGTGGCAGGACAGCGACCGCCGCTACCTCTCCGAGGAGTCCATCACCCTCCTCGTCCCGCCCGCCCCGAGCCCCCTACCGACCACCTCAGCCACCACCCCCACCAAGCAGCTCGCCGCTACGGCATAGTCACGCTCATCGCAGAGCCCCACGCGACGAGCTACACCACTCCACGGGACTCCATCTCTTGCAGTGCGCTGTCCCTGAGCTTGCGGGGTTGCCGACCCAAGAAAGGAAGAAATCCTGTGCGGATTGATCCCCAGGCTCAAGCATTTCTCAATGTGGTCGCCGATGCGCCTGCTCTGGACACCCAGTCGGCGGAGCAAAACCGGGCAGATCTGCTGAATGCGCTGCCCTTGACCGGCCCTCCGTCGGAGGTTGCGTCGGTCCAGGACCTCGAGCTGGCGGGTCCGGAAGGGCCGATCCCGGTGCGCATCTACAGGCCCAGGGCCGATGCCGTGCTGCCGGGAGTCGTGTACTTCCACGGCGGTGGATGGGTCCTGGGCGGCCCGGACCTTGCCGACACCACAGCACGAGACATCGCCGTGATGGGTGACGTCGTGGTGGTCAGCGTCGACTGCCGGCTCGCCCCCGAAACCCGGTTCCCCGGTGCCGTGGAGGACGCTGAGGCGGTCACCCGCGCACTGCTGCGGGGACAAGTACCCAGTGTCGATCCCGACCGCATCGGCGTGGCCGGGGACAGTGCGGGGGGAAACCTTGCCGCCGTCGTCGCGGCGGAGCTGCGGGCCGAGGCAGGCCTGCGGCACCAAGTTCTCATCTACCCGGTCACCCAAGCCAGAGTCGGCTCGACCAGCAGCTACCGCCAGTTCGCTGACCGGCACTTCCTCAAGCTGCGGGACATGCAGTACTTCTTCGACTGCTACGCCCCCGGGGTGGACCCTGACGATCCCCGCCTGGCCCCGTTCGCCAACAAGGACCTGTCGGGCCTCGCCCCTACCACCGTCATCACCGCAGAGTGCGGCCCGCTACGCGACGAGGGCGAGGCCTACGCCGCAGCCCTACGGGATGCCGGGGTGATGGTGACACACGCCGGTTCGACGGACAGGTTCACCCGTTCGTCTACATGGCCGGGCTCATCGACGACGCAGTCGAGGCACGTCAGCTCATCGGCGATCAGCTGCACGCCGCCCTGCACCCCCACCCGTGACGACAGGTCCCACTCGCCAGGCCCGCTCGGGCAGGTACGCGCCACACCGAGCGGTTCGCCTGGTCGCGCAGCCGCAGCCGCGGTCGACGACGAGGTCGACGGCGGCAACGAGTTCTACCGCTCCGCGAGTGCGGACAGGGCTTGGGCGATCTGGTGGTCCCGGGCGGCGGCGGCATGCTGGTAGCGCATCGCTGCCGCCCGTGACGAGTGTCCGAGCCTGCCCAGGAGCTCGGCCAGCGTCGCCCCGGTGGACGCGGCGAGCACGGCGCCGGTGTGCCGGAGGTCGACTCACCGCAGGTCGGGTGCCCCGCCTTCACACGGGCTGCGTAGACCACGCGGTAGAGGGTCGCGGGGGCCATGTGCTTGGTCGGGTCCCCGGCGGAGGGGAACAGCAGCGCAACCCGACCCCCAGTTGTGATCCGCTCCAGGTGGTCGCGCAGCAGCGGCACGATGTGCAGGGGGATCGACGCGTCCCGCCGGCCGGCGTGATCTGCTTCTGATCAACGGTGAGCCAGTCGAAATGGCCCAGGTGTGGCCCGACCGTCGCCTCCCGCTCGGCGACAACGTCGAACACTCACGTTACATCGCCAATCCGCCGTCGACCGGCACCACGATACCGGTGATGTATCCCGCCTCCGCCGATGCCAGGAAAGCGACCGCTGCTGCCATCTCGTCGGGATCGCCGAAGCGTCCCAAGGGGATGATCGCCTCGGTCTGCGCACGCACGTCGTCGGGCACCGAGGCGATCATGCGAGTCTCGGCATTGGGCGAGATCGCGTTCACCGTGACGCCGAAGATCGCCAGCTCCTTGGCGACGGTCTTGGTGAAACCGATGATGCCCGCCTTCGCCGCGGCGTAGTTGGCCTGCCCGACGTTGCCGTGCAGACCGGTGTAGGACGTCACGTTGATGATCCGGCCGTAGTTCTGGGCCCGGAAGGACGGGATGCACGCCTGGGTGAAGTTGAATGCGCCGGTGAGGTGCACGCCGAGAACGGCGTTCCAATCGTCGGCCGTGAGCTTCCAGACGCGCCTGTCCCGCAAGATCCCCGCGTTGTTGACCATGATGTCGATTCGCCCGGTCTCCTCGAGCGCGACGGCGACCACGTGATCGACCTGTTCGCGGTCCGAGACGTCCGCCGTAACCGCGATCGCGCCGATCTCCTGTGCCGCGGCCGCGAGCACTTTCTCGTCCATGTCGACGGCGACGACCGATGCGCCCGCCTCGGCGAACAGCTTCGCGATGCCGAGGCCGACACCTCGGCCGGCACCGGTCACGATGACGGTCTGTCCGCTGAAGTCGAAGGTCAGGTTGGGAGCATGGGTACTGCGCGCGGTGCTCACGATGCCACCTCGAACAGGCCCGCGGCACCCATGCCGCCACCGACGCACATCGACACCACGACCCACTGGACGCCGCGACGACGGCCCTCGATCAGGGCGTGGCCCACCAGCCGCGCGCCCGTCATGCCGTAGGGGTGCCCCACGGCGATCGCGCCACCGTCGACGTTCAGCTTCTCCGGGTCGATGCCCAAGAAGTCGCGCGAATAGGCTGCCTGCGACGCGAAGGCCTCGTTGAGCTCCCACAGCCCGATGTCGTCGACCGACAGGTCGTGGTTCTTCAGCAGCCTGGGGATGGCCGTGACGGGTCCGATGCCCATCTCCGCCGGCGCGCAGCCTGTGACGGCCATGCCGCGGTAGAAACCGAGCGGGGTGATGCCGCGTCGGTTCGCCTCGCCCGCCTCCATCATCACGGCGGCCGCAGCCCCGTCGGACAGCTGCGAGGCGTTGCCGGCCGTCACGGTCGGGACGGCACTGGCCTCGCCCGGAGCCATGACGGGCTTGAGCTCAGCGAGCTTCTCGGCCGTGGTGGCGCGGATGCCCTCGTCGTGCGTCAGCGTGACCTCCTCCTGCGAGACCTCACCCGTCTCCCGATCGGTGACCTTCTTCGTCACGGTGACGGGTGCGATCTCTGCGTCGAACCGGCCTGCGTCACGCCCGGCCGCAGCTCGCTGCTGCGACTGGAGTCCCATGAGGTCCTGCACCTCTCGTGACACCTCGTAGCGCTCGCCCACCACCTCCGCCGTCCTCAGCATCGACCAGTAGATGTCGGGATGCCGCTCCTGGAGCCAGCCGTCCGTGGTCCGGAACGCGTTGTGGTGCTCGTTCTGCACCAGGGAGATCGACTCGACACCACCGCCGATGGTGACGTTCATGTTCTCGTGCACGATCTGGCGACCGGCCGCAGCGATCGCCATGAGACCCGAGGCGCACTGACGGTCGATCGTCGACCCCGGGACCGTCACCGGCAGCCCCCCGCGCAGCGCGGCCTGACGGGCCACGTTGAAGCCGGTGCTGCCCTCCTGCATCGCGCAGCCGAGCAGGACGTCCTCGACCTCGGACGGGTCGATGCCTGCCCGCTCGATCGCATGCCTGATCGCGTGACCAGCCAGCTCCTGCCCGGATGTGTCGTTGAACGCGCCTCGGTAGGCCTTGCCGATCGGTGTGCGTGCCACCGAGACGATGGCCGCTTCTCTGATAGTCATGAGCACATACTACTCAGTATCATGAGATGGCGCTAGGCTTCTCGAAGCCGCACAGCCTCGGTAGTCTTCAGGCGCACGCTGCCCGGCCCGGCAGACTCAGATCTCGAGGACCCATGACATCACCAGCGCGGCAAGAAGGGGCTTATCCGCGTCCTGGCGTCTCGGACATTCTCAGGCTGTCCGCGAATCGCCTGAGGATCCTCGACGCCGCGGCCGAGGCATTCATGGAACGTGGCTACGACGCCACGACGATCGACGAGATCGCAGACCGCGTCGGTGCGACCAAGGGGGCGGTGTACTACAGCTACCGCTCGAAGATGGACATCTTCTTCGCCGTGTACGAGCGCGGGATGCTGCACCTGGAGGAACGGGTCGGCGATGCGCTCAGGAACTGCGTCGACAAGACTTCCGCCGAACGCCTGCGAGTCGTCAGTATCGCGCACGCCGACAACATCATGCGCAACTACGCTTACCACGTCGTCATCCAGAACGGCGTCGAGCAACGGCGTCAAATGGCCCTGAAGGACAGCGACCGCACGCGCATCAGCAAGTTGGACACCATGCGCGCCGATCATGAGGCACTGGTGCACTCGCTCATCGATGGCGGGCACCGGGACGGCTCGATCCGCGACTTTCCCGCCGGCCTGGCGACACGAACGCTCATCGCAGGAGTCGTCGGGATCGCCCTCTGGTACCGACCGCGAGCAGATCAGACCGAGGCTGAGCGACTCGACATGGCTGGGCAGGTCGTCGACATGCTGCTCATGGGCCTGTCGCCACGATGAGTCTGCGTCGAGACGACCTTCCAAGTGAAGCTCTCGCATCACCGAGGTAAAGGGGCACGCCCTCGGCGGTCGCCGTGGACGCGCCCCTTCGACTACAGGACGACAGTCTCCTCAGTGACCATCACCCCCACCGACGCCATGTCGATGAAGGTGGCCTCGTCAGGGTTCACGAGCTCCTTGTAGTTCTTCGACGTGAAGAACGCGTTGTGATCATCCCAGCTGTCGAACCAGATCTCGGTCAGCCCGTCATACGCAGGAGCCGGATAGCCCTCGGCGGGCACCGGGTGCGAGACCGTGTACTTGCGCACGTACTTGGCTGCCTCCGGGATCGAGGCGAAGAGCGGTCCGTGCTGGTCCCTGTGGTGCTTGACGAATTGATCGACGTCCATGTCGGGGACGCGGTTGATCATGAAGGCGAACTTGATCATGCTTTTTCCATCCATTTCGGTTCATCGTGAGTTCGGAGCCGACCCGACGCGACTGTCGGTGGCTGCACGAACTACGCTAGATGCTGACATGGATGTGAGGGGCAAGTTGACGTGAGTCAGGTCATAGGGAGGTGGCGATCGTGAGGATCGGGGAGCTGTCCAACAGGACCGGCGCGAGTCGCCGATCGCTGCGCTACTACGAGGAGCAGGGGCTCGTGGTCAGCACTCGCTCTCCCAGCGGTCAGCGCCACTACGACGTCGAGCAGGTGCGACGCGTGGAGCTCATCCAGACCTTCTTCACCGCCGGGATGTCGAGCCGCACGATCCTCCAGATGGTGCCGTGCATGGTGGCGACGCCCACCGTCCAGGCTTCCGAACAGGCCATGGAGACGATGGACGCCGAACGGCGCCGACTGACGTCCGTGATCGACAGCCTAGTGACCGCGAGAAGCACGCTCGACGGACTGATCCAGGCCAACGACCGGTACCGCGCCGATCTGTCGGGCAGCCGACAGTCGAGCGTCAGCTCGTCATAGCTCTTCACTGCTCAGGGTCAGGAACGCCCTCTCCACCATCTGCTCGACCAGGGCAAGGTCCAGAGGACCACCTGCCGCGGCGTTGAGTGGCTGCTCGAGGGCGCGTCGCACCACCCCTTCGCAGATGATGGCGATCTTCCACAGCCCGAGCGCGTGCCAGAACGTCACTGCGGAGCCGTCACGTCCGGTGGCGGACAGGTAGGCCGCGGTCAGCTCGTCGCGACTCCGGAAGCCCGGTAGAGCCGAGGCCGCGAACAACGACGTCGCCGCGTCGTCGTGTTGGGGCCAGTACGCCAGCATGCTGCCGAGGTCCGCGATGGGGTCTCCGAGAGTGGCCAGCTCCCAGTCCAGCACCGCCCGCACCGCGCCCGAGTCGGGCGACGCGATGACGTTGCGCAGATGGAAGTCGCCGTGGACGAGGACGGTCTCGTGCTGGGCCGGTATCGAGCTTCTCAGGACAGCGGTCAGCTCGTCGAGCGCGGGAAGCTCTCTGGTCTTCGTGCTCTCACTGACCCGACCACCGACGGAGCTGCCGAGCTGCGTACGGGCCGTGGCTGGAGAGATCGGCGAGCCCGGAGTCCTCGAGATCGACGGCATGGATCGCCGCAAGGTTCGTGATCATGTCGTCGGAGAGTCGCCCGCGCACCTGCGGCGCGATGGCCTGCGCCATGGGCATGCTGTCGACCACCAGGCCGTCCACGTGCTCGACCAGGACGAACGGCACCGACAACACGCTGTCGTCGTCGCCGAGCCCGACGACGCGTGGAACCTTGACGGGCGACCGCTCGAGTGCGGCGAGTATGCGCGCCTCCCGAACGATGTCGTGAGCAGAAGCGGCGAGCTCCCCGAGCGCCGGTCGTCGCAGGATCCACCGTCCCAGTCCCTCGTCGCGAACTTCCATCGTCAGGTTGGACTGGCCCAGACCGACGCGACGAAAGCGCAGGCGCCCCTGGGCGCCGATTCCCAAGGACTTGATCCACCCCTGCAGCGCGGACAGGTCGAGCCCCGGACCGGGATCGTCGACGCCCGCGATCTCGCCCTCGCCCGACGTCATCTCTTCCTGTTCCACTCCGGGTCGATGCGACGCAGCTCGACCTGGGCGATGGTCCGCTTGTGGACCTCGTCCGGACCGTCCGCGAGCCGCAGCGTGCGGGCGTAGGCGAAGAAGCTCGCGAGCGGGAAGTCCTCCGTCAGGCCGCCGGCACCGTGCACCTGGATGGCCCGGTCGATGATCTTCAGGGCGACCTGCGGTGCCGCCACCTTGATCGCCGCGATCTCGGTGCGGGCCTTCTGGTTGCCGACCGTGTCCATGAGCCAGGCCGTCTTGAGGGTGAGCAGCCGGATCATCTCGATCTCGATGCGCGCCTCGGCGATCCAGTCCTGGATGTTGGCGCGATTCGCCACGGGCTCGCCGAACGTGACCCGGCTCTGCGCGCGCGAGATCATCATGTCCAGGGCGCGTTCTGCCATGCCGATCGCACGCATGCAGTGGTGGATCCTGCCGGGTCCGAGGCGAGCCTGGCTGATCATGAAACCGTCGCCCTCCCCCGCCAGGAGCGCCGTCTTCGGCACCCTCACGTCGTCGAAGGCGATCTCGGCGTGGCCCTCGCGGTCGAGGTAGCCGAGTACAGCCAGACCCCGGACGATCGTCACGCCCGGCGTGTCGATCGGCACCACCATCATCGACTGCTGGCGATGCTTGGCGGCGTCGGGATCGGTCTTTCCCATGACGATGAGCACCCGGCAGTTGGCGTGCAGGGCATTGGACGCGAACCACTTGCGCCCGTTGAGCACGTACTCGTCTCCATCGGCCACCATGCGGAGCTGGATGTTGGTCGCGTCCGAGGACGCGACCGCTGGTTCCGTCATCGCGAACGCAGATGCCATCTCGCCGGCCAGCAACGGCCTGAGGTACTTCTCCCGGTGCTCCTCGGTGCCGAACAGCTGCAGCACCTCCATGTTGCCGGTGTCGGGTGCGTTGCAGTTCATGGCCTCCGGGGCGAGGTGCGGACTGCGGCCCATGATCTCGCACAGCGGCGCGTAGTCGAGGTTGCTCAGTCCGGGCGATCCCCACGCCTCGTCCGCGTGCGGGTGAAACAGATTCCACAGCCCCCGGCTCCTGGCCTCCGCCTTGAGCTCCTCGAGGACGGGCGGGTGGAAGTTCGGGTCCCCGGACGCGTACATCTGGGCGTCGTAGACAGCTTCCGCGGGGTAGACGTGCTCGTCCATGAAGGCGAGCACCTTCGACTTGTACTCCTTGGCGCGATCTGACGGTTCGAAGTTCATCAATGTCTCTCTCGTGTGCGTGACGATCAGGCGGACGGTGCGCGGCGGGCCTGTGCCGCCGCGGCGTAGAACTCGATGAGCGAGGGGTCGTCGATGCTGCCCGGACTCAGCACCTGCTCGACCGGACGTCCCTGGAACAGCCTCTTGATGGGTACCTCGAGACGCTTTCCGGTCCGGGTGTGCGGAATGCCGGGAACTGTGATGACGTCGTCGGGGACGTGTCGACGGCTGGCGTGCGCCACGATCGTCGCGCGGATCCGATCGCGCAGGTCATCGTCCAGGTCGACGCCCTCGCGCAGCTGGACGAACAGCGGCATCCAGTACGACCCGTCATCGCCCTCGACCCCGAGCATCATCGAGTCGAGCACCTCTGGAAGCACCGCGAGGGCCGCGTAGACGTCCGCCGTGCCCATGCGGACCCCGCCGCGGTTGAGGGTCGAGTCGGACCGCCCCGACACGATCGCCGATCCGCGGTCCGTGATCTCGACCCAGTCGCCGTGGCGCCACACCCCGTCGTACGTCGAGAAGTAGGCGTCGTGGAGACGGGAGCCGTCAGGGTCGTTCCAGAAGTACAGGGGCATCGTCGGCATCGGACGCGTCACGACGAGCTCGCCGTCCCGTCCGCGGACCGGCCGTCCCTCCTCGTCGAAGGAATTGACGGCGACACCGAGCATCGGCCCGGACAGCTCGCCGGCCCAGACCGGCAACGTCGGCGCTCCTGCCAGGAAGCCCGTGGCGACATCCGTGCCCCCGGTGGACGAGACCAGGTGCACATCGGTCTTGACGGCGTCGTAGACCCACCTGGCCGTCGCAGCAGGCAGGGGCGCTCCCGTGGAGCCGATGTACCGCACCGTCGTCAGGTCGTGGGTCTCGCGCGGCGCCAGGTCGTGTTGCGCGCAGGCCGTCAGGTAGCCGGCGCTCGTGCCCACATGGGTGATGCCGAGCGACTCGGCCAACGACCACTGCGCCCCCAGATCGGGATGCTGTGGGCTGCCGTCGTACAGCACCGCACGCGCACCCAGCAGCATGGCCGACACGACGACGTTCCACATCATCCAGGCCGTGGACGTGTACCAGAAGAAGGTGTCGCCCCGTCTGACGTCGGACATCAGGCCCAGCATCTTGAGCTGCTCGAGCAGCACGCCGCCGTGGCCGTGGACGATGCCCTTGGCGATGCCGGTCGTCCCCGAGGAGTACAGGATCCACAAGGGCTGGTCGAAGGCGACCGGCAGGAAGGTCAGGGGATGGTCACCGGCTACGGCCTGGGCCCAGGGGACGAGGCCCGCACGCGGCGGTTCGACCTTCCCCATGTAGTCGACCCACACGCAGGCCGGGTCCCCCGGCAGGCCGTCCAGCACCTCGAGCGCCTGGTCGGTGCGGTCGTGGATCTTGCCGCCGAAGTGGTAGCCGTCAGCGGCGACGAGGACCTTCGGACCGGTCTGGGCGAGTCGGTCGAGCACGCTCTGCACGCCGAAGTCCGGTGCGCACACGGTCCAGACCGCGCCGAGCGATGCCGAGGCCAGGAACGCCACCACGGCCTGGGGGATGTTCGGCAGGTAGCCGGCGACCCGGTCGCCAGGCTCGACCCCCAGGTCACGGAGCGTCGCCGCGAACGAGGCGACCTGCCGACGAAGCTCGCGGCCGGTGAGCTGGTGGACGTCACCGGCCTCATTCGTGGCCACGATCGCGATGTCGTCCTCGGCGAACGCGCCGATCAGGTACTCGGCGAAGTTGACTCGCACGTCGGGGAACCAGACCGCTCCGGGCATGCGCTCCTCGGCGAGGGCCCGGTCGGCCGGGACGCCGGTCACGACGTCGAAGTACTCCGCGACATCGGCCCAGAACTGGCCGAGGTCGTCGATCGACCAGGTCCAGAGCTCGTGGTAGTCGGCGAAGCTCGTCCCATGACGCCGTTCCAGCCACGCGGTGAAGTCAGCGAGCTGTGACGTGCCGGCCGCCTCGCTGGGCCGCCACAGCGGCTCGAATGGACCCGTGCGCATGTCATCCGTCACCGGCTCAAGCTCCTGACTTCTCGAGTGTTACGTCGGGTAGAATGTCACATTCGCCGGTCAGCCGCCACCGCGGCCCAGCATGCACCCTGCTCGGCCAACACAGATAGGGTCAACCCGTGCCTCTCGCCGCTCCCAGTCCCGACGACACGGATCCCGCCGGCAGGTCGTCGGCCGCCCAGGGACGGGTCGGGGCGATCCTGCTGGCACGCAAGCACTTCATCAACAGTCGCCGGGTCGAGATGGGGCCGCTCGCCCAAGAGCTCGGCGTCAGTCGCATGACGGTCAACCGGTGGGTCGGCAGCCGCGACCAGCTCCTCGGAGAGGTCAACTGGACGCTGGCCCACACCGCCCTGGAGAACAGCCGGCTGCGGGCCGCCGGCTCGGGCGCCGAGGTTGTGGCCGACACGGTCGAGGGATTCATCCGCACGGTCCTGGAGGCGCCCTTCATGCGCTACTTCCTGCAGCAGGAGGGCGAGATCGCGCTCCGGGTGCTCACGACCCGCAGCAGCGACCTCCAGCACAACTTCATCTCCTACGTGGCCGCGCTCCTGCGCGACGAGGTTCCCGCCAGTGTCGCCGGCATGCCGATCGACGACCTGGCGTACCTGGTCGTCCGCATCGCCGAGTCGTTCTGCTACGTCGACCTGATCACCGGTGACGCGCCGGACGCCAGCAAGGTGGGCGTGGCCGTCCGCGCCCTGCTCTCGTAGCGACCCGGGATCAGCAGACGCAAGAGGCGGGACCCGGCTGCTGCTCCGGGTCCCGCCTCTTGCCACTGTCACCCAAGGGGCACTGTCACTCAGACGCCGACGGCCACGCGCGACCGGAGGAACTCCAGGACCTCCTTCGCCACCCGCTCAGGCTCCTCGTAGACCGCAAGGTGCCCTTCGTCGGTGAGCATCACGAGCCGGCCGCCGCGGACCTTTCGCACGTCGTCGACCTGCTTGTGCAGGTCCGCCACGAAGTCGTCGCCGCCCACCACGTACATCACCGGGACCTTCATGCCGGGCAGCTCATCGGCCATGCTGGTGTACGCCCCACCACCGAGCCAGCCCTTCCACATCGCTTCAGGGACGGTCGGCATCGTGACGAGCAGATCGGTCGTCTTCTCGGGCTTGTGCGACATGCCCTCGATCCCCGCCTTGATCGTCTCGTCGTCGCGGAAGGCATCGTGGAAGGCCTTCATGTTCGCGTCCTCGCCCGCCTGCGTGCCTCCGGCGTTCCACGGCATGATCCCGACCACTGCCTGCACCGCCTCCGGGTGATCGAGCCCGAGCCGCATGCTGATCGCGCCACCCAGGGACAGGCCGGCGACCGCGAAGGTCGTGAGCCCGATCTCCTGGCATGCTGCGAACACGTCCTCGGCCATGTGGGACAGGTTGCCGTCAGCGCGCGAGTCGACCGAGCCGGCATGGCCGGGCAGGTCGATCAGGACCGCGCGGTATCCCTCCAGCAACGGCTGGAACTCGTCGAAACAGGCGATCGAGCAGCCGAAGCCCGGCAGGAGCACGATGGTCTCTTGGCCGCCGCCGCCCTCCTCGTAGTACATCCCGTTACTTGTGATGGGCATGATGACCTCTCCTCTTGCGTTACTTCCTACGATATGTAACGTAACGACGGTCACACTTTAATCGTTCTCGACGCAAGGTCAAGACCTCTCCCGGATCAGCTCAGGTCGCGCTTGAGGATCTTCCCGGTCGCGGTCATCGGCAGGGCGGGGCGAAACTCCACGATGCGCGGATACTTGTAGCCCGCCATGCGCTCCTTGGCCCATTGGAGGATGTCGTCCTCCGTGACGTCGTCGTGCCCGGCACGCTTGACGACTACGGCCTTGATCTCCTGCCCGTGCGAGACATGGGGCACGCCGATCACCGCGACCATCGACACGGCCGGATGCTCCAGCAGGACCTCCTCGAGCTCACGCGGGTACACGTTGAAACCGCCCCGGATGATGAGGTCCTTGGACCGGCCGACGATGTAGTAGAAGCCGTCCGCATCCTTCGTCGCGAGATCGCCGCTGCGGAACCACCCGTCCCTGATCGCCTCGGCCGTCGCCCCCGGACGGTCGTGGTACCCCGTCATCACGTTGTGGCCCTTGATGGCGATCTCGCCCACCGCGTCCGGCTCGTCCTTGATCGTCGACCACGTGTCGTCGATCAACCTCATCTCGACGCCGGCAATCGGGCGGCCGATGGACCCCACGCGTGGCGCCTCGCCGAGCTTTGCCGAACATGCCATCGGCGAGGTCTCCGACAGACCGTAGCCCTCGAGGATGGGCACACCGAGCCGCTGCTCGAACTCCTTGTGGATCTCGGCAGGCAGAGCCGATCCTCCCGAGGCTGCCACCCGGAGCTGGCCACGGAGCCGATCGCCGCCGGCCACCTCGTCCAGCGCACCCAACATCGCCCAGTACATCGTGGGGACGCCGGCGAAGATCGTCACTCGCTCGTCGATCATCACCCGCAACGCCTTGGCGGCGTCGAACCTGGGGAGCATCACGACGGTGCATCCGTACGCGGTGGCGGCGTTCTGGATGCACGTCTGCCCCAGCGAGTGGTACAGCGGCGCGACCAGCAGGTACGTGTCGGGGACGCCGGGATCGATCTCGTACACCCGGCCGGCGGCGTGCGCGTTGCAGCGCAGATTCCGGTGCGAGAGCTCGGCCCCCTTGGGCCGCCCTGTCGTGCCGGAGGTGTAGATGATGACGGCCGCGTCCGCGTCGTCGCGCGACACCGTGGACCAGTCCGCGTCGCCGGCCAGATCGGCGTGCTGCCACGTCATGGCCCCGTCGAGCTCGCCCATGACGGCCATCAACCCACATGCCTCGGCTCGATCGAATCCTTCCCGCGCCGCGGCCATCAGCGCCTCGCTCCCCGGGCCCTCGTGCACCAGGTACGCGACGGCCTTCGAGTCGTCCAGATGGTAGGCGATCTCGGGGGGACGAAGCATGACGTTGAGTGGCACGACCACCGCACCGAGCTTGAGGATCGCCCAGTAGGCGATCGTGAACTCCGGGACGTTGGGACACGACAACGCCACCGCGGAGCCGGGCAGGACTCCTGCCGCGGCGAGCTCCTGCGCCAGGAGATTCGAGCGACGTGCCACCTCGTGGAAGGTGAGGCGCCGAGCCTCCTCGACGATGGCCACACGGTCGCCGTACATACCTGCCGCGTCATCGATCATCCCGGCCAGATTCGTCATGTCGCTGTCTCCATCCGTCGATTGTTACATCAAAGCATGTGTAACATGACCAGTCCTACGACGCGAGGAGCCCCAGGTCCATGAGTACAGCCAGCCGCGAGATCCACCTCACCGCTCGGCCCTCGGGGATGCCGTCACCGCAAGACTTCGCCATCGTCGATGTCGAGGTGCCCGATCCTGGTCCAGGTGAGGTCGTCGTGCGCAACGACTGGATGTCGGTGGACCCGTCGATGCGCGGCCGGATGCGGGACGTCCCCTCCTACCTGCCGCCCTTCGCGCTAGGCGCCCCCATGGAGGGTGCCACGATCGGCACGGTCACCGCATCGCGCGCGGACTCGATCGCGGTCGGTGCCACTGTCTGGCACCACCTGGGCTGGCGCGACCACACGCTGGTGAAGGCGGAGGACGTGCACCCGATCGACTCCGGTGGGCTGAGCGGGTCGGAGTTCCTGGGCACCCTCGGCATGCCCGGTCTGACCGCCTACCTCGCGCTGACGAAGATCGCGCCGGTACGGCCCGGAGACGTCGTGTTCATCTCCGCAGCCGCCGGCGGAGTGGGTCTCGTGGCCGCGCGCGTGGCCCGCCACCTGGGCGCGTCCACCGTGGTCGGGTCGGCCGGTGGGCCAGACAAGGCACGACGACTCGTGGACGAGCTCGGCTACGACCACGCGATCGACTACACGGCCGGACCGATCGGCGCGCAGCTGTCCGCCGAGGTGCCGGACGGGATAGACGTCTACCTCGACAACGTCGGCGGGGACCACCTGCAGGCAGCCATCGACTCGCTGCACCCCCACGGACTGGTCGCGGTGTGCGGATCGGTGTCGCAGGCCAACGCCGAAGAGCCGGTCCCCGGGCCCTCCAACCTGGCTCTGGTGACCCGCAAGCGCCTCACCCTGCGCGGATTCATCGTGCTCGACCACCTCGACCTCTGGGACGAGTGGATCGCTCTTGCGCGGGGTTGGCTGGACGACGGCACCTTCACCTCGACCACGACGGTGGTCGACGGCCTGCAGAACGCGGTCGACGCCCTCATCGGTCTGCTCGGCGGCGTCAACGTCGGCAAGATGCTCGTGTGCCTCCACCCGGATGCGCCATGACCTTCCTCCCGGCCTCCGCGGCCACGTGGCGGATCAACGGCGTCGACCTGGCCGTCACCGCGGTGGGTGACGGCCCCCTCGTGGTGCTCGCCCACGGTTTTCCGGATCTCTCCGCCACGTGGCACCGTCAGGTCGGCGTCCTCGTCGAGGCGGGTTACCGCGTCGTCGCCCCTGACATGCGCGGCTATGGCCACAGCGGACGTCCTAGCGACGTGTCCGCCTACAGCACCCGAGAAGCCGGGAGGGACCTCGTCGGGCTGCTCGAGCACGAGGGAGCCACCCAAGCCCACTTCATCGGGCACGACTGGGGCGCCGCCTGCGTCTGGCAGCTCGGCATCGAGCACCCTGCCTCGGTGCTGTCCCTCACCGGCCTGAGCGTGCCGTACGCCCTGCCGGCACCGATCGAGCCGACTGAGATCCTGCGGGCCCGATGGGGCAAGGACTTCTATCAGCTGAAGTTCCAGCAGCGCAGAACAGCCGAGCACATGCTGGAGCGGGACATCGTCCACACGTTGGCCGCCATCTACAACGATCGCTACGACCTGATCGAGACCGATGACGCGATCGAAAGGCCGCCGTGGCTGGCCCCCGACCTGTTCTCGCACTACGTCGACGAGTTCGGCCGCACCGGGTTCACGGGGGGACTGAGCTACTACCGCAACATCGACGACAACTGGCGGCGGGCTCGCGCCACGACCGACCACACAATCGGCCACCGCTCCCTGTTCGTCACCGGCACAGCCGATCCCGTCACCACCTTCATGAACGTGAGCGCCTCCGCCCACGTGTTCACCGATCTCACGACTGTCCTGATTGACGATGTCGGCCACTGGGTCCACCAACAGGCCCCCGAGCTCGTCAACGACGCGATCCTTGCCCACCTTCGGCGGCAGCCGCCGTCACCACCCTCACGAAAGAAGGCACGCCTTGTCTGAAGAGACTGAAACGACGAGCACCATCCGTCCCACCTGCGTCAACGACCTCCTCCCGTTGGCTGGAGCCGAGCTCGGGCCCACCGCCTGGCACGAGGTCACGCAGGAGACCATCAACACGTTCGCCGACATCACCGGAGACCACCAGTGGATCCACGTCGAGCCCGAGCGGGCAGCGGAGAGCCAGTACGGGTCGACAATCGCCCACGGCCTCTTCACGTTGTCGCTCGGCCCCGCGCTGTTCGACTCCCTCCTGACGTCAGAGGCATTCGCGCACAGCGTGAACTACGGCTACGAGAAGGTCCGCTTCCCGGCTCCCCTGCCGGTCGGATCGCGCATCCGGATGCACGCGACCGTGCTCACGGTCAAGGATCTCGGTGACGGGTCGGCCCACATGGTCACCCGACAGACCTTCGAGCGTGAAGGGTTCGACAAGCCGGTGTGCGTGGCGGACTCGGTAGCGCGCTTCTACGAGAAGTGACGGCGAGCCTGTCGTCGTCGCTCGACGACGACAGGCCCCACCGCCTCCCTCAGGCGACCGACCGCAGGAACGCCTCGACGTATATGGCGGGTCCCCGGTGATCTCCTGGGGGAAGACGTGCCCTTCCCCGGCGAGCCATAGGATCCGACTGCCCGGCACGCGCTTGCTCCACTCGAGCTGGTGGTCCGGCTGGATGGCCAGGTCGTCGCCGGGGACGATGAAGAACCACGGCTGGTCGAGGTGCGGCAGGATGTCGGCCGACTCATCGATGAACAGCTCGTGGGCAGCGATGGTCCTCAACACGTCCTTGTGGACCAGCGCGGCAGAGTCACCCATCTCCTTGGCCAGGACCTCGTCTCGACCGCGCGCGAACAACGCCGCGAGAGCGGAAGCCATGGCGTCGGGGTCGCCCGCGAGGCTGATGAGGCCTTCGAGCACCTCACGGTTCACGTCTGGATTGCCTGCGACCTGGACGGGAGCGAGGCCGACCCCGGCCTTGATCGCTCGCGGATGGCGAGCTGCCAGGCGCACGCCGACAGCGCTGCCCATCGAGTGTCCGACGTACGCGAAGTGCTCGATCCCAAGTCGCTGGACGATCTCCCACGTGTCGTCGGCCATGCGTGAGAGCGTCGGGTCGGACGTCACGCCTAGCGCTGCGACCATGCCCCCGGAAGTCGAGCAGGATGTGCCGGTACCCGTGCATCACGTCGACGATCGACTGGAAGAACGACGCCGCCAGGATGAACCCGTGGCCCCACACGACCACCGGCCCTTCCCGGTCGCCCAAATCGTCGTAGTGAAGGTCGTCCTCGTGGACGGTCATGCTCGCCATGTCACACCTCTCCTCTGTGCGGTCAGCTGGCGTCGGCCGACGCCATCTGCGTTTCTTCTGCCTTGACTCGCGCCCGGGCCTTGCCCGCGACGCTCTGACGCCACATCGCGAACGCGACGGCGACGACCAGCACGACGCCGTTGAACAGGTCGCCGAGCCACTGGGCGCTCGTGACGAACTGCAGCCCCTGGATGCCCGTCGCGAGGATGTAGACCGCGGCGACCGTGCCCCAGACGTTGAACTTGCCGCGAAGCAGCACCGACCCCAGAAACGCTGCTGCGAACGCGGGGAGGAGCAGGGCGGAGCCGTACGTCAGCGAGGGCCCGTACAGCGACCCGTACAGGACACCGCCGATGGCCGCGATCAGGCCCGACAGGACGAAGCTGAGGAACACGTGCCGCCCCACGGGGACCCCCGCCAACCGTGCCGCCTCGGCGTTGCCCCCCACCGCGTAGATGTAGCGACCCGCAGTCATCCTCGCCAGGAGCCACCACGCCAGGACCGCGATCACCAGGACGTACACGACGATCATCTGGAACCCGAAGATCGTCGTCGTGGTCAGCTGGGCCCACGCACTCGACTCGGGAGGGACGGGTTGGGTCGCGCCCACGATCATCGACTGCATGGCCAGCACCACCGAAGACACCCCCAGTGTGGCGATGAACGAGTTGACCTTGAACTTGACCACGATGAGACCGTTCAGCGACCCGATCACGATGCCCACCAGCAGGGCGCAGAGAATGGCCGAGCCGATCGACAGGCCCCGCTCGGTCTGCAACCAGACCGCGACGACGGTCGAGAGATTCATCGTGGCGCCGGCCGACAGGTCGTACGCGCCCGCGCAGAGCGGGATCAGGACCGCGAGGCCGAGCAGAGCCGTCGCCGCGTTCGAGGAGGCCACGCTGTGCAGCGTGGCGGTCGTGAAGAACAGATCAGGTTTCCAGGCGCCGAAGACGATGATGAAGGTCAGCCACAGGTAGAGGCCTGCGAATCGGTCCAGCTGCAGGTTGGGTCGTTGACGTTGACTCATGCGAGGCCCTTCACAGTGATGTGGGAGATGCTGTTGGCGATCGCAGAGGGACTGATGGCGTTGCCGGCGAGCTCGCTGACGATGCGGCCGCGCCGCATGATGAGCACCCGGTGGCACATGGCCGAGAGCTCTTCCTCGTCCGAGGAGCTGATCAGGACACCAATGCCATCTCGTCGCACCGCTTCCAGGAGGGAGGCGTGGAGCTTGCCCTGAGCTGCGACGTCGATCCCCTGGGTGGGCTCGTCGAGCAGCAGCACCTTCGGCTCCAGCCGCATGCAGCGGGCCAGCATGATCTTCTGCTGGTTGCCGCCGCTGAAGGCGGCAAGCCGCTGCTCCGTGGCACCCGCGGGATGTACGCCGACGCGGTCGAACCAGTCAGCAGCCGTCCGGCGCTCGCCGGCACGGTTGATCACCCCTCGTTGCGAACAGGTGGCCAGGTCGGAGATTGTGAGGTTCTCGCGAGCCGTGAGCTCGGGGATCGCCGCCGACCGGGGGCGATCAGCCGGGACGTAGGCCAGACCCGACCTCACGGACGTCGCGATGTCATCCAGCGGCAACGTCTTCCCGCCGACCGTGACCCGGCCGCCGAGCCGCGCATCAGCGCCGAAGATCGAGGCCAGCAGGTCGTCCCTCCCGGAGCCTTCCAGCCCGGCGATGCCTACGACCTCACCCCGGCGCACGTCGAACGAGATGTCTGCGAAGGTGGGTCCGGCGACGTCCTCGCAGCGCAGGACGACCTCCGCTGACGTCGCCTCGAATCGATCGAGGCCGTGGTGCTCGTAGTCCTCGCCCATCATCGCGGCGATGACCGAGTCCCGGGTGAGCGCGCTCGACGCGGCCGACAGGACCTTCTCGCCGTCTCGGAGGACGGTCACGACGTCCGCAAGGTCCAAGGCCTCCTGGAGGTGGTGACTGATGACCATGACCGCAGTCCCCTGACGGGCGACCTCGCGGATCACTTCGGCGAGCACGGCCACCTCGTGCTGCGGCAGGGTCGCCGTGGGCTCATCGAGGATCAGAGCGACAATGCCGGAGTCCGACGTCGCGTCCCGCCGCAAGGCCCTCGTCATCGCCACGATCGTCCGCATCGCCGGCGACAGGGTGCCGACGAGAGTGTCGGGCGAGACGTCGGCGCCCAAGGCACCCAGAGCCTCGCGGACCTCGGCATCCACCCGACGTCGACTGATCGTCCTGAGGCGGCGGGGCCAACCACTGGTCAGCATGATGTTGTCCGCCACCGACATGTCGTCCACGAGCGCCAGGTCCTGGTGCACGAACCGGCATCCCGCCTCGTACGAGGCCTGGGGCGAGCCGAGCTGAAGCGGGCGGCCCGAGACCAGGACCTCACCGCCCGCATCCGCATCCTGGAAGCCGGACAGGATCTTCACGAGGGTCGACTTGCCGGAGCCATTGGCACCCAAGAGCGCGTGGACCTCACCGGGCCGCAGATCGAGGTCGATGCCCTGGAGCGCCACAGTGCCGGGGAACGTCTTGAACACGTTCCGCACGGCGACCCCTCCGACGCCGCTGGGCGCCGGAGGGACCGACGATGTGTCAGGCACGCTAGCCGACCTTCCACAGCTTCTTGAACTGGTCCTCGAAACCATCGGGTCCGGCGAAGTCGCCATCAGAGTCCTTGGCGGACGTCTTGGTCACGAGCTTGCTCGGGAAGACCTGCTGGTCCTCGGGCAGCGCGGGAGCATTTTGGGCGTGGCGCAGTGCGGCGTCCATGGAGAACCAGGCCGTGTACGGGTTGTTGACCGCGAGGAACGCACCGCCCGAGCCCTTCATGATGTCCTGGACGTTCTGCGGGAGCGGGAAGAGACCGCCAACCTTCACGTCGAGCTGAGCGTTCTTGAGCGCCTGGTTCAGCCCACCGAAGAAGGCGCCGTTGTAGCCGACGACATAGTCGATCGACGGGTCCTTGCGCACCTGGGAGACGATCGACTGGGCCGCACCTGCACCCGTGATCTGCTGGGCCGAGTTCTCGATCTCGCTAACCTTGCAGGTCGAGCAGATCTTCGCCAGCTCGGCCTTGACCTCGTCGGCCCAACCGACGACCGCTTTGTACGCGCCGATCTTCTGGATCAGGACGTGTGCCTTGTTGTTCGAGTCGTCCGCAACCCAGCGCGCCACCGACTCTTGGCCATGGCGGCGTCATTGACGGGTCCAGCTGCGATCACGGGCACCGTGTCGCTCTCGGGGACCGGTCCGACGTAGTTCGGGACGATGATGGTGCCGGCCTTCTCGAACTCAGGCAAGTACTTGGACCACAGCTCGTACGGCATGCCGCCGAAGGCCACAGCCACCGGCTTCAGGTCCAGGGCCTGCCGGAAGGCCGGGGCCAAGGTGGCCGGGTCGGTGGTGACGAAGGGGATGTCCACGACGTTCCAGCCCACAGCCTCCGCGGCGGTCTTGAACCCCTGCGACTGCTGCGCACACTGCGGCACCTCGCACTTGAGGAACGCGACGGTGCGTCCGGGCTCTGGCTTGCTAGGGAGCGGCGTGGTGATCGGGATCGAGGTGGGGTCCTTCTCGAGCTCTGAGACCGCGGCGGACGAAGCCTTCTGCTCGTTGGACCCTGAGTGCGAGCCGGACGTACCGCACGCCGCGACCATGGCAAGGCACAGTGCGGCGAGGATGAAACCGTTCAGACGGCGGCTTAGATGAGACATGGCAGGCAATCCTCCGGATGATCAGCTGGGACGTGACCACATGCTCACGGGTCGGCCCAGCTCGCGTGGGCCGTCCGATGAACTCGAGCATGATCGGTCTCGTAGTGTTACTATTGTCTGGATGTAACGTAACGACGGTCACACAGTAGCGGACTTCGAGCGGAGCGCAAGACCCATCAACACCTGACCGGAGAGACCCCCCGCCTGCGTCCCGTCGGGCTCTACCCCGCGCGCCACTCAAGCGCTGCAGCGGTGGCCGCCTCCCGTAGGCCACCGCCCACCTCCATGAACCATCACGTGTTACGTTTTATTATCTGTCACACTGCTGTCCACCTGAGGAACCTCATGAAGACACCGCAGCACCACGCACCCCGTGACGACCAGCGGTCCGACCTCGACCGCCTTGGCGACCTCATGCGCTCCCGGCGCAGCGTTCGTGGGTACCGCCCTGATCCCGTTCCGGCGGAGGTCGTCCGAGAGGTGTTGGAGGTCGCCTGCTCAGCGCCCTCTTCGATGAACACCCAGCCGTGGCACTTCTACGTCATCACCGGCGAGCCTCTGGACAAGATCAGGCAGGGCAACAGCGAGCGCATGATGGCCGGCGAGCCGGTCGTCCGCGACGTCCCGGTGGTCGAGGACTACAAGGGAGTTCACCGCGAACGCCAGGTGGCCATCGCTGTCGACCTGTTCGCATCGATGGGCATCGAACGTCACGACCGGGAGCGTCGGGTCGAATGGACCATGCGTGGCTTCCGGCAGTTCGACGCGCCCGTCTCGATCGCTGTCACGTACGACCGCGCGCTCGAGGAGATCGCGCCCATCGCACACTTCGACCTGGGCGCCGTGACGTACGGACTTGTCCTCGCCTCCTGGGCCAAGGGACTCGGCACCGTGATCAACGGCCAAGGGGCCATGCAGGCCCAAGTGGTGCGCGAGCACGCCGGCATCGCGGACGAGCACGTCCTGCTCACCTGTGTCGCGCTCGGTTATCCCGATGACGACTTCGTCGCGAACCGGGTGAAGTCGACACGAGTGCCCACGTCCGGGAACTCAACCTTCGTCGGGTTCCCGGACGGGAACTGACCCCGCCGCCCGTCTCTGGCGGAGTCGCCGAACCCGCCCGGCCCGTCGAGACGCGGAACCTACGTCACTCGGTGGTGGACCAGGTGCGACCGAGCTGCAGCCCGGTTTCCTGCTGTGTGCAGCAGCGGTTACGGGCGTCGACGTGCCGGCGTAGATCAGCGCCCTCTCCGAGATCGAGCACGTCGACGCGGGAACAGCCTCCGACATCATCAACACCGGGTACCAGGTCGGCGGCGCGCTCGGCCACGCCGTCATCTCGACCCTGTCAACACGGACGACCACGGCCGCGCAGAGCAGCGGTGCCACGCCGACCGCAGCTCTGGTGAGGAGGACCAATCGGGGCAGACGTCACGCTCGTAGACGATCGCCGCGGTGCGCTCCCGGCTCATCCTCGACAGCTGCAGGTCGAGAACGGCTTGTGCAGGTTCCGGGCCGATGTCCAACAGCTCCCCCACAGCGCGAAGCGTGTCCGTGTCGCCCTCGGCGTCGACACGACCCGCTCCACGTCGCCTCGACGCGCCAGGGCGAGCACGAGCCCGTCGAGCAGGCGTAGCCGCGCACGATGATCGTCGAAGTCCATCACGGCATCGTGCAAGGGCGGACCAGTGTCCGCGGGCACATCACCACACGGCCGTTGCCCCTCGTGATGAGTCAGTCGGCGGCGGGGCAGGTGAGCTGGTGGATCAGGTGCTGGCGGTCTGCCGGTAACCGAGTGCCTCGTATAGCTGCGCCGCCCCGTAGGGGTTGGCGGAGTCGATCCCGAGCCCGGCTGCGTCGAGCCCGGCCTCGTGGAAGCGGCGCATCGAGGCGGACAGCAGGCCGGTGGCGATGCCACGGCCACGGTGGCCGGCCCGGACGGCGAGCTGGTCGGTGTAGCCCTCGGTGTACCCGTGCGGGGCCCAGTCCTGCTCGTAGGCAACGTTGAGCGCGACCCCGACCACGTCACCGGTGGTGTCGTCGACGGCGAGGACCGACCACGACGGGCGGAAGGTGTGCGAGGCGAGCTGCTCCTGCCACATCTGCGCGGTGGCGTCCACGTGCCCCCCGTGCCCGCGGAAGGCACTGTTCAGCAGGGCGAGAACCTCACCCGCACGCTCGGTGTCCCAGTCGCACAGCCTGATCCCCGCCACGTCGGGGACCTGCACCGGTGCGTTCAACCGCTGGGACATCTCGAAGAAGAGGCGCTCAGTGGGCAGGCCGTGGCGGACGGCGAGATCCCGCACGTCGGCCTGGGCGGTAGGGGCGAGCAGACGCATGACGAGCGGCCCGTAACCGGGTTCCCGACTCTGGTGGCCCCAGTCGCGGCCGTGCGCCAGCCAGCGAGACCCGGGCTACCGCGACGAGCGACGCCACCGCGCGGCCCCCTAGCCCGTCCCCGGTAGATTGCCGCCTGAAGAATGGACTTGCTAACGGCATCGCCGAAGAACTCGTCGAGCTCTATGGGGCAGGGGGAGAGGTCTACAAAAAGGGGGTTTCCACTTAGGTACTCCTCGATCATCGGCGCCAGGGCAGCTCGGGGCGCCCCACGTCCAGGCTGGGTGGGGGTTGGCGCGCACCGCGCGCTGGCGGCGGAGCTGGCCGGGTTCGCCCGGCCTTGCGTAGCGACTTGTAGGTCACGGGCTCGCCGGCGACGGCCTGGCGCAGGAGTGTGTGGAACAGCAGTCCGCGGCTGCGAGCGTTCCTGCGGTTGAACCGGAACACCCATTCGTCGAAGTAGGCCTGGACGTGCTCGGGGCTGACCGAGCCCTGCATGGTGCCCATCAGCCAGCGCTTGACCAGCGAGAACACCCGGTGCACCGCCGGCAGCACCTCGTGCGCCTGCAGACCAGAAGCAGCGACCGAGGTGCCCTGGTGCGTGTAGCGGTTGCGGGTGGCCTTGGGGTAGGCCGACCATCCATCGGTGATGATCCGGCTTCCCGGCTCCACGTTGGCGGCCAGGAACGCGGCGAGGCTGCTCGCGCTCGCATCCGCGATGACGCCCAGCCGGGCTCGGCCGAACCCGTGCTCCTCGACCTCGACGGCGCCCGCGAACAGCCTTGCCGAGCGCGCCACGGCCGGGCACGCCTGGCTCCGGACCTCCGAGGAAGCTCTCGTCAACTTCGACATCGCCACGCAACCGGTCCCGCCCGGGTCGCACCATCACCGTGCGGTACCGATGCAGCATCGCCCACGCGGTCTGGATCGAGCCCAGCTCCATCTCGCGGCGCAGCTGGGTGGCCGAGACGCTGGTCTTGCTGTTGACCAGCAGCCAGGCCGCTGTGAACCAAACCGTCAGCCGAACCAGGCACGCAGTTCGGCGTAGGACCGCGGGTAATCCCGCCCGGCGACCGGGCTCACGGGGGACGCTCCACCCGTCAAGAGTAGCTAAGCCCGGATCCACCGCTGGTCTTGGTGTGAGGCGCGGGTCGTAACGACGGAATGCCCTTCTGCTGCGGGAGAATCGATCTTGTCGAGGGATCAGTTCAACCGCGAGAGAAGGGCATCCGCTGGATGCGAGTCTGTCATGACGTCACCGCCGTGTTCGATGACCCGAACCTCGTGTCGTGCGCCGTCCTCACGCCGGTGGTTCGGCTGGCCGAGCGAGCGAGGCTTGGGCAGCTCGTCGCCGCCCACGTCAAGATCGACAAGCCGGGTGGTGGCAACGCTGAGCTGAAGGTCCCGTGCCTGGTCGCGGGGATGGTTGCCGGCGCGGACTCCATCGATTTATGCCGACCTCGTGATTATGCCGACAAGGCGTGACAGGCAGTCACGGAAGCCCAGGTGAGGTGAGGGTTCCTTCGTTGAGGCGGTCGGCATAATTCCGTTGCCGTTCGAGACTTTCGTT
>JAABUJ010002133.1_pt1 | contig 25581 bp, 22 predicted proteins | sample 5559131 | NCBI WGS metagenome assembly JAABUJ01 (sample SAMN10711875, study PRJNA513366) | rock metagenome | isolation source: Antarctica rocks | place: Antarctica: Victoria Land, Mt New Zealand nord | collected 2016-01-07
TAAGTTTCTCCAAGGGCACTCGAAATGGCGCTACGATGCCATGTCGTTCGGCCCATTCCTGCACAGCCTCAATCAACAGGTCATGCACTTTCACCTTTGGGCCGCGAGCGAGTGCATAGCGCTTCAACTCGTATTTCCCGTCGGGGTGGAGGTATATGATCGTGGGGTCGCTTCTCGTCTCCATTGGGCGGTTCCGCGCGGCTGCGGCAAGTTTTACCAATGCTTCGTCTGGCGGCGCAGTTTCCGGCTTCAGGACCTTAAGCTTTACCTGTGACCCGTAACTGGCAGGTGGTTTTGTCATGTTGCCCAATCTCCATATAGTCAATGCTCCATATGATATAATCATCATATGGCATATTGGAACTATGGAAATTTGGCTCTAATACCAACCGCCCTTGGCGCTGACCGACCGTGAGGTCCGAAGCCCTACGGTTGCGCGGGAAGTGGAGAGAGCCCGTTCTTGGGCAAGGGTCATCATCAAGGGCCGTTGGTATAATTGAGCTTTCGCGCTGATCTGGAGACAGTTCATTCCCATTTCGAGTTCGGTGTAGTGGCAAATCTCACATTCGACTCAGGTGCCTGGCTGGCTCCTATAGCGGCGGACTATGAAATTGCCATGTGCGCGACCGACCTGCACGGGGATCATGTGTCCGACTCAAGTCGCCGCTCAACGCGTGACAGCAAGCAACCAGGGCGCGCCGTGTGGACGTTGACGAACGCCGTCCGTGGATCAGCCAAGGCACGTTCAAGAGGTGCGTCCACGTCTGCACCCGCACATACTTGCCCTAGGTCATAAAGACACTGGTCGGCTTGGTCATAGGCTCGAACCGAGACGAGCGTCCCTTCGCCAATGATCGGCGCCACGATGCTCTCGGCCAAGAAACGCGGGCACGCCGCTGCGTGAACAAAAATTGGGCTCGGCGTCCAGTAAATCCCTTGTGGACGGGAAAGATTATAAGAGCCTAGGAGCATCGTCTCGCCTGGTCGTGCGAAGGACAGACAATGGCGGCACGGAAAGCTTCCGGCCTTCGTCACCTCCATGCGCCGCAGTTCGTTGCCATTGTCGTCTACTTCAGCGATTCGGAAGCGCTCGGCAGTCTCCGTCGGAATTGGGATACATTAGAATGCAATCATGGTGACCTCCTATGGCCGCCAAGCTGCCGTCATCTGATTTGATTTGCACTCCGTTTCTTGCTCCCGCATTCGATACGTTCATTGCGAACGCCATTGATCGTGCTTACCCTTTACCTAGCGCGCCGTACTGTCATATGTTAATATTGCCATGTAGTAATATGGCAATATTAACATATGTAATTACGCTTCAGCCAGCCCCAGATTTCTGCTATTTCCGCCCTTGCTTTGCCAATCGGCTCGCGCTCCTGGACGGCCAGCGCTTCGGCCTGGGCATAAGGAAAGGACAGCGTATAGCTGATTTGCGTCGGGCAGTAAGGGATTCCCAGTCGATCAAAATGGCCTTGCGCCAAGCCGAGCGCACGGGCGCGAAGTCCTGGTGGGGTCTGCGTGAAGATAGTCGATGTCGGCTTCTTCATCCGGGAGACGATGCCCCATGTCGCCTCCAGGGCGCGGACGTCCATCGGGTTCGGCCTGGTCACCATGATGGAGCTGGTGGAGACGTCGAGTGCCGCATTGATCGCTGGGGCGGAGTGGGGAGGGGTGTCGATCACCACCATGCTCGCGCCACGCTTCTCCAGCTCGGCCAGCACCGAGGTCAAACGCTTCGAGCCGAGGGCAATCACGGTGGGTGCGTCCAAATTGGCGGCCTGGCGTTGCTCGCCCCATTCGGCCGTAGACCGTTGCGGGTCGGCATCAATGAGCGCGGCGGCAAGCCCCTGTCGCAAAGCCTCGACCGCGAGGCATTGCGCGACGGTTGTCTTGCCGACGCCGCCTTTCGAAGAACAGATCGTTATGACTTTCACCTGGATCACTCATGGCAATATTGCCTTATCGGCATAGCTTATTATGACAGTTATGCGCAATGAAAGCATGGTGGTATTGCCATATGGCAATATTGCTGGAATCTATGCCGGATTTATCGCTCGGCTTTGGCTGCCAAGGCACGATGGGCTACCAGGACGGCGGCGGTGAGGTGATACAGGCTACTCGCAGGAGCGGCCTCGCGGGTGAAAGCGCCATCGGCCAACCGCCGCTCCAGCCACAGCCCAGCGGGCGCCGGGGCGATGTAGCTGTTCAGGACGGCGTAGGCCTGCAGGATCCGCGCCTCCTCGGCATCCGGCCGCAGGATTTCGGCTTTCAGCCTTTCGGTCTGCGGCCAAAGCCGCTGCTCGCTCGATTTCACGCGGCCATCGCTCCATAATTCGTCCATCAAGCTTCCGGTCTCCGGATGGATGCCGTGGCGGTCGGTGAACAGCGTCAGGTTGCGCAGGGCGGCCGCAGCCGTAGCCAGGTGGGGGCGGCCTGCACCAGCACGCCGTCTCGCATGCCAGTGCAGCAGCCACACCCACTCGCTGTGATGCCCCGGCTCCACCACGAAACGTCCGTCTATGCGGATCGGCACCAGCGCATCGTCAAAATACTCCGGCAAGGCACCCTCGGCGGGCTGCAGCATCCGGCTCAGGAACAGCTCGCTCAGCTCGTCTGCGCGATCGAGAAACGGCGTGTTCCCAAACACCTCGGAAGCGGCGAGGCAGGCTTCCAGCAGGTGCATGTGCGGGTTCTGCCGGCGTGGCAGGCTGGCCGGCAGGCTCTCGCCGTAGCCGCCCTGGGCATGACGGAAGGCGGTATGAAAATAGTCGTCCAACGCCATTGCTTCATCGCGGAGGGCCGGCGACGGCAGTACCCGCATCGCGCTTGCCAAGGCGAGCAGCACGAAAGCGTGGTCATAGAGGTCGCGCCGCGAGTCGGTGACGTTGCCGCTCAGGTCGAAGCGCCAGTGATATCCGCCACTGCGATCGAAGGCATGACGCTGAAGGTAGTCGAGGCCAAGCGCCACCGCCTCCTTCGCACCAGCCAGGCCGGTCGCGGCGGCCTCGCTGAAAACGTAGATTTGGCGCGTCACCACGCGCAGGCGGCGGAACTCCGCGGCGCAACGATACCCGTCCAGTGTCAGGTGCTCGTGAAAGCCGATGGCTTGGCCCGCCGGCGTCTTGTCGATGCCGCGGGCCAGCCACAACGGCCAGGCGGTTCCCTGCAGCCATGACATTGCCGCGTCGGATGCCGCTCGCACGGCAGGGGAAGGCGCATCCTGCTGCATCGTATCCGCCCGCACTAAAGGGTTAGGTGCTAGGGTGTTTGCCATAGCGTGTCGATGCCGGCGTTTGCTTGCGGTGCCAATAAACTGGGTCGTTTCATGCAACTTTTATCGGCGGCCGGTCTATATCGAGTTGCGCTAAACAACTCGGGAGCAGGCGATACGCGAACAGCCGCTGGCGGTTCCCTTGGAGCACGGCCACCTCGAGCGGTCATCTCGTATTACATTGTGTGCTATAAAGCTTGGCATGATTTAGTGTCGCTGCATCGCCAGCGGGCCGGAACGGCCGTATGTCCGACACTTCTCCATTGAGGGTTACCCGTCGAAATGTCGGATTCGCAGGCAGCCACCCAGTCAGCATCCGTTGGCAGTCGTAGCCTGCGGGCTCGGTTACGGCCGTTCGCAGGCAAGCTTTGGCCCCTGACGCGGCGTCAAATCTCGCGGATACGCTTTCTCGCCCGGAAAGCGCTTTACCGCGCCACACCCTTCAGTCCCGCGCGCCGACCGACGATCGACATCGCCCGCGACACCGGCCTGGGCGACGTCGTGATGTGCACTCCCGCCTTGCGCGCCCTGAAACAAGCGCATCCCAACAGCCGCATTCGGTTCTACACGAGGTTTCCCGAGCTGGTGCAGGGACTTCCCTACATCGACGAGGTCCATCCGTTCGACGGGCGGCCGGAGTCCAGCATCTTCGTCGAGTACACCAACCTCGTTCCGTGGTCGGAGCATATCGCCAGGATCATCGGCGATCGGCTTGGCATACGCGTCGACGACACCCAGCCGGATTGCATTGTCGATGAGCAAATCGCCGACCGCTATCGCCACTCGTGGCGGGCGCTGCCCCGCCCATGGGTGCTCGTATTGCGGCGCTCCAGCCGCTTCACGCCCAACAAGGACTGGCCGGACGCGTCCTGGCGGGACCTCGTGGAGCGGCTTTGCCGGTCGGGAACGGTGATCGAGATCGGCAACCGCTACGACGACGACGGCCATGCGCCTGCCGGCAACTACCTTGATTTGCGTGACAAGACCTCGCTCGCCGAACTGGTGGCCGTGGTTGCGGCGGGCGACATCTACGTGGGGCCGGTTTCCGGACCGATGCATGTAGCGGCAGCCATGCACACGCCCTCCGTCGTCGTCATCGGCGGCTACGAGCATCCCATAAACTCGCATTACACCGGGAACACCGAGTTCTACACCTCGTTGCCCTGCTCCCCATGCTGGCTGCGCGAGCCGTGCCCGTTCGACCTGAAGTGCCTGCGCGCCATCTCCAGCGCGCAGGTGGAGCAGGCAATCGCCGACACCTGGGTCAGGCTGCAATCCGAACAGGCATTTCCCGAGGCCGGCTCAGGCGCTTCTGCGGGTTAGCCGTCTTGCAAACCGCCAGAACAGGACGTCCGCCGGAAAGCGGTCGAGGATCTCACGCAGGATGCCGGCCACAAGAAGGCGAAGCAGTGCCACATAGACGAGCGGGCTGAGCGCGACGATGACAGCGATCTGCGTGGTCGGCCTGGCTGCCAGCGCCGGAACAAGCGAAATTGCGTAGACGCCGCCGATGGCCGCTCCGGTGATGACGGGTGGCGCGATGTAGATTTCCACGAAATCGCGCCACCCCATGCTGCTGCGGAACACCATCCACGAGTTGATCGGCTTGACCAGCGCGTAATACAACGCGACCGCAATCGCCACTCCGAGTGACGAGCCGAGATAGGCGCCGATCAGGACAAAGACGAAGAACGGCGGCGAAAACACGCAGAGATAGATGAAGTCGCGGTAGAACTCCCGACGCGCCACGAGCAGCGCCCCCGCGACCCACGCGACGGCATCTCCCGGCAGGCCGACACTGAGGATCTGCACCAGCGGGATCGCCCCGTTCCAGCGTGCGCCGAACATCAGATGCAGGGCTGGCGCGGCCAGTGCCGCCTGCAGGAAGCAGACCGGCGTCACGATGAAGGCGAGCATACGCGATGCGCGAAGTGCGGCGGCTTCCTGACGTTCCGGCTCGGCGCGAAGCTGCGTGAAGGCCGGGAACAGCACGGCGCCGAAGTTTCCGGCAAGCATCCGCAACGGCTGCGCGGCCAGACGGAAGGCAAAGAAATAGACGCCCAGGACCGTGTCCGTCGCCATCAGGCCGAGCACGATGTAGTCGCCCTGGTTGACGGCCTCGATAATCAGTCGCGTGCCGAGCACGAGAAAGCCGCTGTTGACGAAGTGGTTCATCTGCTTGCGACGGAAGCGCGGCCTGATCCGGGTCGGCGCCTTGCGCCAGAACACCACCGCCTTGACCGCCGCGGCCACCGGGGCCGGCAACACGAAGCTGAAAGCGCCGAAGCCGAGTGCCGCGAGGGCGATCGAGGCGACCTGGATCAGCACCATCTCGATGCTCGTGTAGGTTGCCAGGAAGCGGAAATCCATCGACGCGCGCAGCTTGACGTATGGCACGGTCGAGAGCGCGCTGATGGGCAGGCTCAGGGCAAGTATGCCAACCAGGCCGAACAGGTCGGGGCTGTGATACAGCCTGCCGGCAAATGGCGCCGCCGCCAGCATTATGACCATTCCGAGCAGGGAAAGCGCCAGGCTGCTCCAGAATGCCGGTGACGCCCACATCTGGAACGTACGCAGCCGCTGCAGCAGCACGTCGTCGATGCCGAAACTGATAAGCGCGCCCGCCAGCGTCGTCACCGTGTAGGCCATGCCGATCTGCCCGAAAGCCTCGGGCATCAACAGCCTCGCCAGCACCAGCTGACTGAAAAAGCTCGCCAGCCGGCCACTCAGGCTGGGCAGCAGGAGCCAAAGGAAGCCGGTTGCCGTGCTGCGTCCCAGCGTGGGGGAGGTTGGTATTGCCACGGCGGCCGGTGGCGTCGCATCCTCGACAATGATCGGCGGATTCATCGGCACGATGTCGGACGCCAAGAAAGATGAAACGGTGTGGGACGTAACACGACGTAGCAGTCGAGGCTTGCCTTGACACTGTAGTTCATCATCGCGAAGACGGCGTTGCCGCAACGCTCCATTCTAGACCAATCAGCCATTCCGCACTGCCTTTTGACTGCCATCACCAAGCGCTCGTGTTTTGACGAGATCTACCACTTTCGGTAAAGCATCTGCATGTCTCATCCAACCGATTACCGCGCGGAGCCGGCTGAAGCCATTCCCGCGCATGTGCTCACCGGCTTCGCCACGCGCCGCGTACTGGTGCTAGGCGATGTCATGCTCGACCGCTACGTTTTGGGCGAGGTAAGGCGCATTTCGCCCGAGGCGCCAATTCCCGTGCTGCGGGCAAGCCAGCGCCGCGGGGTTCCGGGCGGGGCGGCCAACGTTGCACGCAACATTGCCTCGCTCGGTGCCCACGCGACGCTGGTGGGTGTCGTCGGTGAGGATGCCAGCGCCGGCGAGCTGGAGGCGGTGCTGCGCGGAATTGGCCAGGTGGCGCCGATCCTGGTGCGCGACCCAGGCCGCCCCACCACGGTCAAGACGCGCTTCATGTCGGGGTCTCACCAGCTTCTGCGGCTCGACGAGGAGGAGAGCGGGGCTCTCTCGCAACCCCTGGAAGACGCGGTGCTTGCGGCGTTCATGCAGGCGTTGCCTCATTGCGACATCGTTGTCCTATCCGACTATGCAAAGGGCGTGCTGACTGACCGGGTGCTGGGCGAGGCCATCGCTCAGGCCCGGGCGGCCGGCGTGCCGATAGTCGCCGACCCGAAGCGGCCAACCTTCGCTGCTTATCGCCACGTCACCGTGCTGACGCCCAACCTGTCCGAGGTTGCGCGGGCGACGGGCATCCAGGGCAGCGACGACATGGCGGTCGAGCTGGCCGGGCGGGCCGCCTGCGCCCAGGCGGATACGGCGGCGGTGATCGTGACGCGGTCGGAGAAGGGCTTGACCCTGGTGCGCCACGAGGGACCGACGCTGCATGTGCCGACGCGCGCGCGGGCCGTGGCCGACGTGTCCGGGGCAGGGGACACGTTCGTCGCGGCGCTGGCGATCATGCTCGGCGGCGGCGCATCGCTCGACGACGCGGCGGTGATCGCCAACCTCGCGGCTGGCATCGCCGTGGGTAAGGCCGGCACCGCGGCGGTCGAACATGCCGAGCTCGCGGCGGCGTTGCACCAGCGCGAACTGATGGGCCTCGACACCAAGGTGGCCGAGCTTGGGCCGGCGCTGGCCCGCGTCGCCCGCTGGCGCGCCGAGGGCGCGCGCATCGGCTTCACCAACGGCTGCTTCGACCTGATCCATCCCGGCCATATCCGGCTGCTCGCCGAGGCGCGCCGAACCTGCGACCGGCTTGTGGTCGGCCTGAACAGCGATGCGTCGGTGAGCCGCCTGAAGGGTCCCACGCGGCCGGTGCAGAACGAAACCGCACGCGCGACCGTCATGGCGTCGATCGCGGCGGCCGATTTGGTGGTCATCTTCACCGAGGATACGCCGGAGCGGCTGATCGAGGCGGTTTGTCCGGACGTGCTCATCAAGGGCGCTGACTACCGCGTCGATCAGGTGGTCGGCGGGGCCTTCGTTCAGCAGCATGGCGGCCGTGTCGTTCTGATCGATCTTGAGGACGGCCACAGCACGACGAACACCATCAGGCGGATGGCCCTGCCGGACGGTGTGGCGCCGGTATGACAAGCGAGATCGTAATTGCGCGATATTCCGAAGACCTCGACTGGGTCACGCAAATACCCACCGAGTTTTCGGTTACAATCTACAATAAGGGCGCCAAGATCACGTTGGCTGCGGTTCTGGGTAGAGCTGAGAAGATTGTCGACCTGGTCAACAGCGGCCGTGAGTCCGATACGATCCTGCGCCATGTTCTTGCCAAGCAAGCGTTTACCGACGGCTACACGGTCTTCCTGCAAGGCGATCCGTTCGAGCATAGCCCGGATATAATTGCCCTGCTGGGAGCTTGGCGGTCGTGGAAGGATCTGCAGCCGTTGTCATGGGGATGGTTGTCCGCAAAAAACCTGCCTCCCCAGAGTGTTCTTCTGGGCGAGAAGAGCGGCTTCATTGATGGCTTACGTGTGAGACCGGAAACGTTTTCCCTGTCCAGTTGGACAGCGCTCCAATTCTTCGACCCGGGCGCCGCGACAATCTGCGACGACTACCAGCGCATTCATGAATTGCCGAACGGCGTCAACATTGCCGCGCATTTCCTGCGCAGGTGCGAGTGGACCGAGCTTGCCGAGCAGGCAGGCGGCCACTTCGCCGGGCGCTTCTCCTACGGGGCATTGTTTGCGGTAAAGCAGGAGCGGCTCGCCCACTTACCGCGCAAAAGCCTCGAACTTGCCGTGCAAGCCGCCAATGGCCATCAGATGTACGGCTACGTGCTGGAACGCCTTTGGCTCCATATGTTTGGCGAACCGTTTCTGCTTCCGGCTCCGGAGGCGACGGCAGCCGAAGAAAACTTCGCGCTGCTTCCGTCGCGCTTTGTTCCGCCCGTCGTATATACAACCGAGAAAAAGCCCCTGCACCGACGTGTGGTTCCAGGCTTGAAGCGTCGCATCGCGTCCTGGGCGCAAAGCTGAGCCGCCTGCAAGATTAGCCGAAATTGCCGCGATGCTGCTGTTTTGGAACGAATTGCTTAAGGCCACGTTGCCTTGTTTGGCCGTGTCGTATTTGCAAAAGGCGGCGAACGTGAGCATCACCAAAGTGCCGGTAACCGGCGCCGGCGGCTTCATTGGCGGTTATACTGTCCGGCATCTGGAGCGCGTGACCGGCATTCCGGTGATTGCCGGCACGCGCGATGGACGGGCCGGGTCGTGCCGGTTCGATGTTCAAGATGTTGCCGGCATGACCGAGGCGCTGGCCGGCGTGAGCACGGTCGTGCATTGCGCCGTCGGCAACCGCGCGGTCACCGTGGACGGTACCCGCGACCTTCTCCAAGCGGCGGCGAAGGCGGGCGTGCGCCGAGTGGTGCATCTCAGTTCCATGTCGGTGTATGGCGGAGCAAGCGGTCGCGTCATGGAAGACACGCCTATGGTGTCTCCAGACACAGGCAACTATGCCGGCTGGAAGTCCGCGGCAGAGCAGACCTGCCTTGCCGAGTTCGGCGTGGAAACGGTACGCTTGCGTCCAACGATCGTGTATGGCCCCGGCGGGAAATACTGGCTGGGCCATACGGCCAGGCGTATCGCGTCGGGACACTGGGGATTGCTCGGTGCGGCGGGCGACGGCGCCTGCAACCTGGTCCATGTATCCGACGTCGCCGGTGCCATCGCCGCCGCGTTGTCGGCACCCCGAGCGCCTGGACAGGCGTTCAACGTGAACGGCCCGGAGACGACGACCTGGAACGGCTATTTCCAGGCTTTGGCCAAGGCAATGGGCAGGCCGCCGTTGCGCACCATCACGGCCATGGAACTGCAAGCGCGCAGATACTCGGCGTTGCCGTTGAAGGCGGCGGCCAAGCTGCGGCCCGGTCTTGGGCGCGACTGGCTGCTGGGCGTGCCAAGCCGCAGCGATTTGGGACTGTTTGCGTCGCGGGCCACATATCCCGTCGATGCGGCGCGTGACGGCTTGGGGTGGGCGCCAACCATGGGGACCACGGCCGGACTGGCCGACTCCGTCGAATGGCTGCGGAGCGAAGGCTTGGCCAAGTGATGACAATGCGCCCCAGCACTCCCTAAACCAGGGCGGCCATTGCGGCGGATGGTAGCTTTGCCGCCTGCTTCAGTGTGTCGGCGAGGCGCACGGCCAAGGCGACGATCATCTGCGTGGGATTGGCATGGCCCGCGGTCGGGAACACCGAGCTGCCCGCAACAAACAAGCCACGGATACCATGCACCTGGCAATCGGCGTCGACCACGCCGGACTTGGGATCGGCCGACATGCGCGTTGTGCCGATATGGTGGGCCACGTCCGCAAACGTCGGCGGGAAACCTTCGCCCGCACTGATCCAGCCCTCCGGCCGGGAAGCGGGAACATGGATCTGAGCCAAGGCCTGCACCACGAGTTCCGTCGTACGCCGGACAGTGTGCTGCTCTTGTTCGCTCACGCGCCAATCGAGGCGTGACAACGGCATGCCGTGCCGGTCCAATCGATCCGCCAAAGTGACGCGGCTGTCCGGATCGGGCCTTTGCTCCACGGTGCATTGCAGCCCGAGCCCTTCGAGCTTGCGCGGCATGCCGCCGCCCGACGTCAGGCGGCGGCGGAGTCCCTTGGCCACGAACCCCGTGTTTGCCAGCAACACCAGCGGGTCGGAGCGCCAGTTGGCTTTGCCAAGTGCGATGCGTTTGACGGCGCTCCAGGGATCGTCGGCTGCGACCAGCTCGTAATTCCAGACGGCGCAGTTGAGCAGGTCCTCTTTCTCCTGGATGACGGGACTAAGCCGCATTCCCTGACAGAACGTGTAGGCGGCGCCGGATTTGCGCACATAGTGGAAGCCGAAATACGGTTCCAGCTTGCCCGCATCCTTGGGATCGAACGTGCCGATGGAACCGCGCGGGTGATCCATCAGAAACCGTCCGACAACGTCGTGCTCGTTGCCCAAACCCGCGGAGCTTACCCGGTTCGAGGCGAGCAGAAGGCGGGCGTTCTCTATCCCGCCGGCGCAAAGCACGACCATGCGGCTCCTGATCGTCCTGCGCGAGTCATCCGGCGCCGCGACCTCGACCGAGTTGACCTCGGATGCGGACTCGTCGGTGTTGATGTGCACGACGGTGGCGCTGGTAACCACGCGAACATTGGGCGGGTTTTCAGTCAGCATCCGCCGGCCGAACCGCATCGGCTCGACGGGGTTGCTGGTCCGGCTGAATTGCCAGAAGAACGGTTGCAGCAGGTTTTCGTCGACCCGTGGCTGCGACGGCGGCGGGCGGCCCGCCACCGACCAGAAATTGTCCCCACTAAAGCCGCTGCCAACACCCAATCCCAGATGCGGCGCCGACCGGTAGAGATACGGCGTCATCTCAGCCGGACCGAACGGCCAACCCGAATGCGGCACCCAGGATCGCTGCTGGTAGTCGATCTCATCCATGCCGACGCAGCGCCCGGTCCAGGCATGGGAAGTGCCGCCCAAGACACGATTGCGCACGACCGACTGATCGAGCGCGCGAGCCACGCCGACGTTCTCGATCTCATTCAACTCGCCCGGGCCGGGCTGAACATCGATGCCGCCGCTCTCGACGAGGATCACTCTGAGGCTGCTGTTTGCGAGTTCCCGAACGATGGTCCCACCGGCCGGGCCACTGCCGACGATGCACACGTCGCAGTCAAGAACCTCGTCGATGGGAATGCTACCCAGGTTTCTCACATCCATCGCCGCCTCCAATCATGCTTGTCGGTGCGCTGGCGCCGTCACACCGACTCCCGCTCCCGCAACCACGCATGGACTCCCGCCAGGGACTGATTAATGACCTGATGCATATCCAGGTACTGGTATGTCCCACACCGCCCAATGAAGGTGATGTTGTCCAACTCTTCGGCGCGAGCCTTGTAGCGGCGGTAGACCGCGTCGTAGCGGCCGTCGCTCGTCTTGACCGGGTAGTAGCGCTCGAGATCGTTGTCCATATAGTCGCAAGGCTCTTCCTGAGTAACGGTCTTGCGGCCGGTTTTATGTATCCGATGGCCCGGCAACCGGCTCCAGTCCGTCTCGCGTGTCAGCGGGCCGCTGTCGGTGAAGTTGACCACCGACGTCTCGCCGCGCGCGTAGTCGGCCGGCACGCTGGCGTGATGAAAACGGATCGAACGATACGGTAGCGCGCTATCGTCGTAGCCGAAAAACTCGTCGATCGGCATACTGTTGAAACAGTGCGCGTGCTCCGAGAGCATCGCATGATCGAATACCTGGTTCAGTTCGACCGTGATCGCCGGGTGATCAAGGATCGCTCCGACAGCCTGCGTGTAGCCGTCGCGTGGCAAGACTTGGAACACGTCGTAGGGAAAATAGCGATCCTCGTCGTCGTAGCGCAACGGGATCCGCTTGACCACCGCGGCGTCCAGATCCTCAAGGTCGAGCGCCCACATTTTCTTGGTGTAGGGCCGGAAGAACAGGTCCGTGAGCTTGCGGCCGATATTCGCCACGAGATGGTCGGCGGCGTTGGTGATTTCGGCGCGCGGCTCGGCCTGCTGTGCAAGAAAATCGCGCACCTCCTGCTCGTTGGCAAGCTTTACGTCAAACACATTGTTGATAGTGCTGCGGTTGATGGGGAGCGGAACGCATTGCCCGTTGGCCAGTTCAGCCTCGACCTTGTGCTCGTAAGTGTCGAGTACGGCGAAGCGGGCTAGCCAGTCGACCACGCGCTCATTGTTGGTATGAAACAGGTGCGGCCCGTAGCGATGGATCCGCACCCCGTCCGAGTTTACCTCGTCGTAGGCATTGCCGGCGATATGTGACCGCCGATCAATAACGCGGACGGTGTAACCGCTGTCGGCGAGGGTTCGGGCATAGACAGCGCCGGCAAAGCCAGCCCCAACGACGAGGATCCTAGACTGGTTCAATTGAAAGGCTCCGGTTTTCATTCGTTCGATACGACAAGATCAGCAAGCCACGCCGCGCAAAACATCCGCTATTGGATCATGCTGCCCGGCGCCGTTGCCGAAGTGTGCGGACAACCTTTTGGCTGAAAGACTTGCCTACTGCCTTGAAGTATTCAGGGGCGGGCAGGCGACGCAGCTTGCGATGAAACAGGCTGTTTACATTTACATAGCCGGCCATGCCGACTTTGAACTTGAGCAGGCTGGCGATGTAACGGTCCCTGTCCAATACCGGATGGATGACGGGATTGCCCATCATCTCCGGCAGATCGCTTTCCACAAATGGCGGCCAAAAATCATAGGCTGTGGTTTCCGCATAATTCGTGAGCTCGACGCTGACAAAGCCGGGCTTTGCCATTTCGGTTGCAATGAAACCTTCACAGAAAGGCCACGCTGTAATCACCGAATTACGGAGCTGCTCAGCCATCTCGATCCGTCGCGCACCCAGCGCCAGGAGCGCATGCCGAGAGAACACCGATAAGCAAATCAGTTTGTATTGTATTTCTTCAAGCGGATACACGCCGCGGCAGGTGTGAAGCCAAGCCCATTCAGGTACTGGCTCGCCCTTCGTCAAACCGACAAAGTCCGCTTTGTCGCGCGCCGCCTGGCGTATCAGCGGGTCAGTGTCCATGTTGAGCACGACGTCGTACTCGAGCTGGAGATAGTAATCATAGGATTGCTGCGTCTGCTCGAAGTAATAGAGCGGATAATCGCCGTTAAACCACAGCAGGTTGCCCTCGCCGGCGCGGGCCATGCCCATGGCGAGCACATCATTCTCGGTTAGACGGACCACCCGGTCATGGCTGATGCCGGCAACAGGTCCGTTGGTTTCATCCACCAGCACGTACAGGTCACCTGCGCCTACCTTGGAGAGCAGGCGATCAAACTGGCGCTGCACGAACTCGTCCCAGAAATGGGTCCGAAAAATCACCGCGTATCTTGGCGTCACCAGCAGGTCGCCCTGCGCCTGACCAATGGCGAGTGGTTTCCTGCCATCAAGACCTGCTGACGCAGACGATGCGCCGGCGGTAGCTATATTGTCAGGCATACTCGATTTTTCCTTGGCAGCTTGCGGCAATGGCATGAATGGCCAGTCTCATAAATCCCGAGACGTCTTTCCCATAACAAACGCCCGGAAGCTTTTTTTCCCGGTTTACCTTGCGCGCAAAACGGATGCCCAGCTTCGAAGTTGCGCACCATTGAGGCTTATCAGCACACTAAAGCACATAAAAAAAGCCCAGCTTGCGACAAGATCCGATATGTTATCCGGTTTGTGCTCGGTTCGAAATCGTCAGCAGCTTGCGGGCAACTGGCGACGAGGAATGTGTGCCTTACTGTAATATTTCACGGGAATGACTTTGCTGGAGCCAGAGCTTTCAGGCATGAACCAGTATGGCAGTTTCAGTATGGCGATTGTTGTACACGAACTCGTGGGCAGCCTGGGATTGCCTAAAATCGAGCTTGAAGCGTTACCGGACAGCATCTGTCTGCAACATCACTGTTGTCGACGCCTTCGCAGTTGCTTACGAGACGATCCCAACCTGGGCAAAATAGGGACTTTCGATGGCAAGGCGTAACCTGGTAATCGTTCGGGCTGGCAACAAGTCGCTGCATCCGGAGTGGCTTAGTGGCCCCGAGCCGCGGAATTGGGACCTCGTCATCAGCTATTTCGGCGATGATCCCGACATCTACCGCGTCGACGATGTGGTGCGTATCGACAGCAAGGGTCCGAAATGGACACCGTTGCAGGCGCTCGTCATGCAACATCCCCAGTACCTCGATATGTACGACTACATCTGGTTCCCTGACGACGATCTCGAGATGAAGAAGCAGGACATGAACCGATTTTTCGATGTTTGCCGGGAGCATAGGCTGGAGTTGGCGCAACCGGCGCTGACAGTGAACAGCCCGGTCACCCATCCGCTCGTTTTTGAGAACACCTTGAGCCGCATCCGTTTTACCAATTTCGTCGAAGTCATGGCGCCCTGCTTCAGCATTGCCTGCCTGCAGCGCGTGCTGCCGACCTTCAACTGTACCCAGAGTGGCTGGGGCATCGACTGGCTGTGGCCGCGCATCGTCGACAACCCCAACTCAGGCGTGGCAATCATCGACGACGTCGTCATCCGTCACACGCGGCCGCTTGGCGGCCCCAACTACGACGAGATGCGCAAGCGGGGCCTCTCCCCCAGTAAGGAGCTCGAAAATTTCTTCGAGGCGCAGAACATCACCAGCACTCAAATCGAAATTCACCGTGTACTTTTGCGGTCCGGGAAAATGAGGGAGGTCAAGGGGCGCTCGCCGTTCTTCCTCATGCTGCTTGGATTTGGGTATTTTCACGCGTTGGTCGCCTCGCCGGCCCGCTGGCCGTTGCTGGTGCAAATCGGCCGGCTGACAAAACGGCACTTCAGGAACCTGGACGTCAGTCCGAGCGTGTAATTCACCATCGTGGTGTCCAGGTTGGTGCCCTGGTCGGCTAACACTTTCAAGCCCATACCGCGCCCGGTCAGATCGTGGCGGGCACTTGGCTGCTGTCGCTTTGCTCACGCATGTAGCCCATCAGCATGTCCGGAACTCCGAGAACAGCGGGCTTGCTCTCTTCCTACGCGCCTCACGTCGACCGGCCAGATTGAGGAAGGTCCGCCGGGCTTTTCGGTTACCGCCATTGATGACGGCGGCGTGAGTTGGCGGTTCAAGACATTGGAGCAGGCTTGCCGTTCGTACTGGTGACAACGCCGGTGGATCGCCGCCTCGTCACCGACGCGCGGCAGGTCCTGGAAGTCCCGTTCGTGGCACGCGCGAAGGTGCTGGGCGATGCGTCGATCACGGCAGTGGAAGTGCGCGTGGACGACAGCGATTGGGTGCCGATGGCCGCCGTGCCGGGTGACACGGCGTTGTGGCAAACGCACGTTGCCGATCCGGACGGTTTGAGGGTCTATTTGTCCATGTTCTTTAAAGGCGGGGAGCACTGGAATGCAGGCATCGCCGCTGCGGCACTCATGTTTTCTGCCCTGCTGATGCCGGAGACCAAGGATGCCGGGGCAGAGGCCGACAGTTTGTCAAGCGCCTCCGTCCAGCAGTTCGCCGCGTGATGGGCGCGCTCCTCGCCTCGCCCTGGCTGACCTGGGCGATCGCCGCGTTGGCCACTGCGGGCGTGATCCTGCATCCATTCTCCTGGCCCGAATTCATCTGGGCGGTGGCAGGGGCGGTGCTGCTGGTCGTACTCGGTCTGCTGCCCGCGTCGGGCGCGCTGGCCGACGTCGCCAAGGGCATCGACGTCTACCTGTTCCTGACCGGCATGATGCTGCTCTCTGAACTCGCCCGGCAGGAAGGGCTGTTCGACTGGGTTGCCGCCCGGACGGCGCGGCTGGCGCGCGGGTCGCCCACCCGGCTGTTCACGCTGGTGTTCGGGGTCGGCACGGTCGTGACCGCGTTCCTGTCCAACGACGCCACCGCCGTGGTGCTGACGCCCGCCGTCGCCGCGGTGGTCAAGGCCGCCGATGCCAAGGATCCGCTGCCCTACCTGTTCATCTGCGCCTTCATCGCCAACGCGGCTAGTTTCGTGCTGCCGATCTCCAACCCGGCCAACCTGGTCATTTTCGGCAGCCACATGCCGCCGCTGCTCGTCTGGCTGCCGCGCTACGCCCTGCCGTCGCTGCTCTCGATCCTGGCCACCTACGTCGTCCTGCTGCTCACGCAAAGGCAGCGCCTGCGCCAACAGGTGTCCGCCGACATCGACGTGCCCGAGCTGGCAGCTGGCGGGAAGATGGCCGGGGTTGGCATCGCAGTCACCGCCATTGTGCTGCTCGCGTCCTCTGCCTTCGGCATCCAGCTCGGCCTGCCGACCTTCCTTGCCGGCGCCGCGACGGCGGTGCTGGTCCTGACCCGCTCGAAATGCGGTCCGCTGGAGGTGCTGAAGAACATCTCCTGGGGCGTGCTGCCGCTGGTTGCCGGCCTGTTCGTGCTGGTCGAGGCGCTGGAGAAGACCGGCGTCACCAACGACCTCGCGGCGCTGCTGCACAGCCTGGTGCAGCGCTCCGCGACACTCGCGGCCTGGGCGTCGGGCGCGGTGCTCGCCCTGGGCTGCAACCTGGTGAACAACCTACCCGCCGGCCTGGTCGCAGGCCGTGTGGTGGAAATCGCCAAGGTCCCAGATCACGTCCGCAGCGCGGTGCTGATCGGCGTCGATCTCGGACCGAACCTTTCAGTGACCGGCTCACTCGCCACCATACTGTGGCTCACCGCGCTACGGCGCGAAGGCCTGAGCGTCGACGCCTGGACCTTCCTCAAGCTCGGCGCGCTGGTGATGCCGCCGGCACTGCTGCTCGCGATCGCAGGAGCGTTCGTGTTCGGCTGATCCGACCACCATCAAAGGATTTCTCCATGCAGAACATCGGCGCGGCCTGGCTCTATCCCGTCATCCTCATCGCCGGTGCGTTGCAGGCCTGGGGGCCGCCGATGAACGGCGCGCTGCGCAAGGCGCTCGATAACCCCTGGCTCGCCAGCACCGTCTCCTTCCTGCCTGTCCTGGCGTTCCTGCTGGTGCTGTTCTTGTGCCTGCCAACCCCGATGCCCACGGCGAAGGGCGTCAGCTCCATGCCATGGTGGGCGCCGTTGGGCGGCCTGCTCGGCGCGGGCGCCGTCGTGACCGGCCTGTTGTTCGTGGACAAGATCGGCGCCGGCCCGTTCGCCGGGCTGACCATCACCGCCAACATCCTCATGTCGCTGGCGGTGGACCATTTCGGCCTGTTCGGCATCCAGCAGCACAGCCTCAACATCTGGCGGGCACTCGGCGGCGCGCTGATGGTCGGCGGCATCGCACTTGTCGCCATCTTCTGAGCCGATGCGCGAGGACGGAGCCATCAGGAAGGCAGGCCGAGCCGGGTTCCGCCCAATGTCGCTCGATGCCGTCAATTTCTTGACTCCCGACAGCCTGCGCGATTCGAGCCAGGGTTATAGCATTTGAGCCACGCTGAATGCGGCGCGTGGTTCTGGTCAGGAAAGCTTCGTTTCATCCGACTCGTTTGAGCCTTCCCTTCATGGATACGTTCGACTCTTCCAGCTTGGCCAAATTGAGCCGAGCCGGCGCGAAAGGGCGATATTCTCTGGCCCATTGTCCTTGCGGTTTCTGGCCTGGTCCTCGTTCATGGTTGCGTCGAGAACCCAATGCAGACCATTCTCAATGCCGGTGCACACCACCGCCATCTACGCCGCATGGATGCAGTGAAAAATTGACCCATTCGCCGCATCATTTTACAAATTGCCGTAAAATTGCGGCATACGGGGTAGTATTCTATATATCGGGTGCGTGGTCGCGGACAAGGCAATCGCGCAGGCGGAGCGCAACGGGCAGCGTTTCTACTCGCTCTCTTCCGCCATCCTACGTCGCCGTAAGGGCTATCACGCTATCCTAGAGCGAGCCCAGAAAGCTGACCTGGACATCGCCGACTGGCTTATATGGTTTCTCGAATGCCATAAGGCGACGATCGATCATGCAGAGCACACGGCCAATCGAGTCATCGACATCGCGCAATTCTGGGCGGAGCTGGATGCAGCTCCAACGCCGATCAACGAGCGGCAAAGGAAGGTGCTCGCCAAGCTTGTCGCGGAATGGGAGGGCTCGATGACGACCCGGAAGTGGGTGTCGATCTGTGGTTGTTCCCCGGACACCGCGCAACGCGACATGGCCGACTTGGTGGCGCGCGGCCTGCTGACCCTGACCGCAGCGGGTGGCCGGAGCACCGGATACATGTTCTCGATGCCCGGCGTAGAGCGCGCGCATGGCTGAGCCGTCATGGGTCGATGCGCGAACGTCTCTGCCGGCCTCCTGGCAAGCGGCCATCGGGGACGAGTTCGACACTCCCACCATGCAAGGCCTCGCCGCGTTCGTGGCGGCCGAACGTGCGGCGGGTAAGCGTGTGTTTCCCGAGAACGCGCTGACCTTCGCGGCACTCCGCCGGACGCCGCTGAACCAGGTGAAGGCCGTCATCGTTGGCCAGGATCCTTATCACCGGCCCGGGCAGGCGATGGGCCTATCCTTCTCAGTGCCGCCGGGCGTGGCCATACCGCCGTCGCTGCGGAACATCCACAAGGAGTTGACGGCCGACATCGGCATGCCGGCGCCGGGGCACGGGTGCCTGACGGTTTGGGCCGACCGCGGCGTGCTGCTGCTCAACACCTCCCTCTCCGTGGAGGAAGGCAAGGCGGGGAGCCACTCGCGCGCCGGCTGGCATCGATTCACCGATAGCGTCATCGCGGCGGTGAATGCTCGGGATACCCCTGTTGCCTTTATCCTTTGGGGTGGTCACGCTCAGAAGAAAGCCGCCATGCTGGATGACACCCGGCATTTGGTGCACATGTCGGAGCACCCTTCCCCTCTGGCCGCTTACCGAGGGTTCTTTGGGTCGCGGCCCTTCTCGAAGGCCAACCAGTTCCTTCGGTCCAAAGGCGTAGAGGCCATCGACTGGAGCTTGCCGGGATGAAGCCCGCGATCAGTTGGAGTTAAGCTTGCGAGACGTGGTGGAGACGGCTCTGGTGCAATAGCCGGCCTGAGCAAACGATCCTGGCAGCGGCGTGGAAACTTCAAGCCCCGAGTGCTGTGTTCCAGATTGCAGGCGCAGCTCCGCCTTGAACGCCGAGACGCCCCAATGCGAACTGCCCCTTGCGGACGCGATGCATCAACTCGATGCCGGCGATCGTAATCGCCGCGTTCCTGAACCTCTTGAAACCTAACATCACCGCGATGCGCTGCTTCACGCCCCGATGCTCCTGCTCAATCAGGTTGTTCAGATATTTCGACAAGCGCAGCTTCACGTCCGTGGGCAGCAGGCCGCCGGCTTTCAGCTCGCGCACCGCTTGATGCGACGCGGCGTAACCGTCCAACGTGATCGTCTGCGGGGCACGCTTCTGGCTCCTGATCGCTTTTCGAAAGAACGCCTTCAGCCGTGACGTCGCGGTTGGCGCTTAGCAGGATGCGGAAAATCGGACGACTTCTGAGCTGTTGAGCGAGTTTACTGCGCCTAAGCCGGGCCTCACGCGTCAGTTTTGGCGCTTTACGCTGTCCTGGCGGGCAGAAATCATGATGCCGGACAGAGGTGCGGGCATGGTCACCCAGCACCCGCCAGCAGCTTGGGCAGGCGCACCAGGTTGTAGGCGGCCGCGACAAAGGTGAACATCCAGCCGACCCGAGCCGTGCCGCGATGGCGGGTCTTGCGTAGGCCGCCGACCGTTTTCATCCAGCCGAACACTTCCTCGATGCGCTTGCGCACGCGCAGGCTGGCGGCGTAGCCGGCATGACGCGTGGTGCGGCCATCGATGGCCGAGTGGCGCCCCTTGGTGTTCTGGGTGACATGGGTGTTCTGGTGACATGCGGCGTGACACTCAGCCGGCGCATCTCGGTGGCAAAGTCCTGGGTGTCGTAGGCCTTATCGGCGCCCAGGGTGACGCGCCCGCCATCGGGCAGTTCCTCGACCATGGCGATGGCGGCTTCGCGTTTCGCCGTCCCTGTGGCCTTGGTGAGGGATGTGTCCACCGCCAGGCCGTGACGGTTCTCCATCAGCGCGTGCCCCATGTGGCAGAGCTTGGAGGCTTGGCCCGCCGCTTTGTTATACAGCCGCGCGTCGGGGTCCGTCGTCGAGGCATGCGTCTCGTTGCCGCGCGGCGCGCCCCGGAAATCCGCCTCGCCATTGCGCCCGGGCGCCGGCGGCTCGCCGGAGCCGTCCTTGGGCCGAAAGCTCTTCATCGAAGCCCAGGCCTCGATCAGCGTGCCGTCCACCGAGAAGTGCTCGTCCGACAGCAGCGGCTTGACCTTCGGGTCCACCAGGATCGCCGCCAGGAGGCCGCGCGCAATGTCGCCGGCCAGCAAGCGCTCGCGGTTCTTGGTGAACACCGTCACCTCCCACACGGGCGCGTCCATCGACAGGCCGACGAACCAGCGGAACATCATGTTGTAGGTGATCTGCTCCATCAGTTGCCGTTCCGAGCGCACCGAGAACAGAGCTTGCAGCAGCAGCGCGCGCAACAGCCGCTCCGGCGCGATCGAGGCACGCCCGCTCGGGGCGTAGATCTTGTCGAACTGTGGCGACAGCCGCTGCAACGCCGCGTTCACCAACGGACGGATGGCCCGCAAAGGGTGACCTTGCGGCACCAATCCTTCCGGGCTGGCATAGCTGAACATCGCGGCAGTCTGACGATCAGCGCCACGCATTCGTCCACCTCCCTCGGCTTGGCTCAGGTCGCTATTGAATCGTGCCGACGCCAGTTTGGGCAGCCGAATTTCCGCATCCTGTTGGCCTGAAGTCGACCGTCTTGCCAGCCGGTCAACGGCCCAATACAGGTATTACCATTCACCTCAAATCTTGACGTAAGTCTCGTCGACTCGCCATGACTGACCAACGACCCGAGCAAATCGTCTCCAGCACTTCTCGAACTCCAGTGCGTAGTGCTGCGCCCCAGCGCATAATCGTCGTGCGCCATCGACATGCCACGCTCAGCCATCATCTCCACCACATCTCGCAAGCTCAGCTTGAGAAGATACCATCGCACGCACAGGATGATGACCTCGCGGTCGAAGTGATGACCTTTGAACAGCTCTTCCACGCTTTTCAGCTAGCCCATAGCTCACTCTCAGCCAATTCAGCAGCCAGCATAGCCGATCCACGTTGCGCCGTTTGCACCAGAGCCGTCCGTTGCCGGTCACACGTTTGAAGCGGCTGATGTCCGCTTCGACCAGGGCACGCCAGTGGTAACCCGACAACTTCTGCCATGCCATGCAGTCGGGTTTGGCAATCAGCTGCAGGTGACCATCTCGCCGCGTTGATACCGTCTCTGCCGCTTGACTCAGCACGGCGCTGGACCGGGTGCCGTAGCGAAGCTGGTGGAAATAGGTTGGCGGCGTAGTCTCTGGTTTGTTCGACGAACCATTTCCGGCCTTTCAGCGCCGGCTGCGGCGCGGCGATCAGGACTGGAATGCGCGTCAATTAGGATAAGAATGGCCGCCGGTGTTCCCCGTAGGGAGGGCGTAGCCCGACCGAAGGGGAACACCGGCGGTGACGCGATCCTTTGAGGGTCCGCGTCGTCTGGCAGTCGAGGCCGACCGGCTAGAACAGCGACTTCACGCCAATGAAGGACGCCGTGTTTGACCGGCCGCCATCTGACCGACTGCCAGAGGAGACTTTACATGAAGCTTCGCGACACCCACACGCCGGCGATCGCAGGGGCCAAGGCGGGGTTCAGCACGGCCACCGTCTATCTCCTGGAAAGGGAGTTGCACCTGCGTCCAGTTGGGAAGGCTCCCCGGGAGCGGCGACGACCCGACCCTTTACTGGACATCTGGGAGAGCGAGATCGTCCCCATGCTGGCGGCTGCACCTGGCTTGAGGTCGGTTGCCATCATCGAGGAGATGAACCGCCGTCATCCTAAAATCTATCTCGGCACGCGCCGGACGATGGAACGCCGGATCCAGACATGGCGCGGCCTCCACGGTCCCGAGCAGGAGGTGATCTTTCGTCAGACCCATGAGCCGGGGCGGCTGGGCCTGTCGGACTTCACCGACATGGCGGATCTGGCGATCACTATTGCCGGTCAACCGCTGGATCACCGCCTCTACCATTTCCGTCTGGTCTATTCGGGTTTTGAGCACGCACATGTGGTCCTTGGCGGCGAGAGCTACATGGCCCTGGCCGAAGGTCTTCAGAACGCTTTATGGGCATTGGGCGGTTCGCCGGCCCAACACCGGAGCGACAGCTTGTCGGCCGCCTTTCGTAACCTCGATGACGACACCCGCACCGACTTGACTACGCGCTACGACGCCCTGTGCGCGCATTACGGCATGGAGCCGACCCGCAACAACACCGGGGTCGCCCATGAGAATGGCTCGATCGAGAGCGCCCACGGACACCTCAAGAAGACCATCGAGGACGGCGTGCTGATGCGTGGTACACGCGACTTTGCCGATCTTGCGGCCTACCGCCGCTTCATCGACGAGGTGATAGGCCGCCACAATGCAAAATGCGGTGCACGCATCGACCTTGAACGCACCAAGTTGCAAGAACTGCCAGGACGCCGGACCGCCGACTTCGAGGATACCATCGTCACGGTCACATCCTCAAGCGGCTTTGTTCTGCGCAAGGTCTTCTACAGCACGCCGTCGCGGCTGATCGGTCATCAGCTGCGGGTACGGCTTTATGACGATCGACTGGACGTCTATCTCGGCGCGATCTTGCAGATGACCATGCCGCGGGGCCGCGCCCACGCCAACGGCGCCCATGATCACGTCGTGGATTACCGATACCTGATCCACTCCCTGAGGCGCAAGCCGATGGCGCTGATGGGCTTGGTCTACCGCGACAAGCTCTTCCCTCGGCAAGCCTATCGTCGCACCTTCGATGTGTTGATCGCCACCGTCTCGGCACATATGGCGTGTCGCACCATGGTCGATCTTCTGGCCCTGGCCCACGACCGGGCCTGCGAGGGCGAGCTCGCCGAACGTCTCACGCGCGATCTCGATGCCGATATCCTGCCCGACATGCGCATCCTGAGAGCAGTGTTCACGCCCGACGCCGAGGCACTGCCCACGATTGTCGTCACCTACATGCCGCTGAGTGCCTACGACGAACTTGCCACCATCCGCGTCGGAGAAGCCGCATGAACGCCGATGCCATCGACGCCGGTCGCTTGACCCTGGCGCTCAATGATTTGAGGTTGCCGACCATCAAAATCATCTGGCCGGACTTCGCCGCCCGGGCCGACAAGGAAGGCTGGCCAGCGGCATGCTTCCTCGCCTCGCTCGCCGAGCACGAGATGGCCGAGCGCGCGAACCGGCGCATTCGACGCAACGTCGAGGAAGCCCGCCTGCCTGTCGGCAAGACCCTGGACAGTTTTGACTTCGACGCGGTGCCAATGGTCAGCAAGGCTCAGATTATGGCCTTGGCGGCCGGCGATAGCTGGCTCGATCAGGGCGCCAACCTGATGTTCTTTGGCCCACCTGGCAGCGGCAAATCCCATCTTGGCGCTGCACTGGGCCTCGCACTGGTGGAGAACGGATGGCGTGTCCTGCATACCCGCACGACCGATCTCGTCCAAAAGCTCCAGACTGACCGACGCGCGTTGCAACTCGAGGCCGCCATCGCCAAACTCGACAAATACCATCTGCTCATCCTCGACGACTTGGCTTACGTCACCAAGGATCAAGCTGAGGCCAGCGTATTGTTCGAGCTCATAAGTGCTCGATACGAACGGCGGTCCATGCTGATCACGGCAAATCAGCCCTTTGGTGAATGGGGTCGGATCTTCCCAGATCAGGCCATGACCTTGGCCGCTGTCGACAGATTGGTCCACCATGCCACGATCTTCGAGATGAACGTCGAAAGCTTCAGAAGACGGGCGGCACTCGACCGGAAAGCCGGACCAGGCCGGCCACCAACTCACGCAACACTTAAATCATTATCCTGATTGACGCTCTTTCCGGTTCAGATTGTCGCGCCACAGGTCCGCTTGGTAGGCGATGCACTGCTCGGCCAGCCACGCGTTCAGCTCGGCCAGGCTGGCCACCCGCGGCTTGGGGCGGAACAGCTGGTCGCGCAGGTTGCCGACCTGGTTCTCGACCTGGCCCTTCTCCCAGCCCGAGGCCGGCGTGCAGGCCACCGGCTCGATCAGATGATGCGAGCACATCTGGAGAAAGCGGCGGTTGTACTGGCGGGCCTTGCCGACAAAGATCGCTTCCACCGCCGTCTTCATGTTGTCGTAAATCCCGCGCCGGCACACGCCGCCGTAGAACCCGAACGCCTTGTCGTGCGCGTCGAACACTAGTTCCTGCGTCTCGCGGAAGTAGGCGCGCACGAACGGCATGCGGCTGTGTGACAGCTTCATGTGCGCCGCCTTGATGGTCAGCGGCAGCCCTTGCAGCGTGATCGTCTCGTGGCTCCAGTCGAACTGGTAGGCCTCGCCCGGGGCAAAGCTCAAAGGCACGAAGGCCCGCGCCGGAACCCGTGCCCGTTCGTCCCGCCAGACCTTCGCGAACCGATGCACGCTGTCGTGGGCGCCGCCGTAGCCGTGGCCACGCAGTTCTTCAAACAGGCGCTGCGTCGAGCGGCGCTCCCGCCGCGGCAGCTTGGCCTCAGTCTCCAAAATCCCGGCCAGCACCGGGACCCACTCGCCAAGCTTGGGCGCAGGTTGTACCCCACGCTCATACCGGAACGCCGTCTTCTGGCTGCGGATCACCCGGCGCACCGTCGTCAGCGCCCCAGGTCTGGGCCGATGCCCCAGGTCCGGGCCGATGCCGCCAGCCCGGCCGAGGGCGGCTTCGAACGCGTCGACGAAGCCCTGGATCAGCTCGGCGATCGGCAGCTTCGCCAGATCGACTTTCTTGGCGCGCGCCATCTCCAGCAGCCAGTCGAGCGGTCCCTCGAACCCGGCCACGGACAGCATCGGGGCGGCGCCGCCGGCGGCCGACCGGGGCGGGTCCTCCCACTCGGCGACCGACGCGGCGTCAGGCAGGCGGTCCGCCGGTGAGGGGGCGACCTCGCTCACGACGCGTCACGCTCACGACGCGTCATAGGTCGGGCGGCAGGCGAACCGCAGAACCGGCCAACGCGGACCGAGACGATGCAGCGCGCGCCAGGGGGTCCAGTCCGCCGACCAGAAGCTGAGCTGCCAGCGTCCCGGCTCGGCTTCTTGCGGCGATTTGCCAGCCGCCGTGCCGCCGCTTTCGTCGGTCACCCGGCGCAGCGCCTCCGTGGTGCCCCAGTGTTCCCACAGCCAGGCCAGGGATTGCGGCTCGTCCGGGCCGAGAGCCAGGGCCCAAGCCGGCACGGGCACCAGCGCGTGCAGGTCAAACGGGCAGGCGCGGCCGGTGCCGACGGCGCGGACGGCCACATCGTGCCGATATCCGACCG
>JAABUJ010002134.1_pt1 | contig 25579 bp, 20 predicted proteins | sample 5559131 | NCBI WGS metagenome assembly JAABUJ01 (sample SAMN10711875, study PRJNA513366) | rock metagenome | isolation source: Antarctica rocks | place: Antarctica: Victoria Land, Mt New Zealand nord | collected 2016-01-07
CGCACGTGGCCCTCATTACCTATATGGGGATGATTCTGATCGTCGTTTTAGTGTCGGCTGTCTGGCTTGGCGCTTCGAAACTTGCCAATGATCCCTTCACTCTGTACGGCGTTCTGGGGACCTTCGGCACGCTTCCGCTCATCATCATTTTCGGCCTCACAAATATCGCACTGATCGTGTACACGGTTCGTTTCGGACACGAGCACATGAACCCGGTCACTCACTACGTCTTGCCGGCCATTGGCGCCATCGTCATGCTGGCGCCGATCTGGGACTTTTTCCAGACGACCTCGGCACCCTTCGACCGCGTAGCCGAAATTACGATCTTGCTGTTCGTGGTTAGTTTGATCTACGGTCTCATCGTGGTACGGATGAAACCTGAGGCAGCCCAACGAGTCGTGGCCGCCTTCGAAGGGCATGAAACTTCTGAGGTTGAGACTCCCGAGGTTCCGGCCCTGGCCTAACCCGATGCGGTATTTGAAGAAGGCGTCCCCGCCACGTCTTGAAGATGTCAGCACGGTGCGTGACACCGTCACCGAGATGTTGGCAGCAATTGAGCAAGAGGGCGATTCCGCTCTTCACCGCTACTCGGAAAAGCTGGACCATTGGAATCCTCCTTCGTTCCGAGTATCGCACGACGATATCAGGGCACTGGAGACGAACCTTCCTTCCAGTTTCGTGGACGACGCGACGTTTGCTCACGCCCAAATTCGCCGCTTCGCGCAACTGCAGTATGACTCCATTCATGACTTCGAATCGGAAACGATTCCCGGCGTCTGGCTTGGTCAGAAGAGCATTCCGGTCGGCTCGGTCGGCGCGTACGTCCCTGGGGGGCGCTACCCCATGCTGTCCTCGGCGCCGATGAGCATCATTCCCGCCAGGGTGGCAGGCGTGAAGCGCGTGATCGCCGCGACGCCACCGAGCGGCTCCGATGGGCCAAATCCATACATGCTCTACACCCTGTATCTGGCCGGCGCCGACGAAGTCTATTGCCTCGGTGGTGTGCAAGCAGTTGGGGCACTGGCGCTGGGAACGGAGACGATCGGAGCCGCCGACATGCTGGTGGGACCGGGGAACGCGTATGTGGCCGAGGCCAAGCGGCAGCTCTTTGGACGGGTCGGCATCGATCTGGTGGCCGGACCGTCGGAGATTCTGGTCATTGCCGATGACCATGCCGATGCCGCCCTGGTGGCCGCGGATCTTCTCGCACAAGCGGAGCATGGACCAACGTCACCCTCCTGGCTCATCACAACCTCCGAAGAGATGGGCCGAAAGGTGCTTGAGGAGATCTCGGTTCAGCTGCCGGGACTCTCTACCGTCGAGGTGGCGTCCGCGGCATGGAACAATTTTGGAGAGGTTATTCTCGTCGATTCTGATGAGGAAGCGGTTGAGGTCGCCGATGCCTACGCGCCGGAGCACCTGGAGGTGCAAGCCGACAATTGGGAGTGGTATCTGGACCGTCTGCAGAACTACGGGTCCCTCTTTCTGGGTGAGATGGCAACGGTGGCGTACGGCGACAAAACGGTGGGAACGAATCACATCCTCCCCACGCTCAAGAACGCGCGCTTCACGGGCGGCCTCTGGGTAGGAAAGTTTCTCAAGACGGTGACGTACCAACATCTCGATAGGCGAGGCACGCAGGCCATTGCTCCGGTTGTGTCGCGGCAGAGCGAACTGGAGGGATTCGCCGCACACCAAGCGTCGGCCGACCGCCGGCTGGCCAAATATGGCATGTCCCGGGACAGCGACAGGACCTGTTAACGTTCAGCGATTCTGTCGCAGCTAAGCGCTCAGGTGACCGCAGCACTCGAGCCAGATATCGCGCAGAAAGAGATCCAGATGGGCGAGCGTGGCGTCTCCCGGTGCCTCGAGGTGCATCCAATACATCGGAGCATGACGGCCGCTGACGACCAGGCGGAGTAACCGTGCCGAGCGGGTTTCCCCCTTGCAACGGCGGTCGCGGCCCCCTTTCGCGCCTGGCACGTCTGAAGATGTCTGGTCATTCCAGACTTACGGTACTCGCCGCCGCAAAATCGGCATTGGGCCTTTGTTGAGGTTACCGTGACCATCGTCCTCCCCTTTCCAGTCCAACTTGATTGTCGCGCATTGGACTCCCTCTTGTCGCTGCGAGAGGTCGTGATTGAGGAGACCCGCAGGTTGTATGGAGATCAATTGAGGAGGAGCGCCACCACCGGAGCCGGCATGGCCCACGACAGATGCTGAAGGTTGGTGATGGTTCGGGTGGCCACGACGCCTCTCGCGAACTTCCCTTCAATCGTCCTCGCGTCGGAACGCCATCCTGTCGTCACCCATTTTGCCTCAATGGGCGTGGTCATCTGGAATGAAACCTTACCAAAACTGCCACGTTTTGGTAAGCATGATATCCCAAAAAGTAGTGGTTTTGGTAAGGCTTCTACCTCAAAACCCCCCCGTTTTGGTAAGACTTCTGGAAGCATCTCCGATTGATGCAGTCCAGTTCTTCACGAAGAGGCTTTGCCGCCTACAGGCTCCACTACTCCTGATGGCGTACATTGTCGGGATGAGGGCGGAGATTGCCGAGTACGACGCACGGTGGCCACGCCTGTTCCAGGAGCGCGGGGAGCAACTGCGCCGGGTACTTGGCGATGTCGCCCCCCGCATCGACCATATCGGCTCGACCTCGATCCCACGCCTGGCCGCAAAGCCGATTATCGATATTCAGATCTCCGTGGCTGCATTTGAACCATTGCTGGCTGCGCCTGGACTACATCTTCGCGTCCGCACCGATAGCCGCACTGCCGCGTGACTGCGATGTCGTCGATGCGGATGATACTGTCAACGCATCAGACCACCTCCCGATCCGGGCTGAGTTCCGCCACGACGCCGAGGCATCAGAGGGTGAGAACCTGTGTTGGGGCGTCGCTCGTGCGGGAAGAGGGCATTGTGCTGGGCAAGCGGAGCGGGGCTTCTGACTTCCATCTGGACATGTGGGATATTCTGGGCGGACACCTCGAAGTAGGCGAAGCCCGAGCACAGACGCTGGAAGGCTATGCCACGCAGAACTCGTTCCCTTCGGGATCGGCCATGACAGTCCAGATATCGCCATCCTCATCCTCGTCGGTCCGGAGCCGCGTCCCGCCCAGCGCCAGCAGCTGTTCCACCTGCGCCTCCATATCGGCGCCATGCAGGTCGAGATGGACCCGGTTCTTCGCCGCCTTCGGCTCGGGTACCCGTTGGAACAGAATCCTCGGCCGTCTCCCCTCTGGGTCGACGATGGCGGCGTACTCGTCGCCGGAACCCTCCCGGACGTATCCCAGAGCCTGAACCCAGAAGTCAGCCATTCCTTCCGGATTCGCGCAATCGAATGTCACCCCGATCTCGGTCGTCATGGCCATGCCCCTTATGGAATCGGTGAAACAGGATACCCCGACCTGGTCGAGTCGTTCGAGCACGGGGAGAAAAAGGCGATCAGGCCTTCTTCCGCCTGGCGGCCAGCAGTCTGCTCGCGACCGACTCCTCTTCCGGCTCCTCATCCGCGCTCGATGTGGACCGCACGTCTGGAGGTCGCGAACCGGAGGTAGGTGCGATGGTGCGCGGCAGTCTGATGCTAGGGGACTCATATGGTGGCGAGTGTGGGGTGAGCGCGTCTCGCTGAGCACGCCGCTCCCGCAGGGCGCCCACCAGCGGGACCGCCGGCTCACGGGCGGCCGAGGCTCGTCGTACCAGGGGGAGCGCAGCAAGAATGGTGGCGAGTTCCCGGCGGGTCACGATCAGGCGGCGCACGCCGACATCAATAGGCAGCAGGAGCACGGCCAGCAGCAGGAGCCAGAGCGAGAGGTCGTCGTTCGCCAGAACGGACTGCAGATTGTCGCGCCAGGCATCCTGTGGGTGCGCGATCACATTGCCGCCCCCGGCCACCGCCAGCGACCGAAGGAACGGCGTATTCACGCCGGTGGTACGGTACTCAGGCGAGTACGGCACATCCAGGCCCACCTGCCCCGCGTCACCATGCCCCGCGCCATGCGCTTCAACCGTGACGAAGTAGGCGCCTTGCGCGCCCTCCTGGAAGGAGCCGGCAAATTGGCCGGGCGCCGAGGGTTCGAGCTGGATCGTAGTGGTGGTCAGTCCCGGGGTGAGCACGTGTGCCGTGACACTGGGACTCGCTCCCAGCGCCGACGGGGTGCTTACCGCTATGTGCCCCTGCCCCTGCGTGCTGGACGCGCTGACGAAGAGGTGCGTGGCGCCCGACGGGGGAAATACCCAGGACACCAGATTCGCCCAGAAGCGGTTGGCGCTGGGAGCGCGCAGCCAATCTCTGGTCCAGAGCCCCGCGGCATCACTGGTCCAAGCCACCGATCGGCCCAGCCCGAACTGCCACGCGGCCAGAATAGGATCGAGCTTGGCGCTGGCCAGCACGATCTCCGCGGCCGGCTTGGGGGTGGTCGCAACGTAGCCATACAGGGGTGCGACCTGACGAAGATCACGCACCATCGGGTTCGCCGACAGCTCCTGGGGATAGAACTTCCCCTCGACGATCCCCAAGCGCGCCACGGTTCGCGCCTCTCGCAGGAAGATCTGTGGAATCTTGGAGGGATCGTTGGCGACGTAGTTGCGTCCCCCGCCCCAGCGCGCCAGATTCTGCATGGTCTGGAAGTCGTTCCGTCCCAGGCCGTTGGTGCTCACAGTGGAAACGGTCACGCCGCCCGCATGAATCTGCTGAACCAGCTGTTGATAGGCGGGATCCTCCGCATCCCCGTCACCCAGCAGGATGATGTGCTTCACTTTGGCGGTGGTGTCCCTCAAGGTGTCATAGGCGGACTGCAACATCGGCACGTAGCTCTCGGGATCGCCGGGCACCATGCGATCGATGGCGGCGCCGATGGCGGCCGTATTGGTCACGTGCTGGAGCGGCACCACCCATCCTGCTGTACCGTCGAAGGGCGCATCGCTCACCTCCACCAGATCCTGCGGGGTAAGCAGACTCACCACGCCCTTGCCGGCATCCTTCGAGATGTTGATCTGGGTGTCCTCTTCCAGGCTCTCGATGATCAGCGCCACAGCCGTCGTCGGCAGGTTCTGGTGCTTGGGCAGGTTCATGTTGACCGGGAGGACCTGCTCCAGCGGCGTCTGGCCATACCCACCCATGCTGTACGCGTTCTGGCCGCCGATCACCGCCAGTCCGTGACCGAGGTCGCGCACATAGGGAACCAGCTGGGCCATGAGTTGAGGTCCCAGGGAATCCGCCGCAATATCGACGATCACCACCGCGGCGTACCGCTGCAGGTAGGTTAGTTCGGGCGTGACCTTCGACGGCGTCCGCAGATCGGCCTGGATACCCGTGCTCTTCAGGCCGGCCAGCACGTTGCTCGCCTCCCGCGGCTGATCCGCGATGATCAGCACCCGGGGCGCGCTCTGGACGGTGGTGAACGCCGAACCCTGGTTGTTCTCCGGCTGAGTGTCCCGCGCCGGCGTGATCTCCACCTGATAGGTATAGAACCCGGAAGGCAGCGGGCTCTGCTGGAAGACATAGCGGTTTTCCCCGATGTGTACCTGTTCCTGGACGCTCCCCAGCAGCGTTCGATCCCGAAAAATGGTGATTCCGGTGGTGGTTGCCACCGTCGAGTGCACGGCGACCGTGAGCGGGAAGCTCTCCCGCGGGCGGAGCTGCGCCGGCACGCCGACGTTCTCGACCAGCACCTCGGCGCCGCCGGGCACGTGGAGCGGGACCACGTCTACCCGCACGCCCTGTGACCGCAAGAGCCGGGCAGAGGCCAGCGCATCTCCCACGTTCTGCTGGCCGTCGCTCATCAGGACCACCCGGTGCTGATAGCCGCCGGGCAGCAGGGCGTTGGCCAGATCGAGACCACCACCGAGATTGGTGTACTGCCGGTCGACCCCCGACTGGAAACCACTGAATCCCGACGGCGTGCCGACCGGCTGTTCGACCACCGGCTGCCGCCCAACGTCGACCACTCCCAGCGTATCGCCGGCCGGCCGGCGCGTCGCGGCGTTGTTGATGAAGGCCTGCGCCGCGCTGCGCTGCGCTGCGCTGCGCGTAATCACTGGCCGAGAGATCGGCGACCACGATCACCGCCTGATGGCTCTGGGGTATCTGTACGCGCGTGCCGGCCAGACTGAGGATCACGGCCAGCAGGATGGTGATGCGCACGGCCATCGCCAGGCGTATGCGCCGCCGGCTCAAATTCGAGTACGCGTGTCGCCGCGAGAAGATGGCCAGCGCGATGAATGGGATCGCCAGGAGGAGCGCGAGCGGATTGGCGAACGAGATCATCGCAGCCGCGCCCCCCGAAACGAGATCCACCACTCTATCGCGAGGAGGATCAGGGCAGCCACCTCAAACGGCCAGATGACGCTAATCGGGACCGACGCGATCAGCGTCTTGCCGGGCTGAACCTGGCCGGCGTGAAGTGTGGCCGGCCCACCCGCGGGCGCCGGTCGCGCGGGGAAGAAGTTGACGGCGAATGCTGCCTGCCGGCCGGCGGTCGCGGTCCCTGCGCCCGCCTCCTGCACGGTGTACAGGCCGGGCCGCGACGTATCGGTGAACGGTGGGAAGGGTGGCCTGAGCTGGTCCACCCCGCCACCGGGCCGAACCACCTCCAGCGCGCGCGTGCCGGGACGGGGGAAGAAGGTCACGGCCTGACCAGTGGTGATGGTGGTTTGACCCAGTGTTAGGCCCGGCGCCAGGTACTGCAGCAGATTCTGCAGCATAATCGGAAAGCTGACGCGCAGCGGCCAATCCGAGTGCTGCAGGTCGAAACTCACCAGGGCGAAGCGCGCCGTACCCTCTTCGCCCGCCGCCAGAACGGGGTGACCGTTGGACGTCGCCAGCGGCTGCATCCAGCCGGGAAGGGTTACCGCTCGGACCTAGGCCACGTGTACGTCGCCCAGGTCAACGTACTGCAACAATCCCGCCAGTGGACCGGCGGATGCGGCGTTCACCGCGCCGGCCGTCAGGGCGCCGGCGAAACGCAGCGGCCCAGATCGCCCGGCGGGAGGAGCGACCAGGAGCGTCGAGCTGGTGGGCAGGGCCGGCGACAGGAAGCCGTCGAAGATCACCAGATCGTACCCGCGCTCCATACCCGCCCGGTACCCGGCAGGCGGTGCCACGGACAGCTGGACCGAGGGATCGTCGGCCAGCGCTGCCTCCAGAAAGAAGTCGCCGCGCGACACCAGGAGTAGGTGGCGTGGGGGTTCGGCGGTCACCGCGGCCCAGGCCGATTTGTCGGTTCCCACATCGTCGGCGCCGGTCAAGCGCACCTGCAAGCGTTGAGACCCGGATGGGATATCGGTCCAGAACAGATGCTGTTCGCGGCGCCCCGCGATCGCAAGTGGACGGACATCGGCCAGATGCCCATCGACGAACAGTTCGAGGTCGGATCGGGCGGTCTGCGAGCCGAAGTTGCTGACGCGAGCCACCGCCTGGATCGCGGCGGCGCCCTGCGAGGCACTGAAGCCAGTGATCCCGAGATCCCGCAGCCGGCCCCCGATTCTCTCAATATCCACCGGGAAGCTCACCCGCAGCGGCAGGCCGGCGATGCCACTGTCGCGGCTGGTGAGTACCACGGCTCGTGTGCTCTGGCCGGTCCGTGCCAGCGAGGCAGCCAGGCTCAGCGCTTCCAGAAAATTGGGCTGATCGACCCCGATCTGCAGACGGCCGATCGCCTGTCTGATGGCGCCCTGATCGCCGCTGGTGACAATGGCCAGGTGCGGCTGCGCGCCCATGCCGATGACGCTCATCACGTTTCCGGCGCCCAGCTCGGAGGCCAAGGTGCGAGCGCGGGCCAGGGCGGCGCCAAATCGTGATGGGCCGACATCGTGCGCCTGCATCCCGTACGACTCATCGACGATCACCACCAGATCTCCGGCAATAACGTGCGAACGCGAGTAGGCAGGTCGTGCCAGCGCAACGATCAGCGCGACCAGGGCCAGGAGGTGGAAGAGCAACAGGAGGTTGAAGCGCAGGCGCTGCCACGGAGCATTCGCCTGGACATCCTGCAGCGCCTGACGCCAGAGGAACGTGCTCGGGACGATGTACTCCTGCCTCCGTAGCTTGAGCACATACATCAGGATAATCGGTATGGCGAGCAGGGAGAGGAGGAGTGCGAGCGGCGCCAGCAGCATTCGGACTACCTCATCCCAGGACGCCCGCTGCCTGCAGGTCGGTGAGGACCGTTCCGGCCAGGTCGACATCGCTGGACAGCCGAACGAAGGCGATTCCCTCCCGGCGGCAGAATGCGGTGATAGCCGCCGTGTGTCGCTCCAGTGCTTCCCGGTAGCTGCGGAGCAGATGCGGCGAGAGAGTCACTTCGGCCTGCGCGCCCGATTCGGCATCGACCAGCTTCCAATCGCCACGCAGCGGCGGTGTGACCTCCTCCGGAGACAGAATCTGGATCGCCGTGACCTCCTGGCCGGTGGCCCGCAGCGAGCGCAGACCGGCCCGCCAGTCGGAATCGGTCATAAAATCGGAGAGGACCACGGCGATACCCGCGCCGCGGCGATACTGTCCGTAGTTCCGCAGACAGGCAAAGTCGGTGGCCGGCGCCGGGGTATCGACCAGTTTGGCAATGGTTCGCCACACTCTCGGTATGGCGGTGCCGCCACTCTGGCCGGGGAGAAAGTGATCGATCCGATCGCCCCATCCCGCCACCGCGACGGTGTCGTAGCTCTTGAGCGCGATGTACGACAGGACCGCAGCCAGCCGCCCCGCGGTCAGCGCCTTGGTCGGCTGCCCAAAGCTCATCGAGCCCGAGTGATCCAGAAAGATCGTGGTACGGATCGGAGATGGTGAGGTCTCCCGCGTCGGCGGTCGCCTGGAGCCTGACCATGATCTGGCCGTGCGACGAGACAAAGCGGTTGGGGTTGGGGAGCTGGGCGGCGCCGGAGGCAAGGTCGATGTGTATCCAGCGAAGGGTACGCCAATCGTAGACCCGACCGGCATTCGTGCCACTTTCCCCGTACGTGACGTTCACCCCCAGGTGCTTGAACCGAACCTGGCCGCTGCCCGGTAGATCGAACTCGAAGGTGAGGAAGCCGCCGGGGCCAACGGACACCTGCTGTGGTTGATCGCTGCCCGGGCCGAAGCCGAAGTCGCAGCAACTCGACTGCGGCGCCCGTGGGAGGACGTCGGCCAGATGGGGGCCAAGCGTACCGGGGAGGAGCTGGAACGGCCCACGGGGGGGAATGGTACCGAGAGGGGCGTCACGATCAGATTCAGGTCGCGGCGCTGGGGCACGGTCCCGTCGACGCTCATGGCCCCGAGTTGCCGCTCACTCCAGCCGACCAGCAGCACCCCTCCCAGCGTCGACAGCGCATTCGGTCGTGCTTGCGACAGCATGGCCAGCGCGTTGCGTATCCGGTCGAGAAGTTTCGTCTCCTGCGGGTAGGAGGACTGGCTGCAGCAGTCGCCGAATCCGCCAAAGGGGTCGGACGTACCGAGATTGGCGCCGCCGTAGAGTTGGGACCAGAATGATGCTCCGCCCTGGCCGGAGTTGTCGATAGTCGGCTGGATCCGTGCATAGACGCTTCCTCCCGCCGGGATCGTGGAAAGATGCGCCACCGTCTGCCCGGCCACGATCACCGGATCCAGGAGGTCGAAATTGGTGCCGTGCGGGTCGATGGTGAGACCGCTCCGCACGGCGCCCGGAATGTTCACCGCCGTCTCCAGGCTCAGGTCGCGCATCGTCCAGCGCTGCATGGCGAGAAACGTCGCCGCCGTCTGGGGATCTTCCTGAAGACGCATGCCGAGCGGTGTCGCGTGGAGCGTCGACGCGCTGCGGAAGGAAAAGCCATCGGGGTGGCTGAGGGGCGGAAGAGGCGCCGGCAGGGCAGCACCGTGGTACGCGAGACGATAGTCGCCCGCTTGCGGTGTGGCCAGGCCCACGTACAGCGTGGCCGGGTGGGGACCCGAAGCGCCGTCCAGGGTGACCAGCCCAACCGTGTTCAGAACAGCGGAGGCGGCTCTGACGTGGGCGGTGATCGCCAGGATCGACCCCAAGTATGAAAGAGCCAGGATGGGGATCGTCACCCAGGCCAGGTGCTGACGCCGAAGCCGGCGTAACACCAGAAAATTTGCCGGCCCCAGGATCAGAACGTAGCCAAGCGTAAGCGCGGCGAAGAGGGCCAGGAAGGGCACCGTGGCCGAGGGAAGATTGGAGAGCTCGCTGGTCAGAGCCTGAGATCTGAAAACGGTCTGGAACCGGGCGCGGAATCCGCCCGGCGACCAGGTCCGGGTTATGGCGAGTGGCGCCGCCATCGCCACCAGGTGCTCCAGGAGACGGGGCGCGCCGCTCCAGCCTTGGATGGAGCCGAGGGATGGGTCGAAGGCTAGATACTCCACCGCCCCTTGCCCTTCCCGGGTCCGCACCACGAGCGGAATGCCCGCCTGACTGGCGAGGATCGTGCCGCTGGGCTGTGAGAGCACGCTCAGCGCGGCCGGCCGGCTGCCGATCGGCCGCGATCCGGGGGCCAGCGGAAGCAATCCATGCAGGTCGGGGAGAACGCGCAGCCCGGCGAGGTGTCCTGGCAGCAGCGTGGTCTGGAGAGGACGGAGGGTTTCCTGCCACCTCGGGCCGCCCACCATGAGGAGCGATCCGCCGTTGCGAACATAGCCCTGCAGCGCGTCGAGTTGCGCACGATCCAACTGCGAGGTATCGGCATTGGTCAGCACGATGATGTCGAACGTGGCCAGCGCTTGGGGAACCGGGTCGATGGTCGCGGGGCTCAGTGAAATGACGTGGGTGGTCACCTGCTGCTGAATGGCCGGAGCCACCCATGCCATATCGGCGGGTCCACCCGCCAGCACACCAATCAGGAGCGCACTGGTGTCGACTCCAATGGGAGCTGCCGAGGCAAGTGCCACAACGGTCGTTCCCTCTCGAAAGCTGACGTTGATCTGCCCCTGCACGCCTGCGCCCGGGACGTAGAGCGTGACCGTCTTGGCGCCGCCCGCGGGCACGACCATCAGCGCCTGATAGAGTCCATGAAAGGCCGGCTGCGCGCCCGCGCTGGCGGATTGACCGGCCTGCGGTATCTCGAGGATACCACTCACGTCGGCGCTTCCACCGTTGCGCAGCAGCACCCGAACCGGAGTCCAGGCGGCGCCGCGATAGATATTCTGATAGCCGGCAGAGATCCGGAGTGTAATCGGTGACGACCCGCGGTCCGTGGCTCCCCGCATCAGTGGCGCCGCGACGCCAGGTGGCAGACCGGCGGCGCCGGCGGCGACCGGTCCGGCGAGCGCGCCCGCGACTCCCAGCAGCACCGCCCGGGCCAGCACGCGAACGGCCCCACGCAGGGTTAGCGTGCCTGCCACGATCCGAATTCTTGAGCCATCAGGGACCTTTCGAGCGAAGGAGTATGAAACCGGTTAGAGCAGTGGGAGGGCGAAGGAGCGGTAGGCCGCGCTCAATTACTGTTCCTTTATACGCTACCCCAGGTGGTGCAACCATCCCTTGGTCGCATATCTTCGGGTCCCACCGAATCCAATCAGACGAATGCCCGGCTGCGTCAGGAGTAACAGTAATCCCGAGTCCATTGTAGGAAGCCAAACTGAGAGGCGGATAAGAGCCAGATGGGAAACATGAATGGCCTATCGCCCGATACTCTACGGAAGTTGATCCAACGTGCAGGCCTGTGGGCGGACGAGCCCACGAACGGGGAGGTGCAGATTGTCGAGCGAAAAAACGTCGACGAGGTGCTGGTGCTGGCTTCCCGGAGGCACTCCGTCCTCCGAGGCAACGAGATCTTCGTTCAATGTCGTGCCGCTGATCGGGAAGCGAGCGACCACCTGAGCGTGGTGGGCCAGGTACAACGCAGTGGGAGAGAAGTAGTTGTCCACGACAGCATAATCGCCACCTATCCCGTCATCCTGAGCCAGCGAGGCTACCTGGGTGGGTAAGGGAGGAGCATCGCAGCCACGGCCCTGATCGCGCAAGTAGAAGCGCATGATCTCGCTTTGAACGATAGCCCCGTTGCTTCCATGCTGTCCAAGGTATGTTGCCGCCTGCGCGAACCCGGAACGGACCGTGGTCAGCGGCCAGGCCTGGAGAATCCCTAACGCCACCACCGACGCTGCGGCGAGGGCGCTGGCGATGACTCGAGCACGCCACGCGCGTACGTGATTGAGCACGCGAGCCAGGGCGGCGGCAGAGAGTAGGGCGGCAAAGGGCAGCGCAGCATCGAGGTTCCTGGGAACGATAAACGGAGCAAACACGTACACGCCGTACGGAATCAGTACCAGGGAGGCAGGAAGTACCCATCGAGGTGATCGATCGAACGTCGCGATGCCAAGCCCGAGCAGCAGGAGAGTGAAGGCGAGTACGCCCTGTCGATATGTATACCACTGAAGATACGGTAAGGGACTGAAGCGGAGTACCGACTGCTTACCACCGTGCAATTGATACAGTACCTCGTGGAAGTACGACGTGGGCAGATAGTCGATCTCGCCCCGAAAGAGGATGACACCATGTCTCTGGGCGAGTACGCCAATCACTTGCCAGGCAAGCGGCAAGAGCGAAAGACCAACGGCCCACAGTGCCGCCGCCCGCGTCACGGCGTGCCATCCTTCTCGCTTCCACCGAATCGCGAGATCGGCCGGCAGGACGACGGCAACGAACACGATCAGCCGGTAGTTGACAGTGAAGCCGGCGCCCAGCATGATGGCGGGAAGCACGATCCCGCTCCACGCTGGTCGATTCGAGTGGAAATCGGTCGCCCAGGGTTTGCACGCGGTCGACCAAACCAGAACACTGGCCAGAAACACCAGATTCGCGTCGCTTTCCGAAAGAGCAGATCGAGCGTAGACAATATCGTACCCCGCGACGGCCAGCAAGGCCGCGGCCAGCAGAGCCACGTGTGGGCCGAAGAACTGTCTGGCCAGAAAGAACAGCACAACGACCTGGAGCACGCTCGCCGTGGCGTTCATCAGTAAGGGAGCGTAGTCGTGCACGCCGAACAACGCGTAGGCGAGAGCAATCAACAGGGCATGACCTGGCTTTGCGGTGCCGATTGCTTTGCCTGCCAGCACTACTGGGTGGACCACTGGCAGGGCGAGGAGCACGCTGAGGATCCGAACGCCCTCAAGGGCAAACTTCCCTTCGTCCCAGTACAACAGACCGCGCTTCACCAGCAGGTCGAAACGAAGCACGGCAGCCAGGACCACGATGGGAAGGAGCAACCAGCCAGAGTAACGAGGCAAAAGACGAATCATGGACGCCGTGTCGAGGAATATCTGTGGCATGTCACAAAGCACGGGTGTCGCTGGTAGTGGGTCATGCTACCACCATGGGGTCGTCCGCTACCGACCGATCGAATGACACACTGGACACTCATTTTGTCGCGGTGTGCGTGGGAGTGAGTCCCCCGGGAGCGAGCAGATCAAAGCCATCAGGGGTGTTGAGGAAGCCGCTTCCTGTCCCGACCAGATCTGTCTGCCCGAACTGCCAGACGATGGTTTGCGTAACAGGATTAATTACCACGACCCGGTGCCGGTAGTCGTCCGAAACCGCGACAAATCCATTCGGCAGGCGCTCCGCCAGACTCGGGTGGTCGAGCATGGTGACACCGGCGGCCACCTGGTAACTCCAGAGGATGGTTCCCGACCGGTCGAACTCGTAGAGGCCACCTGGGCTGGCATAATCGGCGACGAGATACCGGTCGGGACCAATCTGCTGCGGGTCGGATGGATACGTGATGGGGAGATGCGCGGTCCAGACCAGGCGACCTCCGGAGGTATACTCTGAGATCCACGACCCGTTGATCTCAGAAATCAGCACGTCGCCATTGGCCAGCGGGGTATCGCCATTGGGAGAACCGAGCGATAGCGGTGGATTATGGAAGCAGACCCCGGTGGTCCCGATCTGCCCCTCGATCCGGCCGGCGGGGCTGAGGAAGAGCACCCGGCAGTTTCGATCGTCCGCGACTACCACCTGGCCGTTCTTGAGCAGGTACGCATCATCCGGTTCGTGGAGGTAGCCAGGGGCGCTGCCGAACAGGCCCGGATGGCCGTACAACCATTGCAACCGGCCAGACGGAAAGGCAATCCGAACCACGACCTGATTGCCCTCCTCATTCACAATCACCGACCTACCCCGGTCTGCGAAGAAGGCATCGTCCGGGTAGTAGAAACCGCCCGCGGGCGCCTTGACGTGGGGAGACAGGTAGGTCCACAGCACATGCCGCCTCGCATCGACCAGCAGCAAGCGATTGTTACCTCGATCGGCAATCAGCAGCCTTCCGTTGAAGGGGTATTCGCTCCCCCCGAAGCCCGCTGTGCTCTGTGTCGCCACGCCAAGCTCGATTACCGATGTCGTGGGACCCGCGGCCCCCTCACCACCAATCAGGTACGCCGTCTCCCCAACGGTCGTGACGCCGGCATCAGAGAGTGCCATCGGGAGCAGGCCGGCCAGTCTCACGCGCCCAGACCGTTGATCAAAGCTCCAGATCTGCCGGCTGGCCACCTGATTGGTGCGGCCTCCCAGAACGTAGATAAAGCCCCCGAGCACAACTGCACTGGCATGGGACAGCGGGACAGGGAGGTGTCCCACGATCCTGGCTCGGCGAGTAGGTATATTCACTTCCTGAATGGCGGACGTTTCCCCGAAACCGGTTTGTCCCCCGAAGACGAAAAGCCGGCCATTGAGACCTGCTGCCGCCCCATATCGCAAGGGTACCGGGATCTGGGTCACCACCCGAAAGTGGCTGCCGTCCGCCGTTTCAAGCACGTCGGGAGCCAGGTGTATCCCGTCGTACCCGCCAACCAGATATGCACGATTCCCGAGAGTGACTCCAGTTAAATCGGAACGCGGCGCCGGCAGCCGTCCGGCGATCCGGCCACCAGACCGGGGTGCGAGCGACTGAACAGCGGCTATACTCTGAGCTTGTCCGCCGCCGAACACCACGACGCGACCGTGCAGCACGGCACCGGCGGCGTCATGGCCGGGGTACGGCAGGGAGCCGAGAAACGTGGGTTCGCCGCTGGTGGGGTCAACGCGGAACACACCGGCAGCGGACTGCCCACCTTGTTGCAGGCCTCCGGCGATGAGCAGGGCGCGTCCCCGCGACAGAACGACGGCGCGGCTGAGCGGAGCCTGTAACTGCCACGTCGCGAGTACCGCTGTCAGGGGTGGCGCCGGCGTTGGTTGGCGAGGAGACACGCTGGTAGGTGTAGATATAGGAGGTGTGGTGCCCTCTGTGGTTCGTGGGGATGCTGTTTTCCCACCTGGCCCAGTAGCCCCACAGCCCGCGAGCACGATCACTGCCAGTAAGCCAGCAGCGCAGCCGAACCGTCCCTGCGCCGAACGATATGATGCGGAACGCCTATTCACATCTATTCCTCACTCCTTGGAACTGGTCTAGTCACTCCTGATTTGTGACTTCAGCCGTGCTCCAGGGAGGCAACCAGCATCCGAGCGGCGTCAGGCAGCGTGGCGGCCGTGCTCCGCAACACAAGGGCCGCGTTCACAGCAGCAATGGTGCGGGCGGTGGTGATCGTCGATGCATCTCCGCCGGCCCAAGCCGCAACATCAGACCAGCGCCAGAGGCGATTGCGCACGCGCAGGTGAGAGACAGGCGCTGGGAAGGTTCCCGCTCCTCGCTTGCGGGCAATCAGGAGTCGTACACTCTCCCTCGTCCGTCCGAGACGCTCTGCAATCTCTGCCGCGGTCACCAGATCATCTGGCTCGACCCGAGTAACGCGCAAACCGTGGACCAATTCGACGGCGAAAATGGCGGAAGCGATGGCGTCGACCAGCGTTGGCGCCGTGCGGTGGAAATCCCCGTAGGAGACGCCATCGACGCAGCCGAAGGTGGCATCGTCGCATCCCGCCTCGAACAGGGCATCGAGGCGCCCTTCGATGTCCCCATCGAGAATCAGCGTGAAGCTGTGCTCAGACATGGTCTGATCTCCGTCCCGGTTGCCGATCCGCATGTTGACAGAGTACAACAGCATGATGGCAGGTATCAACTCAAAAACTCCGCCTTGCACGCTACGAGTTCTTCTTGTCCTGTACGTACGTCGAGATGTACACTGAGGCCTGGAGCAAAGAAAGTCGCTGGAGGTATGTGTGTCACAGTCTATAGATCCGCCCGCGAGAAGGACATCTCCGAGTCGCGGGCTACAGTCGCACTCTGCGTCACAGGGCAATCCAAAGGAGGCGCGCCTCTTTGCGAGACTGACTCTCTCCCAGAAAGCACTTCTGCAACGTGCGGCTGACCTGACCGATCGTACTCTCTCCGAGTTCACGGTGACTATGGCGGCGGAACGAGCGGTGCAGATCATTCAGGAACGCGAGTCTATTGCACTATCAGCGCGAGACAGCGAGATTTTTGCCGCGGCGGTACTCAATCCAGTGGCCCCGAATGACGCTCTCCGTCGGGCAGCACGTCTGCACGACGAACTCGTCGCGCCGTAGGTGGTGGCCGAGTCCCAATTCCGCATAGAGGTTCTTGGTTCGGCACACAAACCGCTTCGCGATGCTTTCTCATCTGGGTCTCCAGAGCTCGATCAGTATCTGAGGACCAAAGCCCGTCAAGATGTGGAAAGACGGGTAGCTGTTGTTTGGGTTCTCATCGATACAGTCGAGCATGTTCTTGCAGGCTACTACACGCTCAATAGCTACGTCGTTCGTGTGGAGGCGCTACGAGAGGACATTGCAAGGAAATTACCGCGTTACCCGGTTATCCCCGTTGTTCTTCTGGGGCGTCTGGCCGTTGACCAGCGATACCAGGGACGTGGGCTTGGCGGAATGCTTCTGGTTAACGCTCTCAAGCGTGCCTATCGTGCCAGCCGGCAGATTGGCGCGATAGGTGTTGTTGTGCATGCCAAAGATGATGCCGCCCGATGTTTCTACGAGCGCTATAGTTTCATTCCCTTCGTTGACAATCCCTTGCACCTTGTCCTGCCCATGGGTGCCATTGCCGATCTCTAGCATGTCGGGGACGCCCGAAAGGGAGCCGATAATGGTCTCGTGCTACTACAGACATGCCGGCTCACTGGTCACTGATCACAGTCTCGGCTACCATGGTTGTACCTGAGGTACATCATGCCCATTCGCTATCGCACCGATCTTCCCAACACTTCGGAGCTGGTCATTGTGGGCGGCGGAGTGGTCGGCGCGGCTACCGCCTTCTATGCGGCCCGCGCCGGCCTCACGCCCCTGCTGATCGAGCGGCGGCCCCGGCTATGTACGCTGACCACACCGGTGTCGACGGGCGCCTTCCGGCTGCAGTTCGACAATCGGGAGGAGCTGGAGATGGTTCGGCGGTCGGTCGAGCTCTTTCTCAATTTTGCCGAGGGCACCGGGCAGCGTGAGTACGATCTGGATATCCGGCAGCAGGGCTATCTCTTCCTGACCACCGACCAGGCCGGTGTGGACCGGCAGCGGAGGATGGTCGCCGCACTGCATGAATGGGGGCAGGGCGATGTCGAGCTCCTGGCCGGGGATGAGGCGCGCCGCCGCTTTCCCTACCTCGCTGAGAGTGTGCTGCAGGCACGATTCCGGGCGGCAGATGGGTTCCTCGATCCCAAGGCGCTGACCATGGGTCTGGCGGCGGGCGCGGGCGCCGAGGTGGTCACCGCCTGCACCGTCACCGGCCTCCAGATCGCGGGGGGAAGACTGGCGGCGGTGGAGACCGATCGCGGGGTAGTGAGCACCGAGACAGCGGTCATCGCGGCGGGTCCGCTCTCCGGGTTGATTGCCGATGGCGCCGGGGTCCATCTCCCCATCGAGACCGTGCGGCGGCAGAAGATGATCATGCCGTTGGTCCCGGAGGCGCCGGGGTGGGCGCCGATGAACATCGACGAGGACACCGGCGCCCACTGGCGACCTGCCTTACAAGGCGCGTATATCCTGTTCACCGACCCAGCCACGCCGGCTAGTCCGCCCAGTGAGCAGGTGGTCGCCGATCCCGACTTTGCCTTTCGGCTGCTGGATCCCGAGAGTCCGGTCTCAGTGGCGCGGGTGACGCCGTTCTGGCGGCAGGTGTGGCAGCGAGGCACGGCGAACTGGATGCTGCAAGCGGGACAGTACACCATGACACCCGACCACCGGCCGCTGATTGGACCGACGCCGGTGGGCGGGCTCTACGTCAACACCGGGTACAGTGGGCACGGCATCATGGGTAGTCCGGCCGGCAGCAGGCTGCTGATCGACGTGCTCAGCGGGGCGGTTTCCGCGGACCAGAACCCTTTTCGGATGGACCGGGCATTTGTGGCAGGAAGGCTTGATATCCTCTGAGAGGAGGGCGAGATGAACCAGCAAATGGACGTGTTGATTCGCGGCGGCCGCGTCGTGGACGGCACCGGCAATCCATGGACATACAGTGACGTTGCACTCAGCGGAGATCGGATCATGGCGATCGCGCCACCCGGCAGCCTGGAGGCCGCCAGCGCCGGGGAGGTCGTGGATGCCTCCGGCATGGTCGTCTGCCCCGGCTTCATCGACATCCAGAGCCATTCCATTGCCCCTCTGATGCTCGACCCACGTTGCCTCTCCAAGATCACGCAGGGTGTGACCACCGAGATCATGGGCGAGAAGTGGACTCCAGCGCCTGCCGGGGGTCGCACCGCCGAGGACAACACGCTCGATTTTCTGCGCTCCTATGAGGAGCTGCGGCCCTGGGAGGAGCGAGCCAGGAGCTGGACGCGATTCAGTGACTGGTTCGACGCCATGATGGACCGTGGAGTCTCCCCTAATATTGGCTCCTACCTGGGTGGCGGCACGGTGCGCGCCTACGTCAAGGGCATGGACGCGGGCCCGGCGACGCCTGCGGAGTTGGAGGAGATGCGGCAGCTCGTCCGTGCGGCCATGGAGGACGGCGCGTTCGGCGTGGCCTACGCGCTCATCTACCCGCCGGATGCCTTCGCCGGGACCGACGAGGTGGTCGGCGTGTGCCAAGCGGTCGCCGAATACGGCGGCACGTACATCACGCATATGCGCTCGGAGGCAGAGGAGTTTCTGGAGGCGCTGGAAGAGACGCTGGAGATCGGACGCCGCGCTCGTCTGCCCGTCGAGATTTACCACCTCAAAGTATCGGGTCAGAGCAACTGGCCAAAGATGGCCGACGCCATCGATCGCATCAATGCGGCTCGGGCACAGGGACAGGATGTCACCGCGGACATGTACCCCTACCTGGCCGGTGGTACCGGTCTGGCCTCGATCTTCCCTCCGTCCCTTTCCGCCGAAGGCAAGTTCTTCGACAATCTCCGCAACCCCGAGACCCGCGCCCGGGCCAAACAGGAGGTGCTCAACCCATCGGGGGAGTGGGAGGCGCTGGGAACGCTGGCAGGACCGGAGGGCGTCTATCCTCTCGGCCTGCAGAAGCCGGAGAACCAGGAATATCTCGGTAAATCTCTGGACGAGATTGGCGCCATGCGCGGTCAGGATTGGATCGACGCGGCCATCGATCTGCTGCTGAGCGAGGAGCAGCGCATTGGCACAGTGTACTTCATGATGTCCGAGGAGAATCTGAAGCGGCAGCTCCAGCTGCCATGGATCAAGATTTCAACCGACGCCGGCGGCATCGACCCCGCGTGGGCCGCCCAGCACGGCCCAACTCATCCGCGGTCCTATGGCACCTACCCACGCGTGCTGGGAAAGTACGTCCGAGACCAAGGTGTCCTGCCCCTCGAGGATGCCATTCGCAAAATGTCCTCCTCGGTGGCCGCCCGCCTATCGATCCGGGATCGCGGCTTGCTCCGCGAGGGCTATCTGGCCGATGTGGTGGTGTTTGATGCTGAGACGGTCGGAGATCGCGCCACCTTCGAGGACCCGCACCAGCTGTCAACCGGCATCCGGGACGTCTGGGTCAACGGCACGCGCGTCCTGTCCGACGGAGAGCACACCGGCGCCACCCCCGGACGAGTGGTGCGTGGGCCGGGTTGGAGAGGGAGGTGATGCCTCGCCCTCGATTGTTGGAGGTGGCGCTGCTATTTGGTGTGGGATGTATCTCGGCTGAAACGATCGTGCCCGTACCCCATGCGGGGCACAAGATGCGCGGGGTGAGGGTGTCACATCTGCAGCACCGAGGGCTGGCCGGGGTGGAACCCGGCCACTACCAGGGCATGGTCTCGTATTCGGAAATGCCTGCTTTACTGCGACACACTTGTCGTAGGGGCTGTGGCTCCTGCCCAGCCCGCCCAACGTTGTTCCCCCTGCGATAACGGCGACCAGCACAGGGCACGGGTCGTCGTGCGTCTGGCGCCATGCCGAGTCACCAATGCCGACGCCGACGCCGAACACCTGAGCTCGGCTAAACTCTCCCCTCACAAACCCTCCAGCGTGGAGGGGAGCTGCTCAACCAATGGAAGGGGTCAGATGGACCGCAACACCGCCCCGGCCGCCATCTCTCCGCCTCGCATAGCGCCCTGGATGCTGCTGGAGTGGAGGTATTCCCCGGCCAGGTAGAGGCCGGGCGTACTGGTCTCGGCAGCCGGCAGCCGGCCATAGATTCCCGGGGGCTGGTCGAACTGCGCGTATGGCACGTGAACCACGCCGACCGGCTCAAACCGAGCGCTGCCTGCGCCCGGGAACCAACCTCGCAGGTCGTCCTCCACGCGGCGGGCAATATCCTCATCACTTCCCTCCAGCTCAGAGAGAACGTTGGCGCAGAGCAGGTGACGTCCCGGTGGCGCGTACTCTGGCGCCACATTCGTCAACTGCACCACCTCGTTCACCAGGCTCTCCCCCGCATGGACCACGGTCTTCCGCCCGGCATAGAGCGGACGATCGCCCGCGAAGTAGACGGTGGTCCCGCCGCGGCGCCCAGGCGGCGTCTCGGCGCCTGTCAGCTGTGCTGCCACCGGCGCCTCGGTGGCAACGACCACTGCCCGTGCTTCTATTGGGCCACCGGCAGTCACGACACCACGCACCTGCCCGCCATCCAGCAGCAGACGCTCCACCGGCGTCCCCAGCCGAAGGGCATCGGCCGGAAGATCCCGCGCCAGCGCTTCGGGAAGCTGCTGCATGCCAAGGGCCGGAAGGAACGACCGGCCCACAGCTAGAGAGCGAAGGACCAGCCCGAAGAACGATGCATCCGAGGACAGCGATCGGTCGAACGAGACGCCGCCATAGAACGGGACGAGTATTCCTTGTATAAGGGCCTCCGAGGCGCCCGCCTTATTGAGAACCTCGCGCGTCGACAGATCGCTGTCCGGCAGCGGGGCATCCCCAAAGGAGCGAGCCTGCCACAGAAGAGCGCTGACGGCGAAGATATCTCTGGGGCGGATCAGCCCGCTGCGCAGCGTCGCGGGCAGGGACCGCGGGTCGTAGAGCGGATGCCCCGCCGTGAGCATCTGCCCATCCCGCACCACCAGAGTGCTTGAAGAGAAATAGCGTGGCGACAGAGAAGCCAGAGAAACATGTCTCAACAGGGCCGGGTAGGCGGCAAAGATCACCTGAAACCCGCGATCGAGCCGGTATCCCTGGCCAGAGACCGCAGTCCTGACCCGTCCACCGACGCTTTCCTCCCGCTCCAAGACCACCACCCGGCGTCCGGCCCGGATCAGCTGCCGCGCACATACCAATCCCGCCAGCCCGGCCCCAACAATCGCGATCGGAAGCGTATCGCTCCCTGTCACTCGCGCCACGTCGCACCTTCCTTTTCGCTTCTGTCTACCCCATTATGCTGATGGCAGTAGGCGGGCAGTCCCCCCCCCTCTGCCCCAACTCCTCGCCCTCCGGTGGTTCATGAGCGGACAGTTTCACACCGCACCGTTCCCACCAGGATGCGTCCCGCCCCGATGCGTCCCGCCAACATGCGTAGAATCGATCTTCAGATCGTCTGGTGGAGGCGCCGCGCGCCAGCGCCGGCCCGTCCCGCGGCATCTGGTCGGACGGAGACCCCCGAACGGCGGCGCAGGACCAGGGTCCGCCTGACGCGCTCCTCCCCCGCTCAGCTCCGTGGTCGCATGCACTCGGGTCCGGTCTCCTACCACCGAGCGGCGCAGGGAAGCACACTCGTGGGTGGCGCGACCGCTCAACCCCGCCGGTGCAGTCGAGGAGCCGCATGGTGGGACGGCCCAAGACCGGCGCTGCCGCGAGGTCCTTCCACAATCCGTAGAATCGACGTTCACGTCGTCACGGTGGTGCAGCCTCGATGCCCTCCCTTCCCCGCCACTCGTGCTCTCGCGGAGACGGTTATGCCGGAGTGGCAATGCTGTCTTCCCGGCGCCACCGTGACAGGTCTGAAAACCGATTCTACGGTGTCAATGGACGGTGGATCGTGGCCGTGCGGCGAACCGGTGCGGGCACACCCCCGCCAAACTTTCCGCTCATAAACCCGCGAGGGGCCAGGGGGCCGCTGGGGGAAGAGAGGGGAATCGGTCGCTGAACCTCGTATGCTATTGTCCTGAAAAGCACCCCGCGTCTCCAGGCAGGTAGAGCGCACAGGGCGGCGTATCATGCCGGCAAATCTGACCGCACATCCGTTGATCAACTGGAGATCTCGTTCCTCGGCAGCGTCGGCCCGCCCGGTCATTCCCATAGTCTTCCTCCGTGTGACGTTTTAGCGCAATTCGCGTTCTATCTATGTCTTGTACGAATCAGGAAAGGATGCATGGCGGGTTGCACAACACCGTGAAGGACTACGAGTGGGACACGCAGATGAAGCCGGCGTCGGTGGATGACGGTGCAATTCGAGACCAGCTGGTGAAGTTGATGGACAGCTATGAAGAACCGCTCTACAACTTTCTGGTGGTGCTGCTGGGCGATCGCGAGCTTGCCTGGGACTGCGCCCAGGATACGTTTCTTCGTGCCTACCAGAATCTGCTCAGTGGGAAACCGGTGGCCGCGCAGTGGCTCTACACCGTAGCGCGCAATCGGGCGATGGACCACTTCCGCCAGCGGCGGAAACTATGGGTCAACCCGTTGGATGAGCATACCGCCCTGGTGGATGCCCTGCCGGATCGCGAGCTCGAAGGCGCGGTGCATCGGGCGCTGGCTCAGCTCTCGCCATCCGACCGCGAGATCCTGTACCTGGCTCACACCGATGGATTGAAGCCGCGGGAGATTGCACAGACGCTCGGTATTCGCGCCGGTACCATGCGGATGCGCCTCTTGCGGGCACACCAGCGCTTTCGCGCCGTGTACCAGGACGAGCCATGAGTCGCCACCAGCGCTATCAAACCATGCTGCTTTTTCCAGACAACCTGGGGGAGGCAGAGCAAATAACACTGAACGATCACCTGCGCGAATGCGCCGAGTGCCGGAAGGAAGCCGAATTGATTGCATCGAATCGAGCCCTGCTCAGGTCGCTGGGTCGAGAGAAGGCGCCACAACGGGTACGGGATGGCGTGATGACCCGTCTTCCCGCCACGGCCCCTCGTCGCACCTGGCGCCTCACCCCTGTGCAGTGGCGGACTGCGACCGGCCTGCTGGCGGCGCTGGTCGTGGTGCTGAGCATCGCCGTCGCCACCAGCCGGCGTGGCACTCCGCGCGCCGACGCGTATGGCATTCTGCAACGGGTTGCCCAGGGCTCCAGTAGCCTCTATCCCTACACCGGCAGCTCTGTGATCACGTTCCGGCAGATCCCGTGGTCCTTGCTTCCGCCCGACGTGGCAAAGTACGAAGGACAGCACCGGGTCGTCGCGCACTGGTCGGTGCGAGATGCCACCCACTTCAGGGTCGATCTCCAGGTGCTCGATCCGGTCCTGGAGCGGGGTACGATAACGGTCGTGGTCAACGGCGCCACGCTGACCACCTACGACTCCAGGACGGGAAAAGCACGCGTCCTACACGGCAGTGTATGGCAGCGGCGGCCGATGTGGTCGATATCGCCTCGCACGCTCCTCGCGTATCTGCAAAGTGGGGCCACCTACGTCAACCTGCAGCAGCCCGATCCGGCACGGTCGATCAGTGGCTACCTGGCGCAACTCCGGAAATATCGATCGCAGCCCGGCATCCATCCGTATGCTCGCATCGTGAATCGCATGAGCCTGCTGGGCCACGCCGTGGAGGTGGTCCAATTCGCTCCCCTCCAGGTAACCTCATTCGAGTCACGTGGCTGCTACTCCCTGACATCTGGTGGCCCGCATCAACCGACGGTCACGATCCCTCCCACCGGTCCATGCCATCATTACCGACAGGCGGTTGGCTGGGCCAGGGTATGGGTCGAGCAAGACCGCCCGTTCATCCTGCGGTACCAGGAGTACGGGCTGCACCACGTGTATAACGTCCTTCACGCTCCCATTCACGTCCAGTACCGGGTCACCTCGATCAGCTACGGCAGGGGACCGTCCACCGCCCAGCTGCAGTACCGGCCTCCGGTTCCCATGGTTGAAATCCACGCGCAGGCCCTTGCCTATGGCGCTGGCGTAACACTTCAAGGTGGGGAGGACGTGACTCCTTCCGGTTGGGTACCGAACCAGGCGCCGGACAGCATAGGTCCCATCGACTATGCCAGATTGGCGACAAGTTTTCATGGACAGGTCAACGGGAATGTGGGTCCCCGAACGGTCTTCCTGCACAGCAGTCTCATACTGCAGAACGTTCTGGGCCTTGACGTGCTGTATAGCCATCCCACCCACTGGGTCCAGGTCTTCACCAGTTGGCACGGGCAGATCGACATCTATGTGACCGGTCCCTACGTCCTGGTGCAAGAGCGGAAGCTGGCATACGGACTCCCTCCTCAGTACCGGACCGGATCGACCTCGACGGCGGGCACGTGTCGGGTATGGACCGGCCGCTATGCAGATGGACAGCGATGGCTTTCGTTCCGCCGTGGCGCAATTTCGGTGGTGATCTCGACCAACAGCCTCTCCACCCACCAACTGGTGCACTATGCATCGGATAGCGTCTGTACATAGGGCGGTGGGAAGAGCACATGACGTAGGCTCCTCGAGCGTCTTCCCATAGACCGGGCCCGGAAGCGGAGCGACGCCCGGTTGGCGGGCCGCGACGTGAGCGAAGACCGAATCGGCCGTGGCATTGAGTCTCGCCATTCCTGCACTCGTGCAGCTTCCGCCGGCACTCCACCGCCCTACTGGTGTATCCACAAAGCTCTGAGTGATAGATGAAGTCCGGGAAGCGAAGGCTCGCAAGACACCCAAGGACCATGCAGTGTATACAAGAGAGAATGGGATACCAGAGTCGCGCACCCCAGAAGGCAGGACTGTATGTCAACGGTTGAGGAATCTCAGGTCCGAGTAGTCCCCTACCACTCTGATTGGCCTATCCTCTATGAGAACGAGGCCCAGCGGCTCCGGACAATCCGTTCCGGCATTGCTGTTGACGAACCCACCCAGACGAAGCGAGACAGTACGCCAACGTTACGTACGTGGCGGCGGCGAAGTCGCCGCACAGTCTGCTCGGGCACCAAAATCGGAAGCGTGATTTCGTAGAGAAACTGCGCGAGGTGGCACGCGCATGGGCGGCGAGCGGTGACCGTCGAACCTGAGCCGCACATCTTGACGAGCTTCGAGACAGCGCCTAGCTGAACCTACAAACCTTTCTGGACATACCACTAGTGGGTCACTTGCGTTGGTCATAACCGATGCCTCAGGCAGCGAGTCGTCGCCTGAGTGGTTGTCGGGTGTACGCACGTGAGCCGCCAACCGTATGGCGTCGTTCGTGTGCTCGATCTCGTC
>JAABUJ010002135.1_pt1 | contig 25571 bp, 26 predicted proteins | sample 5559131 | NCBI WGS metagenome assembly JAABUJ01 (sample SAMN10711875, study PRJNA513366) | rock metagenome | isolation source: Antarctica rocks | place: Antarctica: Victoria Land, Mt New Zealand nord | collected 2016-01-07
TCTGTGCTCGTGCCATACCTGTCTCTGCTTCCCTCCTCTCCCCAGTCTCTCACATGGACCTCTTCAATTCCAGTTGTTTGCGGCGTGACCCACTAGTAGTCTGTCAAGCGAACTTTGAACAGTAGAGATGTCATGAAAAGCCGCCACGTCAGGCGACCTGCGTGGCGACCTGGTCGAGGTCGGCTGGTGCGGTGGCCTGGTCGTGGGCCAGCAGCGTGGTGACGGGGTAGAGATGCTTGAGTTTGATGCGCGCGTCGGCCGTGGTGAAGCGCCACTCCATCGTGGCGTGAGCGCTGTTGCGCGGCGCCTCCCATGCCGCGATCTCGCGTCTGAGCATGTCCTGATCGGGGATGCGCCGGTCCAGGCATTGCCGGGCGAGCACGCTGAGTTCGATCTCGGCCATGTTGAGCCAACTGCCGTGCTTGGGCGTGTGGTGTAACTCCAGCCGGTCCAGGATGCGGCGCGCCTCCTCAGGCGGGAACGCCTCGTACAGGGAACCGGGATCGTGCGTGTTGAGGTTGTCAGACACCAGACGAATCTTCGTGGCGTGGGGGAAGTGCACGTCGACCAGATCGCGCACGGCGTAGGCCCAATCCAGGCGCGTGCGGCGCTCCGTCACGGTGACGTGGCGCCAGCCCTGCAGCGGCGCGAAGAACATGAACAGGTTGGCGACCCCCTGGCGGACGTACTCATAGTCCTCGTGGGCGCTGTCGCCGGGGCGCATGAGCAGGGATGCGCGTGTCTCGCCGACCAACTGCTTGCTGGCCTCGTCCATGCACACGAGCGGAACGTCGGGGTCCTCCGGCAGCATGTACACGTCGAGCACCTCCTCCATCTGGGCCACGAACGCCCCGCTCGCGAGCGGGGGGATGCACCAACAGTCCTTCAACCATGGCCGCAACTCGTTTTTTTTAAGGTCTGGCGCACGGTCTCGTGGGAGACCGCCTCGACATGCCCGAGCGCGACGAAACGGTCGGCGAGCAGGCGTAGGCTCCAGCGCGCCCGTCCCTCTGGGGGGACCCCGCAGGTGAGCGCGATCAGGTGCGCCTCGCCCGCCCCGTCGAGCGTGGTTGGGTACGCCCGCTGGGCGGGGCGCGGGTTGAGGGCCACGTCGAGCCCCTCCCCCACGCACAGCAGCCGGACGCGGCGCACCGTGCTCGCGCTCACGTCCAGCGCCCCGGCGATCTGCTCATCCGGCCAGCCGGGACCGCCCTCCGCCACATCCGCCTTGAGCAGGATGCGCGCGTGCGCGATCTTGCGTGCCGCCGCTTTCCCCGTGCGGGTCATCTCCTCCAGCATGGCCCGCTCCTCGGCGGTCAGCGTCACGATATACTTCTTAGCCACGAGACATCCTCCGTTCTGTATCCTTGCTCCTACACCTGAGGATGCCCCGTCGCAACACTCACTGTCAAGACGACGCTTGACGGACTACTAGCGGTTAGAGCTCTAAGCGATGGGAGATGACACGGCGCGCAATAGCAAAGCCCAGCGCACGATACCGGCGTAGCGTGTCCTCGTCATCGCCCCACGACTCCAACCCGATCGTCTCGATGCCCTGCGCGCGCAGCCAGTGCATGGCGGTCAGGAGCAGCGGGATGTACAAATCGTCGTCGCGTCGCGCCGGGACGACGCCGGGGGCGTCGACATAGCCGACAGGCTTGTCCGTCCCCTCCGTGGGTGCCAACTCACGCACCTCAGCACGGCAGAGGCCGACGACATCGGCGCGTTCGTCAAAGAGGAGGAAGACACCATCGAGTCGCCAAGTGGGCAGCCAGTGCGCTAGGTCCTCCACGCTCACGACGTGGTGCCCCCACAAGCCGCTGTAGGCGGCGGTCATCGCCCGCGCGAGCAGGGCCGGGTCGCCCACGTCGTCGTAGGCGCGCACCCGATAGGCGTCGGGGAAAACCGGGGGCGCGGGGACGCGATCGGCCGCGAAGCGCATCTCCGTGTACGCCGCGACCGGGGTGAAGCCGTGCCGCCGCAGGAACGGGATGACCGCCGGGTGGCCCTCGTCGGCATCAGCGTGCACCGCCGTCGCGCCCAAGGCGTGGGCGCGCGCGAGCGCGCGCCCCAGCAGCGCGCCGCCCACACCGTGGCGGCGCCAGGCCGGGTGGACAGCCACGGCGATGTCGGCGTGGGGGTCCTGTGTCCTTTTCCACACGAGGCCGTGCGCGATCAGGCGTTCAGGTCGCCCCGGCTCCTCGACGACCCAGCGGTCCTGCCGCGGATCGTGGCCGGGCCACGCCATCGTCTCGCGTATGGCCTCCTCGCTCGTATCCTCGTTCGGGCCATCGACCGCCTCGACCGCCGTAAGGAGGTCTGCCAGTCGCGGCGTGTCATTCTCCGGACTCACGGCACGCATGGGGACATCCGCCTCGCGCGATCCGTCGGTCACTCGTCCACTCCTCCACACAATACGCGCATGCCGTCAGGGGCTTATTCCCAGTGTACACAATCGCATTGTGGTCACGCGGCATACTAGTGGACGCGCCGCTCAAGCAGGTCGAACGTGCCACGGCCGTAGATGCCGCGACGCACGAGTTTGATTTTCAGGATCTGGCCCTAGCATGCACCAAGTCGTCGGGAGAGCCGATCGTCTTGACACATGTTTGCAGTGGTCAGTGAGACGGTTTCGAGGCGGAGCCGGTCGATCCCGCCGCCCTTCCACGCGTGCGGACGGTCTGATTGGCGTGTTGGGTGGCCGCGTTTCGTCTCACCGTCCATGACACGTATGTGTCAAGTCGATTGGCTCTCCCGATGACTTGGTGAAGCCATAATCCAGAAAAAGCGTGTTGTGACTGACGAACTGTGGTCTAGCGAGCTCGTTGACAGGGCGAGATCACCGCGTAGAGCTACGAAAGGCGCAACGCCAGGTAGCACTTTATGGTGGCGCTATTGCACCGAAAAACGGACGGTGTCGGGGAGCAAAAATGTGAAGGCGCGCTGGGCATTTCTCGTTGCCCTACGCGGCTCAACGATGGCCACCGAGCGTGCCGTCTCACATTTTGGTCCATGACCCCTCACATTCTCATCCAACCTGTTTCACCAAGTCATCGGGAGAGCCAGGTAATCGTGGCGAGGTGTCACGCGCCGACCCTGCTGGGATGGTCAACCGGCGCCCGCCAGGGCGGGCGGGACGCCGGTTGACCATCCCAGGACTTCCGCGCGCTAACAATAACTCACAACAAGCGTTACAGCATGTCGCCGAGCGTCCAGTGGTTGTTCCAGCGGACGTCGATCTCGTCGCGCACGCGCTGATAGCGGATGTCGGTGGAGAGGCGGATGCGCCGCTCTGGGTCAACGTTCATGGTGGACGCGTGCACCATATAAGGGCTATGGACCATCATATCGCCCGCTTCGTAGTCCGCCACGAGCCACCGCGTGTCCAGATCGTCGGCCATCGCCGCCAGGTCGTTGGAGAGCCACCCGCCCTCCATGTTCTTGTTGTAGGCGCTGATACGCTCTTCAGGATGCAGGTCGCGGTTGCGGGCGGCGAACTCCGCCTCTTTCTTGCGACCCCACGCATCGGAGCCTTCGAGGTACACCAGGCCCCCGCGCTCCACGGGCACGTCGCCGATGGGGATCCAACTCGTGCAGATGCGGTCGGTGCCCCCGCGTAGGTAGATCAGGTCGTAGTGGGCGCCCGTGCTCTGGCGGTCGCCGGGCTTGCCGTGCCGGATGAGCTTGCGCTTGTGCAGATAGGGCGCGCCTTCAAGGAACATCTCGTAGAAGCGCCGGATCGGTGTCATCAAGCAGAACGCCTCATACTCGGCCCAGCGCACGATCTCCATGATCACCTTGTTGTATAGGCCGGGGTCGGCCGCCGCGCCGTCATCGAAGATGCCCTCGACCGGGTCGGTCCCCGGCGCGATCAACGGGAGACCGGCGTCGACGAAGGCCGCGAAGTAGCGGCGGCGGAAATCCAGCACCTCTCGCCAGTCGAGGATGCCCTTGAGCCAGAGATACCCCTGGGCCTGATACTGCTCCCACAGGTCGTCACGCGGCCGCGCGGGATCGGTGGGGGTGAGGCGGCCTAACCTGTTGGGGGCCGTGGACAAGGGGAACCCATTGCTGGTCAACGATATGTTGGGAATTGCTGTTGTCATGTATCCTCCTCCATAGCGCTAGCGTTCTCGCCACTCCGTGGATAATTCGCTCTCGCGGGCGAGCGCGGCTCGACGGTCGATACGACCATAGTAGCACTGTCAGCGCGGCAAAGCCATGCACCAATCGCTCCCTGCCTGGACTTTATGCTCGCCGACGTGGTAGCGTATGACATCATGGAGGGCCAATCGATGTTGGATGTTGTACGCTACGAGACGCCGGCCGCGACGCACCGCTTGCTGGGCTTGAGTTGCACGGGCTATGGCGCGACGGGGCGCAAGACATGGGCGTGCGAGCCGCGCACATTGGACGGCTACGCCGTGGTCTACGTGAGCGCCGGCTCGGGGTGGATTGAAACGGCCGCGACTACCGGGCGGCTACCGATCGAGGGCCACACCCTCGTCTGGCTCTTTCCTGGGGTTATGCACACCTACGCTCCCGACGCGAGGGGGTGGACCGAGCAATGGATCATGTTCGAGGGGACGCTCCCCGACACGTTCGCGCGCCTCGGTTTCTTGTCCCCCGCACGACCCGTAACGCCCGTGGACGCTGTCCCGGAGATCGCGACGATCTTCGCGCAGATACAGACCGACTTCCTGGCCGGAGGACCGCTCGCCGGACTCCTCGCCGCCACGCTGGCGCAGCGCTTGATCGTCGTGACGCATGGGGGTGACCGGGATCCGCTGTCCGGTGATACTCCGTCGTCGCGGGGCGTGCGCCGCGTGCTGGCACGCCTCGACGAGCAGGCGCTGCGGCCCCTGGACTTCGAGGCTATCGCCCGCGAGAGCGGCATGGGCTACTCGACGTTGCGGCGGCGCTTCAAGGAGGCGACCGGATACTCGCCGAAGGAGTACGTGCTGCGCATACGTCTGAGCCGGGCTAAGGAGTTGCTGACGCTGACGTCACGGAGCGTAGAGGACATCGCCGCCGCCGTTGGCTTCGACGACCCCTATTACTTCTCACGCCTCTTTCGTCATAAAGAAGGGATGGCGCCGACGCGATTCCGCGCGCAACAGCAAGCGGCCGGGGGCAAGACACGCAGACCGGCTATTGACAGAAGCGCGACAGCGATGTCGTAGCCCTGCGCGCCGTACACGCCGCGCCACGAGCCCTGTGTCGTCGTGCCGTGCCCTCGGGGTGGCCGCGGGGTCGCGACCTCATCCATCGCTAAAGATTAAAAACGTTATCCTTTCAGGCCGGTCAGGGCGATGCCCTGAATAAACGTTCGTTGCGTCAGAAAAAACAGGATGATAATCGGCAGCGTCGCCACCGTAGAGGCGGCCATCAGCAGCGCCCACTGCGTGCCGTACGAACTGACGTAGGATTGCAAGCCCAGCGAAATGGTGTACAGAGACTGGTCGTTAAGGTAGATGAGCGGCCCCAGAAAGTCGTTCCAGGCGAAGATGAATTGGAACAGCGCCACGGTCGCCAACGCCGGTTTGGCCAGCGGCGCCATGATGCGCAAGAAAATAACGAATTCGTTGGCGCCATCGACGCGCGCCGCGTCGGATAACTCCTGGGGGATGGTCATGAAAAACTGCCGCAATAGGAAAATGTTGAAGGCGCTGCCGAAGAACGTCGGGACGATCAGGGGCAGCAACGTCCCGACCCAGCCGAGCGTTTTGAAGAGGATAAATGACGGGATCATGATGACCTGAAACGGCAACATCAAGGTCGCCAGCATCAGCACGAACAGGAAGTTCTTCTCCGGCCATTCGATCCGCGCAAAGCCATAGGCGACCAGGCTACTGGAAACCACCGTGCCGATCACCGAGAGCGCGCCGTAGATCAACGTGTTGCGCGTGTATTGTAGGAAGGGCTCGAAGTTCATAGCCTGGGGGTAACTTTTCCAGACGAACGGGTTGGGGATCCAGACCGGCGGCCAACTCAACACTTCCGAATCCGGCTTGAGTGACGTCGAGATCATCCAATAGAGGGGGAACACAAATAGGATGCCCAGCAGGATCAGCACCGCATGCTTGATCAACGATCGCGGGTAGCGGCGCGGCCGCGCCGCGGATAGCGGCGCTACCCGCTCCACCTTTTCTACACCTGTTGCCGCCATGATGAAGGCCCCCCTTCTACCTACAGATACGCCGTTATAGCGCCGCGGACGGCCTGTATGACGTACACTCCCGTTACTCGCTCCCACTATGGTTCCCACGTTACCCTGGGACCATAGTGGGAGCGCTATCGAACACGACGAACCGCATATTCCTCGTGGGGAATACCCTCGTCTACCCTCCTGCCGCCGTCGTAGCCTGTAGCTCCTGGTTGCTCACCTGCTCCACATGCTGCAAGGCCTGAGTCGGCGACATTTGCCCTTCCAGCACGGAGGTCGTGCTATCCGTCAGGGTCTTCTCGTAGAGCAGTTCGGCGGGCGTCACCGGCGAGATCCCGTCCTTGGGGTTCAGCATCACGCTCACGAACGGCTTGCGCAGCGGATTCTGGTTCAAAAACTTCTGATAATCCTCTTTCGCGGCGATCTTGGGCGAGTTGGGGACCCACCCGCCCGTGGGGTAGGCCTTGGCGGCCCAGGCCTCGTTGTCGTAGCCGGAGAGCCATGCCATGAACTCGAAAGCCTGCTGGGGGTGCTTGCTGCCGGTCAGGATCTCGTTGTAGTTCCCGTTGACCATGGTCACATCCGCATTTCCACCCGGCGGGATGGGCAAGGGCACGACGCCATATTGCATCTTCGGATTGTACTGCTGGATCGTGGGGATCTCCCACATGCCGTTGATGTAGAAGCCTTGTTTGCCCAACTCAAAGGGATCGGTCGAGCCGCCGCCCGCCCCGCTGACTCCAGATATGAAGGCGTTGACCTGCGAATAGGGATAGCGCTTGTACGACGCCATCCAACTCATCAGCTTGACGGCGTTCGCGTTCGTCAGGTCGTACTTACCGTTCTTCAAGAGGGGCACGTTCCAGGTGGGTACCCAGGGCTCGAAAGCGTTGGCGTAAAAGCCGATCTGCGTAACCTGCCCCTTCGAGCCGTACTTCCACATTTTGGCCTGCTGGGCGTCGAGTTGCGCGATCGTCTTCGGCGGGTCGTTGGGGTTCAGGCCCGCTTGCTTCATCAACGTCTTGTTGTAGTACAACATGAGCGAGTTCATCGTCCACGGCATGGCGTAGAGCTTGCCTTGATAGGTGCCCCATTTCGCCGCGACGGGATAGAAGTAGTTGTTTTTCATGCCCGCGTATTTCCCGGTCATGAACTGGCCCAGATCTAAGACCGCATGCTTCTGGGCAAACGCGGCGACGTAGGGGTTCCACTCCGTGAAGACATCGGGGGGATTCCCCGCCGCGACCGCGGTTAACAATTTCTGCTCGGCGTTACTGGACGGAACCGAGAGCATTTTGACCTGGATGGTCGAATGCGTCTGATTAAAGGCGTCGACCATCTTCTGGACGACGCCCGTCCAAATGCCCGACCACATATTCCAATAGGTTAGGTGTACGACGCTGCTCTTGGGACTTGCCGCAGTGACCGTTCGCGCGCCGCCACCCAGCCCCGCGAGGAGCGAGATGATGACCGCCGCCAGGACACTCACCCTAATACGCTTGCTCATCTTCGAGATACTCCCTGTTATGTCCTCTTAAGTCCTACTGTCGCGCTCAGACCGAGCGTTTGTTACCCGGACGTTGTTGCCCCACTCTAAATCCGGCCGCCGATCACCCCCTTCCCCTATCGTGGGGCCGCGTCTTAGGCGGCCCCACCGTAGTACACCCATTTCGCCGACGACTTGAAGATACCGAGGGTCGCCAGCAGAATCAGGACGAACAATAGCCACGCCATCGCCGCTCCGTAGCCCAGATGCAAATACTGGAACGCCTGCTGGTACAGGTAGAGGGCGAAAAAGAGCGACGCGTTGTTAGGCCCGCCCTGTGTCATGACGTAGGCTTGCGTGAAGTATTGAAAGGATCCGATCAACCCTAGCGTGACGTTGAACAGGATCACCGGGCTGATCATCGGGAGCGTCACATGCCAGGTTCTCTGCCAGTTATTCGCCCCTTCCAGGCTGGCCGCCTCGTACAACTCCTGCGGTACCCCTTGCAGGCCGGCCAAGTAAATCACGATAGCCGCGCCGATGCTCCACAGCCCCATCAGGATGAGCGCCGGCTTGACCCACGCCTCCGAATACAACCAGCCTGGCGCTGGCAATCCGACCAAGCGCAGAAACGAATCCAGCAGGCCAAAGGACGGATTGAACAACCAGAGCCACAAGATGGAGGACGCGACCAGCGGCACCACGCTGGGCAAGTAGAAGATCGTGCGGTAGATGGTCAGGCCCCGCACCTTCATGTTGAGCAGCATGGCGATGGCGATCGAAACGATGGTCGAGAGCGGCACGGAGATGACGGTGAAAAACACCGTGTTGTACAGAGATTGCCAGAACAGCGGGTCCTGCGTCATCGCCTGGTAGTTGTGCAGCCCGATCCAGCGCGGCGGCGTGAGAATGTCGTAGGCGGTGAAGCTGTAGTACAGCGAGGCGATGAACGGATAGAGCGCGAACGCCAGGAAGCCGATGATCCAGGGCGAGATGAATAAGTAGCCCACGATGCGATTGTGCCGGACGCGTTTCCGGCTACGGCGGCGCGCCACATCGGCGCGTGCGCCGGGCGGCCGAGTGATTGACCGTGTACTCACGACACTACCTCCCGCATGTATGCCTCCCACAAGTCAGTGGCCGATCGTATAAGAATCGACAAAGGTGGCGGGACTAGGAGCGGCGCCCAAACTGGGGCAACCACGCCCTGTTCGCGCTGAACATCTCGTCGACCATGTCCTTGATCTCGGCGAGACTGAGGACCGCTGAGGTCAAAGGGTCGAAACACACGGCGTGAAATATCTTGCGCGGGTCCCCGTTGAGCGCGCCCTCGACGGCCAGATCTTCGCAGCGCGCGTTGACGTTGTTCAGTATGGCCAGGTAGTCCGGCAAAGGGCCGACTTGCAGAGGATCCAGCCCGCGCTTCGAGGCCACGACCGGTACTTCGACGCACGCGCCGGCGGGCAAGTTGTCGATCAGGCCGCTATTCGGGACATTGCCGTTGAACTCGAATAAGGCCCCGTCGCCCAGCGTCGCGTTAAATATGTTGGCTGCGTACTCGCTGCCGCGCTTGAGATCGATCGGCTTATCTTGCTGCCGGCGCACGTCTCTGCGTGTATAGTCCTTGATGAGGGCGGCGTATTCGCCCGGATTCCAGCCGGTCCCGTGCGTGCAATACTTCTCGATCAGGTCCGGCCGCTTCCTGAACCAGGCGTTGTATTCCGAATTGTGGCCGCTCGACTCCGTTACATAGTAGTCCAGGTGCAGAAACATCTCGTTGCGCACCTGTTCTTCGTTATAAACGGCTTCGGTCTCGACGGCCTTCCGAATCAAGGGATAAGCATCCTGCCCGTTCCACTTGTACTCGAGATACCATGCCTGATGATTGATGCCGGCGCAGAGGTAGGTGACGTCCTCTATCGGAGCGCCAATCCAGCGGGCCAACATAGCGGCCGTCCCCTGGACGCTATGGCACAGCCCGACCACCTTGACAGAGGTTGCGCTCCGCATAGCGCGGCAGAGCATCGTCATGGGGTTCGTGTAGTTGAGGAAGACGGCAGCGGGGCAATAGCGCTCGATATCGCGACAGATATCCAGCATGACGGGGATCGTGCGTAGCGCCCTAAAGATGCCGGATGGGCCCCGTGTGTCGCCGATATTGATGTCGACCCCATACTTTTGGGGGATCTCGATATCAGTGCGCCAGACGTCCAGTCCTCCCGCCAATATGGTGGTGACGACACCATCGGCACCCGGTAAAGCCTCGGTCCGATCCGTATAGGCTTCCACCCTAGCGGGATAGTTACCGGCTTTGATGATCTTTTCTACCGTTGTCCTAGCGGACGCGAGGCGTTCCGCGTCGATGTCCACGAGAGCGATGATACTCGCTTCGAGGGCGGGGAAAGTCAGTAGGTCGCGCACCAGATTCTTCGTGAAAACAAGGCTCCCAGCACCGATAAAGACTATCTTGCTCATTCGTCACTCATGCCTTAGCGTTATGGAAAACGTTTGTCAGCTTCGATTGAGGACATCATACTCTTTTACCTGTTCGACGTCAAGGCATCGCCTATTTACAGGTAGGGCAATCGCATTTAAATTCGCTTTAGCGCCACAATTTTCTGTACTAAATGGGAATGATGCAGCTCATCCGGCCGAACATCTCGCAATTGGCCCATGCGAACCCGCAACCGTAATTCTACGTGTAACAGAAACGCAATGTATAAGTAATTTATGTCGCACTAATTGCTTGGTTTGGGCCTCCCAATGCCATAATTATGCTATAATTTAAATGCGATTGCCCTGTATTTACAGGGTGCACCTTAAAATAGTGGAATCGTGCGTCAGGGAGCCTGCGACGGCGGTCGCATGGCAGACTACCGCCGACTGCGGTCGGGTGTCGCCCTGTGACGTGACGCTCCGACGCGCGCCCTGGCACCGCAGTGCCCGTGGTCTGCCATGCGACCGCAGTCGCAGGCCGCGTCCCACTATTTCGAGGTGCACCCCTATTTACACGCGTCCATACGCCCTCCATGAGCCTACCGCCATCACATGGCGCGGTTGTCAATTGTACGTGTGCTCACGCATCGCAACATGGATAATTCGCCGACGTTTGACGCCTGCGGGGCGAAACGATTATGATAAGCGCAGTGGCAAGCGTTTTCCGTTTGCATGGAGAAAGTTAAGATGACACCGACGTTACGGGATGTAGCAAAGAAGGCGGGTGTGTCGATATCCACGGCGTCGCGCGCCATGAGCGGCGACCGTACGCACCCCGTCGCGTCGGAGACGCAAGAACGGGTGTGGGAGGCCATCCGTGAGCTGAATTATGAGCCCAACGACGCCGCCCAGAGACTCGTGCGCCGTGTCGACAAGGAGGTCCAGCGCACCTACAATATCGGGTTGATCCTGGGCAACGTGTCCTACAAATTTTCAGACCCTTTCTGGTCTCCGGTCCTCGACGGCGTCGACGAGGAGATTATTCGGCAGGAATATCATCTCCGTTTCGCCTTCACGATCGACGATCTCAAGCGCCGTACGCAGCGTTCTCTCCTCAGCCGCGCCCACATCGACGGGCTTATTCTACTGGGCGGTGTTCGTCCCTTTGGCGATACGATCGAGCGCGAACGCACCGTTGTGATCGAGGGGAGCGACCGGATGCGGTGGGACGCGCAATTACGTGTGGACGTTATCGCGGCCGAGAAGCGCCGGGCCATGTATATGCTGATTGATCACCTCGTGGCGCTGGGGCGACGGCGCTTCGCGTTTTTGGGTCCGCCCGTCGGCGGCGACGAGCGCGCCGAAGCCTTCGTTCACGCGTTGGCGTGTCACGGCCTGCCGCTCGACCCCGCGCTACTTGTCGAGGCGCCATGGTCGGTCGAAGGGGCGTACCCGGTCGCGCAAGCCCTATTGCGACAGGGGTTGGAGATGGACGCGCTCGTGTGCGGTTGCGACACGATCGCCATCGGGGCGATGCGCGCCGCCAAAGAGCAGGGCCTTCGCTTACCGGACGACCTGGCGATCACGGGTTTCGACGATATCACCTTCGCGCGCGATCTCGATCCGCCTTTAACAACGGTTCACGTCCCGACGGAGACCATGGGCGAGGTGGCTGTGCGCACATTAATCGGACGCATCAATCGCCCAGAGATCCCGCCGATCATCCAACTCGTGCCGACCTCGCTCGTCGTCCGCGCCTCGTGTGGCGCTCCGCGCGGCGCTGGTACGGCCTTCGATAGTTGAGAAGGAGCCCAATCGGCATGCCAAAAGTAACAATCATCGGCGCGGGGAGCGCCGTGTTCGCGCGCCAGATCATCACGGATATCCTCGCCATCGACGGGCTCGACGAGGGCCAGTTCGCCCTGATCGATCTCGACCCCGCGCGCCTGGAGTTGGCGCGCCGCATCGCCGAGCGCATCGTCACGCTTACAGGCAAGCGCTGGAGCGTGAGCGCCTCCACCGAACGCCGCGACCTGCTGCCCGGCAGCGATGTCATCGTGAACTCGATCGAGGTGGCCGGCCTCGCCAACGTGCGCCACGACTACGACATCCCGCTCACGTACGGTATCGACCAGTGCATCGGCGATACGATCGGCCCCGGCGGTATCTTCAAGGCGCTGCGTACCGGCCCCGCCTGGCTCGAGATCCTGCGCGACTGTGAGCGGCTGTGCCCCAAGGCGTGGGTGCTCAACTACACCAACCCTATGTCGATCCTGACCATGGCCGCGCTCACGGGCACGGCCATGCGCACGGTCGGCTTGTGCCACAGCGTGCAGCACACCTCGCGTCTGTTGGCCGAGTACCTGGAGATCCCCTACGACGAGTTGGAATGGCGCTGCGCCGGCGTCAACCACAACGCGTGGTTCACTGAGCTACGCGCCCACGGCGAGGATATGTACCCGCGCCTGCGCGAGCGCGCTGCCGTCCCGGATGTATACGAGCGCGACCCGGTGCGCTTCGAGATGATGCTGCATTTCGGCGCCTTCGTCACCGAGAGCAGCGGCCACTTCTCGGAGTATGTGCCCTACTTCCGCAGTCGGCCCGACCTGATCGAGCGCTACTGCCGCGCCGGCTACCTCGGCGAGAGCGGCTTCTACGCTAACAACTGGCCGCGCTGGCGTGAGGAGAAAGACCAACAGATCCACGAGATGCTGGAGGGAGCGCGCGAGGTTCCGCTGCGGCGCAGCCACGAGTACGGCGCCGACATCGTGGAAGCGGTGGCCCTACAGCGGCCCAAGGTGATCTACGGCAACGTGCGCAACGCGGGGCTGATCGACAACCTGCCCGACGGCTGTGTCGAGGTGGCCTGCCTGGTCGACCGCAACGGCGTGCAGCCCTGCCACTTCGGCGCGCTGCCCGAGCAACTTGCCGCGCTCAACCGCGCCCACATGGCCGTGCATACGCTCATGGTCGACGCGCTACTGCGCCGCGACAAGGAGGCGGCGCGCTACGCGCTACAGCTTGACCCGCTCAGCGCGGCGGTCTGTTCGCCGGCCGAACTGAGCGCCCTGTTCGACGAGATGTGGGAGGCCGAGCGCGCCTACCTACAACCATTCGAGTAGAGCAGATAGGGCTCGTGAATTGTTAGCTATGGTCAAGCCCTTTTGTCACCACGCGCCATGGTTGGCGGGGGTCTGGGGGGAGGCATCTCCCCAGGTTCCCCCGGAGGGGGCGGAGGGGGGGAGGGAAAGAGGATCACGCAGATGCCTAAAATCGCACTGATCGGCGCGGGTAGCGTCGTGTTTACGCGCAACCTGCTCAATGACCTGTTATCGTTCCCGGCGTTGCGCGCCAGCACGATCAGCTTGATGGACATCGACGCCGCGCGCCTGGAATTGGCGCGCGACCTGGCGCGGACGATGATCGCGGCGCGCGACCTGCCGGCGCGCGTCGAGGCCACGCTCGATCGGGCCGAGGCGGTCCGCGGCGCCGACTATGTGATCGTAACCGTGCAGGTCGGCGGACTGGATGCGTACGCGCACGACATCGCCATCCCGGAGCGCTATGGCGTCGGCCAGTGCGTCGGCGACACCCTGGGTCCCGGCGGCGTGTTCCGGGGGCTGCGCACGATCCCGCTGCTGCTCGACCTGTGCCGCGAGATGGACGCGCTGTGCCGGCCCGAGGCGTTGCTGCTCAACTACTCCAACCCCATGGCTATCAACTGCTGGGCCGTCGCCACCACGGGGCGACCCCATGTGGGCCTGTGCCACAGCGTGCAGGGCACGTCGCGCATGCTGGCCCGCTGGATCGACGCGCCCTACGATGAGGTGACCTACCGCGTGGCGGGGATCAACCACCAGGCCTGGTTCCTGGAGTTCCGCCATCGCGGCGCGGACGCCTACCCGCGGCTGCGTGAGCGCGTCCGGGACGCCGCGATCGTGGGACAGGAGCCGGTACGGATTGAGTTGATGGAACAGTTTGGATACTTTGTCACCGAGAGCAGCGGGCACGCCTCCGAGTACGCGCCCTACTTCCGCAAGTCCCCCGCCATGATCGACGACCTCGTCGCGCGGTTCACCTCGCCGCACGACGCGTGGTTCGACTGGGGTCACACAGGCGGATACCTCAAGGAGTGCCGCGAACGCTTGCCGACCTATTTGGACGACGTACAAGGGCAAGCCGCGGGGACGAAGCCGCTGCCCACGGGGTGCAGCGACGAGTATGGCGCGGGCATCATCAACGCCATGGAGACGAACGAGCCGTTCAAGTTCAACGGCAACGTGCCCAACACTGGCCTGATCACCAACGTGCCTCAGGGGGCGTGCGTCGAGGTCCCGTGTCTGGCCGACGCGATGGGCGTGCAGCCGACGGTCGTCGGCGATCTGCCATCGCAGCTTGCCGCGCTCAACCGCACGATGATCAACGTGCAAGAGTTGGCGACGTACGGCGGCGTCCACGGCGACCGTGAGGCGGTCCGCCATGCGGTCATGCTGGACCCGCTCACCGCCGCCGTCTGCACCCTCGCCGACATTCGCCGCATGACCGACGACCTCTTCGCTGCGGAGGCAGCCTGGCTGCCACAATTCCATGATCCGCAGTGTACCCCATGAATGTGAGACGGGCCTGACCTTTTGACGCTTATTGCGAATTAATCATGGCCACTCGACGAGATCAGCGACCGCGAGCGGAGGGCGTCCGAGTTGTGTGTTGAGCCACAGGCAGAAGTTGTGCAGGCCGGCCTTGGCGGCCAGGCGGGCGCGCACGCCCTCCAGGGAATGGGGGCGCTCGTGCTCCAAGCCGAAGGTCTCCAAGAGGCGGTCGTTGACGGTCTCGATAATCTGGCGGCGGGCGGCGTGGGCGCGGCGCAGGGCCTTGGGCCAACGCCGGGCGCGCCGGCGCTTGGGTTTGGGCGGGCAGACGACCTCCGCGCCATACGCAGAGGCCCAGGTGTGCCAGCGCGCGTCGCCCTCGAAGCCGGTGTCGGCCACGTAGACGTCATCGGCCGGTGCGCCGACCTCGGGCACCGCAGGGTGTCCCCCGTGACGCAGGGCGAAGAAGGTCTCGGCCAGGTCCTGGTCGGCCACGTTCGCGGGGGCCAGCCCGAAGCCGGTGAGCGCGCCCAGGGGCGTGACCGCCACGAGCAGGTGCAGGCCGTGGTACCAGCCCAGGCGGGTGCGCCAGCCCTTGGTCGCCTGCCCGTCCAGCCAGCCGTGCCCGCGTCGCTTGCTGTTGCGGGTGACCACGCCGGTCGAGTCGAGCGCCTCATAGGCGCACGTCGCCGCGTCGAGCAGGCGGGCCAGGCGCTGACCGACGGCGACGATGGCGTCATGGCAGGCGCGCACGGCGCGGTTGTACTGGCTGTGGGCGGGCAGGCGCGGGAACGCCCCGCGCAGGCGCGCGTCGGCGTGGCGATAAAAGGCGGCCTCGCCCTCGAAATGGGCCCACTGGCCGTAGAGGGCGAGGGTGACCACCTCGCTGCGCGTCAGGGCCAGCGCTGGGCCGCGCCGCCGGGCCGCGGGGAGAGGGATCTGGCTCAACAAATCATCCACCATCACGTACAATGCGGTTAGAAAGGTGTCCGGGTCGACCATCAGGTAGCTCCTATCTTGTGGAAGGGATATGTCTACCTTATAGTTTATCGGCACCTTTCTTTCGTTATGGTCAACTAGAAACTCACAATAAGCGTTTTAAGGTCAGGCCCCCGGTGCTCACCAGCACCATCACAATCTCGGGGTGCGCCCCTCCGCGAGTCGCGCTGCAGCCGCCGACCTCGCTAGAGACGCCGGCGACGGAGGACGGCGGCCTGCTCGGCGACGTGTTGCCCGACGCGGGGTTGCTCCCGCTCGACGAGGAGGCGGAGCGGGGCGTGCTGCGCGCGCGGGTGCGGGAGGCGCTGGCCGGGCTGCCCGACGAGCGGGCGCGCCTGGTGGTGGCGCTGCACGTCGGGTTGGAGGGGCAGCGCGCGCACACGTTGAGCGAGATCGGGGAGCGGCTGGGGCTCACGCGTGAGCGGGTGCGCCAGATCGAGGGCGCGGCGCTGGCCGTGCTGCGCGCGGGCACCCTGCGGGCGGAACGCGACCAGGACGACGGCGATGACAGCGATGTCGCCTAGCGCGCCCCCGGTCGTGGCGCGGGGCGGCCAGTGGCAAGCGGTGATGCATTCCAACCTTGCCCCTCTTGACAAACGACATACATCGGTGTACGAGGCCTCATAGAGGAAGAGTGGACGAGATGCCGCGCAAGAGCCATGTGGTGGGACCCGCGACCGCTCGCGATGGAGTGCGCACGATGGCGTACCGCGCGTGTCAGGCCCTTGTGTGCGCGCAGTGTGGCGGCGCCATCCTCCCGGACTCTCTGTTCTCGCGCCGGTCCCAGCACGTCCCCTGGGCCGCGGTGGGAGCAGTGACGACGGCACAGGTGTGTGTGACCTGTCGTCCCTTGCGTGTGGACGGGGTGACCGAGGCGACCGAGACGACCGAGGCGCCGGCGCCACCAAGTGAGGAGCAGCATGAGGGGTAAGTGGGAGCGCAAGAGCGACGCGTTGTGGACGTATCACCTCACGGGGACCACGCGACCGTATGGGTATGTCGTGCAGGACAAGGACGCGGGGCGACCCAACGCCGACGGGGATGCCACCGTCACAGCTACGCGCCTCAACGACGACACGACGGTCGCCGAGCGGGTATCGTTCGATGAGGCCAGGTCGGCCCTGGCGCAGCACGCCCAGCAGCATGCCACCTGGATGTAGCGGGTAGCGAGAGGGCCACATGGTCAGGAGCACGGCGCCCACGATCAGATGGATCGCGCGCTCCCCGTCCGTGCACGAGGGAGGCGTGACGACCACCGACGGCCCATCGACCGTTCGACGACACCGCATAAAGAGAGGCACAGCTATGGACCCACAACCCAACATCACACAGGGCTTCATCGAGCACACCGTCAAGTGGGCGCTCGCGCTCCCGGTGCAGATCCGGCACGACATCATCGTGTCGGCGCGCGACCAGGCGCACCTCAACCGACAGGCCCAACGGGGCGAGCGGCGCGGCGACCACTTCGGCGACCCCGAGGTATGGGACGAGATCGCGGGGCGCATCGAGAACGAGGGACATACGCCGGCCGACTAGTGGCCGTTGCGCTGTGATGGCGTCCTGTCGTTAGACAGATAGATAGAGCGCGGGGATGGCCGGGCCGACGGCGGTCACAGGACAGTGGCTGATGGGGTGACGGTCGTCGTGAGCTCTCGGACCACCCTTCGTTCTGTCGTAGGCGCTACTGCACAAAACGACCACGCACCACTCCGGGGGTGTAAGCCCAAACCGCCGAAAATTCTGTCACGCTCACGTAGAACGTCGAGTGCCCTGGAGTGGACGATATCGTCCTGCGTGTGGCTGATCCAGCCGTGTCGGAAAACACCTGTTTGGCGACAGGCGAGCGACCTACGCCACTCTCCTCGTCGTCGCCAACATAGAACTGTGCGGAAAACCCTGCCGCTATGGGCTCCCATGCGTCAACCGCACGTTAGAGGTTTTCCGCACAGGCGGTGATGGGACTTTTACAACCCGAAACGCCATTGTGGTCGGCCCTAAACTCAGGTGACAGAATTTTCGGCGGTTTGGGCTTACACCCCCATATAAGGGGACCGTCAAAAACCGGGGGAGGAGCGGGCTCCGCACCCCTAGCTCGCGGGCGAGTCGCCGCCGACGCGCCCGCGCCGAGGAGATGATCGCCGCTTGGCGCCCGCCTGTTGGATGATGCCTCCCCGGTTTTTGACGGTCTCCACTACTTGGGTAGCGAGTAGCAGCGGAACCGTGAACCGGGTTAAGCCTTGACGGCTCGTGGTAGCGGTTGCAGCGCATGGAATCTGAGCCACGCACGGTGTTTCTGGTTGCTCCTACGCCGTTCCACAAGGGGGACGTGGCAACGTTCGCATTCTCTCGCGTTTTCTAATGCCCGTAACGGAGAGACGAGTGGTGCTGATACGCATGCGCGAGGCAGGGATAAAACAAAATAGCAGGAGAGAAAGGGTGTTCTCTCTCGTTTTCGTACCCCCAGAAGGCTTAACCCGGTTCACGGTTCCGCTGCTACTCGCTACCCGGCTTAGCGTGCACCAGCCCACTGATGCACAGGCACGGCGGGGACGCCGGTCATCAACCGCCGAAGTCGATGGTGATCCTGACTGCTGCAGGCGAGACGCCGGCCGAGGTCGCGATCCGCTGGCGAGCGATCGCGACCTCGGCCTGTATGATGCCCACCTCACCGACGCTAACCGTCTGCCCGACGCCGCTCGTTGTCGGGGTCTGCACAAGGGTTCCGTCGGGAGCGATCAGGGCGTCGCCCGATAGGCGATAGGCATTCCACGCGTCCTTGAAATCGGTGCCCGTTGCCGGTTGCTTCCCATCGAAGTACAGGGCCCACGCCGTGTTTTTGCCCGCCGTGTTCGGCTGCGAGTCTAGCCACGCTTGCTGCTCCGCTCGCGCGGCCGCCACCGCCACCGCCGTTGGCACCAGGTAAGCCTCAACCTTTCCCGGGGTGAACGCGACCTCGAGCATCACGATGAGGAGCCACTCGGTCCCCTCGATGCCCAGTTTGGCGTCGTGCGGCGATGGTTTGTCGGCGGTGACGATGAGCGTGCGGTCTTTGGAGGTCCGCACCCGCACCGTCTCGCCGTTCGGCATCGCGTAAATCATAGCGCGTCCGCTTCCCGACTGCTTCGTGAGCGGTTTCCCGTTCTGTTTCATGAGGTCTAGCCCCGCCGCCAGGAGCACGTCATTACCCACTCCAAAACCCTTCGCCATACAGCACCCCCGTGTCCTTGTAGCGCACCATTGTAGGCACACCCCCTATGATACGCATGCAGTAACTGTTTGTCAAGGTAACAGCAGGTGTATTTATTAATAGGGTCACTGTATTAGATGGGGAGATCGGAGGGGATATAAGGTGCCGGGACGCATCCGTGCCGGCCGGCGCATAGAGGAGCGAACGAATGGCTTGCTCGCCGGTTACTGCACATCCAAACACTGTTCTCATCACCAGTGGCTGCGGTCCATAAGAGGCGAGCCCGGCGCAATCCAGCGAGAGAGCATGGTGGCGGGGCCGGCCGACGACCAGGGCATGAAGGCTAAGGTGCCCCTGTACGCCGAGATGCTGGGGGTGCGGCAGCATGAGATCCGGCGCAGCCTCGACACGCTCCAACAGACGGCGACGCTGCTCGACACGACCGCGGGTGCCGCCGGCGACGAGAGCGAGGACGACGACACCACGGGCCAGCAGGCCACCGGCGTGGTCGAGCCCGAGCTGGTCGGGGCGACGGCGGCCGCGCCGGGAGACAACCTATAGAATGGGGAGGACCCATGGCAACCTATGACCGTACCTGGAGTGTTGCGGAAGCGGCTACCAAGTGCAAAGTAAGCGTGCCATTCCGGCAAGGAAACCTCGGACCTATTCAGGGTCTCGCGCTTTATGATCGGTCGGGACATTTAGAACGGGACGGCCGCACCTATAATCCCGTTCTAAATGTCCCGACGTGTGCGGTGGAGCGAGACCCTGCTATTGTGGTGTGTGACCATGACAACGGTGGCATGAGGTAAAGCGGGACACACAGGGGCGGCCTGGCGGCCGTGAGAAGGGGGGGGAAAGATCAGGAGCGAGGGGGGAGACGCGCCGACGCGCCGACACGCCGACACTCGTTGATCTATACTACCCCTAACTGCGGTCACATGACCACCGCGCTGGTGTGGTCGTGTGGGCGATCGACAGGACACGGTCAGTGAAGGGCAGAGCGATCATGGTGTTACAGGATAAAGCGGACGAGAAGCGTCAACGAGAGTCTGTGAAGCGGGAACTGGACGCGGCACAGAAGCGGGAAGTCGGGTTTAAGAAGCAACTCGATGAGGCGAAAAAGCTGCGTGAGGCGGCGGACAAACAGTACAAAGCAGCGGAGAATAATTTGAAGCATGCAAAGGAGGAGGTTAGTCGACTAGAGAGCAAATTTCGTCGTTTGTAGGCGGGCCTATCTGTTGCCTCGTTTGTAGGCTGGTCTATCTGTTGCCTCGACGCCAACTAGGCCTTTTCGTGCCGATCGCCACCCGACGTGACTGCCCGGCACGAATGCATGATAAGCCCTGTTATCCTGTATTGACGCGGCCACGTCCCCTGCTCTATACTGGCGCGAGATGGTGACGCGGCCACGTCCCCTGCTCTATACTGGCGCGAGATGGTGATGAGATGAGGAAAGAAAAGAAACGATGCGCCCCTTGCCCGCCGTCGATACCTTGAAGGCCGCCGTGGGCCAGGTCATCGCCAGCAACACGACGGACGGCTACCCGCCGACGTACTTCATCCGCGCGACGCTGCGGGGCGACGCGCCCGACCTCCTGGCTCGCTGCACGGCGCTCATCATGAAGCCGGAGACCCTCGACGTCTTGACGGACGCGGTGCAGCGATTCCCCACCCTCTTGACGCTGGAAGATTTCGTCGCGCGGGGCGGGGCGGCATGGGGATTCGGCGACGACGCGATCGAGCAGTCAGCGGCGCGGGCGGCACATTTCGATACGATAGCCGGAGAGCGGCGGTACATATGAACGAGGAGCGACGACGATGACTAGTGCAGCGATAGGTGAGGCAACGCGTGGGTCGGTCCCCATGCGGATGACGCAGCAAGCGACATCGGATGCTCACCTGATCGATCTGTGGCTGCACAACCGCAGCCCCCACACACAGCGCGCCTACCGTGCCGACACCGACCGCTTCCTCCTCCATGTTGACCATGCCTTGCACGCAGTCACGCTCGGCGAACTGCAAGACTTCGCCGATAGCCTCGCCGCGGCCGGCCTCGAGCCCAGTTCGCGCGTGCGGACCCTGGCGGCCGTCAAGAGCCTACTCGCCTTCGGCCACCGCCTCGGCTACCTGCCCTTCGACGTCGGCCGCGCCCTCAAGCTCCCGCCGCGACGGGAGGGCTTGGCCGCGCGCATCCTGGAGGAGGCCGACGTGCAGCGCATGCTCGCCCTGGAAACTCACCCGCGCAACCGCGTCCTGCTGCGCCTGCTCTACGCCAGCGGCATCCGCGTGGCCGAGCTCTGCGCCTTGCGCTGGCGCGATGTGCGGCCGCGCGCGGATAGTGCTGGGCAGATCAGCGTGTGGGGCAAGGGCGCGAAGGAACGGACCATCCTCCTGCCGACGTCGGTCTACCAAGACCTCCTGGCGCTGCGCCGTGGGGCGTCGGACGATGCGCCCGTCTTTCGCTCGCGCAAGGGTGGCGGGCCGCTCGACACGAGTCAGGTCCTACGCGTCGTGCGCGCGGCCGCCACGCGCGCCGGGATCGCGGCCAAGGTGTCCCCGCACTGGCTCCGGCACAGCCACGCCACCCATGCCCTCGAACGGCAGGCGCCGATCCATCTCGTCGCCGCTACCCTCGGCCACAGCTCCGTCGCCACCACCGGCAAGTACCTCCACGCCCGACCGACCGACTCCTCCGCCCGCTATCTGGTCGTGTGATAGGGGTAGGGGGATGCGTATGTGCTGTACATATAAAGGGGTAGGCGTGACACCTATCCCTTTTCCATCTGGGGTAGCGCAGGCATGCAGATGAAGGGGCGGACATTATAGACGCGCGTGAGGTGCTGCGCCTCATCGAAGAAGACGACGAAGGCCAGACGCTGGAATTCAAGCCGGCCGAGGAGCGTCCCAGTTCCCTGGCCACGTCGCTGGCCGCGTTCGCCAACGCCGACGGCGGCACGCTGCTCGTCGGCATCGCTGAGCGAACTGACGCGGGCAGCCGCAAGGTCCACGTCGTCGAGGGCGTGCCCGACGTCAAGATCGCGACCGACCACCTGTACACGGCTGCCGAGATGTGCACGCCCAAGTACGAGCTGGCGGCACCCGAGCGGATCGACGTCGGCGGGAAGATCGTGCTTGCGGCGACGGTCCCCGAGGGTCTGGGCCAGGTCTACGCTGTCGAGGGGCGCTACGTCGCGCGCGAGGGTTCGCACCGGCGCGCGCTGACGCCGGACGAGATCCGTTCGCTCCTCAGCCGCCGCGGCCTGTTCACTTACGACCGATTACCCGTCCCCGGTGCAACGCGCGCCGACCTGGACGCGGCCCTCGTGCGCGAGTTCGTCGGCCTCTTCCACTCGGGGCGACGGATGGGTGCCGACGCCCTGCTGACGTCGCGCGAGTTGCTCGTGCGCCCCGAAGGCGCCCCCGACGGGCCGCTCGTGCCCTCGGTGGCCGGCATCCTGCTGCTGGGGAAGCACCCGCAGCAGTTCTTCCCCCAGGCGCGTGTCGCCGTCGTCCAGTACGCGGGGACGACGATGGGCGAGAGCTTCCTCAAGCGCGAGATCGAGGGGACGGTGCCCACGCAGCTCGACGAGGCGGAGGCGTGGCTGGTGCGCAACACGCTACACGCCGTCGAGTTGCGTGGGATGGACCGCATTGACCGCCATGAGTACCCGCGCGAGGCGCTGCGCGAGGCCGTTCTCAATGCCCTGGCCCACCGGGACTATAGCCAGCGCGGCGATCGGGTCCGCATCTACGCGTTCGCGGATCGCGTCGAGGTCCACAGCCCAGGCGGATTGGGCGGTCCGATGCGCCTGGACAACCTCCTGGTGCGTCGCTGGAGCCGTAACGCGACGCTCGTACAGGGCCTGGCGGCGCTGGACATCATCGAGGAACTGGGCTTCGGGCTGGATCGCATGGTCGCCGCGATGGCGGATGGCGGACTGCCGGCGCCGGTCTTCACGGAGATCGGCGACACGTTCGTCGTCACGCTGTACGGGGCAGCCGCGCGGCTGCGCGCGTCGATCACGGTGACAGGACGCGAGGGGCAGGAGGGGCGCGACGAGTGCCAGGCAGGCGCGGCAGGTGAATCCGGCGCGGCGACGCCGTCGGCTCAGGCGGACCGCCAGGCGTGGGTGCTCGACCACCTGCGCACGGTCGGCCCGATCACAGCGCGTGAGTACGCCGCGGCGCGCGGGATGTCGTCGGCCACGGCGTTGCGTGACCTGCGCGACCTCGTGAAGCGGGGCCTGGTGCAGGCTTCCGGCACGACGAATGATCGCCGCTACAGTCTGCGCGTCGACGATGGGGCCTGAGGTGGCTGCACTCTCGTCAACTTGCGTCATGACGAGAGTTGATGACGAGAGTTGATGACGAGAGTTTCGACGTGGCGCGCAGTCCAGCGCCGAGCCAGCGCCGAGCCAGTGCCGCGGGATTGTAACCACGGCGCGGTTACAATCCCACCCCGCCAGCGGGCCGTGATGTGACGGGTATTGTTGCGCGCGGAGTGCGGAACCGCCGAGGCCAAGCACCGCGTCAAGCTGCCAAGCGAGGAGCGGATCAAGCGAGGCATCGGGGCGATGAGCCACGACACTGGCGACACCGAGGACACCCCGTAGATTTTGCACACCGTGTGTGCAGAATGTTATGTCACCTACGACCGCCCCGCACACAGGGCGGCGCGGGGCGTCGGAGAAAGGCAGGTGACGGACGCAGGCCCGAGATAGACATGGCCACGCGGCCGCCTTATGCGGAAACGCGCGTTTGCCGTAAAAGACAGGACCGACCTTTTCCCGGCGCCCCGCGCCGTCCTGTGTGGCCCGCGCGCTCGACGACGACCACGACAGAGGGCGGCCTTGATGCGGTGCAACACTACTGAGGAGAAACCTGGTGCGGCAAGTCGCCTCTGTGGTATACAGTGAGTGAAACGTTCAGACGTTTTGACGTTTGGAGGCCTGAGCATCTGGGCGTCCGAACGCTTGGGCGCTTGAGTGTTCAGGCGCTTCAACGTCTAAACTCTTGGACGCTTACACGGTTGTGAGGAGGGCATGGATGCGTACGATTAGTGTCTTGAACTTTAAGGGCGGCGTGGGCAAGAGCACGCTATCGACCAATGTGGCGCACGCTCTGGCTATGGAGGGTCAGCGCGTGCTCCTGGTGGATTGCTGCATGCAAGGGAACGCGAGCACGCTGCTGGGCGAACTGCGGACGCCGACGCTGACCGACGTGTTGCAGCAGAAGGCGACGCTTCCCGAGGCGATTCACGACGCGCGCGCCAACCTCGCCATCGTGCCCTCGGACACGAACCTAGAGAAGGCGGCCCGCTTCATCGGCATGGAAGGCCACCGCGCCTATTATACCCTGCGCAAGGCCACGCAGCAGCTCACGGGGTTCGACGTCGTGATCTTCGACCACTCGCCCAGCTACAGCGCCGTCACCGAGTCGGCCCTGCTGGCGAGCGCGGAGATGGTCATACCGGCCCGCCTCGAAGACTTCTCCATGCGCGGGCTCCTGCAGATGATCCAGAAGCTCCAGGAGAGTCTGGTGGACCACGCCCTCGAGCTCACCGGCATTGTGCCGGTCGGCTACGACGCGCGGCCGGGCAATAAGGAGATGCACGACACCTACATCGCCGACCTGCGCGACCTGTTCGGGGAGCGGGTGCTGCCGGCCGTCCGCGTGGACATCAACATTCCCAAGGCGCAGTCCTTCAACCAGACGATCTTCGAGTACAACGACCGATCCCGCTCGGCGCGGGACTTCCGCGCGATCGCGGCCACCCTCTCTCCGAAAGCGCGGGTGACGGCGTGAGCACGAATAAAGGCTTCAGCAGCGCGCTTAAGCAGGCGCAAGGCGGGCGGATCGGCGCACCCCAAGCGCCCGAACGCTCCGACACCCAAACGCTCGAACGTTCAAGCACTCAGGCGCTTGAACGTCTGGACGACCAAATACCTAAGCGTTTAGAGATACAGGCGCCACCCGAGGCCGCGCGTGTCCGGCGGACGGTGTACGTGCCGCCCGACCTGGCGCGGTGGCTCAAACTACACGCCGCGCGCACAGAGCGCGAAATGAGCGAGATTGTCACCGATGCGCTGCAACAGTACCGCGACCGGGACGAAGGCTGAACGATGCTACACGGGGCAGTAACTTACTCGACATAAGTATTAGAGTGAGAATGGAGGAAGGCGGCGATGTTCAACCGTATCGCGCGCTTGTGGGGGAGGAAATCGGAGGTGGAACAAGGCCCGGAGGCGACGGCAACAGATCGAGCGGCGCGTCGGGCCAAGGGAGAGACGGTCGCGGAGTCCCTGGAGCGCTATCGCCAGCAGCGCGCCGAGGAGGACCGCCAGGCGAAGGAGGCGTACACCAGAGAGGCCGAAGCCCGCTATGGGCCGTCCGCGACCTGGCCGCGCCTCTCTGAGACGTTGGAGGGTCCCACGCATCCCCGCTTCTGCCAGTCCTGCGGCGCGGAACGGCCACCAGAGCCCCCAGACGAGGCGGTTGATACCGTAGAGGGGGATAAGGGGGATCGGACGTTCCAGGTCGTGATGCGCGAGCTGAGGCCGCCGCCCGGCGTCTACGGGTGGCAGGAGCACGACGGCCGCGACGAGCCCGAGCCCATCGCGGTGATGCTCTGTACGACCTGTAGTAAGCGCCTGATTAGCCCGCACCCGCGCGTCTACAGCAGCATCCCGCGCAACGCGCCGTTCC
>JAABUJ010002136.1_pt1 | contig 25568 bp, 29 predicted proteins | sample 5559131 | NCBI WGS metagenome assembly JAABUJ01 (sample SAMN10711875, study PRJNA513366) | rock metagenome | isolation source: Antarctica rocks | place: Antarctica: Victoria Land, Mt New Zealand nord | collected 2016-01-07
TAGAAGGGGGGCGCGAAGGCGTGCGCGCTGAGGAGGGAGGAAGTCGAGTGGTTGCGGGGTGGGTGGCGGTCGTGGGGGGCGTTGGTGGGGTCGTTGTGGGTGGTGGTGGTGTTGGTGGTGGAAAGTGGTTCGGGGTCGTCGTTGTCGGAGGATGCGACGGATGAGGCGGAGGCGGAGGTGTAGGAAGGCGCGTCTTGGGAGTAGTGGGATTGGAAGTCGGCGTCGTCGTCTTCTTCGAGCTCGTCGTTTTCGACATCGGAGTGGGTGGTCGGGGGATTGTGGCCATGGGCGTGCCGGTCGGGAATGTTCGAGGTCGGCGGCCGCTCTTCGGGACTGGTTGGGGTGGATGTTTCGAATGGTCGGAAGGTGGGTAGGTTCGGTGTTGAGAGTGAGTGAGAGCACGACCCCCGTTGCGCCTTCTTGCCTCTACTTTGAGGTGCCATTGTTCGGGATGGAGGGAGAATCAGCTGTAGCTCCTCCTCCTCCTCCTCCTCCTTCTTCTAGGTAGTACGGTACCCAGGTGTCATTACGTAAGCGATGCTATCGTGTGTCTAGACTTACGACCACACATGTCGGATGGTCTCACTAAAACCTCAGATGATCTTGACAGGGATTATCAGAAGACCATCTGACCTTCTGAAACACCTCAAGATCAACTGAGGTTCAAATTCTTTGAATATATTACTAATCTATTCTGAATTAATTAACCCTAACCCTAATGTATCTGAAATGCATGCATAATATATTTCATATTGCTAACTCAAACTCCCTAATTCTAATCATCTAACTCTCAAACACTAATCTCTAATCACTAACCAGTTACAAATAGATTCTTAATAGATTTGTAATGAATTACACAATCTCAAGTTCAGTATCTCACTTGTTAGCTTCTTGGAAAACTCTATTTTAAAGAATTAGCGTAAGATCATCTGAGATTTTAGTGAGACCATCCGACCTGTGTCCTGTAGACTTACCGAAAAGCTTATACTGGATATCGGCGCAATTTGTGCCTGTCCGCTAACAACCTTAACGGAAGATAACGAGTGTACAGGAGGACGCTAATGCACTGGGAGCTTCCAAGTTCTTCCCGGGCCTGAGCCCTTACTGGATGTTGCCTAGTGAGGGGTCTGCTATCACCCCATGGTGAGGAGAGGAAGGTTCTTTTCCGAGCGTTCCAGTGTACGAGTATTCCCGTATATGAGGACTTTTCCCTGTCGTCTCTAGATCTCAATCTCAATTGACTTCTCAGTTTCAATCTCAGTTGACTTCTCGATTTTGTCATTGTCTGTGTCAGTCATAAGACAGGATGCGCTCATCAGACCTCTTTCTTCTGTGTCTTGGCCTGCCGTTTACCCAAGCTGCCGAGACTATCCTCGGTGTGTACGTCTTCTCTCGCCATGGAGATCGCACAGCAAAATCACTTCCTCCGGCCAGTTTGACCGACCTGGGATACCAAGAGGTCTTCACTTCGGGCAGCTACTTTCGTGATCGCTATGTCTCTGCTACGGCATCGGCCAAAATTGCTGGCATCAACAGTGACCTAGTGAAGCTGTCACAAATATCTGTCTCGGCGCCATTGGACACTGTCCTGATGAACTCAGCACAAGGCTTTTTGCAAGGACTGTATCCACCAGTCGGTCCGACTTTGGGCTCGAACAAGTTGAGAAATGGCACCGTAGTCCAGGCACCTCTGAACGGATACCAATTGATCCCCATCCAGCAAGTGTCCACCGGCACGGGCAGTGAAGACTCGGCATGGCTGCAAGGAGCGAGCAATTGCGCCAAGGCGACGGTCAGCTCGAATGAGTACTTTCAAAGCCAGGAGTACAAGGATTTGCTGCACAATACAGCAGACTTCTACAAGAGCCTGACACCAGTCATCAATGGCACCTTCAGCGGAGATCAGATCAGCTACAAAAATGCCTACACCAGTAAGCTTCACTTCCCGGAAATTCATACAAGACATCAACCTAAACATTCCTAGTCTTCGATCTTATAAATGTTGCATCCATTCACAACACCACTATCCAATCGTCTGGGATTCTCACAGACGACGTCCGTCTCCAAGCCCGCACCCTAGCTGACCGCCACGAGTGGGCTCTTTCATACAACGCTTCCGAATCCATCCGCGCCGTAGCCGGCTCCACTCTCGCCGCCCAAATTGTTCAAGCCCTGAACAACACTTTAACCAGTGCCGGAAAGAGCACACTGAACATCCAGTTCGGGGCTTATGGAACCTTCCAATCCTTCTTCGGCCTCGCTCAACTCACCGCCGTCAGCTCGGATTTCTACGGCATCCCAGACTACGCCTCGACCATGACCTTCGAGCTCTTCACCACCAGTCCTGCAGCATCGTTCCCTATTTCTACTGACGACGTCAACGTGCGGTTCTTGTTCCACAACGGCACTACGTCAATCAGTAGCGTACCGACCGCGTATCCGCTGTTCGGACAGAAGCAGACATCCCTGCCGTGGAAACAGTTCGTCGATGGGATGAACAAATTCGCCATTGGATCGCAGCAGCAATGGTGTTCCGCCTGTGGGAACAGCACTGGTATATGCGCCAGCTCGACCTCGTCGAACTCGGATGGTTCGTCTGCTGGGTCGTCGCCATCTACGGACGGGGGAATCAGTAGGCCGGTGGCAGGCGTAATCGGCGCAATGGCCACGCTTGCGGTGATTCTGGGAGTCGAGGCACTGGTTCTGTTGCTTGGTGGTTTCAGGCTCGTCAGCAAGAAGAGAGTGGCTCAGCAAGCTGCCCAAAGAGAGAGTGTTATTACTGAGAAGGCATAAGAAATGTGCAGGATGCTGTCCATGAGCGATGGGCCTTATACATGGTAGAGCATGACGGTGATGGTCGATCGGAATGTCTGGGCATAGTTTATTGCTCAGATGGAGGTAGATACGATACATACTGTAGCATCTTATGTACCCCTGCCCTGATATCATGTTATTCAAGCAACTCGAAACCGTGACCTTCTGAAAGTGGACAAGGTAAAGCTCATGACTGGCTTCCACAGTGCTTGTTCAGGGCTGCCGTAACGATGCAACCAACAGCCCGATCGGTTCTGACCTCGTAAATGTATTGATCCCAAGAGCCGGGATTTGAGCCACGGTTCATTCAAAATAACTGTTATGTGGAAAGATCGTTTCGTCGCGGGTCGACGCCTATCTGTCAGCTACCATTCCGCCGGACCGACACAGACCAGCAGCAACCTCAACCATCATTAGGGCTTCCATACCTCCACTGATAAACCATGGAAAGCCTGTGTACCGCCACCCTACAAACCCTCACTCACCCTGGCCCCAGCGACCCCATCCACGCCTGCGGCGCCCCCGCCCTGCGTCTCCTCCCCACCCGCCCCAACGACCTCATCCGCCTCGCCCACGCCAAACTCCACGCCTACCCCTTCAAAGAAATCCCCGCCTGCTGGCGCCGCCTCTACACAGACGCCAGCATCGCCAAAGCCGTGCTCACCATCAGAGCCAATCTCAAGAACCCTACGTCCACCACCACGGCCGAAGACTGGGTCGGAAACGTCGTCAAGACGCTCGACATGGCGCTCATCATGACAGGCGCGCCGCTGCGGGGCCCGCTGATCGAGGAACTCCTCTCCGCCCTGCAAGCGTCAAGCCCGGACTCGGACTCGGACGCACAGCGCCCACGCAAGCGGCAGCGGATGCAGGACTTTGACACCTCGCGGCCGCTGGAGGCTCCCGAGCTACGCTACCCTCTGCCTCGCGCGCGCCTCTCGATGGCCGCGTTCCAGACGCACCTCGCGGAGAAGACGACGCCGCTGATCCTGACGCACGCGCTGGAGCACTGGCCAGCGATGACGGAGCGGCCTTGGAAGTCGCCGTCGTACCTGCTCGAGCGGACGTTTGGGGGCCGACGGCTGGTTCCTGTCGAGCTGGGGCGGAGCTATACGGACGAGGGCTGGGGACAGACGATCATTACGTTTGGGGAGTTTATGGAGCGGTATCTGGCGCACGGGGATGCGGATGGGGATGGGGATCGGAAGGCGGGTGAGAGGGGTATGGGCTATTTGGCACAGCACGATCTGTTCTCGCAGATCCCCGCCCTGCGGAACGATATTGCGGTCCCGGATTACTGTTATACGTGTCCGTCGGGCCCGGCAGAGGGCAAGCCGCTGGCGGGGAGGGAGATGGAGGAGCTGGAGGAGCCGTTGGTGAATGCGTGGTTTGGGCCGGCGGGGACGGTGAGTCCGCTGCATACGGATCCGTGGCATAATGTGCTTTGTCAGGTTGTCGGGAGGAAGTATGTCAGGCTGTACAGTCCTTTTGAGAGTGAGAGGCTTTATCCGAGGGGCGTTGAGGAGGGAGGGGTCGATATGGGGAACACGAGTCAGGTGGATGTTGCGGCGATTGAGAAGGGTGAGGATGGTGAAGTGGAGAAGGCTTTTCCGCTCTTTCACAAAGCAAGCTATGTTGAAGGAATCTTGGAAGAAGGGGAGTGTCTCTATATACCGGTTGGCTGGTGGCACTACGTTCGGAGCCTTACGGTCAGCTTCAGTGTCAGTTTCTGGTGGAATTGAGAACACGTTCCGGCTTTGACAACAGTTGCGAGAGGGGTTATGCCAGTTTCATTGCCGACCAGGCAGTGCCTGTCCTGACCACCCTTGACTCGACCCTCACAAGATTGACATGAAGCACATAAACACTAGTCTTCGCGCCAACCCCCGGCAAAGACACTGGAGCTTGTTAACTTGGCTACCCTAACTGTCACTGCTGGTCAGTCTACGATTTCAGCCAAGAAGAGCTGGATTTATGCGTTACACCATCGGAATGCTTACCGTTCGCTGGCCGAAACCAGGAGTATGAATGTGCCAGAACAATGTCCATTGCCGATCGTCAACATTGCATGAAAAGACACGGCCACAATCATCTTGCAGGTTCCTGATTGAGGGCTTCTGCGTTTCTTCTCTCATGAATAAAACAAACCTGCTTGATTAGCTGCACTGCCAGCGTTCCAGGCCCGCAGGCAGTTCAGCAGCCCTGATTATGAGGATCCATTCACACTTGATTGAATAAATCTGCGCTCTCAGCGCACAGAGTGGCAAGCAGAGTAGTATCGAAAAGAGTTCGTGACCGTGTGTCGAACTCGTACGCGGGAAATCTTGTATCAAACTGGTCATCTGACTCGGCATCAACAGCCAACGCTGTTCTTACCCTTGCATCGTCTTCTGTGACCAAGGCGGCTCTCCGTCGTCGTCAAACTCAGCCCACTGGAAAAATGTACAGCTGACTCATTATAAGCTTGAGCATCAAACAAGGTTTCTACGAAACTTATACCTTTCTTTACCTGGGCTGTTTCCAGCATGACACATCCACATGTATCGCCCTCTGTTCTCCTTCTTCCTTTGTACGCACCTCAAGACTGTGGCAATGCCACATCTGCATCTTGGCGTATACCTGAGATATGCTCAGCTCATTCGATTGAAACTTGCGCACCAAATGAGGCGGGCATACCTGGGGTGGAAGCTGTCTCGGTAACAGCGATAAGTGATGTTGATTCGTTTCTTCCCAGCTATCGGATGCGGGTCGATAGCTTGTGAAGGGTGTATGCTGTGTTTCCATTCCTCCTGCATTTCCGCATGCATGACTAACAGCGAGTTATGCGGCAAATGTATCGAGATCTGACCTTCAGCGTCGGCGCGGAGGAAATCTCTTTTGGTTTTGGGTTCCTGTCTGCATTCATTCTCTCCGTCGCCACCAGCATCGTTCTCGTCTCGCGCGACAACCTTCCGTACCCGAAACTCTCTGGCGACACCAAGACTCAGGCTCCCAATTACAGCGCGTGGACCAAGATAGGTGAGCTGGTCCGAGTGATATCCCACACTCTCGCTACCACCATCGTAGCAATTGACGAAAGCCGCATTAGGGATCCATTCACTGGGTGACTGGTACTTCAGTTTCTCTGCATTCGGGTAATGGGTACGGATTCGCTCATTGATCTCGCTATTGACGGCCGTCTGCACTTTGGATGAGATCCGCAGCATGTGAGGGGTACTCTGGCGGATGTCCTATATACACGTTGGAATAAGGCCCAAGTGTTGCAGATAGAAATCCACCCACAGTCAGATAGCTTCCATTGTACAAGTATTCCTTCCTTTGCCTCTCCTGCTCATCAAGGCTGTGCACATAGAAACATGCCGAGTGCGGGCTCTGTACAACATTGTCGAACAGCTTGAAGATCTGTTTTTCGAACGTGGGAGTCTCTTCCAACAACTCTTTCAGAAGGTCTTCCGCCTCCTTGGCCGGGAGGAAGTTGTGGATGATCGAGCATGGCGTATGCGCCGCGATGTCTTTAGGGGAGTAGAGGTGCAATGTCCTACCCTTCCTAGTCAGAGGCCGATTGCAAGTCGTCCTCAGCGGTGCTTGTGGGTCTGTAGATGCTTTCGGTGCTGCGAAACTCGATAATGAGCTCTGGTAGCCTGTGGTGGACCTCTTTCTTGGGGATATAGACAAAGAGGCGCAATCCTCCGTCGGCGCTAGACATCGAGAAGCTGCTTCGACCGAACCTTCTGATGCGACGAGGGCATCAAGTATAATGTCCTGGCCCAAATGGGGATACAGGGAAGATAGAATGGCTAGTTTGAGATCGGTGGAGTCCTCGTCACAGTCCTCTGGGTGGTAAACTGCTGAAACCTTGTTAGTGGCCGGCGGACTGAGACGCCGCCGCTTCCGAGATGTAAAGGCTTCCATATTACCATAGATTCAGTAGAAATGGGAGGTTGCTCTCACATCTAGTTGAAGTGACCGGACCCGAAGGGCGTAGTCTAGGAACGCGGAGTAGAGTTGATAAGTGGCAGAATCCCCCCGATACACTCACCGCCTTCAGGTTGCAGAACACCTCGGCACGTCATATGTTCAGGGCTACTTGGTGTGTGCAATTACAATAGATCTTCATTCGATTGATGTTTATGACACACCCCAATCCATATAGAGTGCTGATAGTATGAGGAAACGTACCTTCGACCACTTACCCACCTCTACATCAACAGTCTCAATATAATGCTTGAGTTCCGCACCGAGGGCTTCAACGGTTATAGCGTTAAATACTCCCCTTTCTTCGACTCCCGCATCGCCGTCGCTGCCTCCGCCAACTTTGGCCTGGTAGGCAATGGACGACTCTACATTCTCGGCCTGACACCCAATGGCATCGTCGCCGAAAAATGGTACCTTCCCCGCCTCAGCCCTAAAGCTGTCCCGACCTCATTGCTTACTTTACTCTTTCGCACGCAGGTTCGACACGCAAGACTCTCTCTTCGACATCTCTTGGTCCGAAGCGCACGAGAACCAAGCCATAGTAGCCTCCGGCGACGGCTCCATCAAGCTATTCGACATCGGCCTCGACAACTTCCCCGTGCGCTCCTGGCAAGAGCACAAGCGGGAAGTCTTCTCCGTCCACTGGAACCTGGTGTCGAAAGACACAATCTGCTCCAGCTCGTGGGACGGCACCATCAAGATCGTAAGCCCTCCCTCCCGCTCCCCCATCCGTTCCGGAGCAGAAAACCCGAACCCAAAGCTCACTCCGCTCACGGCTACACAGTGGTCTCCCGAGCGCACCGACTCCCTCCTCACGCTCCCAACGCACTCCTGCACGTACAGCGCCTCCTTCTCGCCACACTCGCCCTCGATCCTCTCCTCCGTCTCGTCCGACTCGCACCTGCGCATCTTCGACCTGCGCACCCCGCCCTCCGCCTCCAACCACCTCACCCTCGCCATCCCCATCCATACCCCACCATCCCCACCCTTCAACAAATCCGCCGCCGTGACCCACACCCCCGCCTCGCCGCCCTCCGAGGCCCTCACGCACGACTGGAACAAATACCGGCCCAGCACCATCGCCACCGCCGGCGTCGACCGGCTCATCCGCACCTTCGACATCCGCGCCCCGGCGCAGGGGCCCGTCGTGGTGTTGGCCGGCCATGATTACGCGGTGAGGAAGATCAGCTGGAGCCCGCATCTGCCTGATCTGTTGCTGAGCGCGAGCTACGATATGACGTGTCGGGTCTGGACGGACGGTGGTGGCGGTGACGATGGGGCTGGGGGCTATGGAGCGAGGGAGGAAGGTAGGATGGGTCGGCATACGGAGTTTGTGACGGGAGTGGATTGGTGTTTGTTTGGGGCGGAGGGGTGGTGTGCGAGTTGTGGGTGGGATGAGAGGGTGTTGGTTTGGGATGTTAGGGGCGTTATGGAGCCTTGATCTTCTCCTTGTTCTCTCCGTCCTTGTGCTCATGTAGAAGCTAGGTTGCCTTCGAAATGCTTTCAAGGCGTTGTGAGGTAGCTTCGGTCACGCTGCACGGGTCAACGAATACAGTAACCTCTATATATGCTTTTGTGTTCTGACATAATTGCACTCTCTATTCATACTAACAAGTGTATGCGTTTGGTGTTGTGATTGGTCTGGACGCCAGTCTATGGCTTCACCTACAGCTATTCCTAGATTGTTGGCTCCAAAGGTGTTCTGGAGCCCTTCGCATGTGAGCATGGAGACCCTCCTCCACTCTCAGGATACCCGTCATCCTGCCTGTCACGGTTTACCGTCGGTGCCGTCTGCATGTGCGTTGCTGCCGTCACATAAGCACATGGACCTCGCCCTCATCTCTTGAAGACACTGACGTCCGCGTCTATGTAGAGGAAAGTCCCTCACTGGAGCTCGTTCGCTGCAGATGCGAGCTGGAGAAGTCCGCACGTACGAGCCGAGAGTCTCCAGCCTGCATGCTTGGGAAGGCATTGGAAATTGCTTGAGTAGGTATGGGTCTTGGATAAGAACAGTTCAGCGGACGGTTCGGAAACATCCATATGCTGTTTGAGCCCACGATACCAGCGCGTGTTATTGCGAGGGACACCGAAGGTAAGTATGCCGATAAAATTCTGTTTGTATCATACCCCACTCTTGTGGTGAAGACACGCGATAATGATGCTGCTTTAATAAGATGAAGATAAAAGATACAAGTACGCATACGCGTTAAGAATATACCAACTCCAAACTCCAAACTCCTAACTCCCAAACGCCCTCTCCACCTCGTACCACGCGTCATTCCGAGCGACGCTGCTCACCGTCATCGCCCCGAGGCTCCTCTGGTTCCTCAGCGCGGCCAACTGCACGCGCTTCTCCGGCGAGGCCAAAGCCCCCTCCGCCCCCCTCGAGGGTCTCGTAACCCTCCGGATCTGCTCCCAGATCCGCCGCGCGCGATCCAGGGACGGCGTGGTCCCGTCGAGGCGTCCCCCAGCGAGGGGGACCCTCCTCCTCTCCTCCTCGTGCCACTCGTCGTTCTGTCTGACGTTCCGCAACGTCAGCGCCCCCAGGCTCCGCTTGTTCACCAGCGCTGCCTCCTGCATGCGCTTCTCCGGGGAGTCCAGCTCCTCCGGAGGCCGGGGTGAGGGTTGGGTGACCCTCCGGATCTGTCGCCAGATCGCGCGCGTCGGGTCGGGCGAGGGAGTGTTCTCGTCGGCCCGGGTGGCTGTCAACGGGCGACGGTGGTGGTTGGGTGAAGGCGTCCTTGGCGCCTCTGCGAACGGGGGAGGAGGGGAGGGCTGTCGAAGTTAGCTTGTATCGTACGCGGAGGACTCGCACGGACTCACGGCGCCGACTGGAGAGGATGGTGTCTCGGCGACGGTGGGAGGCGCCGCCGCCGAGGTGTGAGAGGGCGACCTTCTAGTGCTACAGTCTTGATCAGCATCGGTGATGGATGTATATAGGGAGAGGGGCTGTACTGACTCCTTGACACTGTCGCCACTAACAGGGGCCTTTGCCCCATGCTCTCGAGACCTGGAACCACCCAGGATTCGCGAGAAGAACCCTCGCAAGGTCGAAAGCCGTCGCTGCGGCTCCGACGGGGCAGGAGTGCCCTCGCTGTGGACGGCGCTTGGCACCGCAGACGTCGGCACACGCCTACGGTGCTTCCGCACCACGAGGTCCCCCCATCTTCGGGCGGCAGCCTTGGGAGTACCTACATGGGTCTGTAGGTCTCCCATATCCGTTTCCGCCGGAGCGGAAAGGATGGCCGTGGCCGATGTCACCCTGCTGTGATTCAGCACAGCCAGGGGGCCCTTTGCAGGGACTTTCAACCCTCGAGGGGCACTTGACGGCATGGTGACCGACATCGTCTCTTGATGGCGACGTTAGCACACAAACTGGGAGAGCGATGACCTACGACAAACATATACATCATGTCTATGGGAGTGTGAGGGTCTCCACGTACCTGATTTGGTGTTCGCAATGGTGTTCTCCGAGAAAGTCGTGGATGGTTATAGGAGAGAAAGGAAGAGGATGCGCGCGAGTGGAAGTGGGAATTGATTTATAGTAAAGGAATTGGAAAAGGATCAACATTGGGCCCATCGACACTTGGGGAAGGAGTGACGGGAGTAGTGACTGCGTATGTCGTGCCTTCCACAAACGGTGGTATCAACGAGCAACATCAGGTAGTCACAACGTCCTCCAATTTCAAGTTGAACTCGCAATCATGGATTGGGAAAGAACTAGCAAAGATCTGATCCTGGATCATGAAGCTTCCCAGCGGTCCTTTCCATGTCTTGCTTGATGCTTTCATAGACATTGTCGTCCAGCTCAACAAACCGTATCTAGTATCAATTAGTAGCTTATACTCATCATGTACCCAGAGAGACTCACCAGATCGTCCTTACCAGAAGCGTTACCATACAAGACCGCTTCGCTCTGGCTGGCTTCCACCCCTCGTCTGACTCTCTCCTCCCATACTCCTACCCAACTCCACTCGCCCGGTTGCCTAGCGACGCCGTCTGACGGAAGCCTCCTAGTTGACTGATGATCTGACCGCGGACCTGTTGCATTACTGCCATCACCACTGCCCCGCACGTCAGAGACCTCAAGAAGTGACGGTGAAGGCGAAAGCTGCTGAGTCCGCCAACGATGCGCACGCCATGCGTGCCATGCCCCTGGGTTACCCGCTGCCTCGAGCGGAACGGAGTCTAATACCGTATCATCGGTAAAAGTAGATCGGACATAACGCAAGACTTCAACGACAGTGACTGTTCGTCTCACCCCTCCTATGACGGCGCCAGTCAAAGCCGAGCGCTCGGCTGGTGACTGCGCAGCGCGGGACGACGGGCCAAGCATCGAAGGGGTTGAGTTCGCCGTGCCATGTCCTAGATGCAATTGCTCCTCTCGACTCTCATGAGAACCGCTCACATCCCGTGATGAGGTCCCGGAGTTGGCTGCGCTGCGTTTGGCCCGCTGGAACCAATGCGGGAAGCCATGGCGAAGGCTAAAGCCTCCAGGTGGCAGACGCTCTTCGTCGGTGGCACTTACAGGATCAGTGTCTGAGGATCCGGTCGTATACGTGTATGTCGTCAGAGGCGTGAGCAATGGGTGAAAGATGTCTGTGGTGAAGGTGATCACGGGTGGTAAGTCTGGGTAAGTTGATGGGAACTGTATCTGGAAGCGCAGGATCGCCGGCGCATATGGTCCTACGTTCCCATGCACAGTTTAGCCACGATCATAGATCTTGGCCTGTGGGCCACGAAAGCTTTCTGCGTACCAGAGCGCACAAAGAGAACCCCGGTCCATAGGGCTGGATTTCCGGGCGTTAAGCTCAAGTAGACCCCCGGAGGACAGGTATGTTTTAAGCTTGTACTGGCGCAGAAACAGCTACGATTAGCAACACTCAAACCCGATGGGATTGGAAGTGTTCTTCTTACTACTCCACTAGAAGATTCTGCTTGCGAAAGGAAGACAGATTGGAAGGTCGTTTCACTGACATCCTCGTCTATTGAACAGAATTACAGAGTGCCCATTCGGCAGACGAACTCCAGTCATCACCCCCTGTAGTTCTTTGAAGCCCTTCGAGGTGGCAAAACCATGTCTGAATAACAATCAAAGTCACACCTAAACCCCGGCCTACCGCAAGCCCATGTCTAAGCCTAAACCTAAGCGGGTAACTGAACCACATGCCTAAACCCCTACCTGCACCTACGCTTAAACCCATATCTCAAGCCCACATCCAAGTCTGCATCTAAGTGTGCCTATATGAATGGCCAAATCACCTCTGACTCTATGCGTGACGACGTCTATTCCGGCATATTGTGACTCTGGGTATGGTTTCAGGTGTGAATATAGGGTTAGATTAGATACGAACCCAGGCTGGACCTGGGTAAGGGGCCATCTCTAAGCGTCTGTCGTGGTTGAAAGTCCTCCTTCATATGATATCGCCAGTAATTTCATCAAGAATTACTGCATTGAGTTCGCCACAGTACCCCCCATGACCTTCCCACTGGCTGAATGTTGACACCAAGCCGAACCCTCAAAACACTCCCGAGATACGTTTGCACATCCTCTCATCCTAATCCCTAAACAAACACCCCATATCCATCCCTTCCCAAGACAAGTCATCACATGTACAGCCTCGTCTCCCTCTCACAATACCGCCAGAACAGCTCCGCCTTCCCCGACCCCCCCTCCGCCTCACTCTTCAACGACGCCTCAACATCAGCCCGATTACAGCCCAACCGGCCCCAAGGCGCAATATACCGCCCGTTATGCTCCGTAGTCAAATCAGGCGACAAACCAGCATAGAGCTCAGTGTAAGCCCCGTACTTCGCAGGGTAGCACATCGTATAGTGCTGCGAGCGCCACCAAGCACCCATCAGCCCACTGCACCCCTTAAAAAGCAGGGAAGATACCAAATCAAACAGTCGCGATGCCCCACGGCGCCCGACGTACGTACCACGAGATACCGTTCCACCATCGACATAGTATTCTGCAACTCCGTCCTCAAATTCCCCGGATTAAACACCACGCTCACGACGCCCTCCCCCCCCACCCGCCGGCCAAACTCCGAGGCCAGGAACAAGTTCTCCGCCTTGCTCACGCCGTAGGACGTCTTCTGGTTCTGGTACTTGACGGCCCCCTGCTCGTCGAAGTCGACGCCGCCGGGCGGGGTGTAGAAATCAATCGCCAGAGACCCGGCCCACGCCACTCGGCCCGTGTTCGCCGGCGATGTGGCGGCGGTCTGCCTCAGGATGGGATGGAGCAGCTGCGTGAGCAGGAAGTGGCCGAGGCAGTTGGTGCCGAGCTGCAGCTCGTGACCCGCGAATCGCGAGTCAATGCGATAAGCCCCTGACGATTGCCGTCTCTTCGCTGCCGCCGCCGCCGACGACGACGACGACAACGCGGAAGACCGAGACGTACGTACCTGTGCCGTCACGCTGCCCTTCGGCGGCTCCATGACGCCCGCGTTATTCCACAGCACGTCGAGCCGTCGCTCGCGGCGGGTGAACTCTTCCGCTGCCGACTTAATGGTCGTCAGATCACCCAGGTCGACCTTCAAGAACTCCAGTCGCCCCGCCGAAGCGGGGAACTCGGCTGAGATCTTCGCGATGGCCGTCGTGCATCGTTCCGGCGAGCGGCCTGCGATGTAGACGGTGCCGTTGTGCTGGTACAGGAGCTTGGCGAGCTCGAAGCCGCAGCCGGAGTTGCCGCCTGTGACGATGAAGACCTGCGCGGGGGGTTTAAACTCGGTGGTTTTTGCCCGGGGGATGGGGTGGGTGGTGATTTACCTTGTCTTTCAAGTCAGGGAGGTTCTTCTCGGTGAGAGCTGGTTCGCCGATGAAGTAGCTCTGGCTGAAGAGGTTGCCCATGCTCGCGGTTTGGTAACAGCTTAGTCCAAGTTTGGCGAGTTCCATGGGACGGAACTTCGAGCCCTAATTTAAGAACATGACAAGAATTCGGTAGGTGACAAAGGCCGCGCGTTCACCTCGTAGGTCCTCTACCGAGCTTCACTATGGACTTATCTTCCTAATCTTCGGCGGGATGCTTTGAGTGCAATATATAATAACCCTAACAACAGCGCGGAGGAACTTGTGTACAGGTGAGAGGGTGCAGTCGTTGTCTATACCAGTCAAGAAGACACTTTATCAGATCATGTACCACCTCTATATGGATACACAAGTGTTGAGTGCAGGTGTTCCTATTATCATTACCAAAGTCCATCAAGATACTACAGACCTACGATACAATTCGATCTCAATTCTACTACATAGACGACTTCTAGGGTCATCTTTTCTTGCCAACCCATTCTGACCCCCCCGAATTGAATTTCCGACAGCCTTTCTGATCATTTCGCGCAACCAACCCATAGCTAGTCTGACGCGGTTGCGGTTGATTTCCGCAAGACAGTCTTATATATATATCTTATATCTCACAAGATCTCTCTCTTTCATCATCTAAAGCCCTAAAGTTCAACCATCCAACAGACCAATAGTCAGATCCACAATCCTGTCAACACCTTCGCCCCTGATTGCGCTAACCGGTATAGCCGTCAGCCCAGCTCTCCAGGCGTTCTTCTTCCCACTCGGATGTTCCACCGCTCCCGTCGACACGGCGTCCAGATAGCCCTGGAGACCCGTGAAGGTCTCCGGCGTGTCGACGAGATCCGCTTTCGTAGCGATCACGAACCACGGTTTCGACGACGTCGGCCGCGTCGTCAGGGTCGGTAGCGGCCGTGAAGCAGCCGGCTCGACGACGATGGATTCCTGACCGCGCATGAGCTCGCCATCGTGGGGCGATGCCGAAGATCTCGAGCTCCCCAGCGGCTGCCATCCCACCATCCTTTGCTCCGTTTCGCCGTTGATCTCCATGTTTTGCAGACTCTCGTACTCGCCTACCTCTTTCCACAGGTTCTGTAAAGCTTCGATCGCGTCCCCGGCGCCGAGATCCACGACGAACGCTAGGACGCCGGCACGCTCGATGTGTCTGAGGAAGCCAAGCCCTAAGCCTTTGTCCAGGTGTGCATCCGGTATCAGTCCGGGTATGTCGGCTATGGTGAAACTGGTTCGCGGAGCCCCTCTCGATCCATCCGTCTTTAGCCTTGGTCGTCCTTGGTTGTTGTCCAGTACGACCGTTCCGATGTTTGGTTGCAGAGTTGTGAATCGCCAATCGCCCACTCGGGCCCGACTGCGGCTCAGAGCTCGTAGGAGAGTACTTTTCCCTGCGTTTGGTAACCCCACAAGTCCCACATCAGCCAGTAGCTTCAGTTCGAGCTCCAGGTTCAACTTCATGCCAGCATCGCCCTTGGTTGCGAACTTCGGGCGAGGGATGGATCTCGTCACGAAATGAGGGTTCCCCAAGCCACCCATTGCACCGGCAGCGAGGAGGATTGGCTTCTCCATCGGCTCGGAGAGGTCCAGCGAGATGGGCGCGGAGAGTTGCGTAAGCATGAGATTCGACTTTCTTGCTTTCGGCACCACAGGGAATTCGACATTCAAAAAGTTCGAGGGCACGGCGGATGGGTACAGAAGCCACTTGTCCCGTCTCCAATGGCCCTTCCCATCACCTTCGGTTGGTTCCATCCCTCCAGCCGCAGACCTCTGACTATTTTCCTCTTCGACCACAGGATCGTGGCGCGACAGCTCCCGCACCACCGTCCCTATTGGTACCTGCAGCAATAAATCCTCCCCCTTTTCTCCTCCTTTGCTCCGTCCTTGTCCGTTCTTCCCCCTACCAGCCATGATGATGCCCCGACGGGCGATTTTATGGAGGCTGGTCTCGCCGCGGACAGCTTGAATGTAGACATTGCCCCCAGTGCCACCATTGCCTCCGTTCGCTGGTCCGGCCGCGACAAACTTCTCTCGCAGGAACGAGATGCAGCCGTGGCCTCCGGAGCCGGCGTGCAGACTGATCGTGCAACGGTCGGTGAAGGGTGTGAGGGAGTAGTCGGTCGGGGACGGGTTGAGATGACTCGAAGCGGGCGGGGAGGGTATGGGAGTCGAGGTCTCCGGACTCGTCGCTGCTAGAGCCGCATCATGTACTTTCCGGCGGCAGGTATCCTTGGGCCATAGTGGACGCTGTGTGCAAGTGATAGTGGACCGCGTAAAAGATGGGTATAGGAATGGCATCAACGTTCCGTTTGTACGCGCCATGGCAATGACAATACCTTCATCGCATTCCAACGAAGATAAAAGGGTTCGATATCCAGGGCTTTTCTACCGGATATAGTAATGTCTATACTGGGCATTGAGGAGTCAGCGTGTGTAAGTGGCTCGCAAACCAAAGCTGCCCTACGGCTGCCATCAATTGCACTAATAGGATCTACAGTCCGCCGGAGTAATAGAAAGCAAAGTAAACTAACTAGATGACGCCTCTACTCTGTATGGATATATAGCAAGGCCAAATATGTCTAGGAAATTCTACATAAGTGATGGCAGACTACCAAGACAGCATACACGGAAAAAGTTCTTTAAAGTGAGTAGTTGTATCATCTAGCTCCCTGCTCCGGGGCATCTTGCTGTAGGCAGTTGCTTTCTCTCTACAAAAGTGAGATGCCCAACTTCAATGAAGTCATCTGCCTAATCAGTAGAAGCGGCCTCTGACAGGCATCCTGAGAGACAAGAAGTCTTTCATCTTCAAATCAAGCACAGCTGCACTCGGGCCCTATGGTGGGTCAAGCTCGGGCGTCAACGCTACCTAGGAGCTGGGATTTTGTTTTGATTTGTCGCCTCAGGAGCCAGCTGTGACGCTTCATATAACGTTAGATCTACTATTGATTTGATCTGAAGTGGTAGTGTGGAGCGATCCAGTGGACATAGGTGCCTTCCCCAGTGGTCTTCAACAGCAACAAATGAGATGTCCCGGTGCAGGAATAGGACCCAATTCTGGTCAGAGATCTGGTGATGTGACCGGCGGTGTGCTTGAAGGTAGTCATAAGCCAATTCTCGGCGCCAACATCACTGCCCGATCCAGGGCAAGCAATGATCTTTCATCCGTGATATATAACTCTTCATTTATGCGTCAGTCATCGGCTGCGACATGGCCTTGATCCCACACCTGCTTTATCATACCAGGTTTTCGACCAGAGCCCTACTCCATGAAGGTCTTGTGACATCCAGCACCAACGCAGCAAGATCCTCGATAGATGACCTGATATAGTTCAGTATAAGTTACTAGGTACCGGACTTTCAGCATCGTCGACGCGGCAGCAAGCTTGATGTGTTATTCGAACATTGGCCTGGTAATATTGCATCATATAATATTAGGCCGCTGTAGTCCCAGAGGTTATCCAACGGCTCGAATTGCACGACATCTCCGGATGTCGGATTTAGGTGAAGTAGCCAGTGATACTGTACTTCGCAGGTAAGGTAGTCCCATTGCCTGCAAGCCTAGCGAGACGAATGCATGCAGGGACAGGGTTGAGCTCGAGTACAACCCCAACGCAGGGCAACACAGGGCAACGCAGCAGTCATAATGCAGCGTTAATCTCCCACCGCTGCACGTCTGGTAAGGCGATAGAAAGCCAAGATGGAAAAGATGGAAATCATATTTCCTACCGTGAGCCTATCACAGCGGGCCAGTTGCCCGTGTACTTTTGATATCAGATGCTTCGCCGGGTTGTATGAACAGTCGTCCTCTAGGAGTATTGTATACTTCGTACACCCTGACGGCGACACGGTCCATGGTGGCGTCGCACAGGAAGGAGTCACCTGGCACGACCGTAATTGATATGCCACCATGAGCGACGAGAGTTTCGACGCGTATACGCATGATTCGGTCAACACCGAGCCGGTTCCACTGCGTCTGCGCTGTAATATCTTCTTCCTTCATCTTACGCTGCCAACCTGCTACTCCCGCTACTACTCACGTACTTGTTTGCTCGATAGATGTTGGTATCTATACCACCAATTGCATCATCGCATTCATTAGGACAGGAAACGGTGACTTAGCCCCGCATGAGGTACTGTAAGATGTTGATCTTTCAGGTGAGGTCCAGCACAGCAGTTGGCCCCATAGCGGTGATTGATTCGAGATCGCCTTCTTGCCAGAAGGCGAAGTGCGATCGATATGTGGCTGACGAGTAGCCCCTTTAACGTGCGAGCTACCTTAGTGTAGAAAAGTTCCCTTCGAAACGGCGCGCGTCGGCCGATGGGGCAGTAGATGACAGATGACAGAAAGGGCGTCGAATGGTTGCACTTGGCACCAAACCTTCAGTAGAGAGTTTGACCATCGCAATAATCAGGTACGAAGTGCAGTTTCTGCAACTGGGCCTGGACTTACTGTAACGTTACTTTCTGAAGTTGACCCGAATCCCCCTGAAGCATCTAGGCTATCACCTGGGTCGCGGGCGTTGATGTAAGTTCGGATCTACCAAGGCAATGTGACGCTCGGTGGCTTTGTCCGAATGCACGATGCAGGATTCACAGGATTCGATGTGGCTTGCTCGCGTGGGCCCTTTCACAAGGCCTTTTGCAAGGGTCGATGACGCCTTTTTCCTTCTCCAGTTGATATGTACAGTACCTTAGGTTTTGTACGTGTGAGCAAGAACCCTTCGCACAGCCGGGTAGTGTGCGTATGTATACGAGTATTCCGGACCTTCGGTAGGAGGTACTGTACTGTAGTTGAACGGAACCTGGTCAAAGTAAGCAGCCCAAGCAGATCCCCCTCGGCGGATTGTTTAGAAGGTCATCCGGATGGGATCCCGCCCATTACCTTATTCCTTCTCCCTGGTCTTTTGCCTTCGAGTCGAGATGTGTTGTGATTTCAATGATGTTCTGATCCCTCCAGGACAGCCTCTTTCTCCAGCCTCCACCGGTTTGCCTTTCGGGCCCCCGGTACGTGGGCCGCAAGCGCCCAAGACATTATACTCCGAGCTAAGGACCACGTTGCCGGTAGTAGTCCCAGTCACGATAGACATGAGATACAGTAGAGTATGTACTGCGAGGTGAAGTGTACAGGAAAGGAGAGGAGTCTAAAAAGGCCAAATGTACTCGTACTGTAGGTTAAGTTCGTTAGGGTAGAAGGCAAAGGCAAAAGGCATCTTGGCTTCATCGACCTCGAATGAGATATAACTTAGGTATTGAAGTTTGTACTTCGTTAGGTAAGGTAAATTAGGGTAAGACACATACAGTAGTATGGAACTTGCCTTGCCTTGCTGACCTGGCCTGACCTGGCCTGACCTGGACTGACCTGACCTGATCTCTGGCCTCGGACCTCGGACCTCAATAGCCCCGCTCTCACCGCCTTTCCAACGTGAAGCCTACACGTACCCGTACCACACCACACCGCCGATATGACGACCTTTCTTGAAGTGATATTGAATTGAATGTCAACCACGTCACAAGTCAGGCCGATGCCTTACCTTACCTTACTGTACCACCCACCTGAATGGTTGACGTTTCATCTCCGTATCATTTCCAAGTTGTCACAAAGTACAAATATCGTCGTACCTGACACAGTACCGTAAGGTAGGTACCTAACAATATGCGATGCGATAAGCCTGGACCGGTTCCCCGGAAACGAGTCCCGACGCTCTGTGCCCCGAAACTCACCGCTAACGACTTCAGGCGACCTACAGCGACCTACAGCGACCTACAGCGACCTACCTTACAGCGACCTACAGCGACCTAAAACTGCCCAATGACATAAGGGATGCAAAGCAACAGATGCTAACCTTAAGGGAAGGGCAGAAAAACGGGATATTGGTGTGGCTCTAGGAGCGACCCGCGTTGTCGGTTTTCTCTCCCATTTTCATTTTCATCTCATTATTATTTTCCAATCTCCATTCTCCATTCTCCATTGTTCCATTGTCCTGGATCTTGGCCCCCGACAGGCGCCTCGACAGGGGTGAGCACACACCGCATCCTTAGACAAGGGACACAAAGATGAGCAACCCTACCTTACTTCGTATGTTGTTTTATACTTTTTGACCTCTGTCAAAAAGAACGGCGATCAGACTGGTCATCAAATATAAGTGGAAGCTAATGTAAGGGAAGGAAGGGAGAAGCTGTGACTGATCAAAGCTCTTTCCCTAACTGACTTCGTATTGCCTCACCTTACCTATGGGGCTGGCTTCAATATTACCTACCTTAACGTTATTCCCACTTCCTTCTCCTTTCTCGTTTAGTTGGTCTAGGTCGAAGTTTGGTAACGACAGAAAGTTACCCCCTGTCGTTTGACGTTTCTTTGCCATCCATGGCGCTGCCAATGTTGCTGCTGTCGCTGCTCCTTCTCCTCCTGCCGCCGCCCTTTTTCTTATAGGCAGGACGGATCCACACTACTACCTACTCCTTCCATCTCACGCGACCTTGGTGCCCTCTGAACGTGCATTATGCAGTCGACCTAAGCTGCAGCTCTCCTGGGTCATTCTTCACTGCCTTACGCCACCTGGCAGCTATTTCGGTATCCTGGCACCCAAGCGGATGCCTTAAGACCTACGCCGTTCTGCCCCCCACTGGGTTCACGGACAGCTTCATACTCGGTCATCTCAGAGCCTCATCCCTTCTTGAGTGAATAGAGTGCCAACCCGCGCCCTCACTCTCCAATCTCCAGTCTTCAATCTCCCATCTCCCACCACCTCAGCCGTGACACAAGATGCTCTCCATCAAATCTGAGGCGCGAGGGCGGCCGACTGTTCGGGCAACGGCGATGCCCTCGTTTCCGTCACAACAGCTCTTTATCTTAGGTATGCATCCCTCAGCCGTCGTTGCAGCTGGATGTCGTTGTCGAGGGAGGAGCATCAGTACATCAGTACCGGACATATACTTTCTTAGATTCAACCTTCAGTACGGTATGGTCGGTGTTGTCGGGAAAGCTGACGCCCTTTGAACATTAGCATTATGTCGGATCTGCGAGCCAATTGCTTTCATGTCCATCTTCCCATACGTATATTACATGATCTCATCCTTCCACATCACCGAAGATAGTCGACAGATCGCCATATACGTGGGCTTGGTGACTTCGGCTTTCGCGTTCGCCGAATTCTCGACCAGCGTCCTGTGGGGAAGGCTGAGTGACCGGGTCGGCCGGAAGCCTATCTTGTTAACTGGCTTGGCTGGAACAGGGCTGAGTATGTTGATCTTCGGCTTCGCACCGAGTCTTCCGGTGGCGCTACTCGCTCGAGCATTAGGAGGTCTGCTGAACGGGTATGACATTTCCTCCGGTGAAGTCCAACGCTGAACTGATCAAAACTGACTGGACTTGCTTTTTCAGTAATATCGGCGTCCTTCAAACTACGGTTGCGGAATTGATAACGGTGAAGGAGCACCAACGTGAGTCGCGACCACTTAGTGGCACGGCCCACTCACAGTCTGGCAATGGTTGACATAGGATAGCCCGGGCCTATGCGATCATGCCTTTCGTATGGTGTATAGGGTACGTCATATGACATTTTTGAGACCATATATTGGACTTTCGGAACTGATGAGGATGGTAGATCAATCCTAGGTCCAGCACTGGGCGGCTCCTTAGCACAACCGTGTGAGAGCTATCCTTCGATCTTCAAACGCGACTCCCTTTTCGACCGATATCCCTTCCTCTTACCCAACCTGGTCTGTTCAGTCATACTAGCATGCGGAGTCGTCATCGGGATTCTTTTCTTGGAGGAGACGCACGAAACGAAGAAGTACAACAGGGACGTAGGGCTTGAGGCTGGCAAATGGATTCTGAAGAAATTCAGAAAGACGCCTTACAATGCAAGTAACGATTGGAAAGCTGCAGACGCCAACCTCGATGCGTCCCATGCCCTGGTGGAAGACGAGGCCCCACCGGGGTACAGAACTACTGAGGGCTCCCCAGTTCACCCTTCATCACGGGCTTTGTCGCCCCTGCCCAAGAAAGGCGAATGTCTCTCGAACAACAGCAACGAGTTCAGAAAGCATAAACCTCGAGGAGTTCAGAAGGCATTCAACAAGCAGGTGGTTCTCAACATCATCGGTTACGGCATCCTCGCTTAGTAAGTCAATCGCTTGGCCCTGGACCCCTGTATCAGTTTTGTTGACCATCGAGCAACAGCCATACCATCTCGTTTGATCAGTTAATGCCAGTATTCCTCAGTACTCCGCATTCAGATGGCCCGACCGTGTTGCCGTTCAAATTCACAGGAGGCTTCGCTCTGACCACCAAGACGATCGGGTTCATGTTATCTGTCCAGGGCACCTATTCCATGGTCGCTCAGATCTTCCTGTTTCCGTTCGTAGTCCGCCGTTTCGGTAGTCTCAAGACCTTCCGTTTCGTCGTCATGTCTTGGCCACTCTTGTATCTCGGGGTGCCATATCTTGTGCTTCTCCCGAGGGGTCTGCAAATGCCTGGGGTCTACTTCTGTCTCTTCTGGAGAATTACCGCTCAGGTTTTGGCTTATCCGTCCAATGCCATCTTGCTGACGAACTCAGCCCCGTCGCTGTTAGTCCTTGGGACCATCAACGGCGTCGCTGCCTCGACCGCGAGCTTGTGCAGGGCGTTCGGGCCGACCGTCTCCGGCTTGATACATTCAGTCGGCCTGGGTATGGGGTACAACGGACTTGCCTGGTGGGCCAGCGGCCTCGTCTGCGTTTTGGGTGCCATTGAGAGTTTGTGGATGAAGGAAGTCGACGGGCGAATGGACCGGGAGGCTTCCGAGGACGAAGAGGCACTTCTGAGCGAGCCTTATATCGATCCTAGCGCCATTGATGCTGCAATCATTGCAGCTGGCGGTGCCACCAACGTTCCAACTGATACAGTCTCGACTAAAGCCAGCAGCTCAATATATCAGCATAAGATGGTGGCGGAAGCGGACTGACACCTAATAAGCCTGTCTCCTCGTGCCGGGTGCACCGAGACGGCAGCATTACGGTTCATTTCACCACTATATCAATCACTACCACCCATAAGCAGGGACACTTTTGCTGGACGGAGAACAGGACTGGCGCAGGTTGGGCTTTTCGGGCTGATGGCGTGGAACAGATACAAGGCGTAGTGCACAAACAAGGCCAAAATAAGGAGGGACTGACATAGATATCTGGGAAAGGGTAGCAAGAGGTAACTTGCAAAACTATAGAATTGTCATCACGAGGCCATCCCTGAAGCTTTCTTGCATCCAACATGACTCCGCGTTTATCATTGGACCTTATAGAAAACAGACACTTGGAGGCCAAGCTCAGGCCATGCCCCTATAGAATCAGGGCAAGCAGCGCTCGAAGGTAGGTCTTGGTGTTGGACCATAGCAGCCTGTTGTCCCATAGCATAACTCATCATTGAAGGGTCGATAACGTTACTTCTCACTGTACCTTAGATACCTTAGCAGCAACGGCAGTTTCTTGTTATCTTTCGGCGCACAAGAGCCGGATGCCACCACCACTAAAAAGCAACCTTCCCCCACGGCGTTTCTTCCTTCGGGTTGCCGGACCGAGAAATCGATAGTCGCGCTTTGACGCCGCGCTTGCTGATAACCGAATCTATTCTCCGATGGTCGAATGGGAGGAAGTTGAGATGATACTCAACAGTTGTAACCATCATGGTTTTCAGTTAAGATATAATGATGAGAGTTGATAAAAGAAAAAGAATGATGATCATGGTGCCAATAATAGTAAAAATGCCTTCTTGACTTCCAAGGTTATCTTTGGCTCATGCACGCTGCGAAATGCTCCGGCGCAACTTTAAAAGCCTAAGGCATGCGTACCGGCCGGCAGTACGGAAGGAGATAACTCCACTCGGCGCAGAAACCCCCCACAAGTCAGCCCTGGCTGGACTGAGTTATCCTGCAGTTCCTGCCGTCTCGTGTCTTGTCCTTATTTGAATTTGAACTCTGACTTTACCTGTTCCAACATGTCAGCCTTCCTTTCCAACCCGCCTTTCCATCATCCTGTTCTTGCGATCCATATCATGTATGAGGCTCGTTCGCAAAGCTGTGTGAGCTCTGTTGAAACGCCTTCGAAATATTCATACTGGCATCCAGGCCCCGTCCTGGTGCAACCCGCCTTCCTGCTGCCTCGGTAGCGTCGGAACCAAGCGGATTACCTTAACCATACTCGCGGTAACGGCACTGCCTTGTCTCTGATCCACCTTCGTCACTGAACCGATCGCACCAACCTCGCCGTCAACGCTCACCCCTCTGCGGAGGCGGTTGGGCTTGGATTCTGCCATGGATTTGGTTCGCCGACTTTACTCCACTGAACCACCGCCGGCAGAAAGCAGTCTCGACGACAACCCGACCTTGCTGGTGAGTTGGTGGTGTACCGGCTTCGCCTTGGCCATCATCTTGGTCCGACTTAGCGGGCGATATATCCGGACCGAACGACTGTTCCGCGAGGATAAGATCATGGCGTTGAGCATCATCCCACTCATGCTGCGGATGGGCTTGGTGCACGTCATCCTCCTCTGGGGCACGAACAACGCGATCACGACGGGCTTGACCGACACGGACATTCGCCATCGAGAAATCGGGAGCAGATTGGTGTTAGGGTCGAGGATCATGTACGCCGCATTGTAAGTTTTGCATCTCGGCTTGCTGCATGATCGAGTTACTGATATGATGCGCCAGCCTCTGGATCGCCAAGTTCACCATATCGGAATTCCTCAAGCGCTCAACCGGTCAATTCTGGAGGCGGTCCTACGAACTTGGCTTACATTTCATCCGATACTTTCTCGTCATCACCTTTTGTGGGGTTATCGTCGCCACACTGGCTGAATGCCAGCCCTTTACGCACTACTGGCAGGTGGTCCCTGACCCTGGCCCCAAGTGCCGCCAGGGCTACGCGCAACTCATCACCATGGGCACTTGCGACATCATCACCGATTTACTCCTTGTCGGCTTCCCGATTCCTATCGTAATCGTGTCTTCGATGGCGCTCAAACGGTTAGCCACTTTAGCAGCAGGCTGTCTAGATTCTATTGCTGACAGGTGTATAGCAAAATATCTCTCGTGCTACTTTTCGGCCTTTCGCTCATCCTTGTCGCCATAACGACTTATCGTGTCCCTGCTATCATCGAGCGCCGCGGCGATCAACAGTTCCGTTCCCTCCTCGCCTCTTTCGAAATCCTAGCCGCGGCGGCCGTCTCGAATGCGCTTGTCCTTGGCTCCTTTGTCCGTGACCGGGGCATCAAAATCCAGCGTTTCCGCTTTGGATCCACGAGTGACACCGTTGAGCGCGCGTCAACACGCCGGGGAACGATCACACATCACCAATGGGGGAGTGATGCAGATCTGGCTGGTGACGTGGGCATGCGGTTGGATCCGGCATTGCGAGAGAAAACCCAGGGACCAAGACCGGCACCAGTGACCAGAGCAGCCAGCTGTCCGAATATTACACAGACCCCCGCTGGTGTAATGAACTCGAAATGGCAATTTCCGTCGTCAGGCTCAACAACTATATCTGACAAGAGGCTTGACAACGAGCGAGCGCATGGTCCTGACGAAGTATCGGTGATGACATCGCGGCGCATGTCATTTTTCGACGTTGGCGGATTACTCGAAACCGGCTGTGGAGGTCGGAACCTGCACGCCGACGCTTTGATAGCCTCAAATAGTTCGACTCCATCCCCACCGCCAACTCGTCACACACAAACACACCAGCCGGTACCGAAGGGCAGCAGAGCATTGCTGCAGGACATAGGTGGCCTATTAACTCCACATGAAGAAGTGCTCCATCCTCCACCGTCTCCCACCCGTAACTTTAGCCGGCCAACGTCAGGTCAGTCACAAACACCCGAACATCCTCCGACAACCAAGACAACCGTTGGACCAAATACGTCAAGGACACGGGCATCCCGTGCGTCGCTCCCTCGACAACACACTGCCCAGAGCCTCCAGGATGTTGGGGGC
>JAABUJ010002137.1_pt1 | contig 25563 bp, 22 predicted proteins | sample 5559131 | NCBI WGS metagenome assembly JAABUJ01 (sample SAMN10711875, study PRJNA513366) | rock metagenome | isolation source: Antarctica rocks | place: Antarctica: Victoria Land, Mt New Zealand nord | collected 2016-01-07
TTTATAGAAATAAGTGTTTAGTTGTGATTTTAACATCAAAATGCTGTTGTTTGAGCTTGATTTTGAAGAAGTTTCAAAAAAAAAGTTGCGTGAGTGCTGGAGCCAACTTTGTAGGATCCGCTGTACTCAATACGGTTGCTTCAAGTATTTCAAGCTCGAATTGTCTATCGAGAAGCCAGGCATATGGAACATCCATTGTGATCCTCGGATATACATATCAACTAAGGACCAGCCCTTCCGGGACACCAACGAAATGCATCTAGAGTACCATGAAGCCAACCCATACCTAAGCCGACGGATCAGGTACGGATGGTTGCGTCGGGACGTCTAATAGTCATCCGAGTCGTAGTCATCGTCAGGCAAGAGCGCTCTGTATCTCCTAGCAGCCAGATCCTCCTCCAAGCCCCCGTCGGATTCAGTGTCGATGTAGCCTGCGGTCATCGTCAGCATATCGCATCCAGTGACACTGGGACATCATGAACATCATGAAATCAGCACAACCTACCTTCACCGCCGACCAGACTCAGCGCCACAGGCAAGAAGATAAGAGCGTGCGTTGCAGCAAACACCACCAGTGCCAGCCAAATCCTAAAATAATAGATCTCGAAGATCTTACTCCTCGTGAATGCTAGAACGAAAACTCCCAGAAGCTTCGTGATCGTGATACCGCTGAAGACACTGCCGCCGACATTGACCAGCGCCGTCCAAGCTCTCGCATCCCTGCCTCTGAACTTGGTCCTTGCCTTTTCCATCACACTCCGACTCGGAAACATGAAGGCTCTGGCTATGTGCGCGCAGAACTCGACGCCGATTCCGATGCAGATGACGAGATTGACCAAGGAAACTGCATTCAGTGAAACGCCAGTGATGGCCATCGCGCCCATCACGTCGACCACAATCATGATCACCGTCATCGTGATCACAGCACCAGTGGCTAGAGAGCCCAACAGAACGGAGGATATGATGAGGATGAGTATGAGGGCAGATCCAAGAAGGGTGGCGGTGAGGTTCATGATTGTGGCGTACTGGTCGAAGAAGATGTAAAACTTGGAATAAGGGAAGACCTCGATATTTTGGGCTTCACTGATACTGTTTGCAATGCGGCGCGCCGAAGCGTAGGCGTCGATGAAATCCTCCTGACTACGGAGCGGAACATGGCTCGTTCGAAAGTGGCTTGCTGGAACGGTGATGTTCTCCGCATCGATGACTAAAGCGCCACTGTAAGGTGCTTTGCCACCAAGCGGGCAATTCTCGTCAGTTGGTGCATCAATCCACTTTTCGAGGTAGTGAATGAACTCTCTTCCCTGGGGCATGCCATTTAAAGTGAGGTTCCAAGGAGGGTCTCTGTCTGCGAAGCAAACCTTTCCATGCTCCTTGCAGCATCCGTCATTACTAGGATTCAACCACGCAAAGTAGTCGTCTATCCAGCTAGCCGCCGATCCCGAGATGAATGACACATTTGGTCTTCTTGCCTCTTGCTCTAAGACGTTGGTCATCGAAAACGAGTCGCATGTCGAAAACCGCGCACATAGCTCCTGCTGGTGCTTGCGTTCCGTGACGTTAAGTGAGCGTGTGACAAAGTATACGGGAGGGCCAGTGTCGAAATAGGCGTAGAGGTCATTGAAATAGGGAATCAAGTATGAGTCGCGTGGAATCGCGATTCGTTGGTCCAATCCAAGAGCTACCTCCGGAATCAGGGCCAGGCCTACAGTGAAAAGCCCGACGAAGCCGACGACCACTGCCACCTTCATCTTGCGACCCAATAGACCAGGGGCGTACGTCTTACGGATGAACCTTTGTAGCGATCCCTCCTCCTCTGCTCCAAGGGGTGCGGTCCCGTTTGGTAAGTTGGCAGTGCTGGCTTTCCTGACCTTCATGCATGGGAAGCAATCCGCTCGGTTACTTTCCACCCGCCTCTGATTCAGAGAGAGTACAGAAACGAACATTGTCACCTGCAGGAGAGCATTGATGAAGACAGCACCTGCTGCATAGACAGCAAAGTTGCGCACGGCAGGCATGCCAACAAAGGCGCCGAGAGCAAAGGCGATTGTCTCTGTGGAAGCTGACAGTAAGATGCTCGGTCCCATACGCCCTAAGGCTTTGGCAACCCGGTCAACTACATCCTCGTCCGGGTGACTGACGTTGACTCGCTCAAACTCGTGAACGATGAGGAAGATGTTATCGACGCCCACGGCCAGCACGAGGAAGGGGATGACCTCAGCAATAATCAATGTAACCTTGATGCCAGCCGCGGAGAACAAGCCAACGGACGCAGAGACCGACATTAGGACAATGAGGATGCCGATAACGCCAAGAGTGAACTTTGATTGTACAAGAGCATCTGCCGGATTGACCATCAACGATTTGAAGCTCAAAGATGCCGAGCCTAGAGCTAGTGAGGCGTAGATGAACATGATAATGTAGCTGATCACCACGATCTTTGCATCGGTGTTGGTCGACTTGTTAAGCTCTTCCTCAAGACTGATTTCCGTCGAGAAAGAGAGGCGTAAGCCACGCTCCCCGGCTTCAGCTTGCACAGCTTTCAGGAGGCTTTTCAGACTTTGCTCCCAGTCCATCGCGCGTGCCTCCTCTTCTGTACCTTCGGCGTGATTGTTAACAACCCAAGTTACAATTAGCGCCTCCGAGTCTAGCACATTGCCGCTTTGCTCCCACCCACCAAGAATAATGTCCTTCTTTAGTGGTTGCTGAAATTCTGGTAGACAGTCTTGGCTGCCCGGCTGATCTGTGCAGTGTTTTAAGTCCTCTTGCCAAGTATTGGGGTCCACGCTCGAAAAAGTGCCGCCGAAGTAGCCAGTCAAAGATTGTACCACACACGCGGACCTAGTAGGCTTGAAGCATACATCGCTGAATGTGACCCCTTCATTGATAGACTTGAGTCTGTTGACTCGGCTCTCGACGTCAAACCACCAGTCAAGGGTTTCGTAGCTCAGCACTGGCCCAGGTCCAGCTGAGCCGGTATCGTTCACCAAGAATGCTTGCTCGGCGCGATAAAACGGCCCAAAGTTCGCGTCAAAGAATGCTTTCTCCTCGGCCGCAGCAGAAGTCGGACTGACCCACAAGCGTACTGGGTCAGTCTCGACAGCGAAGTTGACCCATCCTAAACTCAGTAGGCCTACCATGATGATGCTAAGGCTTATCGTAATCCCAGGATACCGAGCACATACGGCCCCGAGCCTACTAAAAGCAGCATCAAAGACCGTATTCAAGGAGTATATTCTCTGTGGTCGATCCAACATTCCAGCATTCTGAACAACATCTCCTTCGTCCTCTTCATCGCTTGGCGCTGCATCCTGTAACAGTTGCAGTCGCTCGCTCCTCCGTTGTGTGTGCTTTTGCCAGGCCACGTGGCCAGAAATTGCAGCCACGAGGAAGAGGAGGAAGCTCGAGTAGATTAAGATAACGGCGAACGACAGACAAGGAAGTATTCCCACATGGCAATGCACTTGCTCAGTCACTTGCGGCAGCTCAGGGCAAGATGTTGCGCAGTCGACGCAGGCGCAACGATGACGCTCTTCCGTGCTGTTACAGGGAATTGGTGTACCGCCCGTTGCGTACATGCCGTCTGTCTCCCTCCCCTTAGGTCTCGGAAAATTGATCTGGAAAGGGCTCCCGAGAAGTTTTTTATCCCCGAGGAATTTCAGGAACATGGTATAATTCTTTGCGCCGCCTCCGATGAAGTCCATGGCCTTCCCTCCTGTGGCACCAAACTTAACGTCCTTGCAACTGTCATAGAAGCCACTTCCATATCTGTCGGTCCAGAGGTTATCCAGTTCAGTAACTAAAGGCTTTTTATTCGATGCCTGGTAAATCGTAGTAACATTGACGAAGGTGGATTGGTCTGGTGAGCAGGTGAAGGTGCAGAAAAGGTTAAAGAAGTTCTCTTTGCAGGCCGGGCATGAGGAGATGAGCGGTTCAGCGCGCTTGAGGTTGCTGTCCAGGGCATCGAGCTAATATAGAGTTGGCTCGGCACGAAATCGAGGGCTTTGATGACTGACCTGTTTATCGTCACAGCATATCGGTCCCTCATTCCAGCTGTCACCACATATCGCGACCAACTTCTTCCGAACGTCCTCATCGGGCTCTTCTGCCAAGCCATTATCAGGACAAGGCAACTCCCCACCAAAGAAAGATTGCTTCCCGCATTGTCCTCTCATAGCACATCGTCCCTCTTCATGTTTTTGGGTCCATCCTGGATTGTCGCCAAGTCCAAGAGGTAGGAAGAGCGCAGCAGACAGAAAAAGCAGACGCCGCATCGGAGAGGTTGGCCCTGGCTGCTCGCAAAGGATTTTCAAGCCGACAAACTCCCTTCAAGACTCGTTATAATGCCAGCTCTTAAACGGAGTGTAATGTTGATGGTACAGTGGTTTTGTACGAGTTCGTCCTGGTGTGGCGCTTGAGCTTGTGCGCTTGTGAGCTTGTTTGGTGACTAGTAGTTCTGGTAAGTGTCGCAAAAGACGGATATTCAGACTTGTTTTCGATGAGCGAGCACTAAGGTATATATCCGCACAGTTTCCGTTGATTCCAGGTACAAGGTGGAGTTTGGTGAGAATGTTGGATTCCGGTTGTGGCGCAGGTGAGTGATGCCTGCTGACGTCTTGAAGCTACCCGGTACCGTACCTGCGGAGCTCTTGCTTGGTACGAAGGTACGTAGGTACTGTACGTTAGGTACCGTAAGGTAGCGTAAGGTACCCGTTAATGGAAGAGCCTCAAATCACTCTCCACGTGGGATTTACGTGGGATTTACTGCTGCATAGAGAACATGTGTGGACGGCAACAGCGTGTTTTACGACATGGTCTATTGAGCAACCTTCCATTAGCTAAAGTACAGAGAAGTCTTGAGAATACACAAGTGCAAACCCCGCGTCCTGTGCCGATTAAGCCAGAGATACTTGAGGCGGTTACAGGAGACCCGGTTGTCGCAAAATTTCACGCTCGCCGGATACAAGTCTAACAAGTCTGAGCCTGCAAAGGAAATGACTAAACAAGAAGACGCTGTCGCTTCTGCGGGCAGAGGCTTGCTGGTCGAAGAGAGGACGTGCGCTCAGAATCGAGTTCGATGTGATGGAGGATGACATCTGGCTTTGTCTTCTACAACAACCATATTGTTGTTCGTGCTAGACGGTAGCATATCGCTCAAGACTCCCCCCCTGACGGAGCCGGTGCCGATGTTGATACCGCGGGCGTTGCGGGGGCGGGTCCGGGAGGGGAACCATCGCCACCAGTCGAAGCTTTGTTGTTGTTAAAATTGCCTCGACCTCCCCGTCCACCTCGACCTCGTTCACCTCCTCGACCGCGTCCACCACGACCGCCGAAGCCACCTCGTCCTCTGCCGCCTTCGCTGTCGCTAGCTCCACTCTGATATCCGCCACGTTGAGGTACGTTGGCACCGCCCCGGTTGCTAGCTTGCCATGCACCGGCCCCTTGGCTTGGTTGGCGCGGTGGACGCTCTTCGTAGTATTTAACGCTGGGTTTGCGTGGTTGCCCTTGAGGCGTTGGCTTCTTGTGTTCCGGTGGTTGGCGCTCATAGGCAGCTTTGGTGTCTTCGTGATTGCTGAAGTGAACCACGAAATTGCTGCGACCGAAGTTGGCGTGGAGTTTCTGGATTCGGTGGATCTTGGCTCTGTCTTCTTCGGGGAAAATTTCTCGAATGGCTTCTTCGCTCTCCATATTCATAATGAACAGCCCTGTGCTTGGCTTACTCTGAACAGGTGAAGAAGGCTTGTTTTGCGGCGGAGCAGCAGCCTTCTCGTTGGAAGAAGTGCCGTTACGCGTCTCTTTAGCGTGCATCGGCTGATTGGTCTTGTCTGTTGGAGCTGCGCTAGGAATGTCCACCGTCGTACCAGTGGGCTGTGGGGTAGCGGGCTTCACTTGACTTGGCACAGCAGGAGCTGGCGAGGAACCAGCACGAGGTGGCCCATTGTGCGGCTTCGCCTGTTGCTGAGGAAGCTGTTGCTGCGGCGTGTAAGGTGGTGGTGGTGGCTGGTTACGTGGCTGCTGTGCTTGCGATGGGTGTTGGTTTTGGTTGACATGCTGGCTAGATTGTGCCGAAGGCGCAGCTGATGAACGATGTTGCGCTGGAGCTGCTAGAGCTGCAGCATGTCCAACAGCTTGGTTGGAGGCATTTGGTGTAGAACCTGTAGCGGAACCTGGCGTGGGCTGTACCATACCATGCTTGCCGCTACGATGCGCAAAGTTGAATCCTTGCGCCCTCATCTCTGTCCCGATCCGACCACCTTCGACTTCTAGCACCAGGTATCCGAAAGCTGCGTCAGCCAAGTTGAAGTTCCACATGTTCTTGAAGGCGCTTTCATCAACCTGACCACCAGCCCCCGGCGCAGTAGTGTGACCACCGAAAGGATTGCTTCCATTTGCGACAGCAGGCATCTTTTGCACAATCTCGAGAGCATTGCTGAGAAGAGTCTGTTGAGCATCGTTCTGGGCAACAGCAGGCTCGACCTCTCCCTTGACAGTTTCCCACACATCATTGAACGAAGCTTTTGAGGCTGCAAGCTTCCCACGGTAGTGGTCCAGGGTAGGATTGACACTGAACTCATTGTACGAGCTACCGTACCGGAAATGAAGTCCTGCGGAGATGGAGAAATCTGCCTTGAGTGTTACCGAAAGTTGGTTAAGTAGTCCTTCACGAGCTGGTGAAGCGTGAGTGACGAAAACGCGAGTTTCCGTTGGGTCGTACACGCGATTCGCAGTATCAACTAGCTCGCCCATCTGCAACAGCGTCGTCCACATGGTACCTTGGCCTCCAGCGATTGTCGTCTTGCCTTCGCCATTGTCGAAAAGCTTGTGCATGACCACAGCACCACCAAGACCGAGTAAACGAAGCTTTACACCGCCAATGTCCAGCAGTCTAGAACTAGCCTCGTCGATTATGTGCAGATTGTCCACCTTGTATTCACCAGATCGAAACTTCTCGAGCACTCGGACATCTTCACAGGCTCCCCAGACGGTATAGACTTGGACGTCGAGAGTAAATTGCTTCGAAAGGAACATGGGCAGCTCCGAGAGCGGTAATTGATCTGGAGGGAAGCGTTGCTTGACACTTGGTCCTTGCGGTGGATGTTGAGCAATGACTCGCTTGGTGTGTTCGGCGATTAAAGGGGAGTACTGCGCAACGTGCTTGAGAGTCCTGGACAGATTCATCAGCTTTTCATTCTTACCTTGATGAAAGCTTGCTCACTTGTCTGCGATGCGGTCAAGCGAGCTTTCATCATAGAAACCAAAGTCACCGGTATGGATGATGTAGTCGGCACGCGCTTGCTTTGCAAGGTCGTTCAATGATCGTAGATTGCCTGCAGACAGAGCCATCAGCCAGAACCTCCGGAGTATGGTCACGTCCAGACAACGTACCGCGCACATCCGCCACACAGAGAACCCTTGCGCCACCTGTTTGGATCACACGGCCATTGTTAGGTAGAATGTTTGACGTGCCGCCGCCGCTGGGAGCACCAGACGCGCCGTTAGGGAGATAGCCTTGGTTGTTGAACGTGTGCGGGTGTGACTGGATGGCGACACATCAGTGTCATGATCATATGGACGTGACGATCAAGAGGCGCAACGACAGCTCCAGTTGATCTGAAAGCTTGGAACAATCAGAGAACTTACAGAAGCCATGGAGGATATGTCAGCGGGAAGGTTGGTTGTGTTCAGTCTTCAGTTCCGGAGATATATCACGAACGCCCAGATTGAAATGTCAGGAAAGGCGGACAAGGAAGTTTGAAAAGTTAACGAAGCACTCAAGGAATTGGAGAGTTCAAGAAGTCTTAAGTGCCTGAGTAAGGTTGGAATTGAGGTTGTTGTTTATGTCACAGGGAACTAGTTAGGATTTTTTGATCTGAGCTGGATCGGTGGAAGAGGTTCTGTGTTGCACTTTAGGTTTAGCGCACATCTTAGCGTAATCTTTGGCAGTGAAGGTACCTCGGTACATGTACCTTCCTTTGGGTACCTTAAAGGGACCTATACCTCACCGTAGCTGAGGTAGGAGTGGTACCAGATATTCAAAGATGTGATTCGGACTCGGCGGTAGATTTGATGCTTGTCGACGCTTAGGGACTTGTAATTTGATACAAATGAGTTCTCTACCTTAGGGTATGCTACAACAATCTTCTTCAGTTCATTTCCTTTGGAGTGATTACTTAGACCTGCTGTCTCTGTATTCTCATTTACCCCGTTATACCGCTTCAAAGATTGTTTTCATGAAGTCACCTCCTGATCCCCTTGACTTCTACCATGATTAGAAGATATAGACTGGGTATTTAGGTCTGTGATTCAGTTTTTTATAAAAGAGAACTAAACTCCTGGCCTTTTCAGCATGGTTGAGCCGAGTTGCATGTATCATTCCGAGTCACCGCCTTCCCATCCATACCTTAGATGAAGGCGAACTTCCCTACCGCAAGACATAAGAGTAACTTTCTGTAGCCGGCTCATATCCTCCATCAATTGACGCCTTTCTCCAGCCCTGGGTACCTGGTAGGCACTCGCAACGCAGAGACGCCAAGAACTTATCAATGCTGCCCGTGCCTCTCGCCTCATAGAGTACTGCGCTTAATGAGGCCGGAAGCGTCTTAGCACATCATCGATCTCTTTGGGGTCAACGAGAAGCCCTGTTTCGGTGCACTTCGCTTTAGTCTTGAGCTCAGCACACAGAGCATCGACGTCCAGTTCTCCACTCTGGTAGAGTGGGTTCTGTTGTAGTTGATCCCTGAGGCAATGAAACGGGTTAGTATTAGCGCGACATGTGACTAAGAACTGGAAACCAACCAAATCTTGCTGCAAGTAAGCACCTTCAATGTTTGCGGCGGCGCGTCCTCAGGTTCCTCATCCCTCCGATCCTCGATCTCTTGTAGCAAGTCTTTCTTGGGTGCTGGGCTTGCAATATTGCCGAGACTAGGAGGACTGCCGAAATCGCCAATGTCGGGTAACGGAAACGCTTCGTCGAAGAAGCCGCCGAAGTCGTTATTGAGCACAGCATCTTGTGACTCACGATAATTACCGAACAGCATCGGGTCAAACTGTCCGCCGTTTTGCTGCGCCATCCAATCGATTCCATTTACAATACCAGTAGCTGTGTGCGCTGTAGTTTCCGTAGCTGATTTCGCTGTAGATCCTGTAGCTGAAAGGATGTTAGTTTGTGGCCTGTCATACCCATCCAATACGGCTTTTCCAACGCGGAAGTCACATTGAGTTCAACACGATAGGTTGTCTCACCTTCATTGACCCCATGATCCTGGTGTTCCTCATCGATGACGTTCAAATTACTGTCTGCAGTCTTGCCATTCGTGGGAGAGTAACTTCCTGGCTCAGGTGAGGTTCCACAGGACGACCCGGGTCCGTGCTGAGAAACGGACGATGCTGATGGTGAAGTAGTAATCGAAGACACAGAGCCGCCGTTGAGTTGCGGGACACTGTTTTGGCTATTTGAGCTTGCTGTACTTCTACGGCTATTTTGAGCCGCGGCAACGTGGGTGCCCTTTGAACCGATGTAGTCGAGTGAGCTGCTACGGCTAACGTTTTGCAAGACCGACGGACTGAGGAGACCGCTCATATCCTCAGCAGCGGTACCGTCCGTGGAGGTGGTGGATGACCAGGGAGCAGCAGGGGCCACGCCCATAGAAGGAAATACGCCAGCCTCTTCATCCAAATTGGCTTTCGGGCTAACACTTCCAAACGATTTCCTCTGAACCACGCCGGGGACCTGATAAGGAACCGCGTTATCCCTCGGAGTAGGGGGTCCCTCTCTCTGCGCGTTCTTTTGTGAAAGTGAGCTGTCGTTGAAGATTTGTGAGCCTGGTAATCCTCCAAACTTAGGAAATTCAAACTGGAAGTTGTTGCTGCTGCCAACGTTAGTCGCAATGGACGATGGACGGCTAGCTCCAAGAGATGTAGGGCGGCCAGTGGCACCACCGCCGTTGTATGATAACCTTTTCCGATATCCTTTGAGCTCTGAATGCAGGTGCTCCACCTGAGCCCGAAGAAGGCCGTTCTCGTGGTTCGCAGATTCTGATGCTTTTTCGAGATCATCTACTTTGGTCTCGAGATCCTTTAGATGTCTCTCTTTCCTCTCGCGGAATGCTCTTTGGGCAGCTCGATTCTGAGCCTTGCGTTTCTGTAGAAGACAACAGTCAGCAAAACTTTGAGATATTACTGTGACTGAGCTTACAGTAGTAGGTTCAGAAGTCAGGGGCTTCCGGCCTGGCTTCTTCGATGATTTATCATCTCCTTCCCGTCTCTTCCCACCACCACCTTCTTCATCCTTCTCGTCATCAGGATTCTTCCTCTTGTCGTGCAACTCACTCTCGTCGTTGTTCAGCGACGTACCAGGGATAGCCCCCATCAGTTGATCGCCATCGTTATCCCAGTCAAAGCTTCCATCTTCAAGGTCAAAATCGAGGAAAGAACTATCGTCAAGCCCAACAGAACTGAGTTCGTTATAGCCAAGTGTTTGCTGAGGGGGGGAGACGTATTGATCATTGACGGTCACGTCTGTGGGGTACTCCTTCGATTGTGATTGTGGACCATTGTAAACATGGGCACTGTTAGACTTTGGTGTTTGTGGTGCTCTGCCTGGAGACATACTGCTGCCTTTCGCTGAGTTAGGTTCGTTCGAGGAAAGTGCAGCAAGAAGTAAGTCCTGTTGATCCGGAGATAAATAGAGGTCTGGGTTGTATATCGTGTCGTTGTTCAATAGGACTGCCATAGGAAGTAGGATGACGACCAAGATAATATTCTGGACCCCTTGGAAACACAAGCTTGCGTGCAAGAAGGTGACTCAGCACTCTGGACTCTGTGTTCTTGGCCTAGTCAACGAGCCAAAGTGGTAATTCTGACTTGCTTTTATGTCTTGGTATTACTGATTTGGCAGCGTTGAACCTTGTCGCTACAATTGCTGATATGTCGAACGTTCCGACCGTAGAGAGGAGATGGATCCTCTGCTTGGAGTGAAGACTCCAGAGCGTGCCCAGCTGGTAAGGGTCAAGGATGACCGATGTGCAGGTTGTGGCTAGACTAATAATTGTTCAGAATCGAGAACACAATAGATTCAAGGTACTGCCGTTGCAAGATGCGACATACTCTTGGATGATCTTCTTACAGGACACCTCGGCGGTGGCCCTACACTTGTGACTTGGATTGCGTACACTGCTGCCTGCTCAACCTCCAACGAATCTTCAATGCTTTCTCTCCCGCGGGTTCGACGCGCTCCCTTTGATTAGATATCGGAGTGGAACCACTGGCTGAAATGCGAGTGACGTCGGTCAGTGTTGGGGTTGGTGTCGAAGGTAAGGTAAGGTCTGGGCAATGAAGCCGGAGGTAAGAAGGGTCTATCTGTCTTCTGTGTGGGGCCGAATGGGATCAGGGTCTTCTCGAAAGCAGCACTGCGCTACTAGGATTCTTCCAGGTCAGACGCGGATGATGTGACAATGAAAATGTAGATGGTTGGGTGATTGTCTTGGGGGGCTTACATCGATTATAAATCAACCTCGACTTATAAAAACAGCGAGGGGTCGAGAGGGTGCTCGGACATCCTGACGCGCCGACTGCCGACTCAGAAGAGCCTTACTAGTTCGCTTACATAATCTTGTAAGGCCCGCAAAAGGAGATTTCATTGGTTATTACGGGGAGTTACATGTAACGTTAAGGGGCGGAAGAGCCTTTGGGACGAGCACGCCGTGCAAGTTTGGTAAGCCATGTAGCTCCTCAGTGTATGGGACCACATAGAGTACTTGAATTGCTGACTACTAGTACTGTCGAATTGCTGACTGTCTTCGTAGTGTCTGACAAAGGCTGAAGCCTTAACCTGACACTCATAGATGTTGACGCACGGACGCTATATTGCACGTGATCATGACCGTTCTGTAACTGGTACGAAACAGGATGTACATACCTTAAGTTACTTCTTAAGGTAGGTAGTCAGCTCGACCACATCGAATGACGAAGAGCTGATACTGCCATGACGTGAATTTCGCTCTCCATATAACTGTATTGTTCCGTCCCAAGACGTGTAACAACGCCTCAGGCGTCATCTTAGAACAACATGAGCGGCGGCGTGGCGGCCTTGGAAGCGGAGATAAAAGAGTATAGGCTTCAGGTGAGTACCTCACCATCCCTGTGGTCTCGGAGTGCAACAACGCAGTGCTTATTAGTCCCAACTTCACCCAGCTCGAAACGGTTCAGCAGGGCTTACAAGCAGACCCGGAGAATGCGGAGTTGTTGAATCTCAAGACCGAACTTGAAGAAGTCATTACCCTCACCGAAACCGCCATCGCAGAGCTAAAACCAGCTTCAGCACCAGCGCCGACCAAGAAACCCTCCCCTCCGCCCGTGAAAGAGAAATGGTCCAAGGAGAATCATCCCGCTTTTCAGGCTGGCTATCGCAAACCGGTCACCCCTCAGAGCCCCGTGGAAGAAGCTCAGACGCCGACCACCTTCTCGGTAAACGATACGGTCCTTGCGAAGTGGGTGTCTGGAGATAACTCCTTCTATCCGGCGCGGATCACTTCCATCACCGGCTCGTCCAGCAAACCCGTGTACATTGTCACTTTCAAATCCTACGCCACGACCGAAACGCTATCCGCCAGAGACATTAAGCCGATCTCGAACGAGTCGAGGAAGCGGAAGGCTGATGGCTCGCCAGCAACGCCGACCACGCCCTCGCTCCCGGTAAACTCGAGCGTCATCTCGGCAGCTGCGGACATCAATCCGGAGCTGGCGACGCAAGTCCGCAGAGAGCCGAGCAAAGTCAGCGATGGCCCGATAAGACCGGCCAAGGTACCGAGGAAGGTCAAGGCGAACAAGGAGTTGGAGGCCGGGAAGAGCAAGTGGCAGGACTTCTCTACGAAGGGTAAACTGGGCAAGGTTGCTAAGAAAGAAAGCATGTTTAGGACGCCGGATGGGGTCAATGCGAGAGGTATGCTCACATATCGTTCTACGACACGAGAACCGTGCTGATTTCGGGCGTCAGTTGGCTTTACCGGCTCGGGTCAGCAGATGCGGAAGGATGCCACTCGGAGTCGTCACATCTACCAGCAAGGAGCGGAAGAGGAAGGCTACTGAGCTGAGTATATGTCTGGATTTATCATACGCAGACGTTGAGTGTGTTCATGTTACGTGTGTTCTGTGGGCAATGAGGCTGTCTGTTTGGAGCTGTTTGTGCTGCGCTGACGAGCAGAACGCCTTCGCTAGGGAGGCACTGTAGAAACGCTGGTTGGGTGAAACGAATACGACCTGCGGGTTCGTCCGAGGTCGACAGGGCTTTTGTGACTTTGATCCCCGTCCTCCATCCCGTCTTGTGCAGATGCTGAAATCAAATTACTTAGGACTCTTGCATATCTCAAATTCAAGCCTCTGAGTGACGATCCTGCCACTTCCAACCAATCTTGTGACATAGCCTTCGTGACCCAGCCTCGTCTAACCGCTGCAAGCATTTGCCAGGTATGCGGTGCACCATTGTCTTTCTAGGTCTAAGTGGGAACTATAAATAAATTTGCACGCTTCATATCGAGCAGCGAGAGAGCCATGAAAGGACCGGAATAGTTCATGTTTCACCAGCGACTTTTGACCAACCCAGCTCGACCACTGACAATCGCTCTGCATTGAGCGCTAAGACCGATGCAACCACGCGGAGTCGGGAAGTGCTGTGCCACATATATACATGAACACCTTATCTGCCACATCCTAAGGTAAGCCACCAGGCTGTCCGGACAATGCATTGTCACAGTTCGAGTGTTTCAACTTTCGTTTCCATCACGGTGGTACCAATGGCATCATTCCTGTCCTAGGAGCGTGCCTTAAGGCATGAGCGTCCGGATCAGGCTGCGAAACACCAACATCTTCAACCCCCAGACGCCGAAGAGACGTCGAGACACTGCCTCCCTGGTGCGAGTCTGCAATGGCAATGCAGATACAACGGACGGGGTCTGGCTCAGCGTATAAATTCCGTCGATATGGCAGTATACTTGGGGCAGAAATCAAACTCAATCTCAATCTCAATCTCAATCTGGAGAGCCCCATTCGTCACGCTCGCATTGCGCACAGTCACCGTTGAGCCTGACTCATCCGGTTGCGAATGTTCATTGCCAGAACGCTGAAGACGTGGGCCGAATACTACCTATCCGCCATGTCGCCCCTACGCTCCGCGCGAGACCTCTCCGAGTGAGCCCTAACGCCCGCCCCTCTCCGCTCGCACACACACACACACGCACAAGCACTGACCCATAACGCAGCCACCTCAGCAACACCCCCACCGTCACGATCCACCTGCTGAACGGCGAAAAGCGCCACTGGTGCCTGCAGAAGAACCTCCTCCGACACCACTCGCCATACTTCCGCCGCCTACTGAACGACGGCACCAAAGACGAGACCCTCGACGGGCTCGAGATCCTGCGACCCGAAGACCACCTCGCCGCCCCGCAGCCCTTCGAGCTCGTGGTACAGTACCTCTACCTCGGCGCCATCGACGACGTCCCCGATAAGTCGCCCGACGGCCAGCACCCGCCCTACAACATGTTCACCTACATCCGGCTCTGGTGCCTCTGCGACAAGGCCCGCTTCGACATGCCCGCTCTCCAGGCCCTCGCGTTGGCGCGCATGGCTGACTATCACCGCGTCTACGGCGTCTCCTTCGACGCGCCCAAGGTCGAGTATGTCTACAAGCATACCGCCCCGTCGTCGCTGCTCCGCGAGCTCGTCGCTAGGGACGCGGCGTATGAGTTTATGAGGCGGGCGCCGGCGACGAGGCTGTGCGATGGGCGGTTTGGGGACACAGGGTTCGAGTACATGTCTGAGAACACGGAGTTTGCGCTCGATGTTCTCTATGCTATCCGCTCGGGGCTGGGAAGTAGGACGTTACCGCATGCGTTCGAGGGTGATGCGGATGACGACGTGTTCAGTGGTCGAGGAGATGGGATGGGTAAGGCGGAATTGAAGGTTCTGAAGAGCGACGCGGATGGCGACGTGTTCAGTGATCGAGGAGATGAGACAGGCAAGGCGGAATTGAAGGTCAGGATGGCAGCGTCTGCGTATACGCTTGAAGTTCGTGGCGCCAGCGGTCTGCTGACTCCCGATCCTACGCCGGTTAAGAACAGCATTGCGGATGAGCGGGTGGAAGATGACTCTTCGACTGAGTCCTTAGGGAGCCCTACGAGAGCTAGCAAGGGCAGCGCGAAGGAGCAGCTCCTGACGCTTACGAAGGCGGGCACCTTTTGAGTGACGAAATATCCATCGAGGGCGAACGGATTGAGGTTTACTTCATACATACATGTTTGGGGCGATGAGCCACGACAACATTCATTCACGACCTGGAACATATAGCTCACGTACATCAAAATTCCCGGCACCAGGGAATAAGCATGACCATAGACAAATCTACAGTCACCACGTTCAGATCCAGGAGCTCCCTTTCGCGGTACATAACATGTTGCAGTAAGCTAGGACAAAGAAACGCAATAGATCAAACGCATGAAAGATGTAAACAGCGACATATACATGACTGCCAGAATTGTATGGTAGTACCAGGCACCAAAATCTTTGCAGATGCTTGCCATGGTCCCTTATAATAGAATGTTGTGGAGATCTCCATCTGATACTGAGGATCGAAGCTTTATGCTCCTTCTTCGTCGACTTGATGGCAGAACAGTAGCTCCTCAACAGAACCACCATGTCGAGTGTGCAAGGCTGCGCTTGACGGTAACAATAGATGAGATTTGACTCGGACGGGGGAAGGAAGGGCGGGACCCTGGACCGGTCTGAGTACCGGGCTGTGTGGGTCACGATAGGTGCACACTCCAAGTGCTTATGAACAGGATACGATACAAAGGAAACTGAACCTTAGGCGGCGTTATCAGTGCTGAAACCTCAACGGTTAGGAGGCGATGGCGTGGAAATGGGAGTCTTCTAACGGTTGTGCATGCAGTCGAAGGGAATTTGGTTTCCCGTGAAGAACCCGAGCCTCCATCATAGGGACCATTATGGCGTTCCGCTCCATGCTACCGCGGCCCATACCTTGATGGGCGTGCGGAAGGAATTGCAAACCTAGCCTGACACCGTCAAGATCGAGGTGTTGGGCCATGATGTCTGCGATTTGTTCGGATCTGCCGTCGGGTGGTACAGTCACACAACTAATGTCAACTTCCTTCAAAGTCGCCGCGTTCCGTTGCAGAAAAGCTCGCAACACCCTTGCATCCACGTGCATCCCGACCAGCTGAATCGACCGTATGCACGGCCAGCGGGTTGTGCCCAATATTCTGTGTATCAGGCCGTCAGGCATCACTGAAGTGAACAAGCCGAAAGTCTCTAGGTGTGGCGCCGTTGACAAAAGTTCCCCGAGGATGTCAGCGGATGGAGGCTCTTCCGGCCACTTTCGGAAATTATAGAGACCGGCGGAGAAGTGACGCAGATTTTGGAAAAACCAACGAGAGACGTTCAATTCTTCTAATGACCAGGCCCTTATATGTGAAAGGGCTCCGTATTGTTGTCCTGTTCTGGTGAAGTACTGGTAGCTGAAATTCGAGATGGTAGCGTTGGCTTCGTAAGCGGCATGAAACACAGTCTTCACCTGCGCGGAGCTCCGGTACTTTGAGATCTCTTGAACCCATCTCAAAGCAAATAGGTGTGGATTCATTCGGTCCCATACCATCGGCCCTTTCCTTGTGTACCAGCATCTGGCCCATTCCGCATGCACAACTGCTGCGTCGTCTTCAACATCAACCCACCACTTATCCCTCATGTGCAAGTAAGCAAACGGTTTCGGTTCATCCTCATCCAGCAGTAGTTGAACTATCTGTGTCCAATCAAGGCACAGGACCGTCTGAAGTCTAGGCATGTGCGAAAACGCAAACTCGAGACATGCACGACCATCACCAGACTCCTTGCTGGCTTCCTGCGCAGTGTAGAGTTCGCATGCCTCGGTGAATCCATCACGGAGTTCGTCCCCTTTTTCAGACTTGTACCAACCCTCATCTGGCCATAATCTCTTAATCTCGGTGATGTCATAAATGAGCTCTGTCACCGTCTTGCTAAAGATAGGGTGGCGTGCGATTTGGAAGAGAACATCCATCGTCCTTGGACGAAGAGCGAAATAGGCTCTCTTCATGAGGAAAGATGAGCTCAGATCGGAGAAAGCTTTGCAAGCAAGCCGTGTGGCCTTTATATCATGAGATGATAGCATGCTGAAAATCTGAATCCATAGTTCTGGTAGGAGCTGATCATTTCCTGTCGAAGCCATATCGGACAACGTCTCAAGGCACTTATCTTAGATGTCACCAGCTGAATCTTCAAGAACATGTGAGAAAGAGAGGACTGGAAACAGTTATTTGCAGAATAGAGATTTACAAGGTGTAATTTCGCATTGCCTGGTCAACGGAGCACTACACCGCAAAAGGATTTAGCGTTCCTAGAAGGGCCGAGGTCTGTTTCGAAGGCCATATCAGGCCTCCCGTCTTTGGGGAAGATTTCGGCCATCTGCACAGGTACACAACACTGGTCCTTCCATACCTAACGTCCGCAGAGGCTTGAAGCGGTTGGGGGGTAGGGACGAGTGCCGGTTCAATGTGTATCCTGCTCTGCATCGTCTCACAGCCACTTTCACGTAGAATCCCAGGAACTGCCCTCTAATCCAACTTCAGGATACTATTGACGACAACCACAAGCCGTTGTTCTCGCGTTGGGCGCTTTATATACGCACGAGCAGTTAGGTCTCATTACTCAGTCCCATCATGCAACACAGCATTCAATATAGCCTCCACTCTAGAACCCATGCTTGAAGATGTGCCGTCGTAATTACATTGGCGAGCCTAGCAAGGTAATTAGGCCGTATTATCCGTGATCAATTTCGTGATTTTGCCAATGGCGATTGTTTGACCCTGGAAGCAATTGTCAGATTGTAAGATTCGCGGAAACTTGTGCAGATCAGTATATAACTTACCTGATCCCTCAACGTAAACCGCCCCAGTTGTGGATAATCTTCGAATCTCTCCACACACACCGCGCCCGCCCCGCCGATAACTTCCAGCCTGGCGATGATGCTCTGGCCCTTTTGCGCGAACGCCGGCACTTTTTTGCTCTTCCTTCCCGTACCTTTCTCTAGCTTATGCAGGAGAGCGGCGAATGTAACCTCCTCGATGGCCGAGTGTACGTGCAGCACGCAGTTGAAGCCAGCGCTGAGGATGCTCTTCAGCTCGATCAGCACGATTTGTGCTTCGAAGGCTGACACACAGTGAACTGGTCGTTTGGATGAGCAGAGCACGAATCCAGGTAGGATGTCCTCCTCTTCGACGCCGCGGATACGGAGTCGGACTTGATCCCCGCAGGTCGCAGCTTGGATTTCTTCCTCGGTTTCGCCATAAACTGCGGCGACGGTTGTCTCGTCTCGGTTAGGCATCATGGTGTATGTGAGGCCCTTCTTGATGACTCCGGACTCGATCTTGCCTTCGATTACTGTGCCCATGTCTCGATACTTGCCGATGATGGGCATCATGAATGGCGCGTTGACTTTCCGTTCCAGAGTCTTCATGCTGTCAAGATATTCGAGCAATGATGGACTGTCCACCCAGGAAGCCACATCCTTTGGTACTTGATCCTTCACGCCCAGGCCCGTTTGTGCCGATATGGGCATGAATGTAAGGTCAGACTTGGGATAACCGACGCTTTTGAGGAATGTGGTTAGTTTGCTGATGCATTCTTCGTAACGATCCTTACTCCATTCGACCGTCGAATCATCCATCTTGTTGACGACGACGATAAGTTTATTGACGCCTTGCGTCTTTGCCAGTACGGCGTGCTCCCGCGTCTGACCACCTTTCTCGAACCCGGTCTCATACTCACCCTTTCGGGCGGAGATCACCAGTATACCCACGTCTGCTTGTGAGGCGCCGCCGATCATGTTCGGTACAAAGGTCTTGTGACCTGGAGCGTCGAGAATGGTGTACCGCCGTTTCTCGGTCTCAAAGAAGCCTCGCCCGACCTCGACTGTCTTGCCTTTGGACCTTTCTTCCTTCGTCAAATCGAGAGCCCATGAAAGATACCAAGTTTCTCGTCCTGCCTCCTTCGCTTCCCGTTTGTACTTGTCCATCGTACGCTCATCCACCATACCTGTCGCGTACAGAATACTTCCACCAAGTGTTGATTTCCCTGCGTCGACGTGGCCGATAAATATTAAATTGACATGCTCCTTCCCGTATATCTCCTCAAGGACCTCTTCGTCCACATCGGCTGCCTGTTCCTTCACTACTGCATCGACTTCTCGAGCCGCAGCTTTAGCGTCGGTAGGCGCTGGACTAGCTTTGCCAGAGGAAGGTGATGGAGATGTCGTGCCGCTCATTGAAGTGTTCTTTTCTGTCTTCTCAATCGCTTTTGCTGCACTCACTTTGGAGCCGTCCTGTGCGGACGGTGTGTCTTGCTTTGCTGGAGCAGGGGTGGCTGAAGAGGGCGTTGCAGGTGAGGAGGTGGCCCCTATTGACAGAATTTTGGCTTTGGGTGCCGGTGTGTCGCCTTCGATTGATCTCACAGGGGCCTGGGAAGCTGGCTCTCCTTCATTTGAAGCAAGTGGTTTGGGCGCAGGTGCTGGAGCACCGTTCGTTACTGAGTCGTTCGCTGAGGGTCGCTTGGCAAGTATAGGTGTCTGTCGTGGCTGTGTCGATTGTGGATAGCCTAGTTGTGGATTGAAGCCCCCATACTGTGCTCCATACATCTCGTTGTACCCTCCCTGCTGTTGTCCATAACCCTGATTGTACCGACCATAGTTCTGCTGGCCGTACTGTGGGTAGCCTCCGTAGCCCTGCTGCTGGTTATAGTATTGATTGTACTGGGACTGATCATACCCGCCGTATTGCTGTTGCTGATACTGCTGTCCAGGTTGAAATGACTGAGCTCCAGGCTGAAAAGAGGCAGCAGCGGGCTGGAAGGTATTTCCCCGTCCGTTGAGGTTGAGATTCTGTTGTGCTTGCTGTGAAAGATGTTCATCCTGTGCAGTCGGGCCGTCTTCCCAAGAATTGAGGTCCGACATTGTGCCAGATTAGGTGTCAAACCACAAAGCGATACTCAACCTGGCGAGACGCTGATTTTGCCAAAAACAGTTTCAGTTTCAGGCTATACTGAAAGACTCTTCTTCCAAGAGAGGTGTTTGTACTCCAGGAACAAATCTGAATCGGATCTAGTGTCGGTTCCTTTTGGATACCTTAGTGATTGAACTTTCACAAGCCGACAGAAACCTTGCAGATGAAGTGAAAGCGAAAGCGAAAGTGGTCCTCAGCCCTAGCGGTACCTAGACTCTACCTACGTTTCAGCGGCCCGCTCGGCTAAAGAATACATACAGTAAACGTTAGCGCCCTATCTCGCGTCAACCTTCCTATACCTTACTTCGTATCTTTAAATGTTTATACCCTCTACTACAACCATTTGGTTTGTATCAAACTCCAAAGACAAGCTCAGCAGAGAGCCAAGATACTCTGTTCTAGGATCGTATCTGATATGTCTTCTTTGCTCTCTGGTCTACCAAGTATCCATCTCCAACTTGAATATGGACATCCTCTTGGGCAAGGTATATTTGCTGTTTACCTCTCCCACTCTGCAGCTGCTAACATTCATAATAGGTCACCCAGCAGGCGATGAACTATGCCATCAGGAAAGTCGAGCTCTTGGGCAGCATATGTTTGCTCTTACTAGACTAATATGTCCACAGATCTGGCATCACCATTACCGCTAGCTTTGCTATCCGACAATCTTCCAGACTCTTAAAGGTGCCAGACGCAAACAATGGATCATGTCAATTTCACTGACGGTGAAATAGCAAGTCAAAGGCAACGAGAGGGCAGAGCTTCAGGCTTTGCAGCAGCGGCTGAACAGCCAGATTAAAGTATGTTTACTCCTGTTCGGGAAGCTCAGCTTTCAACCTCTGTTTCAGAAGGAATTCTGCTGCGTAACCCTCATCATCTCTCCTTCCCCTACCTCATCGTTCCTTTCAAAGATCTCCTTGTGTTACTGCAGTCATGTCTGATTTGTACGAGCCAGATTATCTCGCCTGCCATAGACATGATCGAGCTGATGTGAGTTGAGTGGAAGTTGCTGCTATACCAATCTGATCTAGGAACAGCTCAGCCCGTGGTAACACTTCGCTTGAATCGGCAGTGTCTTTGACAAAGGCTCTTCGCTGGGATATTCAGGCGCTGGGACAACGCCTCGCTAACGCCGCCACCTCTGAGGAGCAAGCTCGGCGTGGCAGCTCGAATGCCAAATCTCGCGTTCAGAACGATATCGAACTCAAGCTCATCATCCAAGATATACGGACTTTACTTAGCCGCATCGACGATGCCGTGCCCCTCATCAACCTTGCAATTACTACGTCAGGAGCGACTCTTTCGACAAATTTACCAGCTAGCATATCTCCATCCCGACTCCTGCAATCAAGTACGTTTCTGACCGCAGGGGATTCCCAATATGCTTTACTCCCAACTCACGCTGTACAAATTGGTCCTACATTTACTCTCTCGCTGTATATGCTGTTCTCTGGTCACGTACGACCACAAGACGAAGAAGGCTTACGAGACACAACGTGGAAGGAAGTGATGCATAAAGCAAGAGTCAAGTTGCTTCGGGTACCACTGAATGTCGCTTATGGTCTTCATGAAACGTCAAGCAATGGTGGGAATCGGCGGCATACCAACAGTGGCAATCAAGACACGCCTCGTTCACCAACAGGTGAAGACTACGACTATGATACTGCTCATATCAGTGGTGAGGCCTATGCCGATGAGTTTGCTTACCAACTGTCGGTAATTGAAGACCTCGATGATGATCGTGTGCATTCGTTTGAGGACGATGAAGCACAGCCCGGTCCATATGAGGATGTCAATTTAGCTGGCATTAGGGAAGTGGTGCCCATTCATGAGATCTCGAAGATCTTCTATGCAGATACGGGAAAGATTCTCAACATTGGCAATGAAGGTGAACCTAATAGCCCAGTGCTACTACTAAGAAGGGATGTCAACGCTCTACCACCGAGACGCATGATGGAACGCTTCAGAGCAGACGCGCTGTCTGACGATGAGGATCACGAACACGAGCACATTGGTGCTACAAATGGAGACATTCCACTGTACGATGACAGCCAGTCTGAGATCGATGCTCAGCTACAAAGAGAGCATCGGTCGTCGTCAGTAATGTCACCGTCCGAACCAAACGAACCAAATACCAACTCTACCAAGCCCTGGCGTCTTCCGGGAGATCTAGACCCCGAGTGGATGGCCTTCGAGGTCCATGTCGAATCTGAAAATAGCGACATTGAAGAAACAACCTCCGAAGCAGATACATCATCAACCCGTCCTTCAGCGTCATCCCGCGAGCAGTCTCTTGACCCGCAAATGACCACAGCGCTTTCGAACCTACGCCTCAACGATAGGCCCACACCAACCCCGCAGCAGATCCACCCACCATTCCTGCCCCATGATCAACTCATCGCACAATCCCCTATGCCCACAACGATCACCAGCCCCACCCTCTTCCCCGCCATCCGCACCTCTCTCTCCCTGCTCGAGACCCTCCTCCGCCTCTCCTCCCTCCAACAATTCCAACAAACCTCCCACCTCGCCATCAACGACGAGCTCCTCCACTTCTTCCTCGAAGAATCCTCCACGACCGGCGCCGGAGCCGACAGCGAAGAGCGCCGTCGGGTCCGCCGCGAAGCACGCGCACGAGTCGGTTTCGACCCCTACGACGAAAGCCCCGTCAAACGACGCGGCGAGGACTACCAATACCAGTACGACCATCCCAACGGACGCGAAAGCCGCCAGGGCAGCGAGGCCCCTCACTGGGACACCTACCCTAACTACAACGCCGAACCCTCCTTCAGCCCCAGGTCGCGCTGGGCAAACGACAATGACCGCTACGACGACTCCTGGCCGCACCCTCACCATCTCCCCCCCTTACCTCAAACTTCGCGCGACGCCACACCCGAGACTCCGCCCCTCCTCCTTAAGCATAGCCTCAGCCGCTCCAGTTCCTCCCCTCGTCCTCGGCCGCGCCACGCTAGCGCCACACCGGATCGACCCACACACCCCCCGCCTCTAGGCGCTAGGGGGTATAGTTCACCGCCGACTCCGTCAGGAGGAGGTGGATTAGTCAAAGGCAGGCAGGCGGTATTGAGGAGGGATGTGGTGCCGAAGAGGGGGAGTCCATTGGGCGAGACGCGGATGGAGGGGGAGCGGGATAGGCCGAAGACGGGCTTGACGGATGAGGGGTTGGGGACTAGTCCTGGTTTTGCGGTGGGGTTGGGGAATGGGGACGAGGATAAGGATCGGGGTGTGGATGTGGGGTTGGAGGGAAGGGAGGAGGGGTGAGTATGGAAGTGTGGAAACGGTGCTCGTGTTTGCGGTAGATGGAAGTATGGAGACGTTGGTCGTGTTCGCGATAGATGGGTTTGCGGGGCTTTGGCTGGCTGCATGGCATTGGCGTTGAATGCGAGTGGAAATGTACGGAGTCTGTTTCCGAGTCCTAAATTTGGCATTGGCATTGGCATTGGCATTGGCATTAGGTTTGACTTTGGCTTGTTTGTGGTGGAGGGGATAGATTGTGAGGGCTGTAAAGTATCGACCTGTATTTACGCCAAGTAGCTTACACGCAGCTATGTGAGTTTCAGGAGAAACGGAAGTAGAACAGACGGGACGCACCGAGTACGGCAACCCATCCAGTCGAAAGGAACAAGCTCCTTCATCAAGGAAAGACCAACAAGAACCCCGAACCTACCAACTCCATCCAACCTCGAGAATATCAACACCCTTTGACCCCCAAACCCACACACGAGCCCATAGCCATAACACAGCTCGACCATCAACTCACTCCCAATCCTCCTCATCGCTTTCCTCAACTACGACATCCCTCTCTTTCCTCGCCTTCTCCTTCTCCTTCAGCTTCTCCTTTCCTTTCTCTCTATCCTTGTCCTTCTCTTCCCCCGGACTCCCCGGGGCCCGACTCGTGGCTCCACTGACGAGCAAATCATAGCTGGCATCGCTGTCCGGCTGAGAGGTCTGATCGTGTTCGTTGGAGCGGCGGGGCGAGAGGAGATTGCCGGGTTCTGCTGTGGTTGTGGTGGTGGGTTCGCGGTGGGTGGAGGGGGTTGTTTCGGGTTGGTTTGTGTTGGGAGTGGTTGTGGATGAAAGGATAGGATGAGGGGATGCGGAGGAAAGGGTCGAGGTGGAGGGTTTGGCCTTGAGGGCGGCGGAGGCATTGGGTGTGGAGGGTCCGTCTTCTTCTTCGGAGTCTTCGTCCCAGGCTATTTCTGCTTCTTCGCTGGTGGTGGTTGTCGCGCCTGTATGCGCTGCAGTATCAGTCAAAGGCTTTGAGTATTGCTAGCTGTTAGTTAAAGACTGAGGATGAACCTTTCAACAGTTCCCTCCTCCTCCGCTCCTCCGTTTCCACGACCATTCGCAGGAAATAATACCGTTTCCAGAACTCGCCGTATTCGACCTTCTCTGGCACCAGCTTCTCCATTGCGCGTCTGAGCTCCTCGTACGTTTCCAGATCCTTACTTATCTCCTCCGTCCTCTCCTCCACGCTGAAGGTCTGGCTCCAATTCTCGTACTCGGGACTTATCGGGTCTTTGGTGAAGCTGTCGGACGAGGAGTGAACGGCATGTAACTGGGCGTCGAACCTCGTCGAGTGGATCACGCGCTTGCCTTCCGAGTCCTTACTCTCGAACAGCACCTTACTGCTCCCATCTATCTCTTTCTCTTCGGTCGGTGGAGCGATCGTCACGGCATCGCGCAGGAAATTGCGAATATTCGTACCGAACCTCAGAAGAGCTTCGTCAGCCGCATCTTCCGCCTTTTCGATGTCCTTCAGCCGTTTGGCAGCTTCGGTGCGGAACCGCGAAACGATGCCTTCTGATTCGCGGAGAGCGTCGTTGTCGGAGCATTCTTCTTCCGCTTGCTCATGCGAAGCTTCGGTGGGCGCTGCAGGTGCTGATGTGCTTGCTCCTTGCGTTTGGTTGAGAGAAAGAGAGCGTGTGCGGTTGATCAGGGTCGATTTGAGCTCCGTGAAGCCTTTCAAGGCTTCCTCGCCAGCTGCAGACGCCTCTTGTCGTGCGCCCTCGTAATAGCTTTCGCCTTGCTTCTTGACGGTGCCGAAGAATCCGCCGAGTCGGGCGCCCCAAGGACTGGAGGAGAATGTGGTGTAAGCTTCGCGGAACTCGGTGTTGAGGTTGCTCTTTTCGCGGTCGCGGGCATCCTTCTCTACCGCCTCGTCGGGTGAAAGGACCTCTTCTTGGATGTGATCGTATGCGACATCCATGCTTTATTCTCAATTGTAAAGGTGGCTAGGCAGTGAAAGCGGCGTCCCGGTTCAGTGGGTCCATGCAGCGGCGTTGAGGTTTTGTTGTTGTCGTCGAACGTGCAAGTGCAAGCTAACTACAGTACAGCGGATCCTACAAAGTTGGCTTCAGCACTCACACAACTTTTTTTTTGAAACTTCTTCAAAATCAAGCTCAAACAACAGCATTTTGATGTTAAAATCACAACTAAACACTTATTTCTATAAATCTGAATA
>JAABUJ010002138.1_pt1 | contig 25528 bp, 23 predicted proteins | sample 5559131 | NCBI WGS metagenome assembly JAABUJ01 (sample SAMN10711875, study PRJNA513366) | rock metagenome | isolation source: Antarctica rocks | place: Antarctica: Victoria Land, Mt New Zealand nord | collected 2016-01-07
CGGGGACCGGCTCCTCGGGCAGCAGCAGGCGCGTCAGCGACGCCTGTCCGTCGAGGTCGACGATCAGGACCGCGAGGCCGCGCTCGGCCAGCGCGCCCGCCAGGTTGATCGTGGTCGTGCTCTTGCCGCTCCCGCCCTTCCGGTTGACGACGGCGATCGTCGGCGCGACGGGCCGTCCCGGGCGCGCGCGCCCCACCGTCGCGGGCTGTGCTACTACGGTCATCGCCTCACCCCCCTCCGCGCGCGTATCGCGCGCCCTCTCCTCATCATTGTCGTTCGCCGCAGGGGCCGCTCCGACCCCCGCCCGCCCCGTCCCGGCGCCGTCCGCGCGCGCCGCCCCGTGCGGCGCGGGCAGGCTCAACGCCACGACGAGCGAGAACCGCCCGCCCTCGTAGCGCAGATCGGCCTGCCCGGGCGCGCGGCCCGCGCCGCCTGGCGCGTACCCGGCGACGCGTATCCCTACCCGCGCACGCCCGTCGAGGGTCAGCAGCGACACCTCCTCCAGCCCCTTGAAGGAGGCGGTGCGCTCGTCGAACGGGAAGGGCTCGTGGGGGGCGTAGCGCGGCGGCGCTCCGTGCGCGCGCCTGAAATCTGATGCGACGGTGCTGATCGCGCGCACCGCCAGCTGGGCCGGCAAGCCATACTCGTCGCGCAGCGCGCGGTACAGCCGCCGCTGCAACGCGACCGCGCCCGCCGAGCCGCGCGCGCGTGCCTCCTCCGCGACGGCCCTGCGCGCCGCGTTGCACGCCTCGAGGGTACGCAGCAGGGCGCGTCCCTGCTCCGGCCCAGGGGTAAGTTCGATGAGCGCCACCGCGGTGTCGCTGCTATCCCGCGCAGGCCCTCCGCGTGCCCGACCTACCATCGTCAGCCCTCCCTCTCCTGAACCCCTGGCCGGTCAGCCGACGACCCGCGGTCGCCACATGCTCCTTGTATCTGCGCTCACTATAGCATAGTATTGAGGTTATTGGTCAATAGATTATGCGGATGCACGGGCTTATCGATAGATGTGGATAAGCGCATTCCCCCGTCGCCTAAAGAGCGACGGCCCCCTGGAGTCCTACTTTGTGGAAAGTCTCGCGTCTAACGCCCCGCACGCCCTTGTCGTCCCGCTCGTCTACGCCGTCACGAGGCGCCGCCCGCACGCCCGCATGCTCGTCGGCTACCTGCTCTGGCGCGCCGCGACCGCCCTGTCGGTCGCAACGGTCGCGGCCCTCGGCCTGTTGACGCTGGCAGCCGCCCACGCGGGCGTCGTCCCACCTGCGCTCGCTGCGGCCGCGTGGCTCGGTTACAGAACCGCTCCAGAAAACCCATCAGCCTTGGCCGTGAGATGAATGACGACTGTAGCACGCTCGACCATACTTCCCTTCCAATCCAATAAAGGCGTAACGTCCATCCGTCGGGTTTCACGATGACGTCCGACGACATAACCCATGTGCGTAGATATGCACTCGCCCTCATAAAGATGCACAGTAGCATCGACCCGATTCAGGTAGATACGAGGCGCGCATGTCTCGTATGTGCTGCGCCTGGCCCTGGCGATTCTAGCTGATAGGGCGCGGCGCAACGACTTCATGCCGAAGTACTGCAAAGGCGAGTCGAAACTGATACAGATGGACGCGCCTACAATCCTCTATGATGGCTCCTCTACTCATCCACAGGGAAACGTCCGGATAGATATAGGCGCTATCTCAGCCACGGCTCGGATACCGATCTCATTCAACCGATCTCTTCGACATTCGCTGTCTGCACAAACATGGCGTGATAGGGGATGTCGTAGCCAAATCCTATCGGGCCAACCAGGCGCAGTGCGGCCGGTGTCGTTAGTTTCCGATCCGCTGGCAACGCGACGACGATGATCCGTAAACCGGCATGCAGCGCATCCGTGTTGACGACGGCGCCTGTTTCCTCATCAATGACGCAAATGATATCGGGGACCGTGGCGAGCGTCTCGGCGCCCTGCCGTACGATGAGATACTCATTCTGGAAGTCGAGCGAGGACACACTGCTGGTCGTGGCGTTGGGCGCTTCTTGTATGGTAGCTGTCCCGCGCTTGCGTCCGGCCACATGTCGCTCGATTGTGGTAACCATACCACGCAGGATCGGTCGCCCTCCCTGCGAAACAAGCGCTATCTCCTCCGGCACGCCCTCCTCCTGAGCCCGTGTAAGGGCAGTTCCTATGGCCCAGGCGCGCGCATAACTCCCACTCACAATGACGTGGTTCAGGTCTCTGGCGCGCGGCGCCGGGCGAGCAACGTACGCCAAGCCGCCCATGCTCAACGTCAAGGCGCGCCCCAGGCGCTCGGTCCAGAACATGTCTTCGGTCGCGGCGATAATCGTCACATTCCCGCGCTCATCGCATAGTGTCAGGGGTACGGATGGAGCGCCATATATATCAAGCGTTGTCATCTGCAATTCGGGAAAGGCGCGTCCCATGATGTCGGCATCAATGATCGGTAGACCACGTTGAGCGGCCACAATGAGGGGCATCATGCTGTTGACCCCTCCTATCTCGTAGCACAGAACCGCCGCCGCCTGTTGACCAAGGTAGCGCTCCATCGTTGACAACGCACGATCGACTTCCTGGCCGCGTGCGAGTCTCTCCGCGAACACCGTCCCCGCCCCTACCTGGGCGACCGCTATGACGAGGGCCTCATCGTCCAGCGCCTCCGGCGGGATGATGGTGACGCCGCCAGTGTTGCGTACACGGTCCATGGCCCATAGGTGACCGGCGTAGGTGTCGCCGCCACCGCCCGAGCCGAGGATGTGCGCGCCACGAATGATGTGTGCGATGTCCTCGGTCGTCACGTGCCAGGGGGCGGGAGCCGTTTCCCGCAGCGTCTCGTCACTCATAGGCGACCCCGACGGCCAACTCACCGACCGCTTTGACGCGCACGCGCGTGAGATTGCCAGGCAGATACGCCAGCGGCGCATCGTCAGTCGAGACGACCCGCACCGTCCGCGCGTCGGCGCCCGCCATCACGGCGTGCGCGACGGCATCGGACACGGCGCGCGCGATGATCTCCTGCCGGGACACACCCTCCACTGACACGATACGGTCGACATACCCCGAGACAGGGGCGGTTGCCGCGCCGACCGCATTGGCGACCGCATGGTGCTCCGGCATGATGGCGTCAAAATCTGGCAGGAGCGCCCGCAGTAGTGGCGCGCCACCGCCTACGATGATGACCGGCGCGTGTGCCGTCCCCCGTCGCGCCCGCTCCAGCGCGCGACGCACCGTGGCGCCGATCTGCTCCAGCACCATCGGCGCGTCCCGTGACAGAGGCGCCGCTAGCGTTGGATTCCCGATGCTCACCAGGCCTGCCGCTACGGCGATGTCGGTGACCGTGATGGCGCTCCCACCGAAGACCAGCGCCTGGGCTTCCAGGCCGGCATCGACGGACGGAGGGCTCACGCGCCACAGATCGGGGACAACGACGCTTCCGCCTCCGACAGCGAGGGAGCGCACGTCCGGCATGCGCACATTTGTGCGCACGCCGCCGACGAGGGCCGCCCCGTCCAGGTCGTCCAGATCGCGCGGAAAACCGTGGGCGAGCGCGCCGATATCCGTTGTCGTTCCACCTACATCGATCACGATACCGTCGCGGAGTCCGGTGAGGAAACTGGCCCCACGGATACTATTCGCTTTCCCTGCCGAAAAAGTGAGGACGGGATAGCGTGCGGCCGTTTCGGCGGTCATCAGTGTCCCGTCATTTTGCGTGAGATAGAGCGCGGCGACGAGACCCAGTCGCCTGATTGCCTCGCGTAGATTGGTGACCATCACGCGCGCGTGGCTTTGGAGCGAGGCGTTGATAATGGCGGCATTCTCGCGTTCGAGGAGCCCCAGGCGACCGACTTGGTGCGAGAGCGTGATATCGATCCCTGGTAGCGCGGAGCGCATGATCGTGGCCGCCTGCTCCTCGGCCACGCCCGTGAGCGGAGAAAAGACCGCCGAGAGGGCCACCGCCTCGGCCCCATGCGTCCCGATATCAGCCGCGATAGCCTGCAGTTCGGCTGTGTCAACGGAGGAGAGCAGCCGCCCGTCGACTTCGTGTCCACCATGCGCCAGGTACCAGAGGTTCCCGACGGCGGCGCGCACATCGTCGGGCCAATCGACCATTGGCGGCAGCGCCGCGGTTGCCGGCAGCCCCAATCGGACCGCGGCCACGGGCGCCACACGCCGTTCAACGAACGCATCGGCGACGTGACTCGTGCCGATCATGACCGCGATGATCGCGGCGGGCGCGACACGGGCATCGTGCATCACCTCTGTGAGTACGGCCACGATACCAGCCGTGACATCGGCTGTCGATGGGATCTTCACCGACGCCACCACGCTCCGCCCGTCCATCAGGACGGCGTCGGTGTTGGTGCGCCCCACGTCGATGCCGACGCGCAGGTCACGGCGTCCATCGACGGGAGCCACACGTGATCCTGAGTTGTGGCGATACACCACGCGGCCTTCGGCTTCCAGCCGCCGGATCGCCTCGCGCACGGGCACCGCGCTGACCCCAAGCTCGTCGGCCAGGGTGCCGATGATGAGTCGATGACCGGGTTCGTAGGTCCCATCGAGGATACGCCGCCGGATAAGCGCGTAGGCGCGTTCGTGCTTACTCAAGCCGTTGACTGTCATCGTCCCATCTTTAATTCTCGTGTGTCTCTTCGTACAAAGTGTCCAGATAACAAGATACCCATCCTGGCTGACTGCACGGAAGTGAAAAGGATCGGCATCCCGTCAGGAAAGACGTCTGTGAATCATATATAATCCATCTCAATGCGTTCTGTCCACTAGTGGGCGACGAAGACATAGGAGGTTGACAGCGTCCTAGCCTACCGATTATGATACCTGCAATTGTATATGATCTACCTTTCGTCTCGGATGTTATGGCGTTTATCGGATTGTGATGACCCAGGATTTAGATTAGATTAGGAGGACGCGGGCATGTCTGCACTGGATCAGTTACTGTCATCCGTCGCTCGCAGCGAGATAAGCCGGCGAGAGTTTAGCGTGCGTGCGGTCGCGCTGGGTGTCGGCGCGACCGCTATTGCCCAGATTGTCGATGCGCTCGACGCCCATGGGGAAGCCAAGGCCGCCGGCCTGAATACCCTCACCCTGAATGCCGTCCAGGTCTTCGGCAATATCGACCCTGCTATTGGCATCGACTACACGCAGAACATGGCGAGCGTCAACTTCTACGACACGCTCTTGACGCCGACGGCGTCGGGGTCATTAACTGACCGCCTGGCCTCGTCATACACCGTCTCCCCCGATGCGCAGACCTTCACTTTTCACCTCAAGCACGGCGTCAAATTCCATAGCGGACGTGAGCTGACGGCGGAGGATGTGGTGTATTCGATGCAGCGCGTGCTGACGCTGAACCAGGGGCCGGCCTTCGTCTGGCAAGGTTTCATCGATCCAAGCGGCGTCTCGGCGTTGGACCGCTACACAGTGCACTTCCGGCTGAAGAAGCCCTTCGCCCCCTTCATCGCGACGTTGCCACTCCTTTTCATCGTCGATCAAGCCACGGTTATGACCCACTACAAATCTGGCAAGTACGGGACGCATGGCGATTACGGGACGGCGTATCTGGGGATGCACGAGGCGGGGTCTGGCCCCTACACGCTGGAGAGCGACGTGGAAGGCAGCGAGCTGCGCATGAAAAAGTTCCCCGGCTACTTCCGTGGCTGGGGCGCGCATTCCATCGACGAAGTGCGCGTGATGATCGTCACCGAAGAGGCGACGGTTGTGTCACTTGCCAAGACAGGCGTGTTGGATATGACGAGCAATTACCAGTCCAACACGACGTACAACACGCTCAAGGCCCAGGGCTTCACCATTGTCTCGGCGCCGACGGACAGTGTGTTCTATCTCAAGATGAACACGCGCAAGGCGCCCACCGACGATATCCATGTGCGGCGCGCCATCGCGCTGGCGTTCGACTACAACACCGTGCGCCAGCAGATCCGCCCTGGCGCCCCGCTCGGCGGCCCGTTGTCCCCGATTTTCAAAGACGCCTATGACGCGCGGTTGCCGCTGCCGAAGCAGGACATGACCGCGGCCAGGGCAGAGTTGGCCAAGAGTAAATATGCCCATCAATCGAGTATCCCCCTCTCGCTCAGCTACGTGTCCGCCACGCCCTTTGAAGAGCAAGTCGGTCTCCTCTTCAATAGTGTCATGAGCCAACTTGGGTTCAAGGTGAGCTTGAACCCGCAACCCTGGAACCGCATCACCGACCTCGCGACCAAGGTCGACCAGACGCCCAACGTCACCGAAGTGTTCTACAGCGTCATCTATCCCTCGCCGGATAGCATGTTCTTCGTGCAGTATGACTCAAAATCCAACGGTACCTGGGCCTCGATGGAATGGCTCCATGACCCCACCGTCGACGCGCTCATCGCCAAGTCGCGCGCCACCATCGACACGGCCCAGCGTAACGCTATCTACAAGCAGATCCAGGATCGTGTGGTGGCGCTACAAGCCGACGTTTTCATGCTCTCCGACCTGTGGCGCCAAGCAATCCGCCCGACGATTACTGGCTTCTCGTACATCCCAGCCGCGCAGTATCAGTTCTATGATCTGAAGAAGACGTCGTAGGCGCTGACGGGAGTAGCGGCGGAATGGGGTATCTTTCTTTCCTTGGCCGGCGTGCCGGGGGGGCCGTGACGGTGCTGATTGGCCTCTCGATCCTGATGTTCGTCCTCGCGCGCATCGTGCCGGGGGATCCCGGCCGCCTGGCCTTGGGTCCCAATGCGAGCGGTAGCCAGGTGCGGTCCCTTGATCATGATATGGGTCTCGATCAACCACTTTATATCCAGTACGCCCGTTATCTGAGCGGAGCGGTGCATGGGGACTTCGGCACGTCACTGCTGACGCGGCGCAACGTCTTCGATGACATTCGCGACACGTTCCCGGCCACCCTTGAGTTGGTGCTGGCCAGCACGCTGCTCGTGGTGATCCTCGGCGTGCCGCTTGGTGTGCTCTCGGCGCTCTATCGGGACGGACCGCTGGACGCGCTGTCGCGCCTCCTGGCGCTCTTTGGTGTGGCCGTCCCTGATTTCCTGGTGGGTATCATCCTGCAACTCGTTTTTGGATACACCCTCGGCGTCCTGCCGGTGAGTGGGCAACTCGACCCTAACCTCTCATTTAAGGCGACCATGACGGGGATGGTAGTGGTCGACTCCGTCTTGCGGGGAAACTGGGCCGTCGCGGGCAGCGCCCTGCAGCATTTGCTGCTACCGTCGATCGCGCTCGCCGTGGCTGGCCTCTCCCAGGTCGTGCGCCTGGTCCGCGCCAGCATGATCGATGTTTCCAAGAAGGAACATGTGCGGGCCATGCAGGCGCGGGGGGTACCGCGCCTGCGCGTGGCCTTCATCTATATGCTCAAGCCGGCGCTGATCCCCGCCCTGACCGTGGTCGGCCTGACTTTCGCGTCGTTGTTTGGTGAGGCGTTCTTGATCGAGGCCGTCTTCGGCTGGCCGGGCATCGCCAGCTACGGGGTTCGTGTGATGCTGAGCAAGGACCTCAACGCGATCGTGGGCGTCGTGCTCGTGATCGGGTTGATGTTTTCCCTCTCCAATCTGGCGATGGACCTGCTACGCGGCTACCTTGATCCGCGCATCCGTCTAAAAGGAGCGGCTTGACATGGTGATGCTCGCGCAGGTGCCTGTGCCCGACCAGTCCCTCTCCGAGGGTGAGGGCCGCCACGCGTCGTGGCGCCGGTCCTGGCGTCGCTTCGCGCGCAACCCAACCGCGGTGGCCGGCCTCGTGGTGACACTTATGGTCATCCTTATCGCGCTCCTGGCGCCGGTGATCGCCCCGTTCCCTGCATCGGCGGGGAGCTTTGTCGATTTCACCAATACGCTCAAGGCGCCGTCATGGCCGCATGTCTTGGGGACGGATAACGCCGGCCGCGACCTGCTCACGCGCATCATGTTCGGGTATCGCATCTCGCTCGTGCTGGTCGCGGTCGTGCTGGCGGTCGGCGTCCCTATCGGCGTGGTGATTGGCCTGGCCGCCGGCTATTTTGGGGGATGGGTGGAAACCATCCTGATGCGGATCACCGATGTCTTCCTCTCCGTGCCGGCGCTCGTGATGGCGATGGCCATCACGGCGGTCCTCACGCCCAACCTGGTCAACGCCATGATCGCCGTCAGCGCGCTGTGGTGGACCTGGCACGCGCGTCTGGCGCATAGCATCGCCGTGTCGCTCAAGCAGGAAGAATATATCGACGCGGCGCGCCTGATGGGGGCCGGCCCGCTGCACATCATGTTCCGCGAAATGCTGCCCAACGCCCTGTCGGCCATTCTGGTCAAAGTGACGCTCGACGCGGGTTTCGTCATCTTGATTGGCGCGAGCCTGAGCTTCCTGGGTCTGGGCGTGCAGCCGCCACAGGCGGATCTAGGGACCATGGTGGCCGCCGGCGTCAACGATCTGCCCAAAGCCTGGTGGGAAACAGTCTTCCCTGGCCTGGCCATTGTGCTGGCTGTCCTGGGCTTCAACCTGCTTGGCGACGGGCTACGCGACCTTTTTGACGTCGAGCTATGAGATGGGAACCGAGAGAGCGATGGCAATGACACCACAGGGCGGGGTGGATCTGGTCGCGCCGCCCGAGGGCGGCGCGCGGCATACGCTGCGCCTCGACGATCTCTCGGTCGCGTTCCACGGTGACGAGGGTGTGGCGCGGGTCGTCGACCGCGCCACGCTCGAGGTACGGCAGGGCGAGTTGATCGGTATCGTGGGCGAGACCGGCTGCGGGAAGTCCGTCCTGGTGCGGGCGCTGCTGGATGTGCTGCCGGCGTCGACGACACGCATGACGGGGCGGATTGAGTTCGATGGAACGGACCTACGGCTCCTGTCCCTGCGGCAGCGCCGCGCCGTGACGCTTCAGTATTTCAACATGGTCTTCCAGGATCCTGTCGGGTCACTCAACCCCTTCTTCACCATTGGGACGCAGATGCGTGAGGTTCTCGTGCAGGCGGGGCGTCGGACCGGACGACACCTGTCGCGCGCGCAGAGTCAACACCGCTCCATGGAGTTGCTGCGCACGGTCCATTTGGAGGATCCAGAGCGTGTCTTGCGCTCGTATCCGTTCCAGCTCTCGGGTGGAATGAATCAGCGGGTGTCAATCGCGCTGGCGCTGAGCACCGATCCCTGGTTGATTGTGGCCGATGAACCGACGACCGCCCTGGACGTTACCGTGCAGGCGGACATCTTGCGATTGTTCGACGAGTTGGTGCGCGTCCAGGGGAAGTCGGCGCTCTTCATCACGCACAGCCTGGGCGTGGTGCGTCAGGTCGCGGACCGGGTCGCGGTCATGTACGCCGGGGTCGTCGTCGAGGAAGCGTCGACGCCCGACATCTTCGCCCACCCCAAGCACCCCTACACCGTCGGGCTGCTCGACTGCGTGCCGCGCCTGACCGGCGAGGAGGTCGCCAAGGGTATTCCGGGGACGCTGCCCGACTATACGCGGCCGCCGGCGGGGTGCCGCTTCCATCCGCGTTGCCCGCACGCCATGCCCGTCTGTCGCGCGTCGCGCCCACCCGCGTTCCCCGTCGGGGACACGGGCCAGCGTGTGGCCTGTTGGCTCTATGGGGAGGCGACGCACCGTGAGCATGACCGGGAGGGGGCCGGACGATGAGCGTTCTCTCGCATGGACTGCTGCGTGACGAGCAGACGCCGGTCGCGGGCGCGCCATTGCTCGTGCTGGACGACCTGTGCCAGTATTTCCGCGCGCGCGGCAGCAAGGAGCCGAAGCGTGCGGTCGATCATGTCTCGCTGAACCTCTACTCCGACGAAATCCTGGGTATCGTCGGCGAGTCGGGATCGGGCAAGTCCACGATCGCGCGCAGCATCGCCGGCCTGTACCGTCCGACGGCGGGCGCCATCACCCTCGGGGGCGCTTCCCTCCCACCGGCCTTCAATCGCCGCTCGGCCGCCCAGAAGCGGCGCATCCAGATGGTGTTCCAGAACCCGACATCCGCCCTCAACCCGCGCCGCAGCGTGGGACATGCGCTTGAATTGCCGCTACGGCTGCACCAGGAGCTGCGCGGAGACCAGGCGCGCCGCGAAGTCGTGCGCTTACTCGAGATGGTAGAACTACCGGCCGACTATGCCCGGCGCTATCCGGGCGCTTTGAGTGGGGGCCAGCGGCAGCGCGTGGCGATCGCGCGAGCCCTGGCGGCCAAGCCGGACATCCTCCTCCTCGATGAGCCGACATCCGCCCTCGACGTGTCCGTGCAGGCCAAGGTGATCGATCTCCTGCTGGCGCTCAAGCGTCAGATGCGCCTATCCTACATCTTCATTACTCACGACATCAGTCTCGTGCGCACGATCGCCGATCGTGTCGTGGTGCTGTATCAGGGCATGGTCCAGGAGAGCGGCCCGACGGCGACCGTGATCGCGCACCCGCGCCACCCGTATACCCAGTTGCTCATCTCGGCGGTACCCGTCATCACGCCCGCGGAAGAGGCGCTCCAACCGTCGTTCCCCGCGCCATCGGAGGCGACGCCCGGCGCCACGCCCGTGCGGGAGCGGCGTGGGCTGGATGAAGGGACAGGGTACTGTCGCTTCGCGCCGCGCTGCCCCTACGTGATGCCTGAGTGCCGGACGAGCCTGCCGCCGTTGTTCGACGTCAATGCCGTCGGCGACGGAGGGGTCCGTTGTTATCTGGAGCGTGACCGGCTGGGTGATCCGCGTGATCGCGCGGGGGACCCAGCGCGTGACAACCGTACGACGAGTGAAACGATAAGGATGGAACGATAATGTTGCGAATCGGGATTGACGTAGGGGGCACGAATACCGATGCCGTGGTGATGGATGGGGATCGTGTCGTCGAGTGGATCAAGATGAACAACTCGGCCGACATCACCGCTGGCGTTACCGCGGCCCTCGACCAACTGCTCGACAAGGCGCGGGTCGCGACCGATCAGGTTGGCGCGGTGATGATCGGGACGACGCAGTTCACTAACGCCGTGGTCCAGCGCCGGGACCTCTCGGCAGTCGCGGCTATTCGGCTGGGCCTGCCGGCGACCCAGTCACTCCCGCCGATGGTCGACTGGCCCGACGACTTACGCGAGACCGTCGGCGATTGCTGGTTTCTGGCACACGGGGGGTACGAATTCGACGGGCGTGTTATCTCGCCCCTCGATGCGGCCGAACTGCGCGAAATCGCCGCCGAGATCCGCCGGCGGCAGATCCGCTACGTGGCCATCTCCGCCGTCTTCTCGCCGATCAACCAGGAGATGGAGCGCCAGGCCGCGGCGATCATCGCGGGCGAGGTCCCCGGCGTACGGGTGACCCTCTCGGAAGAGATCGGGCGCATCGGCCTGCTCGAACGAGAGAACGCCGCGATTCTCAACGCCTGTCTGCAAGAGCTGGGCGGCCGGACCATCGGCGCCTTCACCGACGCGTTGGCCGCGGCCGGCGTCACGGCCCCGCTCTTCCTGACGCAAAACGATGGGACGTTGATGTCGGCGGAGTACGCGACAGGGTTCCCCGTGCTCACCTTCGCATCCGGCCCGACTAACTCGATGCGCGGGGCCGCGTTTCTCTCCGGCTTGCAGGAAGCCCTGGTCGTCGACATCGGTGGGACGACCACGGATGTCGGCGCCCTGCGCCACGGCTTCCCGCGTGAGGCCGGCGCCATCGTCGAGGTCGGCGGTGTGCGGACGAACTTCCGCATGCCCGACGTCCTGAGCATCGGGTTGGGCGGCGGCTCGCTGGTGTCCATCGACGGCGACGACCGCCCACGCGTGGGGCCGCAAAGCGTCGGCTATCGGCTGGTGACCGAGGGTCTGGTCTTCGGGGGCCATACCCTCACTGCCACCGACATCGCCGTGGCGGGAGGCCTGGCGAGCTTGGGCGATCCGACCCGCGTCCGTGAGATCGACGCGCGCACGGTCGAGCGAGCGCTGTCCACGATGGCGGAGATGGTGGATACCGCCTGTGATCGCATGTTGCTGACGCCGGACCCGGTCCCCGTCCTGGTCGTGGGCGGGGGTAGCATCCTGGTGGGGGATCGCATCGGTCGCCTCACCGCGACTCGGCCGCCCTACTACCAGGTGGCCAACGCCGTCGGCGCCGCCATTGCCCAGATCAGCGGAGAGATTGATCGCGTCTATTCTCTGGCCGACGTCCCGCGCGAGCAGGCGCTCGCCGACGCCAAGGGGGAGGCGACGCGTCGGGCCATCGACGCGGGAGCGACACCGGGGAGCGTCCAGATTGTGGATGTGGAAGAAGTTCCGCTGGCGTACCTGCCGAGTAACGCGACCCGTATCCATGTGAAAGCAGTGGGGGACCTCACCATTGATTGAGACACATCAGGCACAGCGGGGACGCTCGCTGTCCATCGACGATATCCGGGCGCTCGAGTTGGGCGCCGGCATCCTGGGAACCGGCGGCGGCGGCAATCCGCACATCGGCCGTCTGCGCACCGAGCAACTGCTCAAGCAGGGGCGGACGCTACGGCTGTTGCCCTTCGACGATGTCCGCGACGACGACATCGTGGTCAGCGTCGGCGGCATTGGCGCGCCCGTCGTCGGCATCGAGAAGTTCGAGAAGGGCGACGAATGCTACCAGGCCATGCGCGCGGTCGAGCGCGCGGCGCGCGTCGAGGCGACCGCGTTGATCTCGGGCGAGATCGGCGGCGCGAACTCCATGGAACCGCTGATCGCCGCCGCCCAAGCGGGTCTCCCGGTCGTTGACGGCGATGGCATGGGCCGCGCCTTCCCCGAGTTGCAGATGTGCACGTTCTTCATCTATGGTCTGCAGCCCTGGCCCGCGGCCGTGGCCGACGAGAAGGGGAACCACGTCGTTTTCACCGGCACGCAGGATATGTTCTGGTTGGAGCGGCTCTCGCGCAGCGTGACGGTCGATATGGGCGGGACGGCCGGCTACGCCTTCCCGCCGATGGGGGGCGCCTTTATCCGCCAGACGGCGGTCCCACGCACCGTCACCCAGGCGATCGCGCTGGGCGAGACAGTCCTGCGCGCGCGACGCGAGAAGCAGAGCCCGGTCGATGCCATCGTGGCGAGCTGCGGCGGCATCCGGTTGTTCGCGGGCAAGATCGTCGACGTGAATCGGCGTCTGGCGCGTGGCTTCGCCGTGGGACACGTTATCCTCGATGGCCTTGGCCCGGATAGCGGAGTGCGCCTCGGCATCGACCTGCAAAACGAGAATTTGATCGCCCGCAAAGAGGGGACGATTATCGCGAGCGTGCCCGATCTGATCTGCATGGTCGACCTGGAAACGGGCGAACCCATCACCACCGAGGTGTTGCGCTTCGGGCTGCGCGTCGCCGTCATCGGCCTGCCCTGCCACCCCTTGTTGCGGACACCTGACGCGCTGGCCGTGATCGGACCGCGCGCTTTCGGCTATGAGATTGACTATCATCCCCTTGGTGGGGAGACGGGAGGACACGGATGAGGAGCGTCACCGTGCGCGACATGGACGACCTGGCCCTGGGGGCGGCGGTCCTGGGAACCGGCGGCGGCGGGGACCCACACATCGGCAAATTGACGGCTGCGGCGACGATGCGGCGGCACGGTGAGGTCGCGCTGATCGCGCTGGACGACCTTGCCGACGACGACCTCATTATCCCGGCGGCGATGATGGGCGCGCCGACCGTCATGGTCGAGAAGCTGCCGCGCGGTGACGAGATCGTCCGCGCGGTCGGCGGCTTGCAAGAGTACCTGGGTCGGCCGATCCGGGCCATCACGCCCATTGAAGCGGGGGGCCTGAACTCGACGACGCCGTTTATCGTCGCGTCCCATCTTGGCCTCCCGGTGGTCGATGCCGACGGTATGGGACGCGCGTTCCCCGAGTTGCAGATGGTGACGATGACGCTACATGGGATCGCGGCGACGCCGATGGCCATCGGCGATGAGAAGGGCAACACCGCGATCCTCAATACAGTGGACAACGTGTGGGCCGAGCGTATCGCCCGCACGATGACGATCCAGATGGGTGGTGTCGCCATGATCGCCCTCTATGCCATGAGCGGCGCGCAGGCGCGCGGCGCGCTCGTGCCGGGGACGGTCAGTCTGGCGATCCATGTGGGCCGGGCGATTCGCGCGGCGCGCGCCCAGAAGAGCGACCCGATCACGGCCGTCCTGGGGGTGACCGGGGGGCGGCGTCTGTTCACGGGCAAGATCGTGGACGTGAGCCGCCGGACGGAACGCGGGTTCGCGCGCGGCGAGGCGACGATCCACGGGCTCGACGGCGACGATGGGCATGACCTCGTCATCCAGTTCCAGAATGAGAACCTTATCGCGCTCACCGATGGGCAGGTCGTCGCCAGCGTGCCCGATCTCATCACCGTGCTCGACGCCGAAACGGGCGAACCAGTCACCACGGAAACCCTGCGCTACGGGTTCCGCGTGGTCGTGGTCGGGATGCCCTGTGCCGACGCGTGGCGGAGCGAGGCAGCGCTGGCGCTCGTAGGTCCACGCGTCTTCGGCTATGACGTGGACTACAGCCCACTTCCGGCGAGTCAGTTCACGGCGGGACTCCGATAGGGTCACTGAGGCACGAGACGGACGGCAGTCGACGCTTGGGGGCCAGTTCATATCGAATGGGCACGAAACAAGCGTCGCCGCGCAACCGAGTGGAGCTACGTGTTATGGCGAGCCCGCCGTATGTGATGCGCGCACAGCGCGCATCGCTGACGGTCGCACCTTGCTGTCGTCAGGGCAATACGCAGCCCATCCTAACGCCGCTGTGTGTCATCCACCCATGCATGCTTATACGCTGAGATGCATAATCACCTGCTGGCGTAGATGGTCATCGAATCGTCACGGCGACCGCGAGCCGAAGCAGGCAAGCGCGACGATGCCGCTCGCCCGGCTCTAGCCTGAATTATTCATGAAAACATTCATCGAATTGGATTGGTTGCCGATGGCGGCCTTGCAGGCTCCCAGAGTCCACTTTGGACGCCGAAATCGGTTCTACGGCCGTTTTTTGCCGGTCTACAGAGGTGGGTGTTCGCCCAAATGCGGTCAATCTGATTAGACCAAAATGCTCATGAATAATTCAGGCTAGCCCTTCCCCTATGCCGACAAGGCCGCGAGCGCATGCCGATCCGTTCATGGCGCCCCTTCACAGCAGCCGTGAAATAGTTGCGCCGGAGTACTGCAACGTGGGCAACACAGGGAGCAGGCTACCATCGTTTGCGGCATAGCAAGGAGCACTCTCCGTCACGGCACGGAGCCTCACCTCGGCGACCGCGATGACCACGGGGTCATGAATAATCATGCACCGCGCCATGTTCATTGATATGTAGTGAGATGCACGGTACATGTTGACGACCACAGCTAGAACACAGGTCGCAGGCTGGTTTGTTAGTCGTGTCATGTGAACGATAATGGGGCTTGACCTTCAGCCAAGAGGGTGTTCCCGCAAGCGCCCATCGTTGATCCCTCGTATAGCTGCCGCCCATCGTTCCAACGTGATGGACGCCTCGGTCGCCCCGTACAGCGACGCGCTGGGCGCACATCGCACTCCTGGCACATGTGTTGCACCGTGCTGACAGCGTGAAAGGGATGGGACCAGGCGGGGCAGGACGAGCGCGGAGTGCAGCCATCGAGGCGGCGCGCCTGTGGCGGCGGCTACGCGGCTTTCCGGTCCCGCCCGGAGCGAGCGGCCGCCCCATCATCCCGCCGACCGGCATCCTGGATGCCCCCCCTGGCGGACCGCTGACCCTCGCCGTCATCGGCGACTTCGGTCGCTGCCACGAGGCCGGCGTGGAGTGCGAGGCCGAGAAGGCCGTCGCCCAGTTGGTCGCCTCCTGGGCGCCCGCCTACGTTCTCACCACCGGCGACAACAACTACCCCGCCGGCGCGGCCGCCACCATGGCCCCGAATCTGCAGCCATACCGCGCCTCCATCGAGGCGGGGCGTTTCCTGCCGGCCTTGGGCAACCACGATTGGGGCGACCGCGCCTGGCCGCACGCCTACTTGGCGCAGTTCCGCCCGCCCGGCAACGGGCGCTACTACCACATCGCGCTGGGCGACCTGGGACTCTGGGTGCTCGACTCCGATGAGCACGAGCCCGACGGCATCGACGCCGACTCAGAGCAGGCGCGCTGGCTGCGGGCGGGGCTCGCGGCCAGCCCAACCCCGGTGAACGTCGTGGTCCTGCACCACCCGCCGTACAGTTCGGGGGTGCACGGGTCCTCCGTCCGGGGACGCTGGCCGTTCGCCGCGTGGGGCGCGGACGCAGTGCTCTCGGGCCACGAGCACAGCTACGAGCGGCTGGAGGTCGGGGGCATCCCCTACATCGTCAACGGCTCGGGGGGCGCCGCCCTGCGCGGCTTCGGCCGACCGCTGGCCGAGAGCCGGGTGCGGGACGACGCCCACCACGGCGCGCAGCGCGTGGTGGTGGGGGCCGGAGGGGCCGTTATCGAGTTCTGGAGCGTGGGTGGGCAGATGGTCGACGACGTCACGCTGCGTCCGGCCATGATACGCCAAACCCTCGCACCCTCACAGCCGTCCCCATAGGCCGCGCTGAGGGCATGTCGATCATCAGCAAGGCTCAGGAGATGTTATCCACGAGCCCAATGCGTACATCTCGGGAGCAAAGATTTCATGGTACCGCTTGCCATGACGGTGGCAATACCCTGAGAGCCTCGGACGCACGGCTTACACGAAACGCCTCACATTCCGCGCGTCCTTGACGAAATAGGATGTCCGTTCTATAGTCTAACTGATGAGAGGACGACGAGCGGTCATGGCGGGATGCCGTCACCCAAGGAGGATACACCGATGAACCGAGACTACAAGCCCGCAGCCTATCCAAGTGTGTCGGCGTACGTGGTGGCGAACAACGCACAGCGGGTGATCGATTTCTTGCGGCAGACCTTCGACGCCACGGAGGTGCGCCGGTTCGATAAGCCGGATGGTTCCATCATGCATGCGGAAGTGCGGATCGACGATTCGGTCGTCATGATCGCCGACGGTGGAGGCGCCTTTCCGGCCGTGCCGATAGGGCTCCATGTCTACGTCCCCGACGTCGATGAGACCTACCAACGCGCCCTTACTGCTGGTGGCATCGCCGTTCAGGAACCGACCCAAAAGGATGATCCTGACCGTCGCGGCGGCGTGCAGGATCCTGCGGGGAATACGTGGTGGATCGCGACGCAGGTGGCAGGAGAGCGATGACGGGTCATTGGGGTCCTCTGCTCGTCGGACAGCTAGAGTTCTACGGGGATGTCCATCTGCGGCCCCGTCTGGAGGGCCTTGGCGACGAGGAGTATCTCTGGGAGCCCGTGGAGGGGTGCTGGAGCCTGCGCCGTGACGAAAACGGCGTCTACGCGCTCGACGGACGGTGGCTAGAGCCATCGCCACCGCCCGTGACAACCATCGCCTGGCGTATGGTCCACCTGGGAGCAACGTGCTTGGCCAATCGGGCCAGCGCGTTCTTCGGCGACGGGAACGTGGCCGCCGACGCCGACATGTTCGATCCCCTGTCCTGGCTACGTTGTGCATCCATGCAACGATATGCTTATATCGTTGCATGGATGCACAACGTAGCCAGGACAGGTCCTTTACCAGTTATAGATTGCGGCTGGTGGTAGCTTCGGTCACACTAGTACCGCTAGCTGGAAGTTTCTCCGCATGTTCGGCACGCTACAACGTGCGTGATGACTCCTCGAAACGCTTACTGAACGTGCGGAACCATTTCCAGCGAAGGGTACTAGGCCTACACCTCCGCTGCCTGCGGGGGCGGGGACGAGGCCGTCGCGCTGACAGCGCCAGAGAGACCGCGTCGTGCCAGCGTCAATAGTTCATCTTCGTAATACTGTGAGAGGTCATATGCGCCATTTTCCGACCCCCTTCAGGTCACCGAAGTCTCGTACGACGTCGATCAGCGCGTCTCTGGCTCCTCATCGCGCCAGGTGACCTGAAAATACGGCTTATACCCTCTTTATTGCGAAGATGAACTAATACATAGTGGTGCGGCTGGGGGAACCGCCGCGCCCCCGTGTGCCAGCGCGCCCTATTCGTCGCCGCTCTGGGCCTCCCGCGCGGCCGTGAGGCGCGCGATGGCGTCGGCGCGCTCGGTCAGGGCCGTGCAGACGACATCGCGTATGAGGCCGTTGAGGTCGGTGTGCTGGCGTCGCGCCTCCTGCTCAAACAGGCGGACGACCGTGTCCGGCATGCTCCACTGCACCGTATCAAGCGCTTCTTCGCCAGGCAGGCGTTCGCGGAAGGTCAGGTCGGCGTGGACGCGCTGGGAGAACGGCTGGCGTGTCATGGGCGCACGCGGGTAGGGATCGGCGAGACGCTGTCGTTGAGGAGGACGCACCGATTGAGCGCGCGTTCCCCACCGCCGGTGTGCGCTCCGGCCGCCGTGGCGGCCAGCAGGGCGCGGCTATGCCCTGCGGCGACGAACGGGAGGGGGGACGGCGCGCTGTCTTCCCGCGCGGGCGCATGGACGAAGGACACGCGTGCGTCGGTGCGGGGGCTGGTGGGTGCGTGAGGCGCCATCGAGAGACCGCTCCTTTCTTGGACAACGCCTGCCTCAGGCAGGTGTGCGCTCAGTATAGCAGGTGGCGGCGAGGCGGAGCGGTGGACATGCAAGGAGGGGCTGGACATGCTCCTGGACCCCCTGCGCGGTCAGGCGGGTCTCGTACGCCTGCGGGCGCTCGTAAGGTGGCAGCAGCAGCGATGGCTGTCCGCTTCTGTACAAGCGACGTATCGACTGGCGAAAAACCTGAGCCCTGCGCGGATGCATGGTTATTCATCGAAGAGGGCCGATGGGTATCGTTTGCACGGCGTCGTATCAGGTGTGGCGGGTCGCGGCTCGCACCCATTTGCTGGGCGCGCATACCTCGCATCGTGCCGTGAGTCCAAAGCGGTGCAGGTCGTCCAGATGAACTCTTCCGTCACGATAATGGTGCTGGCCGCGTGCCGCAATACGGCGAGCGGAGCGCGGGAAAAGGGGTGGGCCGCGCTCCGGTTGGGGCTGGCCCTCCACTGATCGTGACGCGTGTGGGCATGCCGTCGAGCGAGCCCAATGCGATTAGGGGCGCCATCCCTGGACGCTCAGGCCCGCCGCGAGGCCGCCCATCGTGTACAGGGCCACGGTGAGCAGCCCGGTAGTGCGCGTCCGCGTGGTCAGCTGCGCGTTCAGCCCCAGGACGGGGGGCAGGTAGACCGCGCCGAGCCCAGCGGCGACACCCAGCGCCAACCCAGCCAGCGGCGCCCTGGCCTGTGGGCTCGCGCTCACCAGGCTGAAGTAGGCCGTGTTGGAGACCAGATCCCCTGCCAGCGTCAGCCCGTAGAGCGGACGACCGCCTGGCACCGCGAGGCCGACAGCCCGCAGCCCCTGGGCTAGCGCTTGCATGCCCAGGAGATCCACCCGAGGGGCGTCCGGGAGCAGCCGCCGACTGAACTCGTGCAGTAGGGTCGTGGTCACCGCACCGACGGCGCCAGCCACGACTGCTCCTCCAACCCTGGTCATGCCCATCCTCCTCGTGTGTTAAGAGTCGGAGCGGCGCTGCTGACCGCTCCAAGTAGTCGATTGGGGATACGCGCGCGATACTGAAACCGTGAGGTCAGTCGGGACAAGTTCGTCTCCTCCTTGCGCCACCAGCGCCCCTTGCTTAATCTTCTTAGCGCACGGTGGCGGCCCGCCGGCTGTAGCCCGCTCAACATCCCGCTCATCGGGCTCCGCATCCACGAGGCGGCCTCCGCGACGCGGGCGGTGTCCGCCCCTACTGTGTCTCTGACCCGGTTGGCAGGATGTGTGCCGAGCGCGGGCGCAAGCCCTGCAGCCATGGGGACCCGCAGCCCACGAAGACAGGTCGCCTGTACGCGCAAGACGTGATGCGGCGCGAGCAGAATCGTGGTGGTGGGCGAGAAGTGGTCAACCGTCACCAGCAGGACAATGAGCGCCGCCAGCGTAAAGACCCCGTTGAGCCGGTATCGTTGGGGCATGCTGAGATGAGGTATGCTGTGGCCTGACGAGGGAGTAGAGGGAGGCCAGGAGGCCAGCATGCAGTGTCAGCGGTGCGCGAAGGAGCAGTTTGTCAAGGCCGGGCGCGACCGCGCGGGTCGGCAGATCTACCAGTGCGGCGCATGTGGCCGGCGGCAAACGGACCGCTCGACCTCGGCCTTCCGCGGCTACCGCTTTCCCAACGATATCATCGCCCTCGCCGTGCGCTGGTATCTGCGTTTCCGTTTGCCCTATGCCGATATTGTGGAGCTGCTGGCCGAACGGGGCGTCCACGTCGACCCGTCGCGCGTGTTCGATTGGGTGCAGCACTTCACCCCGCTCTATTAAGGAAGCGACGCGCTCGCACCGCCGGCGCGTCAGGACCCGCTGGGCCGTCGACGAGACCTACATCCGGCGGGCGGGCCACTGGGTCTACGCCTATCGCGCCATCGATGAGCACGGCCAGGTCATCGACGTGTACCTGAGCGAGACGCGTGACACGGCAGCGGCGACGGCCTTCTTCGCGCGGGCCATCGACCAGACCGACGTACGGCCTCACCGCGTCACGACGGACACGGCGCCGACCTACCCGCCGGCGCTGCGGGCGGTGGTACCGGAGGCGGAGCACGTCACGGGCAAGATGGAGCAGCAGGGGATCGAGCGCGACCACCAACACCTCAAAGGGCGGACGCGTAGTATGCGTGGTTTCCAGCAACGCGGGTGCGCCCAGGTCGTGTGCGACGGCCATGGCTTCATGCGCAACCTGCGCGACGGCTTCTATCGTTTGGGTGAGCCAACCGGTGACCCGCGTCTGCCGCACGCCCCGCGCTTGATGCGCGCGTGGGACGACCTCACGCAGATCCTTGCCGCGGCCTAGCTATCCCTATCAATCGCCTATAATGGCGGCCTCGGATCGGCCCTTGAGTTTCGACCTCAGCACGACCCAACGAAACCGACTGGACGGTATGCTCTTCACCCTGTTCGTGCGGTTAGCCGACGCCGTCATCCAGCCGCCTGTGATCACCGGATTCAACGCGCAATTTCCACAGAGTTACGGGCCGCCAAACGGTGCTTCTGACGCCCCTGGAGTGTCTGTTATGCTGGTACTAACAGGGTGGATGACAAGAGACGAGGGAGACATGGACGGCGCCATCGCCTCGGAACAGCCGCCTGCCATTCTGCGCAACCGGCCACTGCTGACGCTGCTGCTGGGCCACTTCACCGTGGATATGTATGTTGGCCTGCTACCCGTGCTGTACCCGCTGCTCATCGACCGGTTCGCGCTCACCTTCCGGACGGTGGGCCTGGTGAGCCTGGCGTATAGCGGCATGGCCTCCATCTCTCAGCCCGTCTTCGGCTGGCTCGCCGATCGCTACGGCACGCGCTTCATCGGGGCGTGTCTCATCTGGACGGCGACGCTGTTCGCCCTCATCGGCTTCGCGCCCTCCTTTCCGCTCCTGGTGCTGCTGGCGGCGGTGGCGGGGCTTGGCTCGGGTGCCTACCACCCACTCGGCGCGTTGAGCGCTAAGGCGGTGATCCCGGAGGGGCAGAGCAACACCGCCATGTCCGTGTATGTGACGGGCGGCACCCTGGGCGTCGCGCTGGGGCCGCTCGTCGGCGCGGTGCTCTTCAGCGCCTTCGGCCTCCACGGCACGGCGCTGATGATCTTCCCCGGCCTCGGCAGCGCGGTGTGGCTGCTGTACGAATTGCGCACGTTCTCACGCCGGCACTTGGGCGGCCCGCACCCGGCGCCGATCCTCCAGGCGCGCGTGCCCATCGTGCCGCTGCTCGCCGTGCTCGGGGTGATGATGTCCCGCACCTGGACGGTCATCGGCCTGGAGACCTTCGTCCCGACGTGGTACAAATCGCTCGGCTACGGCGCCGCCTTCTACGGCCCGTTGGCTACGACCATCGTGCTAGCCAGCGCTGTTGGCACGGTCGGGTCCGGCTCGCTGGCGGACCGCTATGGGCGACAGGCCGTAACTATCGGCACGCTGGTGCTCAGCATCCCGATCATTCTGCTCTTTGCCCAATTTACCGGCCCCATCGCCTTCGTCACAGGCGCGCTGGTCGGGCTACTGGCGGCTTCCACCGGCCCGCTGATGCTGGTCATGGCGCAGGAGTTGATGGCGGGACGCGCGGGCGTGGCCTCCGGCCTCGTGCTCGGCCTCGGCTTTGTGACGGGGGCTATTAGCGTGCCCGTCATGGGCGCCGTGGCCGACGCCTTCGGCATGCAGACGGCGATGCGCGTACAGGTTATCGTCGTCGCCGCTATGATCGCCGTCGCCCTGTTCCTGCCCAGCGAGGCGCGGCTGCGCGCGCTCAGGGAGGAGCGCGTGCCGCCCGCTGAGCGCGCTCAAGCGGATCGTCCTCCGTCTCACGCCAGAGCGGCGTCAGATGCCGCCGAGGGCCGGTAACCTAACCCGCGGGTGTATACCATGCGCTTGGCTGGCGCGTCACAGGAGAGGACCGCCACGATACGTCATTGCATGAGTATCCTTGCGGCAAGATGATAGCGTAGCAGTGAGCCCAGACGGACGGGACGGAGGAGCAAGCGATGCGTGTAGCGGGCAAGATTGTGGTGGTGACGGGCGCGGGCAGCGGGATCGGCCGCGCCATGGCGCGGCGCTTCGCGCAAGAAGGCGCGTCGGTGGCCGTCATCGACGTGAACGACGAGGGGGCGCGCGAGACGGTTGACGCGGTGGCTGGGGCCGGCGGAGCTATGGTGGCGCTGCATGCGGACGTCTCGCGGGCCGATGAGGTCCGCGCGATGATGGAGGCTGTTTCCGTGCGCTGGGGACGGCTGGATGTCCTCTGCAACAATGCCGGCGTCTTCTGGGCGCACCGTGGCGACACGCTGGTGACGGAGATGGACGAGGCGGTGTGGGATCGCGTGCTGGCCGTGAACCTCAAGAGTGTATTCCTGTGCTGCAAGTACGGCATCCCGCTCATGACCGGAACCGGCGCCATCATCAACGTCGCCTCGATTGCCGGCCTGATCGGGCGCGATACCGCGCAGGCGTATGTGGCCGCGAAGGGCGGTGTCATCGCGCTGACGCGCACGCTGGCGGTGCAGTACGCCTCACGCGGCATCCGCGCCAATGCCATCCTGCCAGGACGCGTCGATACTCCGCTTGTAGCGAACGACCACGCGACGCCTGAGGAGCGCGACGTGTTCGTCCGCGCGCATCCCCTGGGGCGCTTTGGCACGCCGGACGACATCGCGGGGTTGGCTCTCTACCTGGCGTCGGAGGAGGCCGCGTGGGTCACCGGCGCGTCCTACGTCATCGACGGTGGCTACACGGCGCTGTAGCGGTCACAGCGGCGGCGCGTCTATTGTGCCGTGAGCATCGTGCCTGCGATCGGCGCGTATTGCTCGCGTCGCGGACCTAATGAACGCGGGTAGGCGGGCCTTCCGGCGGCAAGTGGTCGATGACGCGGCTGATTTGTTGCTGTATACCTATCCTTATAGCACGATCTCCATTGTCCTCGCTGTCCGCCTCTATACTTCTGCCTATACGTGAACCACACCAGTGGTTCACGTATAGGCAGACAGGGTTAGCGGCATGCCGGAGTGGGCCACGACGTGAGGTGAGGCACCCTTCGTGTCAGGCGCTCCTTCACGATGCCTTTGAGATACTTCGGCGCAACTATTTCACCGTTCGAGATGAAGGCACATTATGAACGGATCGGCAGGCATTCACCACCTCGTAGGCAAAGGGGAAAAGCGACTGCTGTGTGAGTGACATCATCGTGCTTGCCCGAGCCGGTTCTTGGCCGCCGTGACGATCCGATGACCACTCACGCCAACGGATGATCATGCATCTCAGCGTATAGGCATGTGAGGACAGCACGTATCTACCAGCGTCGAAAGAGGTAGCATGGTGACCCACAGAACGCAGGATGTGGCCGTGAGCGATGCGCGCATAGCTCGCGCAACCCAGGCTCATGTCTTGTGCGGGCGCTGTCCTCCTAACCAGAATTGGCTGTTAGCGGCAGGGTACGGCGCGCGTTGGCTATTGGCCCCATCCAATAGACGGAGAGGGCGAATAGGGGTCTCAACATTTAAGCCGGGATAATCCCCGCTAACAAGCGTCATTTCCGTCAGCATGGGGCCGGCCAACTGCCAGCAACATCGACTCGTCGTAGAACACTCGTCGCAGAATCATGGTTCTACGAGGAGAAGGGCTCCAAACAGGACTGGCCAGGGCCTTCAAGGGCCAGAATCCCGGCAAGTTCGGCCCCAAAACTTGTCGCGGAACGATCAACGGACCCAAGTAACCCCGTGTTACAGTGATCGACGCGCCGCTTAGCGGGAATTTCCCCGGAAATGTTGTAGCGAGGCCGAATAGCCAACACAGGGATCTATCATCGGGTGATACAGCGCACTTGATCGGCACAGGCGGCGTGTTTCTCACCGTCCACGATCACGGTGCGGCGGCTCGCCCGTCCGCCGTCATGGGGGGGAGGCCTACCGTGGCCACATGGCAGGCGGCCATGTGACCGGGGCACAGAGGAGAGGGCGCAGGCGCGGCGTGATCATGCTGCACTCCTGGACGGCGTAGGGGCAGCGGGCACGGAAGCGACACCCCTCGCCGGGGTCGACGACGCGCGGCGGCTCGCCCGTGTCGCCCTCCGGTCCCGCCGACTGTGGCGCGCGTGGGTCGGGAACCGCCGACAAGAGCAACTGCGTATAGGGATGCTTGGGCCGCGAGGGCGGTGCCAGGCCTGATCGGGGCGCTGTCAATAATCAGGTCGCGCGCGCCGATGACGCGGCGGCGGATGGCGTCTGTGACGACGAGCACGAAGAGGGTCTCGCACGGCGGGGCACCCGCCCGCGCCGCGCGCGTCCACTGCTGCGAGGGGCAGGGCACCCAGGGCGTGCCGTCGTCACGGGCCGGCAGGCCGCACGCGAACACCAAGGCCGGCCAGGCGCGCAGCCAGTCCGTCAAGGCCCGCGGCGAGAGCCGCCAGAGCGTGCGCAGCAGCGCGATCAGCAGCAGCGCGATCAGCAGCAGCGACTCCTCGCTGTAGCGGCGCGGGGCGCCGCCCGGCCCCGTCGGCAAGGGCGGGGGGCAGCGGTGCGGGGCCTGCCGCACCGCCAGGCAGCACAGCGCGCGCAGGTGCAGGCGCGTCACGAGCGCGAGCGCGTCGATGGGCCGCGCCGCGTTTAGCCACCGCACGCTGGTATGCTGGGGGCGGGACTGGGGCCGTGGGCGTACACGGGACCGGGACCATAGGCTGACCTCCTTGGGCGCGGGGACCAGCCGCGCTCTCTGAGGTTAGCCTACCGCATCCTCGATGGCGTTAGGAAACGCCCTCTTCAGGTTCAAGAAGGAGGAGATCGGATGTCAGCCCTTACGACGGAGCTTGCCGAGATTTTGCGCACGGTTCTGCGACCCGGCGACTTCTATGCCACGGGGACGACCGACGTCTACGCGCCGGGTTTGGAGGTGGAGGGTGTCGGCGTCATCGCCCTACCGCTCCTGCCATCCCAAGCTGCACAGCTTATCGCCGTGGCCGACCGTGCTCCGTATGGTCGCGGGGAGGACACCGTGGTCGACACTGAGGTACGGCGGGTGTGGCAGATCAGAGCGG
>JAABUJ010002139.1_pt1 | contig 25528 bp, 32 predicted proteins | sample 5559131 | NCBI WGS metagenome assembly JAABUJ01 (sample SAMN10711875, study PRJNA513366) | rock metagenome | isolation source: Antarctica rocks | place: Antarctica: Victoria Land, Mt New Zealand nord | collected 2016-01-07
GTTTTTAACCACCCCCCCCCCCCCCCCCCCCCCCCCCCCCCCCCCCCCCCCGGCTGAACCTCCGGCAGCTGGACAACGCATGTCATGGGGCGTACGGGGCCTGCCCACCTGCGCCGCCAGCCTCGCTGACACACGGCCGGCCGCGTCCGCCGCGCCGCCGCAGGAGGCCGTGCTGCGCTTCTTCATCGCCCTGGTCATCATCAGCCTGCTCTACCTGGTGTACGGCGTGCACGCCGCGCAGTTCCACGACGACGACCTCGACAACCGGCGCGCGTGCGCCCCCGGCCCGGGGCCCGCCGCAATGACGGCACCCCGAGCGCCCCGCGAGTGGGGCGGTGCCGGAGCAAGACAGCTGTTTTAGTATCGTTGACTTTCAGTATCGTTAAAGTGCGCGGGTGCGCCGCGCACGGGCGCCGCACGCGAGAGGGATGCAGCGGCCCTCTCACGCGCGCGGCCGCGCCGGCGCGCAGGGTGAGGACGCAGGCGGACGCCGACGCCAAGGTGGGCGCGCTGGAGATGGGCGCCAACGGCGGCGCCGTCGGCCCCGACGGCGTCAAGCACCCCGCGGCCGGCCCCGACGCCGCCAAGTTTGGCGCGCACCACGACCACATGCCCGGCGGCTACCACGCGCCGCACGAGGACATGCGCATGACCGACACGGTGTACATGCCGGGCGTGGGCCACAAATAGGGTGTGAATTGAAGATCGGTGCTGCGGGGCATTGCGGCGTACGCGCGCGCCCGGCGCGCGGCGCACGCGCGTGGCGGGTAGCCGCACGCCGCATGGGGCGCGTGCATGGCCGTGCATCGCCTGCTCGGGGTGCTGCAGTGGGAGCGCTGGTGATCAAACGCCCTGCGTGGGCGCTCATGCCGGAGCGTGCCTTCCGTAAACTGCTTGCATCGGCTGCCGAGCGGCAGTGACACCGTTAGCCGGACTTTCCGCTGGGAGGGGGCGGTTGTGAGTTGCACGCATTTCTGGTGTATTCTGGGCAGGAGTCTGTACATTGGGTGGGCGTGCTGGGACGGCCAGCATAACAGAATCCAGCCCCAGCTCACTTTTGTTCTGAATGTATGTGCAGGGTCGCGTGTCACTCATCTAGCCTGAAATGCTACTGGCAGGCTTTGCGTCAACAGTTAGTCTGCTGCCCGGCAGCCTTTGGGGCCAGGTGGGTGTCAGTTCGGCGGGTTTGGAACCTTGTCACCGAAGTGCCTAAGTATTGCACTGCACTATTGCACTGCATCCTTGTAATTCCTCACATAGTGTGCATGTCATGCCGTCGCTCGTGCGTGCTCTCAATCGCGTCCCAAACTCAGAAACGCAGGCACGCATGCGGCATGCTCGCCTCCCTTGCCTGCCGCTTGCGCAGCGCAGATCTGCAGAGCCTGTGTCTGCCGCCATTCGCTGGCCACGCCCCTCAGCAGCACCTACCTGGAAGCCTGCCGGGAGTCGCGCCTGCCCCCACGACGCACCGCGCCGTGCAGCCGCCGAGCGCGCGCTCTGGGGCCGACGCGGCCGCGCGCGCCCGGCCCTAGCACAGCCAGGGGTAGGGCAAGCATAACCTAACCCCATACCCCAGCCCTAGCACAGCCAGCCGCGCGCCCAGTAGTACGCCAGCGCCAGCAGCTCGCGCAGCAGCACGAAGCGCCACAGCAGGGCCGCCAGGCCGGCCGGCAGCCAGGCGCCGCGCCAGGCGGTCGGCGGCGCGCGCGCCACGTACACCTGGAGGGCAGGGCAGCGGCTGGTCACGCCCCCTGCCCGCGCCAGCGCCGTGACACGCGGCCTCGCGCGGCTCCCAGCGCACCGCCTGCAGACATGCGTGCATGCGGACAGGCCGCTGCAGAGCCGGGGCTCCAGGGGCGGCAGCCCTGCTGCCGAGGAGGCTAGCGGGGGGCCGGCGGCAGGGCGCGCGCGCGGGGGCGCGGGGCCGGACCCGGGGCCGCGGCGCGGCGGGCCAGCGCTGGCGCGCGGCGCAGCGGAACGCCAGATAGGACCGCCGCAGGTGGAAGCGGCTCGTGGCGACCGCCAGGCCGCCGCGCCTGCGCGCGCCGCCCCGCCCTCGCCCTCGCACGCCCGGCGCGCGACGCGGCGCGCCGCGCATGCGCAGCGGCGGCGGCTGCTGCATGCCAATGCGCGCGCGCCGCGCGCAGGGCGCGGCCGCGCGGCGGGCACAGCGCGAGGCGGGGCGCCTGGGTGGCAGCAGGCAGGGTGGCAGCAGGGCGCCGCGGCGGCCAGGGGCGCGCGCCTGTCCAGCGCGCCGCGCCGCTCCGCAACCGCCAGCGACAGCACCGCGTTCTCCCGCGTCGACGTGCTCGCGCCCTCCAGCAACCAGCGCGGGGCCCTGGCGCCAGGACCAGGGTAGGGGTCAGGGTCCCTAGCCCTTTCCTGGTGGCCGCCCTGTGCATGCCCGGCGCGCCCGGCGCGCCCGTGGGGCCCCGCCTCACCTCGGCTGCCCGGCAGACACTGAGTCAGGGCAGGCGCGGGCGTCGGGGCGCGGGCGCCGAGGTCGCGCGAGCGCCGGGCGGCGGGCGGAGCGCGGGCGCACTCTGCGCGCGCGCCGGGGTCCCAGATCGCCAGCGCCAGCTGCTCCATGGCCGACGCCTCGGTGACGTTGCCCGGCAGCCCTCCGCCTGCACGCAGGCCGCCTGTGGCCTCTGCGGCTGCGCTGACAGATGGCTGTGACTCAACCTGGGTTGCAGCTGTGCACGACATGCTGCGCATCACGACTCAGGACACGCCCGCTGCGACTGGCCGTTTCCGCGGTGAGGAGACCTCAGTGGGAGGCTTGCCGAGCCGAGGTCTGCCTGCGTGTCACAGGCTGCAGCCGGGCAGCGTCCAGCTGCCAGGCAGGTCGCAACTTCCGCGAGTGTGCAGCGGCCGCGTGGGGCGGGCACCCGGGTGGCCGCCGCTGAACACCAGGCTGCGCACGCGCCCGCCCGCATACAGGTCCACGCCGACGCGCACGCGCTGCCGCAGGGTCGCGGTGGGCGTCCCGTTCCTGCCGGCCGACCGGCCACAGCGAGCGTCGGCCGCGGGGCACCCCCGGTGCTGCGCAGGTAGGTTAGTGCGCGGGGAGAGGGACAGCATACCTGAGCAGCGCAAAGCCGAGCACGACGCCCACGTCTGCTGTCGCGTCCGACGGCAGGAACGCCCTGCGCCCGGCCTGGCTGGATGACAGCCGGCAGAGGTCTGCTGCTTGCCAGGCAAGATTGCAAGATGGAGCCGGATGAGGCCAGCCAGGTCGCCAGGAGGCCTCGAGTGATAACGCAGCGCAGGTTGGAGCTGTCCAGTACAGGCGCGCGAGCAGGCGGGCGCTTGCGCACAGCTCTGCACCTTTCCGGAGCCGCAAGCTGCTGGCGGTCGACGTACGGGGCGGCGGCCAGGGCCAGCAGCCCCACAGCAGTGCTGAGCAAGACGAAGCGCACCACCATCCGCAACCCCGTGTGGTGGCAGCGGCGCGGACGCATGAACCGCAACGGCCGCAGCTAGCTATGCACTGGCCAGACAGCCCCCAGTGCGCATAGCGTGCTTGCAGGCCCACAGCCACCTCTGTTTGTGACCTCCACCTTGTGACCTCACCGTACGATACTCGAGGAAATGATTGTGCGTATATGACATGCATGGACTCCCAGAATGGGCAGGGTGGTGAGGAATATCACTCGATTGCTGCGCAAGCACTCTGTTTGGCATGTGCTCGCATGCAGAAACCTTGGCATCATGCATACCATGTGTTGCATGTGCTCAGCACGCCAAGGAGGTTACCCAGCAAGTCGGGACTCACGCCCCTGTTCACCTGCCAGTCTGGTCTATGCGGGAGTGTTTGTGGCCCTAGCCCACAGCACCGCCCCTAACAAGCCATGCAACCTGCTGCACACATGCGTCGCATGTCTGCTCAAGACCAACAGCTATCGAACGCTGTAGGTCACAACGCTACTTCCGCTCGACAGCCCAACCGCTAGAACAACGTGGCGCTCTGCCAATGTCAGGTCTGCGTCGGGGTTTTCTGTGTGTCAAGCAACAAAGGGTACTGCATGTCGACCGCGCGGCCACGCAGGGCCGCTAAAACAGCCGCTCCGTCTGCAGCTCCTGCAGGAAAGCAGCCTCACGCGTCGACAGCGGCGGCTTGAAGCGCACCTGCGTCAGCCACACCATGCTTTGCACGCGCGCTCGCTGTGGCGCTGCCAGCCAAAGGCGCACGTGCTGGGGGCTCGTGGAGCGCTTGCAGAGAGTTTGCTGGCCGGCCAACAGCAGCATTAGGGCAAGCATGCCAGACATCCCATGTGCAGGTGCAGGCTCTCAGAGTGCGGTGAGCTACACCATACAGAAAGCGCACAGGCACTCGCTGTGCATACGCTCGTGTCATACTCATGTTTTCAGAACAGCCGACACGGAGCTGCAGAGCGACGCAGCCGCGCCTGCGAGCACGCCGCCGCAAACTCCTCCAGGCGCGCGATGACCTTGCTGTCGCGCACGCCGCTGCGGCTGCGGCGCACGCCGGAGGCCTGCATCAGCCTGCGCGCGCGCGCACCTCGTCACAGGCCTGACCGCCTCACGATCAGCCTGCGCAGGCAGCGTGACCGCCAGGTCTCAGCTGCCTGCACATCTGCGTGCTTGGGGTGGATGCAGCTCGGCACGACAGTGTGGCCGGCCGGCGTCTGCCAGCCCTGGGGAGCCGCGCCGCGCGCGCCTGATAAGCGACGCCGCAAACTCCGCCGAGTACGGCGGCGCGGCGAGGTCCAGCGCGCCGAACACAAAGTGGCGCACGAGCGACGGGTCTGCGCCGCGCGCCCACCGCTCGGCCGCCGCCAGCACTGGCCGCACCTGCCGCGGGCATGGACTTGTCCGCTCGTATTCTGTTCAGGCCGCACGGCGACTCTCGGCACTGCTCGCCTTGAAGGCTCACACTGTTCAGCTCAGGCGCGCGCTGCGACATGTCCTGGCCGAGTCTGCTTGAGCGGGCGGGATGCGCCGCCGACGCTGTCGTAGGAGCTGTACCCAGGCCGGCTGCTGGCCATGTCAGGGGGCCGCCCCCGAACAGGCGCCGATCGACAAAGCGCCTCACAGCACCAAAACAGCCCGGGCACGTGGAGGGCTTGGGGGGTAGGGGTAGGGGTAGGGGTAGGGCTGGTGTAGGGCACCTGCCCCGCAGCCAGCAGCGCGAGCGCGAGGCCCAGCAGCGCGCGCGCCGCGTCCGGCCGCGCATTGCCCACCGCGCGCAGCGCGTCCGCCAGCACCTCCACCACCTGCGCCGCGCGCGCCACAAGCCCTGTCACATGGTGGCGTAGGGTCTCAACCCTACCATGTCGCCCCCCGCGTATCGGCATGCCATGGGTGATGCCGCAACAGCTCGTTCCGCGCGCGTGCACCAGGCAGCCAGCGCACGAGCGGCGCCCCCCCCGAGAGCCGGACCGCTCCACAGCGCAGCGGCCCCTCCGCGGCAGCGCGCTGCCGGCGCGCATGCGACCCGGCTGGCGAGGCCGGCACAGCCGGGCGTGGGGCGCTTGAGCCGGCGTCAAACAAGCTGGCAGCGCCAGGGCCATGTCGATGTCGCGGGCCCGCCTGTGGCTCGGCCGCGCCGCGGCGCACAGGAGCACGGCGGCGGCGGCGGCCGCGCCTGCGCGTGCAGCAGCGGCTGCGCCGGGATGATGAGCGCCAGCGCGCGCAGGAAGGCGGGCACGGCCGCGCCGTGCTGGCCGCGCCAGAACGCGACCGCGCCCAGCGCCGGCCGCATGCTGCGCAGCAGCCCCGCCGCCGCGACCGGGCGCGCGGCCGCGGCCTCCGCCTGCGCCTGCGCGCGCAGACGAAAAATGCAAGGCGTGTCACCTGTACAACCTATGTGACAAAGTGACGCTGCTGCGGCGTTCGGTCTGCCGCGCGGCTGCGGAGGCCCCGGGGTTGCGCGCCGCGGGGGCCAGTCGTCACGGCCGGGCCTCGCTGCTGGCGCCGGGTGCCCCGCAGCGCGGACTCAGGCTCATGCTGCGTACCAAGGCGTGCGGACCTGGACCACATACAACAGGAGGCCGAGGTCTGGCCTGGTCGCCATGCCGGGCGCGAGCGGGCCTCCCCGCTGCGCGCGCACGCGCCTCGCTGCGGCGCCACGGCGCCGCGCGCAGGGCGCCCAGCACGGGCACACCGCACAGTGCCGCCTGCGAGCGGCGCGCCGCGCCGCGGGGGCGCGCCTGCTCTACCCCTGCCCTACCCTACCCTACCCTAGCACCTGAGCGTGCCTGCTCGCGCGGCCCAAAGTTGCCGTCGGCCGCGGCGCTGGCCGCCAGCGCGAGCGCCTGCCGCAGCGCGGCCGCGGTCGGCGCCACGTCCGCCGTGTCCAGCCAGCCCTCGGGCCTGCGCCGGGCCCCGCCCGGTGACGGTTTCAGCGCTGGCTGGGCGCAGGTGCCGCCGGGCAGCATCTGCGCTGCAGGGCCTTGGCAAGCAGAGCTTGCTGCACAACAACATGCAATACACGATTGGGGTTGGGTATCAGGGCACACAAACACAATAGGTGTGGACCACCATGCCGGCCAAAGCATAGCACCAGGTCTAGGTCCAAGGCAGATGAACAGCACCCGCTACCAAGCGGGCGTCACGCGCGCGCCTGTCGTCAATCGCTGCGGTGGCGAGCGCGAGCATGGCCACGTGCGCCTCCGCCGCGCCGTGCGGCGCGCCGGGTGCAAACGCCCCGTCCAGCAGCGCTTCTATCACCTGCGAGCGGTGCGCGCACGGTGTCAGCGCGCATACATACTCATTGCGCCATACAAAATAACAGTGATACCAGGACGGCAGCCACCCCCTGATTCAAGAACGAGCGTCCGTGCCGCAGAGGCAGCGTGGGGCGCATGCGATTTTGCGTAGCAGGTACCCATCCGCCGCTAGCAGCACGCTTGCGAAGCTGATCAGCGCGTGCAGGGCGCACGGCCGCGTCGCGCGTTTGGCGGCGGCGCCGCGCGCACACGCACCCTCTGACCCGCTGGTCGCGTCAGCCACACGCACCCTGGGGTGCCGTATGACGTCGATCGGCGGCGGGTCATCAGCAGAGTACAGCGCATGCAGCCGGCCTGCGGCCTCCGCGGCCGCCGCCGCGTCCGTGGCGGCGCGCCCGGGGCCCCGGAACCCCGCGTCCGCGCCGCTGCGCGCGCCCAGCGCCGCCGCGCCGCCGCCGAGGCCCGGCCGCCCGCCGCCGCCGCCCTCCGCCGCCGCCGCCGCCGCCAGCAGGTCCGCCACGGCGGCGGCCGCCTGCTCGCGCCCAGCGCGGCCGTCCCGCGGCGAGAACCTGCTCGCCCCTGACAGGGTTTGACGATTCGCAGTGTGCGCAGGCTCCAGGCGCACGCCACTGCATGCCCCGCAACGCCGCTCCTTCCCCTGCCAACAGGGTGCCCGCGGCTGCCGCCACGTCAAGCAGCGTCCCCCGCGCGCCGCGCGGCGGCAGCGGCGCAGCCGCGCCACGCGGACAGCGCGCCCGCCCGCGCGGCGGCGCGCGGCCGCGCCAGGGCGCGCGCCACCAGCCGAGGCGGGCGCGGCCGCGGCGCGCACCAGCGCGCCATCTGCCACACGACCGGGCCGGCCTGCGCGGCCGCGTGCGCCTCCAGCTCCTGCGCCAGGCGCCGGAAGCGCGCGCCGCGCGGCAAGCGCCCCAGCGCGGTCAGCATCTGCTGCGCGTGCGCGTACGTGTGCTGCCCGCCGCAGCACGACTCCTGCGCGCCGCGCGCGCGCTCGGGCGCAAGCCACGCACGGTGCAGCCCGCCTTGCGCGGAGCTCCAGGCCGTAGAGACGAGGAGGGCGTGACATCACGGACCACACACTCGTGCGCTGTTTGCGGCCCTCCTGCGCTCACACCCGTCCCAGCTGGCGCCCTCACTTTCCCATGACACCCGGCTGTTCGCTGAGCTTGTGAGCGATAGGCATTGCTCGCAAGCGCTTGCACTACCTCGGCTCCGCCACCGAGCGGCGCGCAAGCAGCTGTTCCCCCCAAGCAGGGCCGCGGCATGGGCCTTGGACAACAAAAGCTTGCGTGCTGGCTATGAGGCCGGGGTGCGCAGACACACTAATGGGAGACCCTATCGGAACCCTGGCCTCGGGAGCCGCGCGCCTGCAGCTCCGTGGCCAGGCCGGCCAGTCGCGCCGGCCCGGCATCGGGCACCTCGCGCAGCCGGTTGGCCATGAGGCGCTGGAACACGCCAAAGTAGGACGCAAGCGACGCGCCGACGCCGGCGACCTCGCCCTCGTGCCCCGCGCGCAGCACCTTCTGGATCGCGTAATTCAGCAGCAGGCAGCCGCGGTGCGCCGCGCTGAGCTCGTACACCAGCTGCCGGCCCGCCCTGCACGCCCGCCGCGCGCCGTGAGGCGCGCCGCGCGCGCGCGCCGCCCCCAGGCGCCGCACTGCAAGCTGAGTGAGCAACGCGTCAATCCATGTCGTGTGCGCAAGCTCGCCTCCCCGAGCACCGTGCGCGTGCAGTCAAGGGCACAAGGCTCGGGTGACTGTGGGCTGAAGGACGCCCCCCGTTGCTTCGAGGCATCGCGCGCCGCATCCCAACAGCCCGGCGCCGGGAGCGCGGGGCCGCGCCAGTCCTGGAGCAGGCCGTCCAGCCAGCGCGGCGGCCCGCCGCCGCCGCGCGTGAACACGCCCGCAAACTTCTCCGGGTCAAACTTTTGCTTCACCAACTCCTGCGCCGCGCACGCGGCTCGCTTTGGCGGGCCACCAGCCGGCCAGCTCCTGCCGGTGCACAGGCTGCCGTGCGCCGCTCCCTGAAGGGCGGCCGGCGCCGCCGGCAGGGTGCAGAGGCAGAAGTACCGCGGGACGACTAGCAGCCGGCGTGGAGAGCACGAGGTGGAAGCTCGCAACAGCAGGGCGCCGGGGGGACGCGCAGCCGCGCGTGGGGCGCCAGAGACGGCGGCGGGGCGCGCCCGCAGGAAGTGCGCCTCGTCGTGCTCGAAGTCGGCCAGCGGGCGCTCCTCCGCGGTCGCCTGCACCTCCTCCAGCATCCGCGTCCAGCTCACCACCAGGCTGGCCATCTGCGCAAAGCCTGCCGCGCGCCCCTCGGAGTCAGCTGCAGCGTGTCGCTGCAATGTGTCACTGCAACGTGTCACAAGCAGTGCGCGCCAGCAGAGTCGTCAGGGGAGAGTGGGCCTGATACTCATAGCCACTTGCTGCGCGCTGAGGAGGGGCGTGCCAGCTCCCCCAATGAGCGGTGTGCATGGATGCTTTACGCGTGCCGTCCGACGCACCAACATAGTTATCGGACAGCATCTCCACGACGGTCGCGGGGTTGCCGCCGTCGCTGACATAGCGGCGCAGCACGTCCAGGATGTTGGGCTCCATGATCGCGTCCGGCTGGCGCAGGAACTGCTCCAGCTGGTTGAGCTCGGCCACATGGGTACCCTCCGGCTTCTGCGCGTTCAGCAGCTCCTCATACGACTAGCTGTGCCAGGTCACCCCGTGCATGGCTGAGGCAGGGCAATGCGGTTGCAACCAGTGACAGCGCCTCGCGCACCGCCATATGTAGATGGTTGACAGAACTTGCCAGCGGCGCACGTCAAGCCCATCAAGGCCTGAGCTTCAAGAACGGCAGCTGTGCAACAGTTCCACGGGCAGCAAAGTCGATGCTATGCTCACACTCTTGTATCGAACTTCTTGCAACGAGGACTGGGCCAGAGGAGTCACGCTGGCTCTGCCTACTCGCTCGCTCCAAGGCTCGGAGCTCAGGACCCTCATGGGACCCTCTTTGTTTGTCAACAGTCCAGGTGGGAGCACGCGCGTCAGAAGCACTTGCTTTAGTCGCCCTGCCGTACTTATCATATCACTACCTAGCAATATGGGCTGGTGTGGGCAGTACGACCGCACAGCATGGGCACACGGAACGCTGACGCCCTGCATCACTGGTTCGCGCTGCCAGCCTCTGCGCCTGAGTTGCCTGCTGCGCATACTTGGCATGTGCTTTGTCAAAGCACCTGCAGGTGTCTTGCTTGGTTGTTTACCGCCATCCAGTGTGTATCGCGCTATTGCAAAAGTTGCTTTGGCCGGTCCTATGACACGGGACCACATACCGTTGAAGCGCGCTGACGTGCTGCTGTTGTCAGCTGATATAGCCAGTGTTAGCAGGCTGCAAGCTATCAGCTTCCTGTCCATCTTGCATGCAATCTGCCAGCAGCAGCAAGCCAAGCCTTGCACGTTGCGCCGCGCAGAGACAACGCTGGCGCCGCTGCTTGTGTTGCTGGCGGCGGCGGTGCTTGTGACGCAGCTGCGCCGCCTCGGCGTGCTGGCCAGGCGCCCCTACCTGGAAGAAAAGCGCAGCAGCGCGGCGGATAAAGCCATATGCGTGCTCTACGCACTGCTGGTGGCCTCGCATGCGGCCTGGGTGGTGTACTGGTCGCTCCGGGGCGGCGCGCCATTCGAGATCTTCTTCGACGCCGCCATGCTTGCCGTGTGGCTGGCCGCAGAGGTGCTGCACACCGGTATATACCTTGCGGCACCTCGTTTGCGCAAGCGCGTGTGGCGCGTGAAGCGAGTGGCACTGCGTTATATGGCCACTCTGCTGGAGGACAGCATCATCCATTTTTTGCCTGGACCAGCTGCCCAACCGGCCAGATGCACGATAACAACACAAAGAGAGGAAGGGCATTGCGTGCATGTGCACTGCTTAACAGCCCTGCAAGAGTCTTTCAGGAGTGGTTGCATTGCTAGTTATGCAGCAGTCAGGACTCATCACACGGCATTTGAATGCATGTTCAATGCATAAGCCCTTGGCGTGTTATGTATGCTGCTCATAAGATAGAAAAGTTGCTTGTGCGCATGCCGAAGAAGGTCCTGCAGGTGCGTCGGCGTTGGGCGGCCAGCCCAAACACTTCCCGCGAAATCTTTGTTGCACTTGCTGTCTGACGAGCCAGTTTCTTGCTGCATTGCAGGTGGTGGCTGTGATGGGCTGCATGAAGGGCATCACACTGCAGCTGAAGATCCTGACTTGGCCGGCGCTGGTGCGGGGCCTCACCTCCTCGCACCGTCCCTTGACATGTGACTGAGCGGCTCGGAAGTCGCACATGGCACGGGGAGCGCCTCGGGCAGTTCTTAGCTTGCTAGGATCCTGTCCAGAGACTGCGGTGATGGCGCGTTGCTGCGAGGCCAACACCACGCGGTGTTGTGGTGGCACGGTCAAATATATCCATGCGAGCAATATGTATGCCTTGTCTCCGCGTTCGCTTGGTCCCATGCGCACAGCAGCGCCAGGCCGCAACAGGGAAGCAGACGCGCCACAGAGTAGGTCTAGGGTAGGGGAGGGTGTGGTGGGTCCGACACGTGCCGCGCCGCGCAGGTTGCGTACGCATGGGCCGTGTACACGCACGCCCTCATGCTGGCCAACTCGTGGGGCGAGCCGCAGCGCATGTCGCGCGCGCTGCTGGTCTCCAGCAGCCTGCAGCTGGCGGCGCTGGCGGCGGCGGCGGCGGCCGAGTGCTTGCGCACGCCGAGCGCGGCCGAGGCGGCCGTGCTGAAGCAGGCGCTGCTCAGCGGCGGCAGCGGCGGCGGGCCCGCCCAGGAGGTGTCTACCGACCCGCGGCGTAAGCGCCAGCGCCCCTGGTGCGCGCGCGCTGCATGAAGGACAGAGGCTGGGACATGCTTGCGTCGGCACCAAGCTGGGCGGGCCGCCGTGGCCGCACATGCAGGGCGCCTGCACGCGGAGCGCAGCTGCAGCGCTTGCAGTCTGGGTTTGCGCCCCGGCATGTGGCGGAGTGAGGCAGCACGCGCCGCGCAGGTACGCGCTCATCGTGACCGCGGTGGCGTACGTGTGGCCGACCACGCCGCTGCTGCAGCTGCGCGCAGCGCTGTGTGTGGTGCTGCTGGCGGCCATGCGCCTGCTCAACCTGGCCGTGCCCATCCTCTACCGCGACGTGGTCAACACCTTCAGGCGCGGCCGGGCGCCGGCCCCTGCTCCGACCGCCCACTACGGGCCAGCACATCTTAAAAAATTGTTGCTGCAGGGGCCTGCTGCTCTGCTGTAATACGCCAACTCTAGCAAGTTGCTGCGTGCTGTGGATGCAGCGCACCTGCCTGCAGTCCAGGGCTATGGAACGTTGCTCAACAGCACTCATCTGCCGTGCGCCGCTTGGTTGCCGCCGGTGCGGGGCTGAGCTCTGAGGCGAGCGCGTCGCTGCGCGCGCAGTTCCACGAGCGAGCTGGCGCGCGCCGACGGCGACCGGCCCCCGCAGCACTTCACGCTCGGCCAGGTGGGCTGCTCGTGGCATAGCCGTATCCTGCCCGCTGTATGATGTCGTGACATGATGTCTTCTATGTTTTGTGGGTGCCCTCTGCTGACTAGACCACTTTCATGGCACGTAGGTAGTGCACATTAAGCCAGCGCATATGCACCGCAGTAGCGGATCCGTACAATTTGAGGTTTATGCCTCTGTGGCAATATGGCAGAACGCTGCTCGGCTTGGCCCTTGCATTGTCACTTTGGGACTGCTGCCGTGCCGTGAAGTGCGGGGGCCGTCCGTGTGCAGCTCATGGTGTAGTCTGTCATGTTATTGCGCCATCTCGCTTCGTCAGGGCCCCTGGTGGCTGTCGTGCAGCGGGCACCATTAGAAGAACAGCACCTATGCATGGACATGTCTGGCTGCACGCAGGGGACACGAACAGCAGGAGTCTTGGGCTGCAGACGCGAGTGGCGGACCGAGCGCAGCCGCTTGATCCCTCGGCTCAGCCCGGGTCGCCGCGCGGCGCAGGTGTTCTTCCCATACGTCGCGCTGTACCTCGCGGCCGCCTTCCTGCAGGGCGGCGCGGGCACCGGCGCCAGCGGCGTGCTGAACAACATCCGCACCTGGCTCTGGTTCTCCATCAGCCAGAGCGCGTACCGCACCATCTCGCTCGACATGTTCTCGCACGTGCTCGACCTCGACCTCAAGTTCCATCTCATGTGCGAACCCCTATGCGAAACCCCTATGCTAAACCCCTATCTATCCCCGCATGTCGCACTGTGTTGTGCAGCATGTTCATGCACGCGCACGACCTTGACCTTGCGTCTCACCTGATGCTGGAGAATGCATTGCCTCAGCCCTGCATGAAGCTGGTACACTGCCCCATGGGCTGTTGCTGTGGAGCACTGTCATAGTGGAGGCATTGACATCATCCTGGCACTTGCAGGCATCCCCAGGTGGTGCTTGTACTTATGTATAGCGTAGTGAGGATCTACAGAGCATGCAATGATGGCTGTATTCCATGCGCACACGGTGCGGACGAGCGGTGTGGGAGCTTGCTTCAGGCGGAAGACAGGCGAGGTAACACGCATCATGGACCGCGGCACGGCGTCAATCCAGAATATCTTGTCTACCGGTGCGGGTTTTCTGCCTTCCGTTCCGCTTGTTTGGGAGCACACAGTGGACCAGCCTAGCACCACGACCTGTTAACACCTATACCCACTTTGTCTTCAAGCAGACCGGGAAAGACATCTTGAGCTGAGTAACCAGCGCATCCACTGTATCAGAGTTTAAGAACATTCTGCGCACTTGCCCTGGGCGCAGCGTGTCAGCTCGTATCAAGGAACTTGAACATTTGCATCATCTCGTACCCCCTCCCCTGTGGGCTGCTGGCATGCTTGAGATCCTGCGATCATCAAGTCAAGCCTGATGCTGCCTGAATGCGCAGAGTATGCTGACAAGCATGGTCGGGCCTAAATGCACACCTCAGCAACCTCCTGTTTGCCCTGCACAGCAGACGGGGTGTGTAAGGGTCTGCGCTGATGCTGCGCAGTGCTGTTCAGCATCGTGCCGCAGCTTTTTGACATCGTGGCGGCCTGCATCTTCATCGCTGCTGCGCTGGAAGGTAGGCTACCTCGTTGCAGCTGTGTAGGGCCTTTTCTGTCCTGGCACAATTGCTGCGCGGTCTGTGTGTGTGCGTGTGTGCATTGACTTGAGCCATGGCAAACGTTCTTCATCAGCTAATCACCTGTTGATACAGGCTGGATTGCGGTCATTGTGTTCATCACACTGGGCTCCTACATCCCCCTGACAATCTACCTGACGGAGTGGCGAACAAAGTACCGACGGTGCGGCGAAGCCCTGACTGCGTGACGCCTTCTGGTTACACTCTGTTTGTTTGATAACGCTGCAGCTTGTCTTGAGTGTGTGAAACATGTTGTGAGTTGTCATAATGTCACGTCGTTGGCCGCTGCTCCATCAAGCTTTGGGTGACCACAGCCTGCTGTGACCATCCAGTCTGTGCTTCACTTGCAAGTAGCCGGATGAGCTGGATGTCTCGGATGTCAGCCTCTTTGCATCCGCTAAAACATAAGCTCTGTCAGACAGTGGTGCAGTGCGCTGACACCCCCATTGTCTGGGGGCAGGGACCTCAACAAGTTTGACAACGCGCTTGGCGCAAGGGTCAATGACGCGCTGCTCAACTATGAAACAGGTGAGACGGTAGTCGCGCCTCCAAGGTGCAGGCAGGCAAGCCTGCCGGTGTCTGCCATCATGCACTTGATTGCCTGTCCGCATGTGCATGTGACGAGTATGAGACGAGTTTGAGCCTGGCTGGTGACACATAGCTGCCCTGGCGCAGTCAAGTATTTCAACAACGAGACGCTGGAGCGTGACAACTTTGCAAAAGCCATAACCGACTACCAGGTCGTCGAGTACAAGGTGTGCTGCAGAACCGCAGCACGCTTGCTTGACTGCATATGGTCAAGCACTGCTGCGGGTCCAGAGGTGATGGGTGATGCGGTCGGACTGTCGCACTGCGCGCTGCGTGGCATTGCACAATGTGACACATGTTTGCAGGTTGTGGAAGTTCATGGCAAGTGCCTGCTTAGCTGCTGCGGCCATGGCGACTGGGGCGACACGCAGTGCGTTGGGCACATGTGGGTACCCATCAGCGTGCGTCAGTTCCTCAGCCGCGGTCGTGCCCGCGGTACTTGGGGGCGCTGCTCGGCCTGCTGGCTCAGCTCGGATCCGCACAAATTCACACTGCCCCCTGACGCTGGCCCCGGGCGCGCCGGCCGCGCGCAGCTGATGACCTCGCTCAACTTCCTGAACATCCTGCAGTCGTCCATCATTTTCTCCGGCCTGGTGGCCGGCCTGGTGGTCTGCTCCAAGGCAGGCCCCCCTGCCACCGTAGGGGAGGGTTAGGATACTCTGTGCTTCCCTCCTCCCCCTGCCCTCTGCGACCTCCTGGCCAGGGTTAATGTGTGCATTGGCGCACGCTGGCGTCAAGAGTGCGCAGGCTCGCGCACCGAGCTCTCGCCGGCTGCATGCAGCATCGGCTTCCGAGCGTCGCGTGTGCAATCAGTGAGCCAGGCGGCGCGGCGCGTCACGCAAACGGGCGCGCCGCAGGGCGTGGCTGAGGGGAGGCTGACCGTCGGAGACGCGGTGCTCTTCATCACGCTCATGCAGCAGCTGTATGCGCCGCTCAACTACTTCGGCTCCTACTGTGCGGCCCGCCGGCTCCTTGTTGTAGATCAGAACAGCACTTTGGGTTGCTTCTTGTCCGTACGCACAACGCGCGCCGTTGCATGCCCAGCTGGCAGAAAACACTGCTTTCATTGATGCTGGACACGTCGAGTGTACACAGGAGCTCAGACATGTACTGACATTGTAGTGATCTGAAGAGGCACTGACGAACGTGGCGCTGCAGACCGCACCATCCAGCAGCAGCTCATCGACGTGGAGAACACCTTTGACCTGCTGGCCGCCCACGCATCCATCCAGGTGCCACCCCGCTCCCCAAGCCGCGCCGCCTCCTTGCAGGCCTGGCAGAGACAGTGTGAGACTGACGACCGGCCCTGCCCGGCCTGCGCAGGACGCGCCCGGCGCCGGCGAGCTGGCCGTGGCGCAGGGCAGCGTGGAGTTTGACGCGGTGAGCTACGAGTACTCTGCCGGCGCGCCCGTGCTCAAGGACGTCTCGTTCCTGTGCCCGGGCGGCCAGACGCTGGCGCTCGTCGGCGCGACAGGCGCGCGCCCCTGGGTGTGCAATTAGGATCAGGATTATGGTTACGGTTAGGGCGCATCGTTCACAGGACAGTCCGTCTGGCATTTATGTGTGCGCCGACAGCCTGCACACCATGCGCGTGTGCGGGCTGCAGCAGCGGCGCCGGTGCGCCGGCGCTCGATGAGACTTGCCGGCAGGCACGCCGGGCCTGCCCCGCAGGGCCGTCGGGGTCAGCGGCGCGCCCGGCGAGGCCGGCCATGTGATCGGCTGCAGTCTGCGTGATGGCGCGCAGTGGCCCGCAGAGCAGAGGCCCGCAGCCGCGCCGCGCCCGGCATCCAGTCAGTGCCTTGACGGCCCGCTGCGCGCAGGCAGCGGCAAGTCCACCTCGCTCAGGCTCCTCTTCCGCTTCTACGACCCCTCAGCAGGTGCTCAGCCACGCCCGGACCCGCGCTGCGATGTGTCTGTCTGCTGAAGCCAGCGTCCCCGCTCTCCGTGCCTGAACCGCGCTCACAGGCGTGCTTGGATCTGGCCTCACCCGCCGCGGCTTGGCAAGGGGCGTTGGACTAGTCTCCAGGGCTTGGCCGGGGTGCTGACTGCAGGTAGGCGGCGCGCGCCCCAGCGCACGCGCGTCACGCGCAGCAGCTCTGGGCGTCTCAAGTAAGGCCGCGGGCGCGCAGGCGCGGTGCGCGTGGACGGCCAGGATGTGCGGGACGTGACGCAGGCGTCCCTGCGCTCGGTCATGGCGGTTGTGCCGCAGGACACCGTTCTGTTCAATGACACCATCATGTACAACATCCGGTGCGCCGCCGCCCGCCTCACATGGGTGCTTTGTTTCTGTAGCGAAGCAAGCCGTCCACTTGGCGTATCACGCCTTGTGAAGCGTGCTGCGCGACGCGCTGCCTTCCCTGTTCGTCCGGGCTGTCTGTGATGCCGCCCTCCCCAGTGACTTGGCGATGCGCGTGTGTGGCGAAACACAGGCCCTGCATAGCGCTCGTCACGGCAGGCGCCTGCCAGCTGAGCCGACGAGGCGGGTGACGGCGGCATTCGGTATCGGACAGAGGACCTGCATGGAAAGATTTCATGTGACAGGGGCGGTGGGTGTCGCCTGCTGCACCTGCCAGGCCTCTGCATGCTCCTTGGCAGGAAAGTGCCATGCGCGCCCGCAGGTACGGCCGGCCGAGCGCCAGCGACGAAGAGGTGTTTGCCGCGGCGCGCGCGGCCTCGCTGCACGACGCCATCACCGATCGCTTCCCGCAGCAGTACGAGACGGTCGTCGGCGAGCGCGGGCTGCGCCTCAGCGGCGGTGCGCACCTGCCGTGCAGGCTCGCCTGTTACGGCTCCCTCGCGCACCCGCACCGCCTGCACACGGGGTGCAGCGCTGTCAGTACGGCGGGGCATCGTGCTTGGTTCCTGGTGAGGTCCTGGTGAGGCCTCAGGCTGACAGTGAGCAGGCACGCAGCTGGCTGGGGCATGGCTACATTGGACAGCTGTTGCAGCTGTGCATGCCCGCTGCTGCAACCGCTGCCCGTCATCTCACGCGGATGCGTGCTGTGCGTGGTATTCGCTCTGCCTGTACGCTCCGGCCTCATCAAGCAGGTGCTCTTACCTGTAGTCGATCAGGGAAACCCTTACGTTTTTCTAAATGCGGGGCCGCGCGCGCGCGGCCGCAGGCGAGAAGCAGCGCGTGGCGTGCGCGCGCGCGATCCTGAAGAACCCGCGCGTGCTGCTGCTGGACGAGGCCACGAGCGCGCTGGACACGCTGACCGAGCAGCGCATCCAGGGCGCGCTCAAGGCGCTGCGCGCCGATCGCACCACCATCATCGTCGCGCACCGGCTGAGCACGATCGTGGACGCCGACGTCATCATCGTGCTCAAGGCGCGCGCGGCCGCCTCGCGCTCCCGCGCCTGCAGCTGGCCGACGTGGCGGGCGTCAGTGCGAGGCCGTACTGGCATGTGCATCATGTGGGCAGGAGCTGGGGCGGGCCTTGGAGTTTGGCAGTCCAGTGCCCGTGCAAGGTGGGACGCGCAGTGCGGGCGCACGCAGCAGCGGCATGAAGACAAACACGCTCAGGGAGGCTGTGATGTGATGGGTGGCCATGTGGCGTCTGGACACAGCCAAGGTGGACACACCTCACAAGCGGCGGTCCCCTTTGCGTGATGCACTGCAGGCATAGATGCGCATCAACACTGACAGTGGGCACGGAGTCGGTCAATGATAAAGGTCTGTCAGACCGGTTGGTCAACGCGCGTCTGTGCTTGCAGGAGGGCGAGGTAGTGGAGCGGGGCACGCACGCCGAGCTCGTCGCGCACCGCGGCCTGTACGCGGAGATGTGGGCGCGGCAGGCCGAGGCCACGCGCGCGGGCGACCGCGCGTCCGCCGGCTCCCTGCCCGACCTGGCCGCGCGCGCGGGCATGCGCGGCAACGCCTCGGTCGCCTCGCTGGCAGAGGAGGCGCTGTAGGGCCGCTGGGCCGCCCCGTGTGGCAGCCGCGGGGCTCATGTGCAACTATAGGACTACCGCCCTTTTCCTTTTCGGGAAGTGAGCGGCGAGCGCGTGCTGTGCTCGCCTGCGCCTCGCCATCTGCAAGGCCTCCTGACCAGTGATATCCGGGAGATGCTTAGCTGCTGCCCCAGCTTTGCCGGGCATGCACTCGGGGCGGTGACAGGTGTCGAGGGTAGCGCCAAACCAAGGAACCCTTTCATAGCGGTGTGAACAGGTTGAGCAGCCAGCTGCTTGCGTAACGTCAACAGCCCATTGCGCTGCTGCCCTGTTTGCCTAGAATTTTATGTTGGGAGTGCAACTTTGTATCAACGTCTCATCTCATGCCACCTGACATCATGTGGATATGTGCCTCATCACCATAGAATAGAACCCGCGTAACTCCTTGCATGCTCCATCTCCTGCTAGTAACAAGCCGCATGACAACGTTGCACGCTCCATCCTTGGCTGACAGTCTGTCCCTATCAAGCTGCATGCATGGGGTCAACAATGCAAGTAGTGGAGGCAACACCCACACACAACAGTGCAAAGAACGCATGTATTTCGACTTGTTGATTACATACCAGCCTGCGGTGTGCACAGCTGTACACACGCGCACACCCCGGCCGCCTGCAGCCCATCAACCTGGCGCCAGGCCGTACAGGACGTGTATGACTGCGGAGCAGGTGCAACAGGGCACCAGCACGCCCTCGGCGTCCTCGCGCAGCTCGGCCTCCGCCAGCCAGAACTGGCCGCCGCAGCGGCAGCCGCGCGCGTAGCAGCCGGCGCCAGAGCCTGGACAGGCCGCGCCCGGCGCGCTGCCCGGCATGACTGGCTCGCTCGCGCCGCCGCGCTGGCTGCTGGCGGAGGGCCGCCACTCCATGTCGTCCAGGTCAACCTGCGCACGCCAGCCTGAGCACTTGCAGGCTCCCTTTATATCAGCTGGCGTGTGAGGGCTTGCAGGTGCACAGTACGGCGCGCTCATCAGCCTTGCGACCACAAGTTGCCGCCCGCAAGGTGGTTCAGCTCTGACATGATGCTGATGACTTGTACGTATTGAAAAGGCAGTTGCGTGGGGATAAACAACCAAGACCAGAGACGCTGGCGGGTGCCGGCACCTGCTCCGCGATGGCAAGCTCTTGCTGCAGGGCACACAGTGCGAGCTGCTGGTCGTAGTGCGCGCGCCCGCTGTCGGTCCTCAGGGCCTGCTTCAAGCGGCAGACCAGTCACCTCAGCACGGCTGTGCACGGTCGGCAGCGCAGGCCCCGCGCGAACGAGCTGGAGTGGCGGCCGCACCTCCCAGGCGCTCTGCACATCGTGGTAGCCGGCCGCGGCGCCGGCTACGGCCGCGGCCCCGCCGCCTGCGGCCTTGTCGGGGTGCAGCCGCAGCACTGCCGTGCGGTAGGCCCGCCGTAGCGCCTCCCGTGGCGCGTCGAGCGGGACGCCGAGCGCGACATAGTGCCGCGCGGCCTCGCCGGCCGCGCCGGCCGCCAGCGCGGGCGCGCTAGGACCACACGCTGGAGCCAGAGCGCAAGCGCACAGACACCTGCGGCTTTGGCGCCTGTTGCTCTGCGGCTTGCTCGCCGGCGCCGCCGAACTTCTCCTTGAACTCTGGCGTGCGCTGGATATGCCACATGTGCAGCTGCAGCCCTGCGGCCCACGCTAGCAGGCCCACGCTCGCGAACAACCGCCAGCGGGACGAGGTTGGCTGCCCGGCCATGCACGAGCAGCAGCCCTCGCAGCTGTCGTCCGCGCACGTAGGCTCAGGGGCAACGTTCTGCCAAGTAAGGTGTGGGTCGGAGACTGCCTTTGTGTGCTACCTCGGACTCCATGGAAACCTGTTGAGTATTAAGCCTGCAGGTTTGGCCTCGGCCAGAGCTCCAGGCGCACAGCAATTTCTGCACCGGCCCTCAAGTGCTGGACTGACACAAATCACACAACAAGAAGCACAGGACTCCTACGTGCCAGTGTCCACGTGACTGTGAGCGACCTCACGCCGAAGTCTCACATCTTGTTGCATCAAAACACTTTGATGCGGCCCGGACGCTGCTGTTCAGCGGCTTGCACACCCACCTGCGCCCTGTGACGCGCAGCCACTGCTGACCGCACTGGCAGGCGCAGCCCGACATGCAGTCGGGCGGCGCGCCCGCGCCGGCGGGCGCCAGGCCCGCACCAGCGCCCAAGCGGCCGCTCAGCCAGGGCGCCGGCGGCACGGGCTTCACAAACGGGCAGCTGGCCGTGCTGAAGAGCCAAATCCTTGCGTTCCGCTCGCTGAAGGCGCGCCGAACCCGCTCGCTGAAGGTCTGCCGCTCACAAGCAGCTCCCCTGCTCTGCCGGCGTCACGCGGCCTTCCCAGTCCCGCAAGACCTGCACGTGCTTGCAGCACCACAGCGAGCGGACCGGCCTGTGGGAACTGTGGGGACCTCTCCGTGTGCTGCCGCGCAGAAGAACGTGCCGCTCGTGCCGGAGACGCTCGCGGGTACCAAGGTGCCGCCATTGGCGCCAGCGGGGTCTCCACCAGGGCTTCCGGCGGGGTCCCCAGCCGGCGCGCCTGCGCGCGCGTCGCCCGGCGCGCCGGCCAGGCCGGGGCAGCCCGCCGCGCCGCCGGCACCGCATTGGTGGCACAGCCAGTACGCGGGCGCGCAGCCGCAGCGCCCGGCGGCCAGCGCGCAGGGCCTGCCCGCGGCGGCGCGGCCCGCGGGGGCCGCGGCGGCGCCGCAGCGCGCCCCCGGGGCCGCCGGCCCCGCCAAGGTCGGCCCCGGCGCGCAGCAGCTGGTGAGCAGCCGGTGCAGCTGGCCCTGGGCCTCACACTGCGTGCCCGCAGCGTCTGGGCTCCCTTTAAGCATCCGCCAAGCGCGGGCCGTGGCGCAGCCGCTCCGGCTGGCATGTAGCCTCCTTGCTCCTCGACCTTCCGTGTGGCCTCCTGGCGTTTGCGACGCAATGCAAGCCTGTGCACACTGTGCCTGTGTGGAGTGGGGCCTGTTTTCCTGGAACGCAGCGCCCCCATGAGTGCCGTGGTACTATACTAGGGGGACGCGGTGCTGCGGGGCTCGCCACGCCGCCATGCAGTGGAGAGCGGCTGCCGCGCATGACCTGTTCGTCCGGGGAGCTCTTTTTCCGACCTGTCACTGGACGCAGCGCTGATGCGCCCACGGCGGCGGCGCGTCCGGTCTGGACCGGCGCCGGTGACGGGCTGCATGCCGGCCGGGCGCGCAGACGCCCACGGCGACGGCAGCGCAGGCGGTGGCGGCGGCGGCCGCAGCGGCGGCGGCGGCGGCGGCGTCGGCGCCCCCCGCGCGGCGGCGCGGCGGCCCCCTGTACGAGCTCGCGGGCGCGCCGCGCGCGGGAGCGGCCCCCCTGCGGCCGCCCGCGCCCGGCGCGCTGCCGTACCAGCAGCTGGGCTACGACGTGGTGGCGCTGGCGGCGGCCGAATATCACAAGCGCGTGGTGGGGCGGCGGCGCGCGCGCGTGCGCGAGCTGCAGGTCGCGCTGGACGCGCTGCCGGCGCCAGGGAACCCTGACCCTGACCCTGGCTCCGCCGGCGGCCGCGCCGTGGCCGCCGCCGAGCGGCTGCTCGGCCGGCCGCCCGCGGCCGGCCGGCCCTGCTGCGTGCGCCCCGGGCGTCCCGAAGCAGCTGGCGTGCTTTCTGTGGGCGGCAGGCGCTCTGGACGTGCATGGGTGGCCGCTCTCGTGCCGGCTCGTGGCCGGCGCGCGTGCTTGCTAGCAGCTGAGCGCGCCTGCCCAGCCTGGCCACCTGCCCACAGCGTGCTCGGGGTGTGCAGTCGAGCCGCTTGAGGAGTGCCGGTGAAGCCGGGGTGCTCGCAGCCGGCCATGGGCCGCCCGCGCTCCTGGAGGGCGGCAGCCGGCCAAACGCTCATACAATGCGGCTGTGCGCGGAGCCTGCTCGCGTGCCGGCCCTTCGCGCCGGAGTGTTGATAAAGATGAAAAGAGCCCCTGCGCGCCGTGTGCGGCAGGCCGGCGGCCTGCCGCTGCGCGGCGCGCTCGCGCTGGAGCTGCGCCGCCTGCGCGCGGCCGAGCGGCAGGAGCGCCTGCGCGCCGCGGTGGAGCGCGAGCAGCTGGACGTGGCCGCCATGAACGACCGCGCGTACCGGCGCTTTGTGCGCCAGTCGCTCATGCAGCGCCTCGGCCTGCTGCGCGGGGTGCGGCCCCGGGCGGGCGCGGGCGGCGGCGCGCGCTCCGCCGGGCCGCGCGCGCCTCTCCGGCATCCCATGGCAGCGGCGTCCATGGCAGCGGTGTCCGTGCTTGATGGCGCAGAGCAGCGCGAGAGGCGCTCCGCGGGCTGCTGCCGCCGCGCGGCCGCGCGCGCCCAGGCCGGGCGCCGCGCGCGCACCCATGCACGCCGCTTGTATCTTGATAGATTCTGCTACTGAGTCACCAGCAATGTGTGCACTTTGCGCTTGCGCAGGATGAGGACATGCGCCGTGGACCCGTTCGCATGTGACACTGACTCTCACAAGCGCCCCGCCCTCGCTGACCGCCAAGCCGCGCGCGCGCGCGCGCAGGATGAGAAGGCGCGCGCGGAGCGGGCGGCGGCGCGCGTGCGCGACGTCAAGGCCTGGCGCAACGAGGCCAGCGAGCGCGCGGGCGCGCTCAAGGACCTGCGCGTGGCGCGCAACCGCGGCGTGCTGCGCGCGCACGAGCGGCTCGGCCGCGCGCTGACCAAGCAGAAGGACGACGACCGCACGCGGCGCATGGAGGCGCTCAAGGCGCGGCTAGGGTAGGGTTGGGCGCGCCGCTCTGCGGAGCCGCTCTGCGCGCTGCTCCAAGAGCCGCTCTGCTTGGAGTGCCGGGCGGCACTGCCAGCGAGGCTTCCGTGGTCGTTCTCGTTCTCGCCAAGAGGGCCATAGCGCGCGCACACGTATGTGCGGCGGCACTGCATGGGTGCATGCATGGGTGCACCGTCGCAAGGACGCATGGGGCAGGAGGTGCTCGGCGCCAGCTGGTGCACCAGGTGCTTGATACATGTGCAGCCCAGCGCCGTCCCCGCTGCGCGTGCGGTCCCACCTGCGCGCATCAGGCGCTGCTGCGGCGGAGCGCAAGCGGTCGACGGCGCAGCAGAGCTCGAGGCCACGCCTGCTGACGCCCCGCAGGCCCCAGGCCGCCGGACGCTGCGCCGGAGGCTGGCAGCATACAAACACATACTAAAAACACCCTAACCTCATTCCGTTGCCTCGCGCAGGCGCACGACTTCGAGGCGTACCAGGAGCTGCTGCAGGAGAGCGCGGGCGGGCGCTACCAGGCCATCAGCCGCTTCCTGTCGGACACCGAGGACTACCTGCACCGCCTGGCCGCCAAGGTCGCGCGCGTCAAGCTCAGCCAGGAGGCGTCCGAGGCAGCGGCCGCCGCGCAGGCGGAGGCACGCGCGCAGGCGCGCGCCCCTCCCCCCCTCCGCACGGCGCCCTTACCCTGGGCGGCCACGCTCCTCTGGGCAGCGCCCCTTTGTTACGGGCAGCCTCCCTTGTTTCCTGGGGCACCCCTCTTGCCTGCGGGTCGCCGCGCGCCGCCGGGCCTGCGTGCATGGCGAGAGAGAAAACCCGAGTCTGAGCTGGGCAAGGGTCAGCGGCAATTATGATCGCAACAGTCGCTGCAAACGATGCGGGCTCCCATGGGTCTGTGTGAACCCGAATGAGGAGGGCCAGTCTCCTGAGGCTGCCCGCTGCCATGCCAGCCCATGCGCGCCCGGCCGCATCACGTCGCCCGGGCATTGTCGCGTGTGTGTGAGAGTGCTTTTCACCTGCATGTCATGCATTTCGCCCAAGTCGCGCGTTCGGGCAGGGCCTGACGGAGGAGGAGGTTGCCGAGGCGGCCAGCGCGGCGGCCACGGAGGCGCAGCAGAGCAGCGACCTCATGCGCGCCAGCCGCGCCGCCGGCGGCGACGCGCAGAGCCGCTACTACAGCCTCGCACACAGGTGCCGCCCCGCGCGCGGCGGGGGAGAGATGCGCCGGGGCGTGAACCTGCATACCGGGCTCTCCAGGACCTGGGAGGCAGCCGCAGCTCCTGGCCGCGTTCCTGCACGTTATTGTGCATGTCCGTGTGGGCTTGGTGACGAAGTCGTACTTGTGCAAATGCCGCCCTGCGCGGGGCAAGCGCGCGCGCGCTCGGGGGCAGAGCGCCAGCCGTGCGCCTGCACGCTGCTGATCGAACACCCCGGAGTTGATGACGTGACCTGGTGCGCCCCGGAGCATGAGGCCTGCTGCACGCGAGCGCCTTCGCGCAGCTGTGAGGTATATGACGACCTTAAATCTAAGGCCCACGGCGCGGCGCCCAGCGTGGAGGAGGTAGTGAACGCGCAGCCTTCGCTGCTGCACGCAAGCGCCTCTGTGCAGCTCCAGGTCTCACAACAGACCTTGGACCTAACCTCCACCGGCCGCGCGCGCAGCGTGGAGGAGGTAGTGACCGCGCAGCCGTCGCTGCTGGTGCCGCCGGCCGGCGCGACGCTGCGGCGCTACCAGCTCGTGGGCCTGCAGTGGATGGTCTCGCTGTACAACAACCGGCTCAACGGCATCCTCGCCGACGAGATGGGCCTGGGCAAGACCGTGCAGGCGCGCCCGCCCTGCCCCAGCCCTAGCCTACCCCCATCAGGCTGCCGCGCGCACACCCACCGGGCCGCTCCGAGCCTCCGCGGCCCCCGACGCGCCGCGCCTCGGCACGGCCGCGCCGGCGCGGCGGCGGCGGCATGGGGCCCGGGGCAGGTCGTGCTTGCCAGACTGTGGGCGTGAGGGATACTGTGGGCGTGAGGGACCCATGACAGGGTGCGCGGGCGCGCGCGTCCGCGCGCCCGTCCTCGTGCGGCCCCTCCAGTAGCAGCGTGCGACGGGCGCGCGCCCGCCGGAGCGGCGCCCGCTCGCGGTGCGGTGCGGCCGACGGCCGCTGGGCGGCGGCGCGCGGCAGCGCAGGCCATGGCGATGATCGCGCGCCGCGCCGCTGTAACCTATACCCTACTGTAACCCTACCCAAACCTACATATTGGCGGCCAACAGGCGGCGGCGCGGGCGCGCAGATCATGGCGCTGATCGCGCGCCGCGCCGCTGTAACATGTACCCTACTGTAACCCTACCCAAACCTACACACTGGCGGCCAGCAGGCGGCGGCGCGGGCGCGCAGGTCATGGCGCTGATCGCGCGCCG
>JAABUJ010002140.1_pt1 | contig 25526 bp, 28 predicted proteins | sample 5559131 | NCBI WGS metagenome assembly JAABUJ01 (sample SAMN10711875, study PRJNA513366) | rock metagenome | isolation source: Antarctica rocks | place: Antarctica: Victoria Land, Mt New Zealand nord | collected 2016-01-07
CTGGCAACAGGGACGAGTCTCACAGGGACGAGTCTCACAGGGACGAGTCTCACAGGGACGAGTCTCACAGGGACGAGTCTCACAGGGACGAGTCTCACAGGGACGAGTCTCACAGGGACGAGTCTCACAGGGACGAGTCTCAATGGGATTACATTGAGTCAGGGAACACCTGTAGAAGCCCCTGCCTTTAGGATTTAGTCTTGAGGCATGGGGAGTAATCACCCATTAAGCCGGCGATCTGGCGGACGTTGACGAGGCAGAGCGTCAGAACAGTCTCCGGCGTCTGCACTGGAAGGGTGGAGGCAGGCGAATCGCTGTCGGTCAGGGCAGCTTCGATCTCGCCTTGCGACAGCGTGTGGTGGTAGCCGGTCAGCCCACGCCTCTGGTTGAGGAGGGACAGCAAAGGATTTTCGGGCGTTCCGAGGGAGACCTGCCGCCAACTGCCGTCCAGATTTTTGACCCGGCCCGGCAGGTAAATATCGCTGGCAGCGAGGACGATGAACTTGGGCAGGCGCGTCCGTCAGCTCTGGGCGACGAGCAGGTGGATCCGGCAGGGGGAGTGGACCCGGATCAGGGCGACCTGGCCCGCAAAAATGGGATTATACCCAAGATCGCCCCCCCGCCCCCGATTCTAAGGTGTAGGAGCAAGAATTGGGGGCGGGGGCATTTTATCCTGCCTTCCCGATCCCCATCGCTTCGGGCACTTCGGCCAGCTTGCCGGTCTTCACGTCGTAGATGTAGCCGTAGATCGGGATGGTCTTCGGGACCAGCGGGTGCGAGCGGACCCGCCGGACATCATCGGCCACGCTGCCGGCGAGGTCTTTGACGGTCAGCCAGTCAATGTAGTCCCCCTCGCGCGACCCCGGCCCCTGCCCCACATCATGCCAGCCGGACGCATCCACCGTCGCCGTTTCGAGGCTGCCGGCGAGCAGGTCCCGGATGATCTCATCCGTGAACAACTCCATGCCGCAGTCCGTGTGGTGGATGATGAACCACTCGCGCGTGCCCAGCAGCTTGTAGGAGATGACCAGGGAGCGGATGGCGTCGTCGCTGGCCCGTCCACCCGCGTTGCGGATGACATGGGCGTCGCCCTCGGCCAGCCCGGCGTACTTGGCAGGATCGAGACGGGCGTCCATGCAGGTGAGGATGGCGAAGCGGCGGCCCGGCGGCAGGGGCAGGCTGCCCTTGTCGCCGAAGAGTTCGACATACGAGGCGTTCGCGTCAAGGACTTCATCTAAAATTGTGCTCATGGGAGATGTACCTTTCTGGAAGGGGCGGGGCATTTGGCTAGGCTAGGTCCCCACTACAGCACTGCCGATCTGAGCATCCTCATGCCCCTGCCCGATCAAATCGTAGTTCCCCAAGTCTGAAGATAAGAGCGCCGCCGACAGGTTCATCCTGCCAGCGGCACCCACAGCCATCTGCGGCTACCTAGGCACGATGCCTAACTGATCCACGAAAGTGGAGTTGTCTCCGCTGTTATCGGTGGCCGCAAGCGCCAGCACATGCGCCCCCGCACCCACTGTGAACGAGCCGCTCGTTACCACTCCGAACGCACTGCTCGCGGGCACCAGCAAGCCCCCCACTTGGACGCCGTCCACGCTCAACTTCAGCGGCTGCACCTGGTCTCCCCGCCGCGCCCCCTGGAACGTCAGCGCGTAAGTGCCGCCAGCGACGAAGTTGACGCTCTGGCTGAGGACGCCGAGCGCCCCGCCCCCGCTGTAGCCCTGGAGGAAGGCGCTCTGGGCGCCGTCGGGGGCGGGCGCGGCTCCCCAGGCGCTGCCGTTGGACTGGATGCCGCTGTTGCCGATGAAGGTCCAGCCCCCGCCGGTCGGATTGTACCGGTAGCTGGCCGCGCCTACGGCGGGCGCCTCGAAACTGCCGTTGACGAGGGTCGGGGAGGCCGACGCCAGTAGGCCGTAGACGGTAATGGAGGTCGAGCCGGTCGGAACATAGACTTTGCCGTTGACGACCGTGGGGAACTGGAAGTGCCCGACCGAGGGCAGGCCGTCACGCGCCGAGTTCTGGGCGCTGGTCCAGAGCGGCGGCTTGGAAACATCCGTTGCGTCGAACGCCCGGACGACGCGGTCGTTGCCGACCGCCCACAGGATGCCCCCGCTGCTCCCGCTCGACGAGATCGCCAGCGCGCCGCCGCTGGTCAGCCCGCCGGCCTGCTTGTAGACGCCCGCCGGGCTGAACGTGCCGGTCGTGTCCGGCGAGTTCGGGCCGGGGACGTAATGGAACTGTTCCAGGCTGGAGCCGTTCGCCCATAGGTAGACGTACTTATCGGCCGCCCCGGCGTCCCAGGCGACGGGGTTCTGGCCCACCGAGTCGTTCCCGGTCAGCCCGTCCAGCCGCAGCACCACCTGATCGGGGCCGTTCGGGGTGAAGCGGCCCAAGCTCGTCGAGTCCAGCAGGAAGCCCGTCCCGAACTTGGTCGCCCCGCCGAACAGCCGCGTCGTGCCGGGGATGCCCACCAGCCCGCTGTTGCCCGTGTCCAGGTCCTGGTCGCTCCTGCCCTTCTCGTCAAAGGGCGAGAACCAGTCCACCACGGAGAGGTCGGAGGCGCGCAGCTTCAGGTAGCACATGCCATAGTCCGTGCCCGCCGTGATGCCTTTGGCGCTGGCATCGAACGTGCCGTTGCCGACCGAACAGTAAATGTAGCCGGCGGCGTCCGCCGTCAGTCCCTTGCCCGCCATCCAGATGCCGCCGTCGCCGCCGTTGGGCGTGGTGCAGAACTTGGCCGTCTGCGTCCACTGAGCGCCGTCGTACTTGTAGCCCAGGATCCAGCCGTGGTAGGGGAAGCTGTCCGAGTTGTGGGCGTAGGCGGTGTAGACGACGCCGTTCAGGAGCAGCAGGCCGGGCCGGTCGTTGGCGTGGAAGCGCCCATTGCTGGCAGGGCCGTCAAAGGAGACGACGCCGTTGACGCTGCCGTCGCCCGTGCCCGGCGCACTGGCCTGGATTTGGACGGGGCTGCCGGTCTTTTCCGCGCCGGTCGTGATGTCGAAGGCGTGCAGGTAAGTCGCGCCGGTGTCGTCGTTGTCGGTCTTGGTCAGCACGTACATCGTGCCGGCGGCCGGGTCAATAGCGGGCGTGGCCGTGGTGTAGGTGGCAGAATTCGGCAGGACGTCGTGCCAGAGCGGAGCGCCGGTGTCGGCGTCGAAGGCGTTCAGCCCGCACGGCGAGTGGTCGGCATTGTTGGAGGTGTAGGCGTACAGGACGTTGTGCAGGGCGCCCTTGACAAGAACACCGGGGACGTACAGCGCCTGACCGTTGACGCTGGCGTCCAGGCCCGTGATCGTGAACAGCTTGCCGAACCGACCGCCGCCGACGACAGCAGGCGTCAGCGCCGTCTCGGCGCGGTTCGCGCCGGTGCGGGCGTTGTCGTTGTTCTGGGTCAGGACGGCGACCTGGGCCGACGCGGGCGGGGAAGCGATGAAGTTGAGGGACAGAAGGCTCAGAGCGGTCAGCCCAAGCGAGGTCAGAGACGCAGGCGGTTTGGGGGCACGGAGCGGTGCGCGGGAACAAGACAGCATGACAATGTTCTCCCAGTGCCGAACAACAGCGGCCGGCCCAATTGCCCGCCCGCATCGGCACAGCTTCTATTCGCCACTCATGTCCTATTTCCTGCTTTTCGTTGGCGGTTATCCTGACTTATTTTGAGACGTTACAACTTGTAGTCTGCAAGCTAAATTATCGTCGCGCCTGCCCGAACGGGCACAGGTCGCGCACGGCGCACCGGCGGCAGGCGGGGTTGTTATAAAAGCAGCACCTTTGTCCGTGCAGCATTAGGACCTCGTGGTTGTCGTACACCTGCTGGGCGGTCCAGTCGGGCGGCAATTGCGCTTCGAGCAGGGCGTGGGATGGGCCGACGTCCACGCGCGGCCCGATCAGCCCCAGGCGGACGGCAACGCGGTGGTGGTGGCTGTCCACGGGCAGGGCGCGGCGGTGGAGGCGGCTGAAGGCCAGCACGGCGGCGCTGGTCTTGGGGCCGACGCCCGGCAGCCGCTCCAGCCAGGCGCGGGCATCCGGCACGGGCAGGTCTTCCAGGAAGTCCAGCGACAGTTCCCCGCGCTCCTCATCAATCCGGCGCAAAATCTCCTGCACGCGCGGCGCCTTCTGCTCCGGCCAGGTGCAGGGGGCGAGGGCGGCTTGAACATCGGCGGTCGGCGCGTCACGGACAGTTGCCCAATCAGGAAAGCTGGCTTTGAGGTTCTGAAAAGCGCGGTGCGAGTCGGCGTTCTTAGTGCGGTGCGAGAGCAGCGAGGACACCAACTCGCTCAGGGGGTCGAGTTCATGGAAGTAGGCGATGGGACAGCCATACTCCGCGCACAGCCGGTCATGGACGACGAGGATTTTTTCGACCGGGGGCAGGGATGGGTTGGCCGTGCCGGTCGGCTCGGCGGGCGTGGTGGACATGAGGAGAGGATACCACACCGCAAAACAACTTAATCCGCATGATGCCGCGCTTGCGTCGGGACGCGATGCGCGGGCGAAGTACGGCAGCATTCAAATGCCCGAAAAGATGCTATAATAGGCCATCAAGTGACAACAAAGGAGTAGATTTTGCAGCAAGGAGGCGCAACTGTCAGACTGACTGAGGGGGAAGCGAAAGACATCTGGGAGCGGATGCTTGACGCACAAGCCGATACTATCTTCTGGGGCCGTATGCTGCGCTCACGGCGCACGATTGATCTGTGGTTGACGATTGTTATCCTGGCCTTCTCCCTAGGACCTATACTCAGCCTGCATTTCTTTGTGCAACATCCTTACAAGCTGCAAATGGTTTTAGCGGCAATTGCGGTCTTGTCAATCATTCAGGTCGTGTTAGGGCTTGCCAGTGCCGCGAACGACATGGTGAATGTGCATGTGGAATGCACAACTTTGTATACCCGTTACGACTTGTTATGGGGAGATTTGGAACATTTGCCGCCTGACCAAGCAAGAGCAGAGTTTCGGCAACTGAAGCTCAAAGCGGCGGAGATTGACAAGCTGTGCGTGAAGCTGCCGACCAACAAGCGTATATATAAGCAGTGCTTTGGGGAAGTCTGTAAAGCGCGTGGGCTAGATAGCCCGATCTGAAAGGCAGGAGTGAACATCTATGAGCGAGCAAAACAACATCAGTCGTGAGGTGGACAAGATGATCCGAACCGGGGGCGGTGGGAGCGGCAGTAAGGAACAACCAGGCAACCCACGCCCTGCCAATTGGCCTGCCCCTCCACAAGACAAAGTAGATCGTATCACTAAGGGCATCCCCATTCCGCCGACGAAGCCTAAGCCTTGATGGACAAGAGGAACTCGCGATGAGTTGTAAACAGCCAAGATGAAGCCCCGGCCTCCCGTGAGAGGCCGGGGCTTCTCTGTTTCTTGTAAGTCGGAGCGAACGCCTACGCCGCCTTCGCCAGCGCCCCCACTCCGATTGCGCTCCGCGCCTCGTCCCGGTTCATCGCCTCGACCAGCGCCTTCAGCGTCGCTTCGGCTTCGTCGTGCGGGACCTGGCACGTCCCCGCTGCCTCGTGGCCGCCGCCCGCAAAGCGCCGCATGAGGGCGCCGATGTGGGTCTGGGAGGTCTTGTTGAGGATGGAATGGCCGCAGGCGAAGACGCAGTTCTTCCCTTGGAAGCCGTTGACGATCCAGACCGAGGTGTTGGCCTCGGGGTACAGCGCGTACACCAGAAAGCGATTGCCGCAGGGGATAGGGTCAACGCCGCGCAGGTCGGTGACGACGACATTGCTCTCCGTCCACGAGTGGTCGGCCAGCATCTGGCGAAACAGGGCGTCCTGCTCGAAATAGCGCACGACGCGCTCCTGGACATCGGGCAGGTTCAGGATTTCGCCGATGCTCATGGTCCGGCAGGCGTCAATCAGCTCGTACATCAACTGATAGTTGCTGATGCGGTAGTCGCGGTAGCGGCCCAGGCCCGTCCGGGCGTCCATGAGAAATGACAGCAGGGGCCAGCCCTGCGGGTGCAGGATGTCTTCGGCACTGAACTGCGCCGAGTCGGCCTTGTCCACTTCGCGCATCATCTCCTCGATGCCGGGGAAGCGGGCCGGGCCGCCGTAGTAGTCGTAGACGACGCGGGCGGCGCTCGGCGCGATCCGGCAGTCTCCCCCCTGGAAGCCGATTTTTCCCACCACGCGCTCGACCTCGGTCGCGTGGTGGTCGAACCACAGGCCGCAGCCGGGGACATAAGGCACGTTGGTCAGGACATCGTTCTCGGTCACCTCGAACTTGCCGTCCTGCAAGTCTTTGGGGTGGACGAACTGGATCGAGTCAATCGTCGCGACCTGCTTGAGCAGGACAGCGCAGATCAGGCCGTCAAAATCAGACCGCGTCACAAGGCGCATCGGTTTCCCCTCACTTTAAAAACAACGCATTTCTCCTCAGATTATCGGCTCAACGGAGCCAAAACCGCAGGGCGGGACAGAGCGAGAAAAATATGTTGATGCCGCCTGCGTTTGGGCCGATTTTTTGGGCGGTATCCTGTGGCGGGGCAGGAAGTTTAGGCTCCATCTTCTGCCTCGGACACACCTAGAAAGTGACGGAAGAGAATGAAGACTACCAAAACAATGCTGCTGGCGGCAACGGCCCTAGCGGCTTTAATCGGGCCGGCGGCGGCCCAGCAGGGAACGACAGGAACGGCAGGCGCCACAGGAACAGCAGGCGCAGGCGGCACGATGGGAACAGGTACGGCCGGGGCCACGGGCGGCATGACGGGGGCCACGGGCGGCATGACCGGCGGTTCCTCGATGAACGGCGGCGCGGGCACGACGGGCGCGGGCGGCGCCGGAACGGGCGCGGGCGGCGGCCGGTAATCTTATCACTTTTGGGTTGGCGGCAGGAAACTCCTGCCGCCGGCCTTATTTGTGTGCCTGCCACGTTTAACCACCGAGTAGACGCGGTAACTTTCAACCGTAGAAACGACACCACAAACCACCTAGGAAGGTCAGGTTGAGAAACCGTGATGACTAACAAAATGATGGCGGCGGTCGCCGCCATGGGAGTCCTGCTGACGCTGGCAGGCTCGGCTTTCGCCAAGACGACCGCCAAGAACGATCCCAAGCCAACGGGCATGGACAAACTGTTCGCCGTGAAGGCCGCGCAGGGCGGCATCGCCGAGGTCAAGACGAGCCAATTGGCCGTCCGGAAGACTCACAACAGGCAGGTGATGATGGTCGCCCGGCGCATGATCAAGGAGCACTCGGCGGCCAACGCGGAGCTGAAGACCGTCGCCCAAGACAAGGGCATGACGCTTCCCTCGGACACCGACCCAAAGCACAAAGCCGCCCTCGCCAAGCTGTCCCGGCTGCGCGGCGCCGCCTTCGACAAGGCGTACATGGCCGGCCAGGAGAAGGACCACGCGGCGACCGTGAAGCTGTTCGAGAACGAGATCGCCACGGGCCAGGACAAGGACGTGACTGCGTTCGCGTCCAAGAACCTGCCGACCATCGAGGACCACACCCGGATGATCTTCCAGGTCGGCTCCAACCTCGGCGTCCACTCGACGACCATGCCCAAGCTTAAGCCCGCCATGATGCCCAGCAGCATGAGCGGCAAAAACATGTAATGTCAGCCCGAAAAGGCCCTGCGGCAATGCCGCAGGGCTTTTTCTCAGAAAGACGGATAACGATGGAAAGCCGTTCCAAGATTTTCGGGCACCCTGCCCACACCATTCTGATTGTTTTCCCACTCGGTTTGCTGTCCACGGCGGTCATCTTCGACACGCTGCACCTGCTGACCAAAAAGCCCAAGCTGGGCGAGCAGGGCCTGGCGATGACCGGTGCGGGCATCTTAGGCGGCCTGGCCGCCGCCCCCTTCGGCGCCTGGGACTGGCTGTTCATCCCGAAGGGAACGCGCGCCCGCGACGTGGGCCGCGTCCACGGGCTGGGCAATGTCGCCGTGCTGGGACTGTTCGGCTGGAGTTGGGCCTTGCGCGAGGCCGCCCCGCCGAAGCCGGGCGGCCTGCCGTTCCTGCTGTCCCTGCTCGGCTTCGGGCTGGCGGGGGTGACGGGCTGGCTGGGCGGCGAGTTGGTAGACCGGCTAGGGGTCGGTGTGGACGACGGGGCGAATGTGGACGCGCCCTCGTCTTTGTCCGGCCGGCCGGCGGATGCAAGCGGAGAGGCGGCATAGGGACGCAGACATGCATAAGATCCCGCAAGTGTGGGTAACTTGAAGGCACGAAACGGAACAGTTTTACACGAAAGGGAATGCAGATCAATGCCCGAATACACGCACACAGCGGCCGTGACGATTAACGCCCCGGTCAGCCAGGTGTACCAGCTTTTCACGCACTTCAACGACTTCCCGAAGTTCATGTCTTACATCAAGGAAGTCACTTACAAGGACAGCCAGACCAGCCACTGGGTTGCCGACGTGGTCGGCTCACATGAATGGGATGCGGTGAACGAGAACTGGGTCGAGAACAAGCAGGTCGGCTGGCGCTCCATCAGCGGCCTCCAGAATCACGGCGTCGTGACCTTTGAGCCGGTCGGCGACAGCCAGACCAAGTTGAACGTCACCCTCAGCTATGACCCGCCCGCCGGCATCCTGGGCGATGCGGGCGAAAAGCTGGGCGGGGGCAAGCACTTCGAGGGCAAGCTCCAGACCGACCTGGACCATTTCGCGCAGCTCGTCGCGCAGACCCCGACGGGTGCCCTGGATCCCGAGTCGTCGAACTACCTGTTCCACGACGACAGCGCGGCGGCAAAGGGCAAGACGACCACGTCGCAGGACTCGACGATGGGCGACAACACATAAAGGCCCCTAATTCTGGGGGAGCCAGAAGAACGGCCCGGCGGAATATCCGCCGGGCCATTTTCGTGCTTCGGTTAAGGCTTCCAGCGCAAGAACTTGACCTGACGCGCGGCAACAGCCTTGACGTGTCCATCCACAAACCCGACCACGGCGACATTGCCGCCGGTATGTTCGTGGCGGAAGTCGAGGACCTGGTTTTGGCCCTCGTAAACGGCCACGGTATTCACTGGGTCTGGCAGCTTCGCTAGGCTGACGCCTTGCAGATTCTGGTTGAACGAGTAACTACTGCCCCCCGACTCGTCGGTGGGACAATGGAAGAGTGTCTCACTCTTTACATAAGGCATGATGACCGTCTTGTAGTCCCCTTTCGGGAACTTGCCGTTGTTGTCCTGCACATACTGATACAGCCCTAGATCGATCTGCTGGACGTTGGACTCGCAGGTCGCTAGCCGGGCGTTGCCGCGCGCTTTGGCGAACACGGGGAAGAGGATCGCCGCCAGGATCGCGACGACGAAAATGCCGCCGCCAAACACGGCTGCCAGGATGATAAGCACAATCGCCGTCGTGTTGGTCTTCTTGGGCGGCGGCATCCCGTAGCCAGGAGGCGCGCCATAGCCGGGGGGCGGCGCGCCGTAACCCGGCGGAGGCCCGTTCGGAGGCGGCGTGGACATCTGGGAAAACCCGTGACTCATGGGCGGAGGCTCCTCTGGAACGCGAGACTGGCGCCATTGTAGCACAGAAGCCGCCCCGCCGCAAGGGGCCGACGCTTTGCGTGCCGGTTCGTCCGGCGAAAGCCGCTCCGCAACCAGGGATGATCCGCCGCGCCCTAACCCGCTGGCAAGACACCTGCCCGTGTCAATCTTCCAATCCGAGTTCGCCCTGCTGATTGGAGGCATCGGCGTGGCCGTTGCGGAAGCGGACTTGCAAGCCGTGTTCCGGGTCCCAGTCGCACTCGGCGAGCAGGAAAAAATTCGGTGTGGTGATGTCGCCATGCGGCGGGACAGAGATATACGACGGCTCGACCCTTTGCCACACATCAACCGGCGCTTGCAGGGGCGGCAGTTCCTCGTCGCCGACCGCGTCACGATACACCTCGTAATTTTGGACGACGGCCGGGGCCGCCGCTTCCAGCACGCCGGGCGGCAGCGTCAGCGCGAGACGCACCGCTTCACGCTGCACCGGCGACAGCGCCTTGGTGTCGTCACCCTCAGGCTCGACCTCGATAGGGATGTCAACGCCATTGAAATGCACGCGGCGTTCTGAAAGCCATTCAAGATCGTCAAAGCGTGCCGGGTCAACCTCAGAATCGTTGAACGTAGTCATGGGTCCCTCATAAGTGAAGCGGCGCCCGTGACGCCCGGACAGGCGCCACGCGGCTGTTGGCAGGCGTTAATCGCCGGGGTTTTGATTCAGCTGCTCCGTTGCCGCGCGGCCCAGGCCGGTCGCGGCCTCAAACAGCGAACGGGCCGGGACATCCGGGGCGACATCTTTGCCTGGGGAAGAAATGTAGCCCTCCGGCTGGTCTGAAGGCGGGGGCAAAACGGCGTTGTTGATCAGCGTCAGCAGGCGGCTCGTGGCGCTCGGCGCCAGCCCGTGGGCGCGGGCCAGCAGATTGGCCGGGAGGGAGAGGATGCGCTCGGCCTCGCCGCGCCGGGTCGCCGTGACGATCTCGCGGGCGGCGCGCCCGGCGGAAATGGACCCGCCCGGCAGGTTGTCGCCCAGGCTGAACCAGGCGTACTCGCCCGGCTTGTGGCCCTTGAACAAAGCGTTCCCATACGAGCCGGTCCGCATCAGGCCGGGGACGATGGTCGTCACCACAACGCCATCCCGCGCCAGCTCGGCGCGCAGCCCCTCGGACAGCCCGGTGGCGGCAAACTTGGCTGCGACATAGGGCAGCAGATGCGGGAAGGGCACCTTGCCGCCGATAGACGTGACATTGACGATCCGCCCGCTTTTTCGCGCCCGCATTTGCGGCAGGACGGCCAGGATCGGGTCCAGGACGCCCCAAAAGTCCACGGCCAGGGCGTCTTCGAAGTCCGAGCGGGCCATGTTCTGCACCGGCCCGACCTCAATGATGCCGGCATTGTTGACCAGGATGTCTATGCGCTCGTAGTGCGCCGTGACGTCGGCGATCAGCCGCGCCACCTGCACGGGGTCGGTCAAGTCGCAGACGACCGTGAAGGCGTCCGCCCCCTGCCCCGCCAGCATCTCCCGCGCCCGCGCAAGTTCCTGCGGATCGCGGGCGCACAGCGCGAGCCGGGCGCCGTGTTTAGCGAACTCGGCGGCCAGCGCCAGCCCCAGGCCGCGTGAGCCGCCCGTAATCAGGACGACCTGATCGATCAGGTCGGCCCGGCGGCATTTCTGAAGGAGGGCGCGTCCGGCAAGGACAAGGCCGGCGAGGAGCAGGGCGTTTCGGGTGGTTTTGTTCATGGGACTAGGAACCTCTCCCCGCCGCAAGCAGCGACCCTTCCCTGTCAGGGAAGGGCGAGGACAAAGAGCACGGGCCGTCGGCTTGCCTTCCACCCTCCCTTAACAGGGGAGGGTCGTGACTTGTCGCGGGGAGGGGTTACGGCTTCAGCACGACTTTGGTGCAACCTTCTTTCTTCTCCTTGAAGATCTTGTAGCCGTGCGGCGCCTCGTCCAGAGTCAGCCGGTGCGAGATGATAAACGTCGGGTCAATGTCGCCCTTGACGATATGCTCCAGCAGCGGCTTCAGCAGGCGCTGGACGTGCGTCTGGCCCATCTTGAATGTCAGTTCTTTGGCGAAGGCCGCGCCGAACGGGAACTTGTCCAGGAACCCGCCGTAGACGCCTGGGACGGAGACTGTGCCGCCCTTGCCGCAGCACTGGATCGCCTGGCGCAGCGCATTGGAGCGGTCCGACGTCAGCCGGGCGAGCTGCTTGGTCTTGTCGTAGACATTCCCCAGCCCGTGCCCGTGCGCTTCCAGGCCGACGCAGTCAATGCAGTGGTCGGGGCCGCGCCCGCCGGTCATCTCTTTGAGCGTCTCGAACAAGTTGTCCTGCTCCTCGTAGTTGACGGGATCGGCGTGGCTCTTGTCGCGCGCCATGTCCAGCCGCTCGGGCAGGTGGTCCATGGCGATGACCCGCTCCGCACCCAGCAGATAGGCGGACTGGATCGCGAACTGGCCGACCGGCCCGCAGCCCCAGACGGCAACCGTGTCGCCGGGCTTGATGCCGCAGTACTGAGCGGCCTGATAGCCCGTCGGGAAGATGTCGGACAGGAACAGCACCTGCTCGTCGGTCAGCCCGTCGGGGACTTTGATCGGGCCGATGTCGGCGAACGGGACACGGGCGTACTCCGCCTGCCCGCCCGCGTAGCCGCCGTACATGTGCGAGTAGCCGTAGATGGCGGAGGGCGAGTAGCCGTAGGCCTCATCGGGGATGAGCGCGTTCGGGTTGGAGTTGTCGCACAGCGCCCACTGGTCGTTCTGGCAGAAGTAGCAGTGGCCGCAGGCGATGGTGAAGGGGACGACCACGCGGTCGCCGATCTGGAGGTTTTTGACGGCGGAGCCGAGTTCGACCACCTCGCCCATGAACTCGTGGCCGAGGATGTCGCCCTTCTCCATCGTCGGGATGAAGCCGTCGTAGAGGTGCAGGTCCGAGCCGCAGATGGCGGTGGATGTGATTTTAATGATGGCGTCGCGCGGGTTCAGAATCTTGGGGTCGGGGACCTGGCTGACCTGAACGTCGTTTTTGCCGTACCAGCAGAGTGCTTTCATGGTGTTGTTCTTTCTCCTGACGCCCCCGGTGTGAGGGTGTAGGGGCGTCATTTTACCTGGTCTTTGTCCGGGCCGCGTCCTGAAGACTGGCCTTCGGTCGTGGGCCGCTCGCCGGCCTCCATGAGCTGCTTAAAGTGGCGCAGGTCGTCGTCAAGCTGCTTTGTCGGATCCTCGCCCAGCAGCTTCGCCACCGTCGCGCCGACCTTGCCCGCCGGGGGCGCGTAGGACAGCTCGACGCGCAGTTCCGTCCCGCGCCCGGTCGGGGCGGGCTTGAACGTGACCGAGCCGGCATTGTCCACATCCGCGCCGGGCAGCGAGCGCCAGGCGATCAGCTCGTTCGGCGCCTCGTTGATGATCTCGGCGTCCCATTCCACCGTCCGGCCCAGGGGCGCTTTGGCGACCCAGTGGGAGCGCCCGCCGTCCTGCACGGTGACGGAGTTCAAGTGGTCCATAATTCGGGGCAGGTTCGTGAAGTCGCGCCAGAAATTGTAAAGCTCCCCGGCCGGCTTCAGGATGGTGACGGCGTGCGTGACCTTGATGCCGACGGCGCCCAGCTTCTCGCGGACCGCGCCCTGGTCGTCGCCCGCCGTATTCTTGACGCCTGCGGCGGCGTAGGCGGGGCAGTAGCCGGTCGAGCCTCGGTAGATCAGGTACAGCCCCGCCGCGCCCAAGGCGAGGCTGCCGGGGGTGCGCTTCAGGAGGCCATAGGTCGCCAAGCCGCCGCCGAGGAAGGCGGTCGTCCAGCGCTCCGGGCTGCTGATGTTGGTCGTCGTGTCGTTTGCCATGGTAGTCTTTCCCCTCCAAATAGGTTTTATTTCAGCGACACCGGCTTCGCGCCGACCTTGACCCGGTACAGCCGGTAAGGCTTGACGCGGAGGTCTTTGCCGTTGTGGTAGCTCGGCTGCCGGTGCAGCTCATTAGCGGTGAAGTAGAGATACCCATTATCCGCCACGGACATCGTATCCATCCAGTAGATTCGCGGCGCCTGGGCAATGGTTTTGTAGGGGCCTCCGGGCTGACCGTCCAGAATGCGAGCGTGCTCGTAATCCGTTGCGTACAGGCGGCCCTCAGCATCCGTTTCTAGGCCGTCGGACGCGCCCTTGACGCCCAGGTCCTTCACCGTCTGGTCCACGTCGGCTTCGCTCTTTGTCCGGTCCGCCATCGCGTCAATGCTCACGCTGTAAAGGTGTCGGCTGATGAGCGGGCAGTAGTAAAGCGTCTTGCCGTCGCTGCTGATGGCGATGCCGTCCGAGCCGAGCTTGGGTTTCTGCGGGGACAGGCCGTGCTTTCGCTCCAGAAATGGCTGCCCCTCCACCATCATCGTCAGGCCGGTGTCGGCCTTGACCGAAGGATGATTGCCGAGGCGGCGCCAGCTCTTGCCGGTCGCCAGGTCCACGAGGATGATGCCGTTGGGGGCCTTCGCGCCGGAGTCCGTGATGAAGGCCATGCCGCCTTTGCCGCGCCGCAGATCGAAGCGGATGTCGTTCAGGTAGGTAGAGGCCGGGACGACCGAGCGCGGGAAAAAGATGGTGCGCGTGACCTTGTTGGTTTGGAGGTCTATGCAGACCAGCTTCGGCCCCTTCGGCACGTTGGGACCGAGCTTGACGCTGCCCGTGTCCAGCGCCCACAGCCGGTCTTTCGGGTCCACGACCACGCTCTGCACGGAATACAGGCAGGACTCCGGGTGTGCCTTGTTGATTTTATTAATCTGCGCGTTCGGGTACGCGACGGCCTGCCCGTTCTTGACTTCGGCGACCGTGAACGGCACCTGGTCGCCCCAGTGCGGGTAGCAGACGAAGATGCGGCCCGTGTGCGAAACGGTGACGCCGGTGAGCATCGGCCCGTTAAAGGTTGCGACCTGCTCCACGCGCTGCGCGTGGGCGGGCACGGCGGCGAGGGTCAACAGGGACAGGGCTGCTCTATGTTTCATTGGGTGCAAAGTGTTTCTCCAAGTATACGCTTCCCGGCACTGAAGTGCCGGTCTACTCAACGTGAAAGTCGCTCCGCGACTAAAGACCAGCCAACGTAGGCGCGTCCGCAGTGCCGGAGGCACTTTCACTGACAGTAGCCCGGCACTTCAGTGCCGGGTTCTGAGCCTGTGCTGGAACAGCCTCTTACGAACCGGAAGTCCGCTCCGGCGCCCCGTCTACCTGCGCCTGCAAAGACGCCTCCGGCTCCGATGCGCCTGGGGGGCCGCTCACGCCAGCCTCGACCGGCGTCTGCGCCGATGCCAGCAGGCCCGGCGCTTTTTCGGCAAGCGCCTTTTCCAGCGTCTGCGCGTCCTGCGGCGACTGCTCCTGAGCATCGCGGAACAGAGTCAGGCCGATGCGCCGGGCGTTCGGCGTCCCCGACGCCAGCGCCTCGGCGTAGTGCTCCGCCTGTTCGGGCTTGAGCATGCCGGGCAGGGTCGGCTCGAACGGGTCCACGACGGCCTCGCACAGAGCAGGGCCGGGCGAGCGCAGGGTCAGGGCGACGATACCCTCGGCCTCGCCGGGCTGCTCCAGGTGGAAGCCGGACGCGCCGCAGGCTTCGGCGACTTTGGCGAAATCAATGTCCTGAAGCTCGACGCCGTATTCGGGGTTGCCCAGGTAAAGCATCTGCTCCCAGCGGATCAGGCCCAGGACGTTGTTCTTGGCGACGAAGATCTTGACCGGCAGCTTGTACTTGACGCACGTCGCGATCTCGCCCATCAGCATGGTCAGGCCGCCGTCGCCAACGAAGGCGACGACCTGCCGGCCCGGAAACGCCGCCTGCGCGCCGATGGCATAGGGCAGGCCCGACGCCATGGTCGCCAGCGTTCCCGACCCGGACGTTTTCTGCTCCCCGCGAATGCTGATGTGGCGCGAGAGCCAGAACGTGTTCTGCCCCGAATCGCCGCAGATGATGGCGTCATTGTCTAACTGCTTGCTCACGGCCTCGGCGAAGGTCTGCCCGCGCATCGGAACGCGGTCGCTCTCGCCGCGCACCCGCAAGGTCTCCCGCCACCGCGCCATGCCTTCCTGCGCCTGCGTCAAGAATGAGCGGTCTTCATTGCGCCTGAGCAGCGGCATGAGGGTCGTGATCGTCTCACGGGCGTCGCCGACCAGGCCGACCTCAACGGGGAAGCGCAGGCCGATCCGCTCCGGCTTCAGGTCAATCTGGACCCCGCGCACGCCTTCGGGCTTGGGCAAATAAGCATAATACGGGAACGACGAGCCGATCATCAGGAATGTGTCGCAGCCTTGCAAGGCTTCCGCGCTCGGCGTCGTCCCCCAGACGCCCATGCCGCCGGTCGTGTAGGGGCTGTCGTCGGTCAACACGTCCTTGCCCAAGTAGGCTTTGGCGACCGGAGCGCCCAGCGTCTCGGCGAGCTGCTCCACCTCGGCCCGCGCGCCTTTTGCCCCCGCCCCGACGACGACGGCGACCTTTTTGCCCGCGTTGAGCACGTCCGCCGCCGCCTGCAAGTCGGGCGGGGCGGGGACGACAATGGGCGAACGCCAGTCCTGCGAGACGTGGTGCGGCACGTCCATCATGCTGTATTGGGCGGACTGGACAGGCTTCTCCTGCAAATCGTTCGGGAAGCCGAGGTGGGCGACGCCGCGACGGCCCAGCGCCATGCGGACGGCCAGGTTGGTGACATTTTCGACATGGGCGGGCCCCATGATGCGCTCCGAATAGACGGCGACCTCCCCCATCAGCTTGACCGTGTCCACGTCCTGCTGGTAGAACGTGCCCAGCAGGTCCGAATACTGCATCCCGGAGATCGCCAGCACGGGCGTCTGGTCCATCTTGGCATCGTACAGGCCGTTCAGCAGGTGGATCGCCCCTGGCCCCGAAGTCGCCAGGCAAACGCCCAATTTGCCGCTGAACTTGGCGTAGCCGACGGCGGCGAGGGCGGCCGCCTCCTCGTGGCGGACGCCGATAAACTGCACGTCGTCCTTGCGCTTCCGCAGGGCGTCCATGAGGCCGTTGATGCCGTCTCCGGGCAGCCCGAAGATGTGGCGGACGCCCCACTTGTCCACGAGTAGGTCAACCAGAAGATCGGCGGATGTTTTCTCAGGCATGGTTCCCCTACCGAATGCTCCCGGCCCAGCTCTCAATGGCGCGATTGCAGGCTTCCGGCTTTTCGATGACGGCGGCGTGGGCTGCGCCGGGGATGACGGCCAGACGGGAGCCGTAGGCGCTGGCCTTCATCATCTTCTGCATCTCGACTGCGTAGATCGGGTCGTCCATGCCCACCAGCAGCAGCACCGGCACCTTGATGTGGGCCAGCGTGGGCCGCGAGTCGGGCCGGTTGGCGAGCGTGCTGCCGCCGCCGACGGCGGCCTGGACGGACCCCTTCTTGACGATGCCGCCGAGGAACTTCACGAGGGCGGGATCGGACAGGCGCGTCTTGGCCGTCAGCATTTGGGGCATCAGGATCGGAATCATCGCCGCCGTTCCCTTCTGCTCGGCCAGCTTGCCGAAGCCGGGCCACTCGCCCTGCTCGACCGGGGAAGCGGGCGCGGCGGTCGAGTCAATCAGGATCAGGCCGCGGAAGCGCTGCGGCTGTTCGCGGTACATTTCCAGGACGACGGGGCCGCCCATGCTCATGCCGCCGATGATGGCCTTCTTGATGCTCAGGTGGTCCATCACGGCCAGCATGTCCTTGGCGTAAAGCTGGACGCCGCCCTTGGTGTCCGGCGTGGTGCTGCTGCCGAAGCCGCGCAGATCGGGCGTGACGACGGTGTAGCGGCGGGAAAGCGCGGCGCGGTTCTTGGCGAACAGCTCACCGGAAAGCGGGTAGCCGTGGACCAGCATCATGGCCGGGCCGTGGCCCTGGACGCGGTAGGCGATGGTCGCGCTGCCGACCTGCACGGAGCCGGACTGGGCGCCGCCCTGGGCGCGGGCGGAGCCGGTGAGAAGGGCCGCCGCCACGGCGGCGCAGAGCGAGACTTTGGTGGTGAAAGTGTGGTTCAAGTTGATTTCCTTGTGGTGATTGGCCCCCACCCCCGGCCCCTCTCCCGCTTGCGAAGGCTTTATTGGGGTGGGGAGGGGCCGGGGGTGGGGGCTGATCCTACGCCGCCAGCGCCTGCGGCTCCAGCTCGACCTTGATCCAGCCGGGCTTGCGCTCGTCGAACGCCTTGTAGGCGTCAGTCGCCGAGGCCATCGGCTCCTGCTGGGTCAGAATCAGCGTCGGGTCTAATGACGCCGCTGCGGACCATGTCCACCAGGCGGGGGATGTACTTACGGTGGGGGCAGTTGCCCATGCGCAATGTCAGGTTCTTGTTCATGGCCGCGCCGATGGGGAACGAGTTCATGGTCAGGGGGTAGACGCCGATGATGGAGAGCATCCCGGCCTTCGCCAGCGCCTCCACTTCCCACTGCAATGCCTGTGAGGGGGCGTCGCCGGGAATCCAGTCGCTGCCCTGCGGGTTGTACCCGGCGGGGTTGTTCTTTTCCATTTCTTCTTTGAACTGCCCCTCCTGCGCCTTTTCCAGCTTGGCGGCGGGGCCTTGGTGGGCGTGGTAGGAGTCCACGCCGACCGCGTCGATGGCGCAGTCCACGCCCGCCCCGCCCGTCAACCGCATCAGGGTGACGACCGGGTGCTCCTCGTTGAAGTTGACCGTCTCGGCCCCCTGGGCGCGTGCCATGTCCAGGCGCGACGGCACGGCGTCCACGGCGAAGACGCGGCCCGCGCCCAGCAGCTTCGCGCTGGCGATGGCGAACTGGCCGACCGGCCCGCAGCCGAACACGGCGACGGTGTGGCCCGGCTTGATACCCGCGATGTCCGCGCCGAAATAGGCCGTCGGGAAGATGTCGGAGATCAAGATCGCCTGCGCCTCGCTGACCTCATCGGGCAGTTTGACCAGGGTGGTGTGGGCAAACGGGACGCGGGCGTATTCGGCCTGCAAGCCGTCGAACCCGCCCGCCGGCAGCGGGCCGCCGAAGAACGCCGTGCCTGCCTGCGCGCCGTTCGGGTTGGCCTTGTCGCACTGCGAGTAGTCGCCGGAGCGGCAGTAGGAGCACTCGCCGCACGCAAGCGTGGAGCCGATGACGACCCGGTCGCCGATGTTGAAGTTGCGGACATCTTTGCCGACTTCTTCGACGACGCCAACGCCCTCATGGCCTAAAATCGTGCCGGGCTTCATGCCCGCAAACGTGCCGCGTACAAAGTGCAGGTCCGTCCCGCAGATCGCGCTGGCCGTCAGCCGCACGATCGCATCGGTCGGGTCTTGAAGCTTGGGCTTTGGGACGTCGTCCAGGCGGATGTCGCCGATCCCGTGCCAGACTACTGCCTTCATTAACGTCTTCTTTCTACAACGTCTTTCTACTTGCTCTGCCTACTGCTCTTGAGCGCCTGAACCATTTGCAGGTGCATCTGCAAAGTCGGCAGCGTCTTGGCGGCGAAGGCTTTCACGGCGGGGTCTTTGCCGGATTGGGCCTCTTTTCTGAAGTCCGCAATGTCTTTTTTGTGATCTTCGATCATGTCGCTGATGTAGGCACGGTCAAACGCCGGCCCGGAAAGACGCGCGAGACGCGCCTTCGTCGCCTGCTCTTCGGGGCCGGGGGCGGCGGGCAGGGTCACGCCTTGCTTCCCGGCGACCTGCATCAACTCCGTGTTGGCCTTGGAGTGATCCGTCACCATACGCTTGCCGAACTGCTTGACGCCTGCACGGCTTGCGTGGGCCTGGGCAAGCTCCCCTAAAACGACCTCGCCCATGCCGCCTTGGGCGGCCTTCACCATGAACGTCTTATCCGCCGCTGGGACCGCGCCGGGCGTCCCCTGCTGCGCGGCGGCCGGGATCGCCAGCGCCAGGGCGGCCCCGGCTGCCAGCGCTGTTTTGATTTGTTTAGTCATTGCGTCATCCCCTTTTAACTGCTTTCGCCGTCGCCGTCGGAAGTGCCGACCTGGGCCGCTTCCGGGCTATGGTCGGTGGTTTCGGCGTCATCTTCCTGCTGCTCTTCTTCGGTGGTGTCATCGTCCGGCATTTGGGTTGCCTCCTGGTATTTTGACTGGGGAAAGTTTGTCCGGGTCAGTGTTACCTCCGCGCCCTACATCTTAAACATTAACAGGAGGTTAATAGAGATGCTTAACTGCTAACACATAGACTTAATTGCCTGTAAACTGTATGAGTAAGAGGCCGTGACAGGCACTGAACGCAGACCCCGCAGGGGCGAACACAGACAAGAAAGGGGCGAACCTCGTGTCCGCCCCTACAGCATCCGTCCCCAGGACGGCTACCCCATCGTCAGTACGACCTTGCCGGACCAGCCGGCTCTCGGTGTTCGGACATGGGTACTGCTTTCTATTTCTCGTCCCGCCCATGCACCTGCGCAGGCGGATAGGTCGCCTCGACCGCCGTGAACGGCTCCAGAATCTTGTAGGCATGCGACGCGCCCTGGGGCACGACCCACGAGTCGCCCGGCCCCAGCAGGACCAGTTGACCTTCTTCCAGGTGCAGCTCGGCCCGGCCTGCGATCACATAGCCGACCGTCTCATAATCCCGCGCCGTCGGCGGCTTGGGGTCGGAGACGGGCGTTTCTTCCCACAGGCGCATGGCGATGTTTTTGCCCGAGGCCAGGTACTTCTGGCCCATCTCGCCATGCGGCGAGTGCGCCGAGTCGATTTTCGTCACTGTCGTGTCGCTCATGGGTGTCTCCTTGATGATACGAGGTCTGATGCCGGAGTCGGTATACCCATCCCGCCGGGAATGTTCTCACAAGCGCCACAGGCGGCCTCCTATAGATTTGCCAGGCAACCTCCGATAGATTTGCCAGGCAGCCTCCGATAGATTCGCCAGGCGGCCTCCGATAGTTGTAGCAGGCCGGAAGCCAAATTATGCGAATTCTCTTGCCCATTCTTCTCCCTCTGTGGATGACCGCTCTGCTCCTGGGCCTGCTCGGGCCGCCCGCGCTGGCCGGGCCGCCATCGGCGTCCGCGCGGACGCCGGGATGGGGAGGCGTCACGCCGGCGGAGGCAGCGGCATTTGGGGCGGGCCTGCTGCTGGCGGGGGCGCTGGCCGGGGCCGCGCACCGGCGCGCGGCCGGGGCGGCGGCCTGTAACGCCGCGCTGGCTGCCGCGAACCAGTCCTTGCAGGACGAGATCGCCCGCCGCGCGCGAGTCGAGGCCGCGCAAATGGCGCAGCAGCGGGAGACGGAGGAAGGCGCGCAGATTCTGGCCCAGACGAACGCGCTGATGGCCCAAGCATCGGGCCGCTTCCAAGAGCTGTTCCAGGGGCTGCCGGTCGCCTGCGTCTGCTGCGACCGCGACGGCCGCATCATGGAGTGGAACCGCGCCTGGACGCGGCTGCACGGCCTGGAAAACCCGCTGGGGCGGACGGTGGGGGGGATGATCGAGGGACTGGAAGGGGCGCCCGCGCTGGCCGAGGCGATGACGGCGGCGCTGGCCGGCGAAGCGCGCGCGGGGGTGGAGTGGACCTACCGGCGGCCGGGCGGGGCGCGGGTACACGTTTATTCCAGCCTGTTCCCACTGCGCGGCGCGGACGGCGCCGTCACCGGCGTGCTCGGCGCGGACATGGACCTCAGCGCGCAGCAGGAAGCGGAGGACGCCCTGCGCGAGAGCGAGGAGCGGCTGCACGCGCTGTACAACACAACCACGCAGCAGGGACTTTCCTTCGAGGAAAAAACCAAGGCGATTCTGGAGATGGGCTGCGCGCAGTTCGGCCTGGAGATCGGCGTCCTGGCGCGAGTCCAAGACGAGCAGTGCGAGGTGATCCAGGCGTGGTCGCCCCACGATGTCATCCCGCGCGGCCTGACCTTCCCTGTCTGCGAGACGTACTGCGCGGAAGCGCTGGCGCGGGCTAAGGCCCTCAGCGTCGAGCAGGCCGACCCGCAGCTCAGCCTGGAGTCCTCTCTCGGCACGCCGATCCGCGTGGACGGCATGGTCTGGGGGATGCTCTGCTTCGCAGGCGCGCAGCCCCGCGTGGGGCTGTTCACCAGCGGCGACCGCGAACTAGTCCGGCTGATGGCGCAGTGGATCGGCGGCGAGATCGCCCGGCGGCAGGCCGAGGAAGCGGTGCAGGCGAGCGAGGAGCGCTTCCGCACGGCAATCGCCTCCATGTCCGAGGGGCTGGTTCTGATGGGCGCCGACGGCGTAATTCGCATCTGCAACGAGAGCGCCGAGCGCATCCTGGGGGTGACTCGGAGCCAGATCGAGGCGTGGCGCCCGCTCAACCCGGAGTACGTCGCGCGGCGCGAGGACGGGACGCCGTTCCCGCAGGGCAGCTACCCGCTCGTCGTTTCCCTGCGCAGCGGGCGGCCGCAGCGGGACGTCGTCGCGGGCCTGCCGCGTCTGGGCGGCGGTCTGCTGTGGGTTTCCATCAACTCCACCCCTCTCTTCCGACCGGGGGACGACACGCCCTATGCCGCCGTGGCGACGTTCACGGACATCACGGAGCGCCGGCGCCAGGAGGACCTGCTCGCCGAGCAGATGGGGCAGATTCAGCAGCACACGAGCGTGCTGGAGGCCCAAAAGCAGGAACTGGAGGCCGTCAACGCCGAACTGGAAACGCTGGCCCTGCGCGACGGCCTGACGGGCCTGAGCAACCGCCGCGCCTTCGGGCAGCGCCTCGCTCTGGAGATGAGCCGGGCCGCGCGCTACGGCACGCCCCTGTCGCTGCTGCTGCTGGACGTGGACCACTTCAAGGAGTATAACGACACCTTCGGGCACGTCGCCGGCGATGAGGTCCTGCGGACGCTCTCCCAGGCGCTGCACGCCCAGGGCCGCGAAACCGACTTTTTCGCCCGCTACGGCGGCGAAGAATTCGCCGTCATCCTGCCGCACACCGGCAGCACGGGCGCGCTGACGCTGGCCGAGCGCCTGCACGCATCGCTCTCCGCCGTCGCCTGGTCCGCCCGGCCCGTCACCGCCAGCGTCGGCGCGGCCACGCTGCTGCCCGGCATGATGACCGAGGACGATCTGGTTTCCGCCGCCGACCGCGCCCTGTACGCCGCCAAAACGACGGGCCGCAACCGCGTCGTCCATGTGCTGTCGCTCGGCGGCGCGGCGGCCATCCCTCCCTCTGCCGCCGCCTGACGCGCGCCGCACGGCGCAATTCGGCGCAATTTGGCGTAAATTTATTCGCGATTGTTTGGCCTGCCGGATTGCTTTGTTGACAAAGCGGGAACACTTAGGCTATAATACCGCTTGTCGCCTGCCCCCAGGCACGACGCCGCTGTGCCGATGTTGTCCAGGCGTCCGTCCTCGGCGGGGGCCCCAGGCGTGGCTGTAGGATACACAGACCCGCCTCCCAATGGCGACACTCATCTTCAGGAACGCCGTTGTTCTCACAAAAGGCTCCCAGTGGACCGCACGAAGTCGTGGCGGTCGCAATTGGGAGTCTTTTCGCATTCCGTTCTCTCAAGTGCAAAAGGAGCGAAAGTCAAGACCATGGAATTCAGCCCGTTCAAATTGATCCACGACGGCGGCCCGGTCATGTGGCCGCTGTTGTTCTGCGCCATCTTTTCCGTTGCTGTCATGATCGAGCGGTTCATCGCGATCACCAAAGCCTCGGCCGACAACGAAGCGCTCTCCGAGCAGGTGCGCGAGCACCTGGTCGCAGGCCGGGTCAACGAGGCGCTGGCCGTCTGCGACGAGCACACCGGCCCCGTCGCCGGCCTGCTCGCCAACGGCATCCGCAACCGCAACCTCGATTCGGATTCGATCGAGCGGGCGATGGAGGAGCTGGCCCTGCGCGAGACTCCCCTGCTTTACCGCCGCCTGGGCGTCCTGGACACGATCATCACCATCGCGCCCCTGCTGGGCCTGCTCGGCACGGTGACGGGCATGATCAAGTCGTTCCATGTCGTCGGCTCGTCCACGGGTCTGAACAACCCGAACGCCATTACGGGCGGCGTCGCCGAAGCCCTGCTCGCCACGGCCACGGGCCTGGCCATCGCCATCGTCACCCTGGTCGGCTACAACTACCTGACCGAGAAAGTCAAGGAGATCATCGCCGACATGGAAGTCCGCGCCACCCAGCTCATGAACATCCTGGCGGGGCTGCGCGGCAAGGAGGGTCTGCGCGGTGAAATTGCAGCGAGCCGAGCTTAAGAAGGCGCGGATCGAGATCATCCCCATGATCGATACGATCTTCTTCCTGCTGGTCTACTTCATGATCACCAGCCTCTCGATGGTGCAGATGTCGGCCAAAAAAGTGGCCCTGCCCATCAGCCAGACGGCGCAGTCCAAGCCCTTGAACAAGGTCGTGCTGACCGTGGACGACAAGGGCCGGTTCTACATTGACCGGGGCCGCATTGACAACTATCAGGACGTCCTGCCCGCCCTGACGGACCGGGTCACAAAGGACCCGACCGTCGTGGTCGTCATCAACTGCGACAAGAACCAGCAGGTGGAGCAGTTCCAGTACGCCCTAGACATCGCCAAGCGCGCCAACCCTGCCGCCCTGATGATCGCGACGACGCCGAAGAATCCCTCGCAGTTGTAGGGCGTGCCCCCGAATTGAAGTGATTTATGAGAAACCGGGTCAACATACCAAAACCGGCGCTGAAGAAGGCGCGGCTCGAGATCATCCCCATGATTGATACGATCTTCTTCCTGCTGGTCTTCTTCATGTTCACCAGCCTGTCCATGGTCAAGATGAACGGCCTGGACATCAGCATGCCCAAGGACACCAACAGCCCGGACCAAAAGCCGCCGCCGCAGGTGGTAGTCACCGTGGACAACAGCGGCGTCTACTATCTGGACCGGACGCAGATCCCGCCGGCCCAATTGGTCTCGGAAATGCAGAGCCGCCTGGACGCCAAGCCGGACACCGTGTTCATCGTCAACGTGGACAAGCAGCGCCCGACGCAGGACATCATCACCGTCATGGACGCCGTCAACACGGTCAAGATTCCGGGCCATCCCAACGATCCCGTGGGCGTCATGATCGCCACCGAGGCGGTCAGCCAGAACGGCCCGTCGGCGGCGGCCCCGGCTCCGTAACCTTTCAGGTGTGTGGTCCCCTATGAACGAAACTCGACAGCCCGATCAACAGCCCGCAGCCCCGTCGCCGGACACCCTGACGCTGGCAAGGCAGAAGTCTTTTCAGGACCGCATCTTCGGCTACTCCACCCTGGCCTCGCTTGGAATCACTTTCGGCTTGCTGCTCTGGATCGCCCACAGCGACCTGTTCGGCAGCGCGGCCAATCTGGCCGACCTGAAGCCGCAGCTCATCAAGATCGTCAAGCCGCCGATCCCGCAGAAGCCCAAGCCCAAGAAGAAGGAGCCGCCGCCGCCCCCTCCCAAGCAGAAGCCGCCTCCCAAGGTCAAGCCGCTCAAGCCGCCGCCGCCCCAGCCCCGGCCGCGCCCCCAGCGGCCGACGCCGGTCCACCGAGTAGCCGTGGCAACCACGCACAATACGCACGCGGTCAGCACTGTCACGGTCCCGGAGACGGCTCCCAATACAGACCAGAAGCCGACCGCATCGGGCGACAGCCCGCTGCCAACTCCGCCCGCCCCGGTGTCGCAGCCACCCGCGCCGACGCCACAGCCGCCGGCCCCGAAGCCCGAGCCGCCCGCGCCCAAGCCCGAGCCGCCGGCCCCGAAGCCTCAGCCGCCCGCGCCCAAGCCCGAGCCGCCGGCCCCGCCGCGTCACCCGGATAACTGGGTGCCGATCGCGGTCCAGGAGGCGTCCGCGCCGGACAACGTGGACGTCTCAATTGACGGCATTGACGGGGCCTCTATCACGAATAAAGAGGTCGTCATCAGCTTCCTCATTGATGGAACGGGGCGTGTGCGGAACGCCCGCGTCAAGACGAGCTGCGGCAACTCGGAGTTGGACAACCGCGTCCTGGAGGCGATCAAGCGCGCACGGTGCCAGCCAGCCATTCAGGATCACATCCCACGTGAGGCACCCGCGAGCTTCACGTTCCCGATTAACGTCTGAGGGCTAGCCGCCGCTATGGGTCTGCCCCACCTTGTAATAAACATTATCGGCAATAGGCTATACTGTAAGTATGCTCAGTTACGACACCCTGAAACACAAAGACCGCGAGTTCCTGGCCGCGACGGGCCTGACCGTGGGCGAGTTTCTGCAACTCCTCACCG
>JAABUJ010002141.1_pt1 | contig 25510 bp, 30 predicted proteins | sample 5559131 | NCBI WGS metagenome assembly JAABUJ01 (sample SAMN10711875, study PRJNA513366) | rock metagenome | isolation source: Antarctica rocks | place: Antarctica: Victoria Land, Mt New Zealand nord | collected 2016-01-07
TGCAAAGCCGTTCAGCCGCTCATCACACGTCAGGCAAGTTGGCCTGAGCCTTGGCGTCAACTCCAAGCCGTCCACGCAATCCTTTTGCCTCTATGTAACTGAAGCGGAATGAGGGGATGCATGAGACGGGACAAAGCTCGACATGCCCCAATTCTAGCCAAATATCCGAAAAACGGGTACCCCAATCCGACAGCCTGCTAGTGCAGAATCTCACCCTTGCCGACGCGCTCGCGCGAGCCGCGGCCGAGCGAGCGGTCACCCCGGCACAGCTCGCCATCGCCTGGGTGCTCGCGCGGGGCACCGACATCATCCCGCTGGTCGGCGCCCGCACACGCGAACGGCTTGCGGAAAGCCTCGGCGCGCTGAGTGTCCGTCTCACCCCCGAGGACCTGGCCCGCATCGAGGCCGCGGTGCCCGCGAACGCCGTTGCCGGGGAGCGTTACTCGGCGGCGCAAATGCTCCACCTCGACAGCGAGCGTCACGCCGCCACATCTTAGGCGTTATGGATAACAGCGGCAGCGCCACACGCGAGCGCATCCTGGACGCCGCGGAGGCGCTGCTGCATCGGCTAGGCCCCGCCAAGGTCGGCGTGGTGGACGTGGCCCGGTCCCTCGGCATGAGCCACGCCAACGTCTACCGCCACTTCGAGAACAAGGCGGCGCTGCGCGATGCGGTGGTCGAGCGGTGGCTGCACACGGTGTCGGCCCCGCTCGCGGCCATCGCCGACGCCGGGTCGGACGCGCCCGAGCGGCTGGAGGCTTGGCTGTGGGGCCTTATTCACGCCAAGCGACGCAAGGTGCTGGACGATCCCGAGATGTTCGCGACCTACCACCTTCTGGCCGAGGCGGCCCTTGGCGCCGTCGAGCGGCACGTGGCCGGGTTACGCGCCCAAATCGCCCGCATCATCCGGGACGGCATCGCCGCGGGCGCGTTCGAGGCCACCGACCCGGATGCAGCGGCCGGGGCCGTGCTGAACGCCACCTTGCCGTTCCATCACCCGCATTTCCTGCGCGGCCCGGCGGGCCCGGCGGACGATGCGGCGGCGAAAGCCTCTATCGCGCTGCTGCTCGCCGGATTGCGGGCCCACCCTAAACCCTGATTGGAATATCGATGCGCAACCGTGGAACATGGACGGCCTTCCTGGCGTCCGCCTTCCTGGTGGTGGGCCTCATGGGCCTGTTCGCCACCTTCGCCGCCCCGCTGCCGCTCGAGCGCGCCCTCGCCCGTGAGACCGCGTTGGACGACGCGCTGGCGGTGGCGGGAACGCCGGACCAGGGTGCCCAGTTAGAGTCGCTTCGACCCCGATTGGACGACAGCGCCGCCGCCGTTATCGACGGTTCCGGCGATCTGCGCGACCGAATTGCAGCTGCACGAGTAGCGATGCGTGTTCAGTTGCAGCGCGAGGCGGACGCGATCGCCGGGCGGCTGCGGTTGCTGATCGTTGTCGTCACCTTCGTCGCCGCGCTGTTCGGGGCCATCGTCTTGGGAGCAGGCCGAGCTGACTAGCTGCTGCCGGTTCTACCGGTCTCCGCCGTCCTGCACGCGGTCGCGCCGCTGCTGGACGGTGGGCTCGCTCAAACGACCGAAACTTATCCATGGCCTGAACCTTCATCGGACATTAACCTGGTTGACGACAGAGTGCCGGACGCAATGAGGCGTCCACGATGTCCCCAACCGTTTTACGGCCCTTGGCTGCCGCGCAGCGCGACCGCTTCCTTGCGTTCGCGTTCGCCGCGGCGGACCTGCTGGTGGAAGCCTCAGGCGACGGCATGATTGAGTTTGCCGCCGGGGCATTTCACGCGCGTTTCGGCGCCACGCCTGAAAGCTTCGTCGGCCGCCACGTCAGGAGACTGTTCGCAGCCGATGACCATTCGGCGCTGGAGCTAGCTCTCTCGCTCACTGCCATGCGGGGCCGGCTGACTCCCCTCGTGGTTCGCCTTGCCGACCCGGCAGCGACGCCGATGGTCGTCTCCGGCCTGTCGCTTCCAGATGCCGGGGGGCGCATCTGCTTGACCATCGGGCGGCTGCCGGGGCTGCCCGCCCCCACTGCCGGCAACGTCCCGCCTCACCAGCAATTTGCCCAGGTGGCCGAACTGCGCCTCCGCGAGGGCGACGCAGGTTCACTCGGACTGTTAGAGTTGGAGGGGTGGGCCGCCATGCGCAGCACCCTCTCTGCAGAAGCGCAACGCGCTCTGCAGACCGAGATCAATGAGGTTCTGGCGCGTCTGGGCGGCCCAGGCGCGATCACAGGAGAAATCGCAGATGGGCGGTATGGTGTGTTGACCGGAACCGAAGCAAATCTTCCCGCCCTTACCAGCGGGCTGGAGACGTTGATGCGATCGATCCCGGCGATTTCGAAAACACAGGTCACGAGCACCGGTATCAGTCTGGAGCACCCGGGGCTGACTGGGCAGCAGGCGGCACGGGCGTTGCGTTTCGCATTGGGCCGGTTCGCCGATGGCGGCATCGCGGCAACCGAGCAGGCGGGACTGAAGGGCGGCCTAGCAGATTTCATTGCCACCGCTGATATCCGCGCCCGCAGCATCCGCAGCACAATCGCCGAGGGGCGGTTCCAGTTGGCGTTCCAGCCAGTCGTGTCGCTCGCCACGCGCAAGGTGCATCACTATGAGGCGCTGCTGCGTCCCGTGTTCACACCGGGCAGCCCCGTCCACACGACTCAGGAATTTGTCACCTTCGCCGAGGCCGTTGGCTTGTCGGAGGAGTTGGACTGGGCTGTGCTGCAATCCGCTGTCACCGTCTTGCGCGATAAGCCAGAGGCTGCGGTCGCGGTGAACATCTCTGGCTTCTCGATGCAAAGCGCAGAGTTCCGCACTCGCATGCTGGATCTCGTGCACGCGCGCAAACCTTCCGCTGGGCGCTTGTTGATCGAATTGACGGAAACTGCCGACATCGAGGACGTCACCTCGGCCGCAGAAAGCGTCGCTCAATTGCGGGCTGCGGACATTGCCATATGCATCGACGATTTTGGCGCCGGGTCGGCCGCGTTCCGTTACTTGCGGGAGTTTCGGGTCGACTACGTCAAGCTTGACGGGGCCTATGTGCGCGGCGCGCTGCACAATGCGCGGGAATACGGTTTCCTGCTATCGATGGTCGAACTAGCAAACTTCGTCGGCGCCAAGGTGATTGCCGAGATGATCGAAACGGAGCCGGAGGCGGAGATGATTCGCGACATCGGCGTGGAACTAGGCCAAGGCTGGCTATTTGGTCGCCCAGGCGCGCTGCCCGGCTCGCGCGTATCCTAATCGGGAACGAGGTCCAGCAATCGAATGCGGGCCGGTGGCAACTGCCGCTGCTGAGTGCCGAACGCATTGCGGGCAAGCAAAGTGCCAGTAAGCCGAAGGCCGTCCCGCCAGTCTTGCGGATTGGCCACGCCGGCGCCGGTCAGGAACGGCGGCAACCGCAGCAACCGGTCCTTCCACGCCTCCGCTGCGTCGTCGACGACGGCACGCCCTGTGCGTGGAGATACCCAGGCAAGCCCTGCCGAAACCCCGGTCAGCGCGCAGGCCGAAAGGTCGAGACCGTAACCCAGTTCGGCTAACAGCGTCACCTCCCAGCGCACTAAATCGGTCAGTGCGCCATCGCCCTGGGCAAGGTGGCCGATCAGGTGCAGCAATCCGTCGAACACCGCCGGGTGCGGCTGGCGTTCCGTCAGCGCGCCTTCGGCCACCGCGCAGGCGGAGGCAAGGATTGCCAAGGAAAGTGCGTTATCCATCGCCAAAGCGGCGCCCGGATACACCAGCTCGCCCGTCAAATTGCCGAGCTGATCGGAGAGGCGGGCCATCCAGCGGAGCTGGACGAGGTTGCCGGGCAGCCAAGTCGATGCTTTTGCGCGTGACAGCCCCCCGCGAACGAGGCCGCGATGCGATCCATGCGCCTGCGTCATCACCGTCGCAAGCGCGTCGCCCTCTCCATACGGGGAAGCCACCAGCACGATCCCCGGCGCTTCCCATTCCATGACTCAGCCCGGATCTTCCAAGCCAATCGCCCGCAACCGCGCACCTTCCTCGTCCCAACCGGCACGTTCCTTCACGTTCAGGAATAGGTGCACCGGACGGTCGAGCAGGCGCCCCAATTCCAGCCGCGCCCGGGCGCCGATCTCGCGAACGCGCGCGCCGCCTTGCCCGATCAGGATCGCCTTGTGGCCGGGCCGGGCGACATACACCGTCGCCTCGATACGCAGCGAACCATCCGGCTTTTCCTGGAAGCTCTCGGTCTCGACAGTGGCGCCGTAGGGCACCTCCTCATGGGTTTGCAAAAAAATTTGCTCGCGCACCACCTCGGCCGCCAGCAGCCGGTCCGGCAGATCGGTTAGATCGTCCTCGGGATACAGATACGGGCCGGCGGGCACGGCCGCAGCCAAATGGTCGAGCATCGTGTTCAGCCCGTCGCCGGTGGAGGCGCTGACCATGAACGTTTCCTCGAACGGCGCGAGGTCGGTCATGGTGGCCGTCAACGGCAGCAAGGCCGCGGGAGCCACCAGATCGGACTTGTTCAGCACCAGCCAGGAGCGTCCGCCACGCTGCGCCAGGCGCTTGGCGATGCCTTGCACGGCCTCACTGGCGCCGGTTTTGGAGTCGATCAGCAACAGGGTCAGATCGGCGTCCTCGGCGCCTGTCCACGCGGCAGCAACCATGGCGCGGTCCAATTTGCGGCGGGGACGGAAGATGCCCGGCGTGTCCACCAGCAGGATTTGGCTCTGCCCACGCATCAGGATGCCGAGCACGCGGAACCGCGTCGTCTGCGCCTTTGGGCTAACGATGGACAGCTTGGCCCCAGTCAGCCGATTCAGCAGGGTCGACTTCCCGGCGTTGGGCGCGCCGACGATGGCAACGAAGCCGCAGCGTGTGGTCATGGTTCCGGCTCCAACTGGCCTAGAAGATCGGCTGCGGCGTCGCGTTCTGCAACCTGCTTGCTCCCGGCGCTGCCGCGGCCAGTGCGGCCGTTGCCCGTCACCGCGACCGTGAAGACGGGATTGTGGGGCGGGCCGTCCTGCCGCTCCGTCGTGTAGACCGGCAGCGGCTTGCCCCGCGCGCCGAGCCATTCCTGCAGCGCGGTCTTCGGATCCTTGGGCGGCGTAATCTGGGCTTCCATCGCCGGCAGCCACGCAGCGCGGACCAGATGGCGCGCCGGGTCCAACCCGCCGTCGAGATAGATCGCGCCGATCACGGCTTCCATCGCGTCGGCCAGCACCGTGGCCAGCAGGCGCACACCGGCCCGCGCCTCGTTGGGGGCGACCGAGAGACGGTCGGCAAGGCCCAATCGTTCGCCAATTGTGGCCAGCATCGGGCGGGCGACCAAATGCGCGTGCCGCCGGGCCAGCGCGCCCTCCGGCTCGGCCGGGAAGCGCTCGACTAACCATTCCGCAACGATCAGGCCGAGCACACGGTCGCCCATGAACTCCAGCCGCTCGTTCGACGGTGTGGCCGGCTCACGCCCTTTCCGCTGGCGTGGCCGCGCAGCGGATCGATGGGTCAACGCTTCTGCGAGAAAGGCTGGCCGGGCAAACCTGTAACCAAAGATCTCATCCGTCACCGGGCGTCATCTCCGGCATCCGTCACCGGATGACGTTAAGCAGCCGGCTCCAGCGAATTTCGAACGGCCACTCCCAAACTTGCCACCACGGCGCGGTCGCATCGACAGAGAAGAAGATGATTTCAGCTCGACCCACCAGGTTTTCGACCGGAATGAAGCCGACACCGTTCATCACCCGGCTGTCGGCCGAATTGTCGCGGTTGTCGCCCATGGCAAACACGTGGCTGGGGGGCACTAAATAGTCCGGCGTGTTGTCCAAAGGCTGGTCGTCGGACGCCTTCAAGATGGGATGCTGCCGCCCCCCGGGCAGCGTCTCGATGTAGCGGCGCAGTTGCATGCGCATGCCGTCGTCGTCGGCAGTGAAATCCCCGGCGACGCGACGGTCGAGTTGCTGCCCGTTGATGAACAGCAGGCCGCCTTTCATCTGGATGTGGTCGCCGGGGAGGCCCACGATACGCTTGATGTAGTCCTGGCTGGTGTCGCGGGGGTACTTGAACACTGCGACATCGCCACGCTGGGGCATGGCGCCCAGGATGCGGCCCGAAAACAAGTTAGGTGAGAATGGCAGCGAGTAGTGGGAGTACCCGTAACTGTACTTGGAAACAAACAGGTAGTCACCAACCAGTAATGTTGGGATCATGGATCCCGAGGGAATATTGAACGGCTCGAACGCGACGGTGCGGATGCCAACGGCAATCAGTCCGGCGTAGACGATGGTCTTGATGTTCTCGAGCAGGCCGCTCGATTTGCGCTGTGACATGGGGGCGGGGGAGCCTGCTCCGGCTGGGCGGCGCGGATAAGGCCGGGGCCGCCTCACCCTGTCAAGCAAGGGGCTCACCGGACGAGAGAGCTAGCGGCTCTCGGGACGGGAGAGCCAGCGGCTCCCCGGAGATTGTCACCTGTGCGAACGCGTAGGGATGTTCGTCGGTGATCGTCACGTGCAGCACCGCGCGCAATCCGGGCGGCGTGATCGCGCTCAGCCGGGCCGCGGCGCCCCCTGTAAGAGCCATCGTCGGTTGCCCCGTCGGTAAATTCACCACGCCCATGTCGGAGTGGAACACGCCCAAGCGAAACCCGGTGCCCAAAGCTTTCGCGCACGCTTCCTTGGCCGCGAACCGCTTGGCAAAGGTCGCCGGCTGGATGCGCAAGGTACGGCGGGCAGCACGGGCGCGCTCGGTTTCGGTGAACACCCGGCTAAGGAAACGCTCGCCCCACCGGTTCATTGCCTGCTCGATCCGTCTGATATCGCACAAATCCGATCCGATTCCGATGATGGTCATCCTTTCGCCCGCTCCACCTGCGTGATCCCGGTCGCGGCGCGCAGCCCGGCGATCACGGTCGACAAATGCCGCAGGTCACGCACCTCGACATCGATCAACGCCTCGAAGAAGTCCTGTTGCCGGTTGACGATTTTGAGGTTCACGATCGAGCCGTCCTGCTTGGCGACGGCGTTCGTCAGGCTGGCCAGCGCATTGGGTTCATTGACGGCGATCACGCTGACGCGGCCGGTGTGCACCGCGCCGTCGGCGCCCTTGCCGCCCCCGCTGTAATCCCAGTCCACATCGATGAACCGCTCCGGCGTGGCGGCAAAGCTCTCCAGGGTGGGGCATTGCCTCGTGTGAATCGTCACCCCTCGCCCAGTCGTGACGATGCCGAGGATGCGGTCGCCTGGCAGGGGGTGGCAGCAGCCGGCGTAGTGCACCGCCATGCCCGTGACCAGCCCGGTGATCGGCATGCCACCGTCTGCCGCACGCCCCGACACTGGCGTGCGCGCGGCGATCTGCGGCAGCATGCGAGGCGCTCGGGCGGCCTGCCGCAGCTCCGGATAGGCGGTGTAGACAACGTCCTTGGGGCCGATATTGCCGTTGCCGACCGCGACATACAGATCGTCCAGGCTGGCGACCTTCAACGTTTTCAACGCGGGCTCCAGCGTCCTTTCGGAGCCATCGACGCCCTCTTGCCGAAACGCTTTCGCGAGCGTCGCCCGGCCGGAATCGATATGGTTCTGCCGCTGCTGCTGGGCGACGTAGCGGCGGATGCGGGCCCGGGCCTTGCCGGTGACGGCGAAGCGTTCCCAGGCCGGGCTAGGCGTGCCGCCGCGGGCGGTCATGATCTCGACCTGGTCGCCGTTTTGCAACTCGGTCCGCAGCGGCAGCAGGCGGCCGTTGATCTTGGCGCCGACGCAGGTGTCGCCAACCTGGCTGTGCACGGCGTAGGCGAAATCGACCGGGGTGGCGCCGCGCGGCAGCTGGATCAGCTGTCCCTTCGGCGTGAAGCAGAACACCTGGTCCTGGTACAGCTCGAGCTTGGTGTTCTCGAGGAAATCCTCCCCGGTCTGCGAGTTTTCGAGAATCTCCAGCAAGTCCTGCACCCAGCGGAAGCGCTTCAGCTCCTTTATCTCGGCATCGGTCTGCTTGTAGAACCAGTGAGCCGCGACGCCGTTATCGGCCTCGTCGTTCATCTCGGCGGTGCGGATTTGCACCTCGATCTTCTGGTTGCGCGGCTCCCGCAACGTCACCCCGGTATGCAGGCTTTGGTAGCCGTTCGACTTGGGCGTGCTGATGTAATCCTTGAACCGCCCGGCGATCACCGGGTAGCTCGCGTGCACCGCCCCGAGCGCCATGTAGCAAGCCTCACGGGTAGGCACGACGACACGAAACGCCATGATGTCGGAGAGCTGCTCGAACGCGACGTTGCGGCGCTGCATCTTCTCCCAAATCGAGTATGGCGATTTCTCCCGCCCCGACACCTCGACCACGTCCACGCCGCCTTCCCGGCAGACGCGGGCCAACTCGCTGCGAACCTCCTCAATGACGTCGGCGCCCTGGCCGCGCAAAAAGTTCAGCCGCGCCTGAATCGTATCGTACGCCTCACGCTCCAACTGAGCGAAAGCAAGGGTTTGCAGCTCGGTCTTGACCGCGTCCATGCCGATGCGCTCGGCCAAGGGCGCATAAATCTCCATCGTCTCGCGGGCAATGCGCTGGCGCCGGTCGACCGAGGCGACGAAATACAGCGTCCGCATGTTGTGCAGCCGGTCCGCCAGCTTCACGAGCAGCACGCGAATGTCGCGGCTCATGGCCAGCACCAGCTTGCGGAAGTTCTCCGCCTGCTTGGAGCGGTCAGAGTTCAGTTCCAGTCGGGTCAGCTTGGTCACGCCGTCGACGAGGCCCGCCACCTGGTCGCCGAACTGCCGTGCGATCTCCGGCAGCGTCACCGGCGTGTCCTCGATCACGTCGTGCAGCAGGGCAGTGACGATGCTGCTGGAGTCGAGGCGAAAGCCGGCCAGGATGTTGGCCACCGCGAGCGGGTGCGTGATGTACGGATCGCCATTGTCACGCGTTTGGGTGCCGTGGGCACGTGCCGCGACGGTGTAGGCGGCATCGATGATCGCCCCATCCGCCCGCGGATCGTAGCTTTGGACGCGGCTGATCAAGGCGGTGGGACGGGTGGTTACCGAGGTTTCGGCCAACCCGTCAGGCGCGCGGGGGATCGACGGGACGAACGGTGCCACCCTCCCCTCGCGCTCAGACGGTCAGCGCCGGGTGCGTCCGCCGAGTTCCGCTTCGATGGCAGCCTCGAGATCCTCGGGCGACATCTCCTCGACGGGCATGGCGTTCGCCTCCTCCTCGGCCGAAACATCCTGCAATCCAAAGATGTTCTGGTCGGTTGGAATGAGGTCAAGCACCTCCTCGTCGGCGGGCTCGGGTTCGGACACGCGGGACAGCGACTTCACGAGATCCTGCTCAAGCTTCGGCAGGTCGATCGTCTCCTCCGCGATCTCACGCAAAGCGACGACCGGGTTCTTGTCGTCGTCGCGGTCGACCGTCAGCTCCTCGCCGCGACTGAGGTTGCGGGCACGCTGCGCTGCGAACAGCACAAGTTCGAAGCGGTTCGGGACGCGTTGGACGCAGTCTTCGACAGTGACGCGCGCCATGCGGTCAACCTCCACGGGCAGTGATGGGCGAAACGTTCACTTAAGGGGCTTTACGGCCTACCGCAAGTGCGAAGGCTGACTGGCCGGCGACGTCGGCGAGCAAGTTCGTAAGCGTTCGGCCGGACTGCGGATGAACCCAGTCCGGGGCGATGTCCGCCAAGGGACGCAGCACGAACGCGCGCTGGTGCATCCTCGGGTGTGGAACGACCGGATCGGCGGAGGCCCGGACCAGCGCGCCCATCGCAACGATGTCGAGATCCAAGGTGCGGGCTGCATTCGAGACGCCGCGCACACGGCCGTGTGCGCTTTCGATAACCTGGAGAGCGGCCAGGAGTTCAGCCGGGTCGGCCTCCCCCGACAGCCCGGCGACGCCGTTGATGTAGGGTGGCTGACCCGATGGCGGCATCGGTGCGGTCGCGAACCAGCGCGACAAGCTGCGCAACTGCAACCTTGGCAAAGCGTCAAGGGCGGCTACGGCGCGGCGGCAGGTGGTGAGTGCGTCTGCTCCATCCGGACCGGGCAGGTTGGCCCCGATTGCGACAAAGATCATGGTGGACTTTCATCTATCTGCAACAGCTTTCGCTCTCTATAACATGGCGGGCCGGGCATAATTTTGCCGGAGCCCGTGAAGGACGAAATCATGAGTTTCCTGAAAACTGAGCGTACGGCGCTCTTTATCGATGGCGCGAATTTGTATTCCGCATCCCGTAATTTGGGTTTTGATGTCGATTACCGCAATCTTTTGGAGTATTTCCGGCAACGAACGAACGTGCTGCGTGCCTACTATTATTCCGCGGTTTTGGACACTGAGGAATATTCACCGCTCAAGCCGCTGACCGACTGGCTGGCCTATAACGGCTATAATCTCGTGACCAAGGCCGCCCGTGAGTTCACCGACGCGACTGGCCGGCGGCGCGTGAAGGGCAACATGGACGTCGAGCTTGCGGTCGACATGCTGGAGCTGGCCCCGAAAATCGATCACGCGGTCTTATTCAGCGGAGACAGCGATTTCCGCCGCCTGGTTGAGGCGGTACAACGCCAAGGAGTCCGCGTTTCGGTGGTCTCGACCATTCGGTCCAGCCCCCCCATGATCGGCGACGACTTGCGGCGCCAAGCCGACCAGTTCCTGGAACTCTCTGAAATCGCCCCGGAGTTCACCCGCCGGCAAATGGAGCCCCGGGCGCGGACGCCCCGTGGGACACCGGCTGAGCCCTTTGCGGACCTCACCGATGCTGCATGACGGCCCTATCGGTGCAGCGCCGCCACGCGATTGCCGTCTCTGCCCCCGCCTGGTCGCCTACCGGGCGGCAAACCAAGCAGCGAACCCCGGGTGGTTCAACGGCCCCGTCCCGAGCTTCGGCAGCAACGACTCGCAATTCCTGGTCGTCGGCATGGCGCCCGGCGTGCGCGGCGCCAACCGCACCGGACGACCCTTCACCGGTGACCACGCAGGCATCCTGCTTTATCAAACCCTGCTGCGATTTGGCCTGGCGACGGGCGTGTACCGCGCCGATCCGCAGGATGGCATCGCCTTGCGAAACTGTCGCATTGTCAATGCGGTGCGCTGCGTTCCCCCCGCTAACCTCCCCGAGCCGGCCGAGGTCAAGACCTGCAACCAGTTCCTCGCTGCCGAGCTTCGGGCCATGCCAAGGCTGAAAATCGTGCTGGCACTCGGCGTACTGGCCCATGCCGCGGTGCTTCGCGCATGCGGCATCCCACCGGCCCGGATTCGGTTTCGCCACGGGGACGTCCATCCGCTTCCGGACGGGCTTCTGCTGGCAGACAGCTATCACGTCAGCCGCTACAACACCAACACCGGCCGGCTTACGACGGAGATGTTCGAGGCGGTGATGATCGAAATCGTGCAACGGATCGGCTAGCAGGCAGCCATGACGCAAACCCTGCGGCAAGCCCGGTCCCAGTTGACGGTAGCAGAATTCATCGACTGGGATCCAGGCAACCGGCCCGACGCCACGTGGCAACTCGTCGACGGCGAGCCGGTCGCGATGGCGCCGGCGAGCCAAACGCACGGCGCGATCCAGGGCGAACTGGCGTCGCTCATCCGCAACCATCTGAGGGCCACAGGTTCGCCCTGCCGCGTGATCGTCACGCCCGGAGTCATTCCAAAGGTGCGCGCGAGCGAGAACTTCCGCATTCCCGATCTCGGGGTGACGTGCACGCCTCCGACCAAAAGCCTGGAGATGCCTGATCCGGTCCTGCTGATCGAGATTATGTCGCCCAGCAACCAGCCGGAAACCCGCGCCAACATTTGGTCCTACACGACCATCCCGAGCGTCCAAGAAATCCTGGTGGTCCACAGCACCCGCATTGCCGCCGAACTGCTACGGCGCGGGCCGGATGGCAGCTGGCCTGCAAACCCCGACATCATCGACGAAGCAGCCGGGTTGACGTTGACGAGCATCCACTTCGCCGTGCCACTCGCCGAGTTCTACGTGACGACCGAGTTGCACGCCCAGCGCTAGCCCTTGTTCCGCATCAGGCGCGCCTTGTCGCGCGCCCAGTCCCGCGCCGCGACCGCCTGCCGCTTGTCCGCTTTCTGCCGTCCCTGCCCCAGCCCGAGCAGCACCTTGGCCAATCCTCGGTCATTGAAGTGGATGTCCAGCGGAACCAACGTCACGCCGTCCTTCGAAACGGCGCCGAGCAGCCCATCCACCTGCTTCTTCTTCAACAGCAGCTTGCGGGGCGCACGCGGCTCGAACCGGCTCAGCACGCCGCCCTGGTATTCGGGAATATAGCAGTTGAACAGGTACATCTCCCCATCCCGCTCGCCCGCCCAGGCTTCCGTCAAGGTCGCCCGGCCGTGGCGCAGGCTTTTGACCTCGGGGCCGCGCAGCACGATGCCGGCCTCGACCGTTTGCTTGATGGTGTAGTTGAACCGCGCCTTGCGGTTTTGCGCGGCCATCCCGTGCGAGATCAGCCCGCTGCGCTTCTCCGTCTTGGCTGCCAATGCGCCGGCCTCAGTTCAACAGCCCAGCGCCGGTCATGGCTCCACGCACCCGCACGCGTGTCGCCTCTGCGACCGGCGCCAGCGGCAGGCGGCAATGGTCGGCGCCGTAGCCGAGCAGGCTGGCGGCGAACTTCACCGGGCCGGGGCTGGTCTCGGCAAACAGGGCGTCGTGCACCGGCACCAGCCGCGCCTGGATCGCCATCGCCTCCGCGAGCCGCCCATCCGCCCAGGCGACCTGCATCTGGCTGCACAAATTGGGCGCGACGTTGGCGGTGACGCTGATGCAGCCGTGGCCGCCGGCCGCCAGGAAGGACAAGGCCGTGTGATCTTCGCCGGACAGCTGCACGAATTCCTTTCCGCACGCCGCCGTCGTATGCAGCGGCCGCGTCAGGCTTGCCGTCGCATCCTTCACGCCGACGATGTTGGCGTGGCGTGATAGCCGAGCCATCGTTTCGACGCTCATGTCGACCACGCTGCGCGGCGGGATGTTGTAGATGATCACCGGCAGTTCCACCGCATCTGCGATGGCGGAGTAGTGCAGGAACAGCCCTTCCTGGGTCGGCTTGTTGTAGTACGGCGTCACCACCAGCGCCGCGTCGGCGCCCGCCTGCTTGGCGTGGCGCACCAACTCGATCGCCTCCGCCGTGCTGTTTGACCCGGCGCCTGCGATCACTGGGACACGGCCGTCAGCCACCTCGATAGCGATTTCGACCACCCGGCGGTGCTCCTCGTGCGACAGGGTCGGGCTCTCCCCGGTGGTGCCGACAGGAACGATGCCGTGGGTGCCCTGCTGGATCTGCCACTCGACAAAATCGGCGAAGGCTCGCTCATCGACCGACCCGTCGGCCCGCATAGGGGTAATCAGCGCGACCAGCGAGCCTTTGAACATGACGCACTCCCGTATCTATCCAAGCCGCCGAACCTAGGCATCGCGGGGATGCGCTGCAAGCCGCCGATCATGTAATAAGCAACCGTGATTCGCGCACTCATCCTCGGCTTATGCCTGATCGCCCTGCCCGTTCGGGCGCAAGGCGTCATTGAGGCATTGCGGGCGGAGCGTTGGTCCGACGCCGACACCGCGGCCGCCGCCCTGCCTGACCCGGTCGCCCGCAAGCTGGCGCTGTACTACCGCCTGCTCGCGCCCGGCGGTGCCCGCTCGGCCGAGATCGCCTCGTTCATGGCGGAGAATCCCGATTGGCCCAACCAGCCCGGGCTGTCGCGCCGACTGCAGGACGCGCTCGCCGTCGATGGCGACGACCGCGCGGTGTTGGCGATCTGCCAGGCTCACTTTGCGCCCTCGATACCCTCCTTGTTGCGCTGCGCTGATGCAGACAGCCGTGCGGGACAAAGTCCTAATGCGCTGGAACTTGCGCGCCAAGCCTGGGTCGGCGGCATCAACGACCCGCAAGGCGAGCTGGCGTTCTTGAGAACTTGGGGCCGCCAACTGAGTTTCGCCGACCAGTGGCGGCGATTCGACCGGCTTGCCTGGACCGATGACGGCGCCATCGGCGGACCCGCTTACCGGCAGATCGCCCGCGTCGACCCTGCCCAGCGCTCGGCCGCGGAGGCACGCTTGGCGCTTAAGCGGGACGACGCGGCGGCGCCGGCCATGGTGCGCGCCCTGCCCGCCGGCGTCCGTAGCGACCCGGCGCTGGTGCTGGAATGGGCGAAGTGGCTGCGCCGGGCCGGACAGGACGACGACGCGTTGTCGGTGTGGCTGTCGGCCGGCGCTGCGGCGGAACGGGCGGCGCCGCCGGACCGCCGTCCCGCATTCTGGGACGAACGCAACCTGCTTGCCCGCCGTGAGCTGCACGGTCCGGACACGAAAAGCGTGTACCTCCTGGTGAGCCAGGTCATGCCGGACGGCGTGGCGCAGGCGGCCGATGCGGAGTTCCTGGCCGGGTTCATCGCGTTGCGACGGCTGAACGACACGGATGCGGCGGCCCGGCACTTCCACGCGCTGGCGGCGTTGTCCGGCGCGGCGATCACCCAGGCGCGAGCGCATTACTGGCTGGGCCGCACCGCCGAAATCCGGCACGACGACGCGTCGGCCGAATACCGGCAGTCGGCCGCGTGGCCCACCACCTACTACGGCCAGCTCGCGGCCCGGGCGCTCGGCGATGATGACGCTGTCCTGTCTGCGCGCATCCTGGCGACCCACGATCCAAAATGGGACCGGTCGCACGCCCTCGACTTCACCGGGCGGAAGCTGGCGCGCGCCGCTGCCTTGCTGGTGCAATGGGGCGATCCACGCCGCGCCCGGGCGTTCATCCTGCGCATGGACGAGCTGGCGCCCGACCCCGCCGATCACGCCCTGGTAGCGTGGCTGGCGACCGGCTTTGGGATGCCGGATCTCGCGGTCGCCATCGCCCGGCACGCCGGCGCGCGGGGAACGATGATGCCCGACGCTGGGTGGCCGCTTGCGGTCGATCCGCCGAAGGGTGTGGTGGAGCCCGCCCTGACGCTTGGCCTGATGCGGCAGGAGAGCAATTTCGACCCCCAGGCTGCCAGCCCAGCTGGTGCGCGCGGCCTGATGCAGCTGATGCCCGCGACCGCCGCAACGGTCGCCCGGCAATTGGGCGAGCCGGCCAGCCTGTCCGCGCTGACAGCGGATCCCGGCTATAACATGCGGCTCGGCACGGCCTACCTGCAGGGGCTGTTGCTGCGGTTCTCGGGCGCGATGCCGTATGCCATCGCCGGCTACAACGCCGGGCCATCGCGGGTGCTCGACTGGCTGGCCAGCAACGGCGACCCGCAAGCGGGCGGCCCGGACATGATCGACTGGATCGAACTCATTCCGTTCAACGAAACACGCAACTACGTGCAACGGGTGATCGAGAACGTTGTCATCTACCGCGCCCGGCTCGGCTCCAGCGCGCCACACCCGCTCGCACGTTGGCAAGGATGACGCTCGCACGCCTGGTGGCAAGCGGGGGCGGCGCGGGATTTCTGCCTTGGGCGCCGGGAACGTGGGGGTCGGTGCTGGCCGTGGCTGGCGGCGTCGGCTTGCTGGCCGCCTCGCCATGGGCGCTCGCGGGCGGCGTGGTGGCGGCCACACTGGCAGGTTTCTGGGCGATCCCGCGGGCCGGCGGCACGAGCGACCCCGGTTGGGTGGTGATCGACGAGGTCGCGGGCCAGTGGCTCGCGATGATGGCGCTGGCACGGCCAGGCTGGGGCGTCCTGGCCGCGTTCCTGCTGTTCCGCCTGCTGGATATCGTAAAACCGGGACCGATCGGCGTCATCGACCGCCGGCCTGGAAGCGCCGGCGTCATGGGCGACGATCTCGCGGCGGGTGGCGTGGCCGCCTGCCTGCTGTGGGCAGCGGGACAGGCTTTGCCGGGCCTGAATACGTGGTAGTTGGACCATGGCAAGCGATATCGGCATAATGTTTCCATGAACGCCGAGGCTTTTCCCGCCCTGAACCGAAAAACCGAAGCCGAGCGCCGGCAACATGGGGTCGAGTTGCGCCGGGCACATGCCAGGTCGGATCAGGCCGATTGGTCGCCTCCGCTCCACCGGCGCGATCCGATGGATGTTCTGCAGGAGCAAGGCGCCAATAGGATCCCAGCCCTCCTGCCGCTTCGCTACGCCAGAATGCAGTCCAGCGCGTTTACCTTCCTGCGGGGCGCCGCCGCCGTCATGGCCGAGGACCTCGGGAGGATGCCTGCCACGGGCTTGCGGGTGCAAGCGTGCGGTGACTGCCACCTCGCCAATTTCGGCGCCTACGCGTCGCCCGAGGGCCTGCCTGTCTTCGACGTCAACGATTTCGACGAGACCCTGCCGGCCCCGTTCGAGTGGGACTTGAAGCGGCTGGCGACCAGCCTCGTCGTTGCCGGGCGAGAAAAGGGCGGGTCCGACAGCGCCTGCGAGGACTTGGCGCGGTCGGCGTCCCAGGCGTACCGGCGCACGATGGAACGGTTGGCCGGGCTGCCGCCGATCGACGCCTGGAGCACCCGGATCGATCTTGGCGCCGCGCTGGCGAAAATCCACAAAGCCCGGGTGAAGGCGAGCGAGACGAAGCGGCTGATGGCGACGCTGAAAAGCGGCAAATCCAGCTTCAACCTGATCGAGCATAGCAATGGCGTATGGCGCATCCGGGAAAAGCCGCCCACCGTGTACCATTTTGCCGCCCACGAATTAGCAACCCGCGCCGCATTCGAAGGTTATGCGGCGACGCTGGCGCCCGGGCGGCGCATCCTGCTCGACCATTATCGCCTGCGCGATGTCGCGTTCAAGGTGGTCGGCGTGGGCAGCGTCGGCACCTTCTGCGCCATCGGCCTGTTCACCGATGCGGATGGCAATCCCTTGATCCTGCAATTGAAGGAGGCGCAGGAAAGCGTTCTGGCCCGCCACGCTGGGCCGAGCGCATTCGCCAACCAGGGCCAGCGGGTGGTAGTCGGACAACGTTTGTTGCAGGCGACGAGCGATATCTTCTTGGGCTGGACCCAGCCGCCCGACGACCCCCGTCACTTCTATGTCCGACAGCTGAAGGACTCGCGCTTGGCCGCGGTCGGCGAGTCGATCGAGAGCGCCCTGCCGTTCTATGCCGAGCTCTGCGGCCGGACGCTGGCCCGGGGCCATGCGCGATCCGGCGATGCCGCGGCGATCGCGGGGTATGCCGGCGAGGGACGCGTGCTCGACAACGCCATCGCCGGTTTCGCGATGGCGTACGCCGACCAGACCCGGCGCGACTGGGAGCGGTTCTGCGCCGCCATCGACGCCGGGCACATCGAGGCAAAAGCTTGATTGACGCCGCTATCCTAGCGCGGGCCGCCATCCTGTTAGAGGCGTTGCGCAAGCGCGGCTGGATGCTGGCGACCGCCGAGAGCTGCACGGGCGGGTTGATCGCGGCCGCCCTGACCCACATCGCCGGATCATCCGACGTGGTGGACCGCGGCTTCGTCACCTACTCCAACGAGGCGAAGGCGGACATGCTCGGGGTGTCGCCGGCCCTGATCGCCTCGGTGGGCGCAGTCAGCGAGGATGTGGCTGGGCGCATGGCCGAAGGCGCGCTCGCCCGGTCGCGGGCGATGATTGCGGTGTCGGTGACGGGAGTTGCCGGTCCTGGAGGCGGCAGTGCCGAGAAGCCGGTGGGGCTCGTGTGGTTCGGCACGGCCGCCCGTGGTGGCGCGACCGTGACCGAGCATCGCGTGTTCCCCGGCAATCGGGAAGCGGTCCGGTCGCAAACGGTCGCACACGCGTTCGCGCTGATCGAGGCGAGATTGGCAGCGGCGGAGTCCAAGCTTTAAGCAAGCTTAGGTCCACGTTTGGGCCTGCAAACCACCCTCACCCCAGCCCTCTCTCTCTGGCGGGAAAGGAAGAAAGGGCGGACTGGCTACTCCGTTTTCGCGGCCTTGCGGGCGGCCCGGCGGGCAGCGGCGTGGGCCTTGATTTCATCGACCGTCATGGTGCCGTCGTGGTCGGCGTCGATCACTTCGAAATCGCGGGCAGCCGCCGGCATCTTGGCACGGGCCTGCTCGGGCGTCAGGCGGCCATCATGGGTGACGTTGGCCTCGTCGAAGCGCTCCTGCAGGGTCGCATAGCGGTGCGCAATGCTGCGTGTTGCCGCAACGGCAGCAGGCGCGGCCGGAGTTGGAGCCGAGGTTGGGGCTCCGGTAGTGCCGGTCAGCGGCGTTTGCGCCAGCGCCGGGGCAGCGGCAAGCGACAGGACGGTCAGGGCGGCAATCAGGCGCATGGGACGCGATCCTTTGGAAGTGACCTCACGACGATGCGGGATCATACCGATTTCCGTCAACCACGTCACGAATCACCGCTTCCGCCTCGGCGATGTCGGCACGGCCCACATCGAGGTGAGTGCAGGCGCGCGCGCGGGTGCGGCCCATCACGGAAATCAGCACGCCCCGCTCCTGCGCCTGGCGGGCCAGCTCCGCCGCGCTGATGCCGGCCGCTGCGGTGTCGAAGAACACCAGGTTGGTTTCCGGCAACTCCACCGTCAGGCCTGGAATTTGCGCCAGTCCGCGCGCCAGCAGCCGGGCGTTCTCGTGATCGTCGGCAAGCCGCTCCACATTGTGGTCCAGCGCATACAGGCACGCGCCGGCGCACACCCCGGCCTGCCGCAACGCGCCGCCCAGTCGCTGCTTCCAGCGCCACGCCGCATCGATGAAGGCCGCGTCGCCCGCCAGCACCGCTCCCAACGGCGCACCCAGCCCCTTGGTGAAATCCAGCCACACGCTGTCGTACTCGGCCGCCATCTCGTGCGCCGGGACACCCGCGGCCACCACGGCGTTCATCAGGCGTGCGCCATCCATGTGCGTCGCCATGCCGTGCGCGTGGGCGAACGCCGCAACCTCGTGCAACTGGTCCAGCGGCCAGACCGTGCCGCCGCCGAGATTTGCCGTCTGCTCCACCGCCAACAGGGTCTGCGACGGGCTATACCGGGACTTGTCGCGCAACGCCGCCTCGGCAGTTCCAACGTCGAATTGTCCGCCGTAGCCCGGCAGCCCCGTCACCTGCACGCCGGCCAAGGCCATCGGCGCGCCGCCCTCGGTGCCCAGGATGTGAGCGGTCTCGTGCGCCAGCACCTCATCGCCGGGTCGGCAGTGGGTCAGGATTGCAATCTCGTTGCACATGGTGCCGGAAGGCAGGAACATCGCCGCCTGCTTGCCCAGCAGCGCCGCCATCCGGTCGCACAGCGCGTTCACGGTCGGGTCGTCGCCGTGCTGCTCGTCGCCGACCGGCGCGTCCATCATGGCCGCCTTCATTGCGGCGGACGGACGCGTTTGCGTGTCGGAGAACAGGTTCACCCGGATCGGCGTCGCGTGGTCCAGCCGCTCGGGCGCGTACATCAAACCTTCGCTGGAATCGAGTTCGACACAGCCACCGTGGCCTTAGGCGGCCCGTACACGTCCCGTGCCCGCCTTAGAAAGGCGTTGACCATACGGCGTACGGCCTCGTTGAACACCACGCCGATCGCAGCCTGGAGCATGCGGCTGCGGAACTCGAAATCGACGAAGAAGGCGGTGCAGCAGCCGCGCGGGTCAGGCGTGAACGTCCATTGATTATTAAGGTAGCGGAACGGGCCATTTTCGTATTTTACGACAACCTTGTGGGGTCGCTCCAGTACGACGCGGCTGGTGAAGCTTTCGCGGAACGGCCCGAAGCCGATCGTCAGGTCCGCCACCAGTTCCGTCTCGGTGCGGCTGCGAACCTTCGCGCCCACGCACCAGGGCAAGAAGTCCGGGTAGTGCCCGACATCGGCGACGAGGTCGAACAGCTGATCGCACGTGTATGGCACCAGCTTGTGTTCGGCATGGGTCGGCATCGGCGCTAGCGGGTTGCGAGCTTGCGGGCGCGGGCGTCGCGCAAAGCGGCGAAATCGCTGTCCGCGTGGTAGGAACTGCGGGTGAGCGGGGTGGCACTGACCATCAAAAATCCTTTCGCCCGCGCCATGGCGGCATACTCCGCAAACTCGTCCGGGGTGACGAACCGATCCACCGCCGCGTGTTTGACGCTCGGCTGCAGGTATTGCCCCAACGTCAGAAAGTCCACATCGGCCATCCGCAGATCGTCCATCACCTGAAAAATTTCGGCCCGCTGTTCACCCAAGCCGACCATCAGGCCCGATTTGGTGAAAACGAGGGGGTCGATCGTCTTAACCTGGTCAAGCAGGCGCAGCGACTGGTAGTACCGCGCGCCGGGCCGGATCGACGGATACAGCCGCGGCACGGTCTCCAGATTGTGGTTGAACACGTCCGGGCGCGCCGCCGCGACTGTCTCGGCGCCGCCGGGCTTACGCAGGAAATCCGGGGTCAGCACCTCGACCGTGGTGTCCGGCGCAGCGTCGCGAATGGCGCGGATCACCGCCGCGATGTGCCCGGCGCCGCCATCGGGCAGGTCGTCCCGATCGACCGAGGTGATGACGACGTGGCGCAGCCCGAGCTTGGCCACCGCGTCCGCCACCCGCGCTGGTTCCGTCGCGTCCAGCGCTTGCGGCTGCCCGGTGCGGACGTTGCAGAAGCTGCAGGCGCGGGTGCAGGTGTCGCCCATGATCATCATGGTGGCGTGGCGCTGCGACCAGCACTCGCCGATATTCGGGCAAGCCGCCTCCTCGCACACCGTCACGAGGCCGTTGGCACGCATGAGGGCGCGGGTTTCGTGATAGACCGGGTGCGAGGGCGCGCGGACGCGAATCCAGTCGGGCTTGCGCGCGACCGGGTTGTCGGCGCGGTGCACCTTTTCCGGGTGCCGGATGTCCGCCATGCGATGATCGATCAGGAGCCGGGTGGACATGCGGTCGCCTCCTCGGGGAACGCCCTGCGAACGAGAGTGAGAAGTGGCGGGCAGCACGCGGCTCGTCAAGCGCACCGGATCGCCGCTAGATGCCGAGGTACGCGCGACGCACGCCGTCGTCGGCCGCGATGGTGGCGGCCGGGCCAGACATCACGACCCGTCCGGTCTGCAGCACGTAGGCGCGGTCGGCCAGCGCCAGCGCTTCGGCCAAGCGCTGCTCGACCAGCAATACAGTCACGCCCAGGTCGCGGATGCGGCCGATCGCGGCCAGGATGTCGTCCACCAGCCGGGGCGCGATGCCTTGGCTCGGCTCGTCCAGCATCAGCAGGCGCGGCTGGGTCATCAGCGCGCGGCCGATCGCCAGCATTTGCTGCTCGCCGCCGGACAGCGTCTCGGCCCGCTGCGGCAACCGCTCCTGCAGGCGCGGGAACAACGTGAACACCAGATCGAGCGGCGCGAACCGGTTGGCCTCGCCCCGCCGCGCATAGGCGCCCAGGCGAAGGTTGTCCTCCACCGAAAGGCGCGGAAACAGCCGCCGTCCTTCCGGCACCATGCCGATGCCCCGGCGCGTGATCAGGTGCGCCGGCACCCCGCGCAAGGTCGCGCCGTCGAACACGATCGTCCCCTCGGTCGCGACCTGCCCGGCGATGGCGCGCAGCAGCGTGCTCTTGCCGGCGCCATTCGCGCCGACCACGGCGACGATCTCGCCGCGTGCGATCTCCAGGCTGACTCCCTGGAGCGCCTTCAGGCCCTTGTACGACGCCGAGACGCCCTCAAGCCGCAGCATACCGGTCGCCCAAATAGGCCCGGATCACCTCCGGGTCGCGCACCAGGTCGCGCGGGTGCCCCGACGCCAGCACCCGGCCTAGGTTCAGCACCACCGCGCGGTCGATCAGCGGCAGCAGGATTTCCATCACGTGCTCCACCATGATCACCGTCACGCCCCGGGTTCGGATGTCGCGGATCAGCTGCACGCCGGACTGCGCCTCGGTGGGCGTGAGGCCCGTCAGCATCTCGTCGAGCAACAGCAGGCGCGGCCGGGTCGCCAGCGCGCGGGCATCTCCAGCCGGCGCTTTTCCGGCGGGGTCAGCGAGTGGGCGGGCGTGTCGGCACGGGCGGCCAAGCCGGCGAAGTCCAGCACCTCCTCCGCCTGCGCCATCGCTTCCCGCGTCCGGCTGGTGCGGCAGAACGCGCCGACCATCACGTTCTCCAGCACCGTCATGCTGTCGAAGCTGCGCACCACCTGGAACGTCCGCGCGATGCCGGCCCGCGCGCAGGCCAGCGGCCCCGCGCCGGAGATGCGCTGGCCGGACAGCCGGATCTCGCCCTGGTCCGGCGTGACCTCGCCCGAGATGGCGTTGAACATGCTGGTCTTGCCGGCGCCGTTGGGACCGATCAGCCCAAGGATTTCGCTCTCGGTCACGTCGAAGCAGATGTCGATGTTGGCCGCGACTCCGCCGAACGACTTGCTGACGTGCGAGACCTCAAGCAGCTTTGGCAAGGTCGCCTCCCGCCGCGCTGCGCACGCCGAGCAGGCTGACCAGGCCCGCCGGACGCGCGAGGGCGACCAGCATGATCAGGCCGCCGTAGATCATCAGGTCGACGCCGCCAGCCCCGCCAAGGTAGCTACGGGTCAGTTCGCTGACCGGGATCAGCACGGCGGCGCCCAGCAATGGCCCCCACAGCGTGCCGACGCCGCCGAGCACCGCGGGAAGCGCAATCAGTATCGACAGGCTGCCTGCCATAACGCTGTCAGGGTCGATGTAGCCGACATACTGCGCGAAGATGGCGCCGCCGATGCCGGTGAAGAACCCGCTGATCCCGGCCGCCGCCATCTTGGACGGGAACACCCGCACCGCCAGGCTGCGCGCGGCGACCACGTCGTCCTTCACCGCGCGCCAGGCGAAACCCCAGCGCGAGCCTTCCACCAGCCAAGCCGTCCCCCAGGTCGCGGCGGCAAATGCCAGCACGACGTAGTGGAACGGCAGCTTGGACGTGCGGAACTGCAGGTTGACCCAGGACTGGCCGTGGAATGGCACGTACACGCCGGTGGCGCCGCCGACGAAATCCCAGTTGAGGAACAGCAGGAAGCCGATCTTACCCACAACCACGGTCGCGATGGCGTAGTAATGACCGGACAGCCGGAAGCACGGCCAGCCGACCAGCAGCGCGAGCGCTCCGCCGACCGCGCCGCCCGCAAACATGCCGATTGTCGGCGGCAACCCGGCGTTGACGAACAGCAGTGTCGAGACATAGCCGCCGACGCCGAAATACAGCGCGTGACCGAGCGAGATCTGGCCGCAATAGCCGCCAAGGATGTTCCAGGCCTGCGCCAGCCCGGCATACAGCAACGTCAGGATGATCAGGTTCTGCGTATAAACGTCCTGGATCGGCAGGGGCAGCACGGCGAGGACCGCGAGGACGATGGCGCCGACGACCAGCTCGGTGCGCCGCCGCCGGGTAATGGCGTTGGTCATATCTTGCCGAACAGCCCGCGCGGGCGGAACATCAGCACGGCCAGATAGATCGCGAACATGCCGACCTGCTTCAGCGAGGGCTCCAGCAGCTGAGCCGTCACCGCCTCGACCTCGCCGATCAGCAGGCCCGCCACCAGCGCGCCCAGCATCGAGCCGAAGCTGCCCAACGCCACCGTGACATAGGCGATGACCGCGAAGTTGGCGCCCACGTTCGGCGACACGTAGTAGAAGCTGCTCAGCATCACCCCGGCCACGCCGACCGCGGCCGCGCCCAAGCCCCAGCCGAGCGCGAAGATGCGGTCGCGGTCGATGCCGATCAGCGCCACCGCGTCGCGGTCCTCCCGCGTAGCCTCCAGCGCACGGCCGAACTCGGTGCGGCCGATCAGCAGCAGTGCGCCGAACGCGAGCAGGCACACCACCGACGCCGCCAGTTGCGACAGCGGGATGAACACGCCGCCGAGGTCCAGCGTGCGGTTGCTCAGCCATGCGCCCTGGACGCTGCGGAAATCTCCGCCGAACGCGAACTGGGCAGCGCCGCGGATGAAGATCGCCAGCCCGAACGTCACGAAAATCTGCACCATGCCGCGGTTGAACCGTACGCCCAGCGCCCGGCCGATCAGCCCGCGATAGATCGCGACGCCAAGGGCGAACATCCCCGCCGCCACGATCGGCAGCTGCAGCACCGGGTCGAGCCCGGTTTCAGCGCCGATGAAGAATGTCGCATACATGGCGAGCATCAGCAGCTCGCCGTGCGCGAAGTTGACGATGTCCATCAGGCCGAAAATGAGGCTGAGCCCGGCGGCCACCAGGGCGTAGATCAGCCCCATCAGCAGGCCGCCGATCGCGACCTGCAGCATCAGGTCGATGGCCACGCGCTACTTGCCGACGTTCCAGACCGGCTCCTGCACCGCGATCTCGAACGGGTAGATCGTGTGGTACACCCCGTCGGTGACCTGCTGGATGACCGGCGTCGCCTCGGTGTTCTGCCCGGTCGCGTCGAACTTGACGCCCTTCCATGGCATGATCGTCTGGTCGCCCGGGATGTCGGTGGCGGCCAGCGCGCGCCTGATATCCTCGGGCTTGGCGCTGCCGGCGCGGTCGATCGCGTCGGCCAGCGTCTGCACCGCCACGACCTGGCGTGAGGTGTTGTCGTTCAGGTCCTTGCCCGCCTTCGCCCGAAACGCGCCGTTCACAGCGGCGATCGCCGGGCGGGATTTCACCGCGTCCAGCGCAAAGCTCGACCGGCTCATGACCCCCTCGGCCAATGGTCCGGCGGCGGTCAGGAACGATTGCTCCTGGAACCCGGCCGCCTGCGCCATGATGGCGCCGGGCTTGTAGCCGATCTCGTTCATGCCCCGCAGGATCAGGATCGCGTCGGACGTGTAGGAGGACGGCATCAGCACGTCCGCCCCGGCCGCCCGCAGGCGTTGCGCCTCCGCCGACAGCGACGGCGAGTTGGCGCGGTACTTGATCTCGGTGGCGACCTTGATGCCGTTCGCTGCAGCCAGCTTTTTTTGCACGTTGCTGCTGTCGGTGCCGAAGATGCTGTCCTCGTAGAACAGCGACACGGTTTGCACCGAGTGCCCAGTTTTAGCGCTAACGTCCTTGAAGAACGCGAACATCGCAGCGGTGAACATCTCGTCGTGCGGGCTGGTGCGAAAGAACCACTTCAAGCCGCGCTGATTCAGGCTCGGCGAGGAGTTGTCCATCGAGATGTACGGCACCTCATAGCGCTCGGCGACCTGGCTGATGGTGGCGGCGGTAGCGCTGGTGTAGCTGCCGATCAGCGCCACCACGTGGTCCTGGGTAATCAGCCGCTCGGCCTCCGCACGCGCCTTCTGCGGGTCGTTTTGGTGATCTGCGAACACCACCCGGATGTGCGCGCCGTTCATGTGCGGCAGGCCGCCGCCCTTGCCGAGCAGCATCGGAATCGGCGGGTGGTCGGTGTTGATGATGTCGCTGATGACGCCGATAGCGGCCTGCGCGTCGGCCCCGATCTGCGCGGCGTTGCCGGTCAGTGGGTAGATTGCGCCGATGACGATATCCTCGGCAGCCCGAGCGGGGTTAAGGCCAAGGAGGACAAAGGCCAGCACGAGGCGCTTCATGGCGTGATCTCCGGTTCGAAAATGATCGAGGCACGGGATGTGCCAGCAGGTAAGGGCTCTGCCCTTAACCCGTTGGGGCCGGCGGCCCCAAACCCCTCTTATTATGGTTTCCGAAGGCTTCGCCTTTGGCGGGGTTAGGGGCAGAGCCCCATACGCGCGAATCTAAGCCTTGCGGCGGCTTGGGAGGCTGTAATTCGTAGGGCGGATGCACGCTTCCCTTCAC
>JAABUJ010002144.1_pt1 | contig 25451 bp, 20 predicted proteins | sample 5559131 | NCBI WGS metagenome assembly JAABUJ01 (sample SAMN10711875, study PRJNA513366) | rock metagenome | isolation source: Antarctica rocks | place: Antarctica: Victoria Land, Mt New Zealand nord | collected 2016-01-07
CACCCAGGCGCACGGTCAGGTCCAGCGCCGCCTCGTAGTCTACGGTTTTGAATGTTCTACTCATGCTTCCTACTGTACCACCACACACGGGACGGAGCGCCCACTTCTCTCCGACAAACTGCTAGAGGGTTTATACTTGCCGGTACAACCCAGAGTCTTTCGCGCGTACGATAACCTACGGCTCAAGCATTCTGGCAACTGGCAACTCACAACTGACAACTACGTTAGTACAGCCAGCAGCGCGCGGCGCTGCCATCATCAAGCGTCTTGAGGACCGGTTCCTGCTCGCGGCAAATGGCCATCGCGTGGGGGCAGCGCGGCGCGAAGGGACAGCCTTTCGGCAGGTTGAGCGGGCTCGGCACGGTGCCGGGAATCACGTTGAGGCGGCCGCCCTTCTGGCCGATCGATGGGATCGAGTTGAGCAAGCCGACCGTGTAGGGGTGCTTCGGCGTCTTGAGCACCTGATGTACCGAACCGTGCTCGACCACCTTGCCGGTGTACATGACCACGACCTCGTCGGCCATCTCGGCCACGACGCCGATATCGTGCGTGATCAAGAGCACGGCGGTGTTGTTCTTGGTGCGCAGGTCGCGTATCAACTCCAGGATCTGCGCCTGGATCGTCACGTCGAGCGCCGTCGTCGGCTCGTCGGCGATCAACAGATCGGGCTGGAGGGCCAGGGCCATGGCGATCATGACACGCTGGCGCATACCACCCGACATATTGTGCGGGTAGTCCTTGACGCGCCGCTCCGGCGAGGGGATGCCGACCATGCGGAACAACTCGACCGTGCGCGCGTCCGCGTCGGACTTGCTGATCTTGCGGTGCTCGGTGATGGCCTCGCGTACCTGATTGCCCACCGTGAAGACGGGGTTGAGCGAGGTCATCGGCTCCTGGAAGATCATCGAAATCTCGTCGCCACGCACACCGCGCATCTCCTTCTCGGAGATCTTGGCCAGGTCGCGGCCCCTAAACATCAACTGGCCGCCGGCCAGGAAGCCGGGCCGGTCGACCAGGCGCATGATGGAGAGCGAGGTCACGCTCTTGCCGCAGCCGGACTCGCCGACGACGCCGAGCGTCTGCCCCGGCTTGAGCGAGAAGTCCACGCCATCGACGGCCTTGACCGTGCCGTCCATGCTCTTGAAGTACGTCTTCAGGTCGACGACATCGAGCAGTGTGCCATTGGGGTTAAGGGTTTCGTTTCGCTGTGCGGTTTTGGTTCCCGCTGTGGCCGTCGCTGTGTTCATCATATGGTCTCCTTCCTTCATGCGGTACCACACATGCAGTACCACAACGCCCCTGTCCCTATCCCATGCCGCTAGCGTACGGCATCCTATGCGGCGGGCACACCGAAGGCGGAGCGCAGCGCGGCCGCCATGTCATCGACTGCCTGCTCGCCCCGATCAAGCACCGCATAGGCGAGTGGGAAATTGTGGATCATCCCCTCGTAGCGAGCCCACACGACGGGGACACCGGCTTCTTGCAGACGGGTGGCATAAAGGTCGCCGTCGTCGCGCAACGAATCATATTCCGCAGTCATGACCATCGCCGACGGTAAGCCGGCAAGGTCTGTCGCCCGCAAGGGGAAGGCTCTGGGATCATCCCGGTCGACGCCACGCGGCAGGTAGAGATCCATCAACCAGACCACGTCGGCCGTGTCCATCCCATAGCCGGTCGCGTTGTCGCGGTACGAGGACAGGGCGAGGTTGTAATAATCGGTGGCCGGCGTGATCAGCACCTGGTACGTCAACGTTGGGCCACCCTGATCACGCGCGAGCAGGCAGACGACGGCGGCAAGCGTGCCGCCCGCGCTATCACCGGCGACCGCAAGCCGGCGATCGTCCCCGTTGAATGACGCAGCGTGCGTGGCCGCCCACTGTGTGGCCGCGTAACAATCATCCACGGCCGCTGGAAACGGGTGTTCGGGCGCTTGGCGGTAATCGACGGAGACAACGACGCAGCCGATCTTATTGGTGATGTGCCGGGACCAGGCGTCGTGCGTCTCGATGCTGCACACGACCCAGCCACCGCCGTGGAAATACAACAGGATCGGGAAGGGGCCCTGACCCTCCGGCGTGTAGAGGCGCACCGGGATCGGGCCGTGCGGACCGGGAACCTCGCGATTCTCCACCCTGGCCACGGCTTCACGCGGCGTCACCGTATCGATAGACGCGTTGACGGCCGCGCGTGCATCGGTCGCCGTCATCGTGTGGAGGGGCGGTGTAGCGAGGGCGGCGCGCTGCGCCAGTAGGGCGTGGGCCTGGGGGTCAAGAGGCATCGTTTATGCCCTCCATGAACAACACATCCATTATCTCTCCTCTCTGTCGTATCTCTGTCGTTCGCGACGCCATACGCGGACATAGTGACCGTAGGCGTCGTATAAGCCGCCAGTGAAAACGTGCCGATCTCGCGCGACCCTACTCCGACAACAAGCCCCTGATGAAAGCCGCGCTCCGCTGTTAGGGCGTCTGCCGCCCGAGGCGCTGCAACAGTGTCCCATACGCGACGGGCCCGCGCTCGAAGCTGCTCAGGCGGAAGAACTCATTGGGGGCGTGGACCTGCTCGTCGTCAAGGGCGAAGCCAAAGCCGATGGTGTACGCCCCCAGCGTACGCAGGAACAGAGCGCACACAGGGACACTACCCCCCGTCCGCACCAGGTACGGCTTTCTTCCGTACAATTCCTCCAGTACCGCCGCCGCCGCTCGGTTCCCCCAATGCTCCGCAGGGATGAGGTAGGGCCGCGCGCCCGCGTTTGTGGGGGACGCGGTCACTGTGACCCCGGCGGGAGCGTGCTGCTCCGCGTGCGCGGCCACGAGACGGGCGATCCGCGCCGGGTCCTGGTGCGGGACCAGGCGGCAGCTAATCTTGGCGTGCGCCACCGCCGGCAGCACCGTCTTCATCCCATCACCCTGGAAGCCGCCCCAGATCCCGTTGACCTCCAGCGTCGGGCGCGCCCAGCGCCGCTCGTTGACCGTATAGCCCTCCTCGCCCCCGAATCCCGGCACGCCCAGATTATCTTGGTACGCCTGCTCATCGAAGGGGACCGCCGCGATGGCGTCGCGCGCCGCGGCATCCAGGGGAACGACGTCGTCATAAAATCCCTCGACGAGAATGGACCCGTCCGGACCGCGCATGGCGTGGAGGAGGTCGACCAGCGCGTGGATGGGGTTGACGACCGCGCCCCCGTATGTCCCCGAGTGCAGGTCGTCGCGTGGTCCGCGCACATCGATCTGCACGCCACACGCCCCTCGGTTGCCCAGGGTCAGGGCGGGCTGGTCCTCCGCGTACTGGCCGCTGTCGGCGCTGACCACGAGGTCGCATGCCAGCAGGTCCCGCTGCGCCTCCAGGAACGCGGGCAATTGCGGGCTCAGGATCTCCTCCTGGCCCTCAAAGAATACTTTGACGTTGACGGGCAGCGCGCCATCGCCGCGCAGGAGAGCCTCGATGGCCAGGATCGGGATGAGCATGTTGCCCTTGTCGTCCGACGCGCCGCGCGCGTACACGCGCCCGTCCCGCACATCCGGCGCGAAGGGCGGCGTCGTCCACAGGTCAACGGGGTCGGCGGGCTGAGTGTCGAAGTGGCCGTAGATCAGAATGGTGGGGCGGTCGGGGGCGTGGAGCCACGCGCCGTAGACGACGGGATGACCGCCGGTGGGCATGATCTGGACGTCGTCCAGGCCGGCGGCGCGCAGGCGATCGGCGACCCAGTCGGCGGCGCGCCGCACGTCGTCGGCGTGCGCGGGCAGCGCGGAAATGCTGGGGATGCGCAGGAACTCCAGATACTCATCATGAAATCGGCTTTGGTTATCGCGGAGATAGGTTTCCCATGTGGTCACGGCTACCCTTCCCTTTCTTTGGCTACTATGATGCTATAGACGCAGGCCTACCCTTGTCCCTGGACCGGAGCCCCGTCGGCATTGTTCATCGACAGCAGGGGTGGTTGTGACGTGGTGGCGCTGCCCGAGCGGAGGTGCGTTGCAAACCAGCGTAACAGGTGCTCACGGCGGGACAGGCGCGAGAGCGGGCGTCCATTCACCAGCATCACATGATTTTCGCCCGGGAAATACACCATTTCTACGATGTGCCCGCGGCGCTTGAGCGCTGTATAAAGCTGTTCGCCCTGCTCGGCCGGGCAGCGCCAGTCTTCGAGTCCCTGCAAGAGGAGGAGAGGCGTTGCCATGGTGTCGGCCGCGCTGAGCGGGGAGATATCGATGTACCGCGCTAGATCCTGCTCCGGTTCCACCCCGATCTCTTCGGGCGCGAAGTACCAGCCGATATCCGATGTCCCATAAAAGCTGACCAGGTTGCTGAGGCTGTTCTCGCTCACGGCGGCGCGAAAGCGGTCACTGTGCCCGATCAACCAGTTGGTCATAAAGCCGCCATAGGAGAGGCCGGTAACGCCGATACGCGCGACATCGACCCACCCAGTCTGTACGGCGGCATCCAACGCCGCAAAAAGATCGGGCGCGTCTCCCGCCCCCCAGCGTCCGATGTTACAGGTGGCGAAATCGTCGCCGTAGCCACGCGTCGCCCGCGGATTGGCGAAGAGGACGCCGTACCCGTGCGCAGCGAGGAGATGCATATCGAAGAAGAACGTATGCCCAAAGATCGAATGCGGACCTCCGTGGATGTATAACACCAGCGGTCCCGGTTCTGGGGCGGCCACCGCGACGGGCGGGATAAGCCACGCGTCGATAGCGCGACCATCCGCGCTTCTGGTATCCACCTGGATGGGGCGCGACAATGCGACGTCATGCAACCACGGGTTCGGCCGGAAGACGCACCGCTCGTTCCGCCCATCGGCGTCGGCGACGTAGACATCGGGCGGGTGTCGCAGGTCGGCTGCCGCATAGGCGAGTGTTTGCCCATCGGTGGACATACTGAGCATGGCGCAGGCGCGGTCTCCGGCCACAAGTCGACGCAGGTCGCCGGCCCGGTTGACGTCGAAGATATGGACGCGCGCGCGGTCTGCCGCAACGAAACGGACGGCGTCGCCGTCGGGCGTCCAGAACATGCGCGGCGGCGCATGTCCCGCCTGCCACGTATCGCTGAACAGGCTACCGCCCACATGGCCCTCAAATCCGATAGTTAGCGCGCGTGGGTCCTCGTCTTCTCCCATCACGGTGTACAGCACCTGGTGGTTGGGTCCGCACGTCAGACCTGGACGGAGGCCGCTGTAGGCGAGTTCCCGTCCGCCGGGTCCCCACGTGGGAGCCGCCGCGACGCCGTGAGCCGGGGTTAGACGTGTGGGCGCGCCGCCGGACGCCGGGACGGCCCATAGAGCCGACCGGAACTCGGGCAAACGCTCATCGGCACGGTTGGAGACGAAGGCGAGGTAGCGGCCATCGGGCGACCACGCCGGGGACAGGGCATCGTGCGCGCCCTGCACCAGCGGAGTGACAGTCGACGTTTCCACGTCGACGATCCAGAGATGGCGATAGCGCGATCCGAGATAACCGCGTCCGTCGACCCGATAACAGGGACGCGTTACGGTAAAGGGCGCGGCATCAGACGCTGGAATCGCGGTTGGGTCCCCGATGGGACCCTCCAGCGCGACAACAACGAGGAAACGTCCGTCGGGGGACCAGGCCAGTGGAGCGTCGACGCCACCGGGGAATGAGGTGAAGCGCCGGGCCACACCATCCGCTTGCGTCAGCCACACCTGCTGCATCCCTGTCCGATCCGACAGGAACGCTAAACGCGCGCCGTCAGGCGACCAGCTAGGAGCCTGGTCAATGCACCGGCCGCCGTCCAGCGGCCACGCCGCCTCGCCGTCGACGGTCACGACCTTAATATGGGCGTTGTAGCGATTGGTCATCCTGTCGGCTGTGCGGAGCGCGATCGCGACCATCCGCCCGTGTGGACTCAGCGCCACGTCGTCGACCACCGCGATCCGCAGCAAGTCATCCGGCATCAGATGGGCGCGCTGCGCCGATGGTCGGCGCGCCTGTGCGTCGGCGAGTGTGGACATAGCGAGTTTCCTTTCACGCCACGGGGAGGATTATCCGCCCGTCGTCGCGTATCTATCCAGAATAAGCAGCATCGGAGACCGGCGTATCCCCCGCCTCCGGGGGTAGTGTCCCGCCACGCTCACGCAGCCAGCGCACAGCCATGACCTGTACATCCTCGAGATGCGCCGCCATGGCTGTTTGAGCCGCCAATGCATCGTGCCCAGCGATCGCGGCAAGGATGTTGTGGTGATGCTGGATTGAGCGTCGCGCCCCTGTCCGCGCGCGCAACGACCACTCACGGCTCTCTCGTAAGGCATCGTTGATGTGGTGGATGATGACGAGGATGAGGTTGTTGTGCGATGCGCGGGCGATGGCAAAATGGAAGGCCGTGTCCTCATCGATGCCCGTTCCCCCTGCGGCGACTACCGCTTCCTGGCGCGACAGGCAATCAGCGATACCCCCAATCTCGGTGTCCGTCGCGCGCTCGGCGGCCAGATAGGCGGTCTGCGGCTCGAACATGTAGCGAACCTCCAGTGGATTCAGCAGCGCCGCGCTATTCTCGGCAAAGTGGGCGGTCAAAGAAGTGAGCAGATTCGTATCCGATGAGGCGCGCACGACGGTACCTCCGCCCTGCCGCGTTTCGATCAATCCGCGTGACTGGAGGACGCTAAACGCCTCACGAATGGACGCACGGCTGACTTTGAACTGGGCGGCCAACTCGCGCTCGGTCGGTAGCCTCGACCCCACGGGGGTTTGGCCGGATAATATCTCTTGCTGAAGTTGCAAAACAATCTGCTCGTAAATCCGTGACCGTGTTACAAAGCGTGTCGACATCGACACTCCTCTCGCCTACCCTGATACGTTCCCCACAGTAGCTCTCCACGACCGGTAACGCCTGTATGCCCGGCCGTGCAGCCACGATCCAGCCCATCTCCTTTAGGCGCGGCCAGCGAGAGTGGGCGCTGGATTGTCTATCGCAATCCCGAGGAAGCGCCGCACCACGTCGAGAAAATCGTCCTGCTCCTCTATAAAGGGCATGTGGCCGCTCTTCTCAAAAACCACGTTCTCAGAGTGAGGTATGAGGCGATGAATCTCTTCCCCTTGCGTCGGTGGTGTAATCCAGTCGTGGCGCCCCGAGATCACCAGGGTGGGAGCCGTGATACCCCCGAGTTGCGGGCGAACATCATAGTGTGGGATCACCTGGTCGAACATATAGCGCGCAACCTCGGGGTTACCGACTGTACGACCGAGCATAGCCGCTCCGACAACGGAGTCGTAGCGATAGAAGTAGAGCGGGAGCATGACCTCCCACCATTGATGGTACTCTGCGTCCGTGCGCACTTTGCCCTCGAAGAGGCTTGGCATCACTCGTTTCTGCTCGTCCGTGGCCCGCTCTTCGGCGATCGCGGTCGCTTCAGCGAAGAAATCGTAGCTGGGCGTGGTTGACACCAACACGAGCCGGGAATAGCTCTCCGGGTAGCGTGTCGCGTAGACCTGGGCCAGCATACCGCCGAACGAATTGCCGAGCACGATGGGCCGCTCCAGCCCCAGGTACAGCCGCAATTGTTCGAGATCATCAGCCATGTGTTCGATGGTGTACTGCTCGTTCGGCAGGCGCTGCGACCGTCCGTTACCGCGGTGATCGACGTAGATGAGTTGCAGTTTGTCGGTTAACGGCGAGAGCCAGGGGCGAAAGTAGCTGTGATCCATGCCAGGACCACCGTGTAGGATGAAGCACGGTTGCTGTTCGACCATGGTCGGACCTTCGGGCATGAGGCTGGACCCCTCGACATCGAAAAACAAGTCTACGCCATTCACATGCGCACGCATCGGCTGTATCCTCCCAGACAGTCTCTAAACGATCGCTGAATTCTCACCATTTATTGGCCTGACAATCAGGTTAGGCCTACTATAGAGGAAATCAGCGGCAAAGGCAAATATCTCGCATAAAACGGGAGTGATTAGGCACGAAGACACCAGTGTAGGGCAACCACATCACCGATTCTTTGCCGATCGAGCGTCGACCTCATTCTCTCTAACGCGCGATTGATTCATCAAAATGCCCATAAAAGCGCCCGATACCGAACGAGCGTCGGGAAAGGGGCCGTCATGTGATGATCCTGTCATAAGGTGCGCGTTGCTTGCGCTCGCATCGGAAGTATGGTATCGTTTGTGACAAGTCGATAGTCGGCTAGTTGTGTTAGTTGTCAGGCCAGTGGGCGCTTCCGACATCGGCGACTATATGACGACCATGCGGGACCGGAGAGGAATCATAATGAACGACAAGGATTCTGGGCACTGGATCGAGTTGGTCAACGGGTCAATGAGTCGCGAGAAGTTTGTCAAAGCAGGAGCGGCTGCCGGAGGATCTCTAGCAGCCCTCCTGCTTGGTTCCACACCCGGTCGCATCTTCGCCGCCCCCGACACAGTGACGCAGGTGTCGCGCGCTAGCGCGCCGAAACGGGGAGGCACGCTCCGCTGTGTCTTCGAGACAGATCCCGTCGGCCTCGACCCAGCGTTGAGCAGCGCCCTCTCCTCGGTCCGTATCGTCGAACTCGTCTACACAGGCCTGATGCGCTATAACGACCAGTTGCTCCCAGAGCCTGATTTGGCCCAGTCGTACGAAACGCCGAACAACCGCACCTATGTCTTCCATTTGCGGCGTGGCGTCCTGTTTCACAACGGCCTGGAAATGACCTCCGCCGACGTCAAATTCACCTTCGAGCGCATCCTGAATCCCAAGACGGGCTCACCACGCGCCTGGTACTTCTCGGAGATCGAGCGTATCGACACGCCGGACAAGTATACCGTCATCGTGCATCTGCGCAAGCCGTTCGCGCCGTTCCTCAACGCGCTGGCGCAGGCGTTCAACGGCATCGAGTGCAAAGCGGCGGTCGAGAAGTACGGCGACCTGCAGAAGCACATGATCGGCACAGGACCGTTCATACTCGATCAGTACGTCCCCCAGACCGTCCTGAAACTGAAGCGCAACCCCCACTACTATGAGCAGGGATTGCCGTACTTGGACGGTATTCAAATCACCTTCCAGCCCGACGAAACGGCGCGCACCACGGCCCTGCGCTCCAACTCCGCCGATTTCGTCCTGTTCGTTCCCACGCGCGACTTCAATAGCCTCAAAGGCACGCCCAATTTGATATTGACGGAGACCCAGGGCACGGTCTGGGACTATCTGGGCCTGAATTGTCGCCGCAAACCCTTCACGGACAAACGTGTCCGGCAAGCTATCGCCTGGGCCATCAATCGCGAGGACATGGTCAAAGTTGGCTACTATGGTCATGCCGCGCCCATCTTGTCTGGTCCGATCCCGTCCTGGAGTTGGGCCCATGACCCGACGCCCGTCTACCCGCAGCCGAATCTGGCCAAGGCCAAGGCGTTGCTGGCCGAGGCAGGATACGCGAAGGGTTTCAGCATGAATATCGACGCCAGTCCATCCTACCCAGAGCAGATCGCGGAGGCACAGGTCGCTCAGGCGTTACTCAAACCGCTCAACATCACCGTCAAGGTCCGCAGCCTCGAATGGGGTCAGTATATTGACACGGTCACGGTCAAGCACGACTTCGACGCGGCGGACATCGGCTGGGGCAGCTTTATTGACCCCGATGAGTATCTCTACCCCGAGTTCCACAGCAATGAGTTCTGGAACTTTTACGGCTACAGCAACCCCACCGTCGATACTCTCCTGGAACAGGCGCGCACGGCGACAGACCAGAACACGCGACGCAGGCTCTACATCCAGGCACAGCGAATTATCGCCGAGGATGCGCCCTATGTGTTCTACACCAACGAAAACGACCTGGGGGGCTACTTCTCGTACCTCAAGGGTTTCAAGATCATGCGAAACCAGGCGAACATCTACTTTCGCAAGAGTTGGCTGGCGCGTTAAGTTCGTCACCGCGAAACCGCAGCCAGGGGGCGCGCCGCAGGCGTTCCCCCTGGCCCGTCCAGCTAGATTCCAGCTAGATTATAGGAGTCGCGATGCTCGCCTATCTGGTCAAGCGCCTGCTCAGCCTCATCCCGGTGCTTTTCGGCATCTCGCTCGTTTCGTTCATCCTGATCCACCTGGTGCCGGGCGACACGGTCTCAGTCATCCTCGGGACGAATACGACGGCGGTGTCCGCGGCGGCGCTACGAGCGGCGTTTGGCCTGGACCGACCGGCGCCCGTGCAGTACATCACATGGCTCGGCGGCCTGCTGCACGGCGACTTCGGCCAGTCATTCATCACCGGACAGCCCATCCTCGGCACGATCATGTCTCGCCTGCCGGCGACCGCGGAACTTACGCTCGCGGCGCTGCTGCTTTCCCTATGCATCGCGCTTCCCGCCGGGATTATCGCAGCCATTAGGCAGTACAGTGCGGCCGACTATATCGGCACGACCGTATCCCTCCTGGGTCTCTCGCTGCCCAGCTTCTGGCTCGCGACCATATTGACCATCGTTTTTTCGGTGGTCTGGCATGTGCTGCCGCCGTCTGGTTTCGTGGCCATTACAACCGATCCAGTGGGCAACCTGCGCGACCTGATCTTGCCAACCGTTACATTGGGCACGGGACTCGCCGCCGTGGTCATGCGCTATACGCGATCGGCCATGCTGGAAGTCGTGCGCCAGGAGTACATCAAAACAGCGCGGATCAAGGGGCTGCCCGAGCGCATGATCATTGCCAAGCACGCCCTCAAGAATGCGTTAATGCCCATCGTTACCATCATCGGGCTGCAGACGGCCTACTTGCTCGGCGGAGTGGTGATCATCGAACAGATTTTCGACTGGCCCGGTATCGGTAAGCTCATGCTCAATGCCGTCTATCAGCGTGACTACCCGTTAGTCCAGGGGGTTATCCTCGTTATCGCGGTGCTTTTCGTGCTGATCAATCTCGTCGTTGATATCCTCTACGCCTATCTCAACCCGCGTATTCGCTACGCGTAATACTCGTGATCATGGTGACATGCGGCGCCTATGGCCGTCAGATGGAGTGGTTGATGTGCAACTAACAGTTCAGGACATGGTACCGGTCGTTGACGTCGAACAGGGCGAGGAGCGCATCATTCGCGCGACGCTCCGGCGCATCTGGCGCAACAAGATGGCCGTCGCGGGCCTCGGCGTCATCGTGCTCATGGTAGTGGTGGCGATCGCGGCGCCGCTCATCGCGCCATACGATCCGTTGGCGCAAAATATCCTGGAACAGACGCAGCCACCGAGCGGGGCGCACCTCATGGGCACCGATGAGTTCGGCCGCGATGTGCTCAGTCGCATCATCTATGGCACGCGGCCGTCCCTGGAGGTCGGCTTCATCGCGGTCGGGATCGCCACGATCGCGGGCTTGATCATTGGTGTGACGGCGGGGTACTTTGGCGGGTGGGTAGACAACCTCCTCATGCGCGTCATGGACGTTCTTTTCGCGTTCCCGGATGTTGTCCTGGCGATTGCCATCGTCGCCATGCTTGGTTCCAGCCTGGTCAACGTCATGATCGCGATCGGAGTGGTGTACACGCCCATCTTCGCGCGCACCAGTCGCTCCGCCGTATTGGGCGTCGCGTCTATGCAATTCATCGAGGCGGCGCAGGCGTCGGGCTCACGCCACCGTAAAATCATCATGCGCCATATCTTGCCCAACATCCTCGCTCCGGTCATCGTGCAGGTGTCCATCAGCTTCGCCTTTGCCATCCTGACCGAGGCGGCGCTGAGCTTCCTGGGTCTCGGCACCCAGCCGCCCGCCCCCTCCTGGGGCCAAATGCTCAGCGGAGGACGACAATTTATTTACACGGACGTGCTGTTGAGCGTGTGGCCGGGCATTGCCATCGCCGTCGCGGTTCTGGCCTTCAACTTCGTGGGTGATGGCCTGCGCGATGCTCTCGACCCGCGACTGGAGCGGTGAGCATGGACGACCGCACGCTCCTCTCCGTCGAGAACCTGTCCACCCATTTCTTCACCGACCGGGGCATCGTGCACGCGGTCGACGGCGTGGACTTGACGGTGCGTCGCGCCGAAACGTTGGGCATCGTCGGCGAATCGGGCTGCGGCAAGACCGTGACGATGCTTTCCATCCTCCGCCTCATCCCCGATCCACCGGGCCGCACGGTCGCGGGTCGTGTTGTGTTTGACGGGCGAGATCTGCTCACCTTATCCTCCGCCGAGATGCGACGCATACGCGGCGACCGGATCGCCATGATCCCACAGGATCCCATGGCGGCGCTGAATCCAGCTTTCACCATAGGCGCGCAGATCGATGAGGTCCTGACCGTCCATCGCGACTTCAGCCGCGCGGCGGCTCGCGCCGAGACTATCCGCTTGCTGGAGACCGTGGGCATTCCTTCCGCGGGCACCCGCGCCAAGGACTATCCGCACCATTTCAGCGGCGGCATGAGCCAGCGCGTCATGATTGCCATGGCGCTGGCGTGCAACCCCGAGTTGGTGATCGCGGACGAGCCGACCACGGCACTGGACGTCACGATCCAGGCCCAAATCCTCGACCTGCTCCGTAACCTGATCAAGGAGCGCGGCAGCGCGGTCATGCTTATCACGCATGATCTCGGCGTCGTGGCCGAGATCTGCGACCAGGTCGCGGTCATGTATGCGGGGAAGGTGGTCGAATACACCGACGTCGTGACCCTATTCGATCGTCCGCTGCACCCATACACGGTCGCGCTGCAGAATTCGCTACCACGCCCCGACCAAGGGGCGCACCGCTTGCAAGCGATCGAGGGGCAACCGCCGGACCTCGCACATCTACCATCGGGGTGTCCGTTTCGTACCCGCTGCCCCCATGCGATGGAGCAGTGCGCGGCGGCGACGCCCACGTTAAGCGAAGTACAGCCGGGGCACTGGGTGCGCTGTTTCCTGCATGCCCCCGCGTGATCTGCTGCACCGTCCAGGAGAGATAGAGCTAATGGAGCCATCCCCGCTGCTACAGGTTGAGGGACTCAGCAAATACTTCCCGGTCTCACGCGGTGTGCTGTTCCGACGGGAAGTCGGCGTCGCACGCGCCGTCGACGGGGTCACCTTCGCCATCCCATCCGGGACCTCATTTGGCTTGGTTGGCGAGTCCGGATGCGGCAAGAGCACGATCGGCCGTATGATGGTTCGTCTGCTAACTCCGACGGGTGGACGGGTCCTCTTTGAGGGGCAGGATATCGCGGCGATCCACGGCGGGGACTTACGCGCCATGCGGCGGCACGTCCAGATGATCTTTCAGGACCCCTTCGGTTCCCTGGACCCGCGCATGCGTGTGGGCGACATTATTGCTGAACCAATGGATAATCACGGGCTCTATCGGGGGCCGGCACGGCAGAAGCGCGTCGATGAGTTGTTGGGAGTGGTGGGCTTAGCCAGCTATCACGCTCGGCGTTACCCGCATCAGTTCAGTGGCGGCCAGCGCCAGCGCATCGGCATTGCCCGCGCGCTCGCGGTCAACCCAAAATTCGTGGTCTTGGACGAGCCAGTCTCTGCCCTTGATGTGTCCGTCCAGGCTCAGGTTCTGAACCTGCTGCAGGATCTGCAGGCCGAGTTTCAGCTCACGTATCTTTTCATCGCGCACAACCTCTCCGTCGTAGAGCATGTCAGTCACACGGTCGGCGTCATGTACCTCGGTAAACTCGTGGAGGTTGCCGAGAGCGCTAGTATCTACAAAACCCCCCAGCATCCATATACGCGCGCCTTGATGTCGTCCACACCGGCCACCCATCCCCGCCTACGGCGGGAGCGCATTACCCTCACGGGCGAGGTTCCGAGTCCCTTGAATCCTCCGTCAGGTTGTCGCTTCCGCACGCGTTGTCCGCTGGCGGTCGACATGTGCGCGCAGGTTGAGCCCGTCCTGAAGCCGTTGTCCGGCACACATCATCTTGTAGCCTGCCATGTCGTGCAAGGCGATGCCGTATCGAGCCATGGCGAGACGGCCCAACCAGCATCTCCCACGCGCGGTTCGGCTATTAACGCCGCCCGACCTCAGTCTGCTCCACCGTCACCCTAGCCGAGCCAGATTGGTAGAGAGATAGCGTGAGAGGGAAACTGTATCGCACATGGCTTGGCGGATCGCTCACTGTCGTGGCTATCATGACGGGAATCGTGATGGTAGGTTCGAGCCTGCGGACGGAGGCGCACGTCTACAGTGTCTCGGAGGTCAAGGCGGGACTAACGAGGCAGCCAACGGCATGGGTTGGGCGGGTCGTTTTAGCACGCGGCATCGTTGTCATCATTCACCACAGTCTTTTCGGCGCCGGGTTGGCCCTGTCATCCGTGGGTCCGTCGCAGACCACGGTGCTCGTGCCCGACATCCCCACGCTGCCACACACCGAAACCGCACTCCTATCCTATATCTTCAATGCACGGACGGGCACGGTGCTGCTGCTCCGGCCACTACCCACCGACTCTACCCCTATCATGGCCGCCCTACGGCGCATCCCCATCGTGGGTAGACTGCTCCCGCAACCACGTCGCGTGACGGGCTACGCTCCGGCCGTGTATCGGCTCCAACTCCTTGCTCCCCAACAGTCATGCCTCCATAACCAGTGCGCCGATGCCGTACTGCTGGATGCGACGCCATGATGCGGAGGGGTGTACCACCTGGAGGCGTAGAGGTGAGTGCGGTGCGAGGTGCGACATGTGAGACCGATGAGGCTAGGGCACATGGGCGCCGACACGTCCATTATTCGCAGCATGTAGTAGATAACAGGAGGCACGGATGACCACGCAGAAGCGCGGCCTGTCCCTGGACGATTTCTGGTCGCTCAAAACGGTGGGTGCGATGCGCCTCTCCCCCGACGGCACGACCATCGCCTATATCGTTGGCACCTACGATGAGGCGCGGAACAAAGCCTGCGCGGCTGTATAGTTGGTCTTCCTCGACGGCGCGGGGGCGCGCCAATTCACACACGGCGAGGCGTCCGATACCCAACCGCGCTGGTCGCCCGACGGCACGCGATTGGCCTTCGTGTCGACACGCCATGAGGAAAAGCCGCAAATCCACGTCATCGACCTAGCGGGCGGCGAGCCGCGCCGCCTTACCAACGCGCCACATGGCGCGCACTCGCCCATCTGGTCGCCCGACGGCACGCGCCTCTGCTATGCCGCGCCGGTCGAGTCGGATCGGCAGAAGGTCCCACGGGAGGTGGCATGGTGCGAGGCGCACCCCGACGCCGATGGGACGGCGCCACGGATGTGCCGCCAGACCATGCTCTTCTCACGCTTCGACGGGCGCGGCTATATCGACCAACGCATCCATCTGTTTGTTGTTGAGGTTGATAGAAACACCGGAGAGGCGCGCCAGATCACGGACGGGGACCACGACGACCTCGACGCAGCCTGGTCGCCGGATGGCGTCGCGATCGCCTTCGTGTCGAATCGTACCGAGCGCCCCGAGCATACCTTTGCCGCGGACGTCTGGACGGTCGCGGCCACGGGCGGCGCCTTAACCTGCCTGACCGATGGTACGCTCTCCGCCTCGTCCCCCGCCTGGTCTCCCGACGGGCGAACGATCGCCTGCTACGCCGCGCCCGAGCAGGTGGCCCATGGCTATCATGATACGCATGTGTGGACGGTGTCGCGCGCCGGAGGCGACCAGAAGGACCTCTCTGTCCAGCTCGATCAGTCCCGTCGTTTCGTGCACAGCGACTATCTGTGGGTCGACCCGACGCCGCCGGCCTGGGCGTCGGACGGACGCACGCTCTACTTCCTCCCTGTGGAGCGCGGCGATTGTCCGGTCTTTGCCCTGGACACGCTGACGGGTAACGTGCGGCGCGTGTCGACGTCACAGGCCGACGTCGCCGACGTCCAGCCGACACCCGATGGGCGGACGTTGGTCTGCCTCGCCTCGACGCCCGTGTGTCCCTTCGACGTCTTCACCGTGGCCGCTGCCGGCGGCGAGCTAACGCCTCTGACGCATAGTAACGCGGCGCTCCTGGATGCGGTGGCCGTCGTACCCCCTGAGGGCATCAGATTCCACGGGCCCGACGGCTGGGAGATCGAGGGCTGGCTCTATCGACCGCTCAACGCGGAGGCCGTGCGGCCCTATCCGCTGATCCTCATCGTTCATGGCGGCCCGCAGGCGGCGTGGCCGCACGCCTTTCACTTCCAGGCGCAGGTCCTGGCCGAGGCCGGCTATGCCACCCTCTATATCAATCCGCGTGGTAGCCTGGGCCATGGCGAGGCGTTCACAGGGGCGGCTGATTGGGGTGAGAAAGACTTCCTCGACCTGATGGCCGGTGTCGACACGGTGCTGGCGCGCGGCGAGGTCGATTCACGCCGTCTGGGCGTCACCGGCCTCTCCTACGGCGGGTTCATGACCAATTGGGCCCTTGGCCACAGCGATCGTTTTGCCGCTGGCGTCGCCGTCAATGGTGTCGCCAACATGGTCAGCATGTACGGCGTCAGCGACATAACCGCATTATGGTTCGAGAAGGAGTTTAGGGGGCCATTCTGGACGAGCGAGGAGCAGTGGCGGCGCTACCGCGATCATTCGCCGATTACCTTTGTCGACCGTATCGTCGCGCCGTTGCTGCTCATTCAGTCGGAGAACGACTATCGCTGCCCCATTGAAGAGGGCGAGCAGATGTTTACCGCGTTACGCATACGGCGGCGGATTGTCGAACTCATCCGTGTCCCGGGCGCGAGCCATGTTATCGCCGCCACGGCGGCCCCCCTCCATCGCTACTTGGAATGGCGGCTTGCCATAGACTGGTTCGATACCTACGTCAAGAACGGGCGGCATGACGGCGTGCGGCGCGAAGAGGAGGCCGGCGCCACCGCCGAATTTGTGCAACTTTGAGGGTGGCTGAGCCGCCTCAATCCAGCGGGAAGATGGCCGCGCGTCGTGTGCCAGCGCGCCCACGACGCGGACGGGCGCGGTAGCCTCATGTATGATCATCAAGCTGTGTGACCTACCCACTTTCGTGCTCGTCAACCCAATTCCTTGTCGATTAGGAGATTTTCGCATGGACAATGCTCCCCCGGTTCCCTCAGGTCGTGTCATGGAAGAAGTCACCATCGCCGAGTTACAGGCGTGGATGACCGCGGGACAACTCACCGCCCGCACCCTTGTCGACATGTACCTGGACCGTATTGAAATGCTCGACCACTCTGGTCCAACGCTGCGCGCGGTCATCGAGGTCAATCCCGACGCGCGTGGCCTAGCAGATGCCTTGGACAGTGAGCGGACAACCACGGGACCGCGCGGGCCGCTGCACGGTATCCCCATCCTGATCAAAGACAATATGGACACCGCAGATAGGATGATGACCACAGCCGGCTCGCTCGCCCTCATTGGAGCGCGCCCCGTACGAGACGCATTCGTGGTGCAACGATTGCGTGAGGCGGGGGCCGTGATTCTGGGCAAGACCAATTTGAGCGAGTGGAGCAACTTCAGATCCACACATTCATCGAGCGGGTGGAGTGCGCGCGGGGGGCAATGCCGCAATCCATACGCCCTTGATCGCAGTCCGATCGGCTCGAGCGCGGGCTCGGCCGTCGCTGCCGCCGCGAATCTGGCAGCGGCGACAGTGGGGACGGAAACGGATGGGTCGATCGTGTCGCCGGCAGCGGCGAACGGGGTGGTCGGGATCAAGCCAACGGTTGGCCTCACGAGTCGGGCGGGCGTTATCCCTATCAGCCACAGTCAAGACACGGTTGGTCCTCTCGCGCGTACCGTGGCCGATGCCGCGGCTGTACTCAGCGCAGTGGTGGGTGTCGATCCATGTGATGCAGCGACCGCGGCGTCAACCGGGAAGATACACATGGACTATACGCAGTTCCTGGATCCCGAGGGGTTGCGCGGGGCGCGCCTTGGGGTCGCCCGGGAGGTCTATTTCGGCTATAGCGACAAAGCGGATGCCGTGGTCGAGGCCGCCATCGCCACGATGAGGGACCATGGGGCGGTGATCGTTGACCCGGCCAACATTCCGACCGCGCGGGACCTGACCTTCTTGGGGTCAGAGTTACCCGTGCTCCTCTACGAATTTAAGGCGAATCTGAACCGGTATCTGGCCGGTTTGGGGCCTGACGCGCCCGTGCATACGCTGATGGATATCATCCAATTCAACGAGCGCCGCGCGGCGGAAGAACTACGCTATTTCGACCAGAATCTTTTTCACATGGCTGAGGAAAAGGGTGCCCTCACGGATCCCGCCTATATTGCTGCGCGCGAACAGACGTGCCTCCTCGCCCGTGCACAGGGCATTGACGCTGTGATGGACGCGTGGCACTTAGATGCGCTCGTGATGCCAACCACCTGTCCCCCCTGGACAATCGATCTCGTCAATGGTGATCACATTATGGGAGGAGGCGCATCGCCAGCAGCCCAGGCCGGCTATCCCTCGATTACCGTGCCGGCCGGGCTGTCGTTCGGATTGCCGGTCGGCGTGCTCTTCACGGGACGCGCGTTCAGTGAGCCAACGCTCATCAAAGTGGCCTATGCATTTGAGCAAGCAACACGGGCGCGACGCCCTCCCGCATTTGTAGCAACGAGCGTATGACCGTGGTGCACCACGAGCAAAGCTTTCGAGCGGACACCTATTAGTAGCGCACGCGCTACCATGAGGCCAGTCACTGGCCGCTATGATTGGAGCTTGTATCATGCAGACGAACACGACCCTACTGGATGATGTCACCGCGCAGGTGGTCGCCGACCGCCGGCATCTGCACGCCCATCCCGAGCTTGGCTTCGAGGAGTATGAAACCTCCCGCTTCGTCACCGCGCGCCTGCGCGACCTTGGCCTGGAGGTGCAGACCGGGATCGCCCAGACGGGCGTGGTCGGGCTCCTGCGTGGCGGCCGACCGGGCAAGACCGTGTTGTTGCGTGCCGATATGGACGCGCTCCCCATTGAGGAACTCAACGATGTCCCCTACCAGTCGCAACGGCCCGGCGTCATGCACGCCTGTGGGCACGACGGCCATACCGCCATCCTGCTCAATGTGGCCCGCGTTCTGGTGGAGCGGCGGGACGACCTCGCCGGGACGATCAAATTCGTGTTCCAGCCGTGCGAGGAGCGGCCACCCGGCGGCGCCGTACAGATGATCGCGGAGGGGGTTCTGGAGCATCCCACGGTCGACGCCGTGTTCGGCCTGCACCTCTCGCAGTGGCTCCCGGTCGGGATCGTTGCCGTGCGGCCTGGCCCCATGATGGCCGCGGCCGATATGTTCCGCCTGGACATCACGGGGAAGGGGGGGCATGCCGCCGCGCCCCATCTGAGTGTCGACACCGCGCTCGTCGCCGCACAGGTGCTCGTGGCGCTGCATACCCTGGTAGCCCGCGAAGTCAAGCCGATCGAACCGGCGGTGCTGACCGTGGGGATGATCCAGGCGGGGACGGCGCCGAATATCATTCCGGAAACAGCGATGCTGCGGGGCACGGTGCGCACGTTCGACAAGGAGGTGCGCCAGTACATGGCGCGCCGGGTCGCGGAGGTGGCGCAGGGCGTTGCCGGCGCGATGCGGGCCGCGTGCGTATGCACCTACGAGTGGGGCTACTCGGCGGTGGTCAACGATCCCACCATGGCTGACCTCGTCGCCGTGGTCGCGCGGGAGGTGGTCGGCCCGGAGCGGGTGACGGCTTTCGAGCCGAGCATGGGGGGAGAGGACTTCGCCTCCTTCCTGGAACGGGCGCCGGGGTGTTTCTTTAACGTCGGTACTCGCAACGAGGAGCGCAACCTGGTGTGGAGCCATCACCATCCGCGGTTCGATATTGACGAGGCGGCGCTCCCGATCGGGATTGAGATGTTCGTGCGCGTCGTGGAGCGCTACCTGGCGCAGGGGTGATCACGCCGTCACGGCATTCCTCCCGGCGCGGGACCAGCCGTTCGGCTGTGTCCGATGCGGTCCTAACGCCGCAGGTAGATAGGGCAAGGTGAGCAACACGCTCGGCCAGTATTGTGTGGCTCTCTCGTACAAAGGGTGATGCTTTTGAGCGTCGTTTACCCTTACGGGAATCGGTCAGAGGGGGCAACATATGACGAGTGCATCAATGCCCATGAGGTCGTGTACGTGTCACATTGTACCTCAGGCGAGGTCTGCGCAGTGCGCGTCTCAATGAGCACAGCGCGTGTGTTACAATCCCCTTGTCTTGCCGAGTGTCGCGCTAGGCGTTGGACGCGTGATAGGTTGTTGGGTAGGACGCACCGTGGGGAGAGAGCGACGTACACATGGACACGCCCATCTGGTTCTTTGACGAGGTCGCGCATGCCGGGGATGAGCACCTCGACCCCGCCTACGTGGCGACCTACAATGACAAGGCTCAGGTCGATCCGCGCGAGGATCTGGCGCTCCTGCGTACCCTGGGCCTGAACGAGAGCAGCATTCTGGTCGATCTCGGAGCGGGTAGCGGCAGCTTTGCGCTCGCGGCCGCTCCGCTGTGCCGTCGGGTCGTCGCGGTGGATGTCTCGCCCGCCATGCTCGCGACCCTACACGCGGAGGCCGCGGCGCGCAGCCTCCGCAACGTCGAGGGCGTGCAGGGCGGCTTCCTCACCTATGCGCATCAGGGCGATCCCGCCGATGTCGTCTACTCGCGCCATGCGCTGCACCACCTGCCGGACTTCTGGAAGGCCCTGGCCTTGGCGCGGGTGGCCGCCATCCTGCGGCCCGGCGGCGTGCTACGCCTGCGCGACCTCGTCTACGCCTGCGAGCCGCGCGACATCGCGCGCGTGATCGAGCCATGGCTCGCGGCGGGGGTGGCGCGCCCGGAGGACGGCTGGACGCGCCAGGAACTCGAAACCCATGTGCGGGAGGAGTATAGCCCCTTCAGTTGGGCGCTCGAGGCGATGCTGGAGCATGTGGGCTTCCAGATCCAGCAGGCGGAGTATGATGCGTCGCGCATCTACGCCGCCTACACCTGCGTGAAGGGATGACGCCGCAGCACGCGCCCGTCCCTCCGCGCTATCCGCGGTGGATGATGGGGCTCTCCTGCACTGTGTGATCGTTCCGGGCACGGGTCACCACCTGCTCCAGCCTCAGACCTCCGCCGTCCTTGACAAAGTCACCCTTGGTGCGGGAGAGCCAGGGATTTTTGACTGAGCGTGGTGAGCAACATACCAACTCAGGGGATCAACGAATGTGCGGCGCGCTGGCGCCACTGATACTGGACGTGATGATGGAGATGATAGAGAAGTGACCAAATGAGCGCACAAACAGAGAACATCGGGCACGACGCCCGATTAGGCGGCAAGACAGCCGTGGTGACCGGCGCGGGGTCGGGTATCGGGCGTGCCATTGCCCTGTTGTTTGCCCGCACAGGGGCGCGGGTCCTGTGCGTTGATGTCGCGGAGGAGATGGCGGAGGCTACGGCGTCCCTCATCACGGAGGCGCGGGGGACGGCGAAAGCCGTGCCGTGCGATGTGCGGGATGAGGAGCAGGTCGCGCGGCTGGTGCGGACAGCCATCGACCATTATGGAGCATTGGACGTCCTGGTGAATAACGCGGGCATCAACCCCTTAGCGCCGACCCCCGATGACATCCATCCCGACTTGTGGAACCGTGTCCTCGAGGTGAACTTGGCCGGTATCTTCTGGGGTTGCAAACACGGCGCCGCGGCGATGCGTGACCAAGGACACGGCAGTATCGTCAACCTGGCCTCCGTCTCCGGTCTGATCGGCTGGGGTGGGAGCGCAGCCTATGTCGCCTCGAAAGGGGGGGGCATCGCGCTGACGCGGAAGCTGGCGATCGACTATGCGCCCCACGGGATACGCGTGAACTGTCTCTGCCCCGGATCAATCCGGACGCCCATGGTGGAGCAAAATCTGCGTCTCTCTCCTGATGCGGAGGAGCAGTTACAACAGACGATCGCCCAACACCCGCTGGGGCGCATCGGGACGCCGGACGATGTCGCCTTCGGGGCATTGTATCTGGCATCCGACGAGTCATCGTTCGTGACCGGAACAGCGCTGGTCATTGACGGAGGGCTGACCGCCATCTAAATGGATCGCGCTGGGCTGGTGCACAGTGCGTTGCCGCGCATGTTCACATCCCAGCGCATCACATGTGAGAAAGGTGAACCATGGCACGTTTGGATGGCAAGGTTGCGTTGGTGACGGGCGGTGCGCGTGGGATTGGTCGCGGCATTGCCCTGGCCTTTGCGCGCGAGGGGGCCGCTGTCGGGGTGAACGACCGACGCCACGATGAGGAGTTGGAGCAAGTCGTCGACGAGGTGCGGCGCATGGGGAGGCAAGCGTGGGCGTTGGCGGCCGATGTGAGCGATGATGTGGCCGTCCGTGCCATGGTAGCCTCCCTCCTGGATCAGGCGGGGCGCATCGACATCTTGGTGACCAATGCCGGCATCGCCGACATCAGTCCAGTGGCCGAGATGCCGGTCGATGTCTGGGATCGCATGATCGCCGTCCACCTGCGCGGCACGTTCCTCTGCACGCGCTACGTCCTGCCGTCGATGTTGGCGCGCGGTGAGGGTGCGATTATCACGATGGGCTCACAACTGGGGCAGATAGGGCGTGAGAACTGGACACATTATTGCGCGGCCAAAGGTGGTATCATCGCGTTCACCAAGGCGCTGGCGCGGGAAGTCGGACCGCGCGGTATCCGGGTCAACTGCATCGCGCCCGGCCCCATTCAGACGGGGTTGGTGAGCGCGGCGACCGCACCGTCGGCGACCTTCCAGGAGGAGCGCGCGTCGCTGCGTCTCCAAGAGACACTCCCGCTGCGTCGACTTGGCGAGGTTGATGACGTGGCGCCGACCGCCGTCTTCCTGGCATCCGCGGACGCACAGTACTACGCGGGACAAACGCTAGGCCCCAATGGCGGGGATGTGATGCTTTGACAAACGTGGGGGAGGACGGACATCAGTCGCTGTCGTCTAGCCTGAATTATTCATGAGCATTTTGGTCTAATCAGATTGATCGCATCTGGCTGAACACCCACCCTTGTAGACCGGCTGAAGCGGCCGTAGAGCCGATTTTGGCGTCCAAAGTGGCCTCTGGGAGCCTGCAAGGCCGCCATCGGCAACCAATCCAATTCGATGAATGTTTTCATGAATAATCCAGGCTAGGTCCGTCCGCCTGCTGTCCTGACGGTCCTCACGCGAACGCCTGTGCGTCCACAACCGTAATCGGGTAAGCTGGCGTCAATACGCCTCGCAGGGTAAGCTGGCGTCAGGTGGGTGACGGGTGCGGAGGGGGGTAGGCTAATGACCACGCAGACAACCGAGGACTATGTCGCCACGCGTCGCATCGGCGACGCCACGGTGACGCTCATCAACGATGGCGTTTTCGACGCCATCCCGCTGATTCCCTGGATGGACGCGCCCGCCGCCGCAGTGCGTCGCGCCGTTCCCGAGGCCGACACCAGCGGCGCCATCGGCCAGAGTGGCATGATCGTCGCCCATGTCCGGATCGGCCATGCCTCGATCCTCATCGACCCAGGCGTGGGCGAACTGGACCCGCGGTCGTGGCTGGTGACCGACCTGAAGCTGCGCCGCACTCCGGGGGTGCAGGCGGGCCTCGCCGCCGTCGGCATCCAGCCGGAGCAGATCACTCATGTGCTGATCACGCACGCCCACGACGATCACTTCCTGGGCGCGACCGTGCGGCGCGACGGCCAGCACCTCCCGCGCTATCCCCAGGCGCGCTACGTGATTGGCCGCGCCGATTGGGAGGGTAACCCCGCGCGCGAGGACCCCGACTCGGCGGTGGCGCTCCGCCTGGGGGCGCTCGACCGCCTCGGTGTGCTCGATGTAGTCGAGGGGGATGCCGAGATTGTGCCCGGCGTGACCATGATCCCCGCGCCAGGTGAGTCACCGGGCCACGCCATCGTCCACGTCGCGTCGGCGGGCGACCACTTCTACTACCTCGGCGACCTCTATCACCATACGTGTGAGGTTGCGCATCCTGAGTGGGTCATGACGCACCGCGACACACCGGCGATGATCGCCTCGCGTCAGCGTCTGATGGCCGAGGCCGTGCCGCGTGGCGCGACCCTGGTCTTCACCCATCACATCTTTCCCGGTTGGGGCCGCATTGTCTCCACCGAGGCGGGGTATCGCTGGGACGACGTTTAACACGGCAGACATCAACACAGCCACCAGGAGGGAATGTTCCCCGCATCGTGGACACATGGACACATGCGCGCCTCGCCTCACGCACGGCGTCCCTGGAACAGCCGCGTGGTGGTCGCCGCGAGCGGGGGCGCGGCGGGCGGCGCGCTTCGTGACGCCGCCCGCTCGGTTCCGGCTCCGCTCCCATGTGGGCGCTGATATAGAATAGAGAGGAAGCTGGAACCGAATGTGCGACACTTCAGGGTTCGGACGCCCATCGTGGCGCCTGGTATCGCTTGAACGGCGTTAGAGGGGCCGCGTGGCCGCGCGCTCGAGCAGGAGACCGCGCCCCGGTCGCCCCGTCACCACGTCGTCGGCGAAGACGACCTCGCCCCGGCTCAAGGTCATGACGGGCCAACCCGTGACCTCCCACCCCTCGTAGACCGAGTAGTCAACCTTGGACTTGAGCATGGCCGCGTCGATCGTGCGCGTGCGCGCGGGGTCGAAGATGACCAGGTCGGCGTCGCTCCCGACCGCGATCGTCCCCTTGCGCGGATAGAGCCCCATGAGCTTAGCCGCGTTGGTCGCGGTGAGGGCGACGAACCGTTCCAGCGAGAGCCGTCCCGTGCGCACCCCTTCGGAGTAGAGCAGCGGCCGCAGTGTCTGTAGGTTCTCGACGCCGGGGCGCGGGTCGGCGACGGTGAGCGCCGGGTCGAGCTTGGCGGCCAGCGCCCATGGCGCGTGGTCGGAACAGACGGTGTGGATCGTGCCCGCGCGCAAGCCGTGCCAGAGGGCGTCCACGTCGGCCGGCGTGCGCAGCGGCGGCTGGCCCAGATACTTTGGCCCGTCCGGCTCCGCCAGGCGCTCCTCGGTCAGGTGCAGGTAGAGCGGACGCGTCTCCACGTAGACCGGCAGCCCCCGTGCCTGCGCCTCGGCACAGACGGCGAGGGCGCGCGCCGAGGAGAGGTGCACGATGTAGACCGGGGCACCTGTCGCCTCGGCGATGGCGACGGCGCGCTGGGTCGCCACCACCTCGGAAACGACGGGGCACGCCTCCCCATAGTAGCGCGGCGCGCGACGTCCCTCCGCCAGGAGGCGGGCCGTGGCGTCGGCAATAATCGCGTGGTCCTCGCAGTGCAGCAGCGTCAAGAGACCATGCGCGCCGGCCCGGCGCACCGCGTCGAGGACCACCGCGCCCTGACGATCAAAGTCATGCGCCACCAGGAAGATCTTGATGCTCGCGCAGCCCGCCGCGCGTAGGTGCGGGATGTCATCCAACGTGTCGGAGGTGAGCGCCCCAAGGACGGGGTGCAGGAAGATGTCCGCGATAGCCTGGCTGCGCACGAGGGCGCCCTCGCGCGCAAGGGTCGCACGCGGTGTCTCCCCAGGGGCGGGGAAAGACATGTTGCCGAGCGTGGTGATCCCGCCGGCGAGCGCGGCGGCCGAGCCGCTCGTGAAGTCGTCGACCCAGCGCGGCCCGCCGGTGTCCTCGCCGGGTGGGAGGGACAGATGGACGTGCGCATCGA